>Ga0075434_100003582_pt1 | contig 13875 bp, 14 predicted proteins | sample RhiMethybrSRZTD3_FD_75298 | JGI IMG/M metagenome (GOLD analysis project Ga0075434, IMG submission 75298) | Populus rhizosphere microbial communities from Tennessee, USA - Rhizosphere MetaG P. TD hybrid SRZTD3 | ecosystem: Host-associated > Plants > Roots > Rhizosphere > Soil | place: USA... | reverse complement strand
CCAGGCGCATGGCGACGCGAATCGACGAAGGTTTCGCGCTCGACGATCAGCCGCTCGACTTCGGCCCGCAAGCTGGGATCGCCGGCACACTCCCGATCGAGAAACGATCGAAGTTCGGCCAGCGACAAACCGGACGTCGAGTCGGCCAGCGTGGCGACGTGCGTCGGACGGTCTTCCAGCGTCATGGCCGCGTCCCAGCCTTCGCGGTGTTGAGGTACTCCCACTGATCTGTACTAACGTGCAGAACGCAAGAATCAGACAGACGATGTTCCCGAGGGCTGGGGCACCGGGATACTATCCCAACCTCAGCCGTGGAACGGGGACTTTCGAGGGTTATTCGCGGTCGATGGCGCGGGTCCAGATCTCCAGTTCCTCGGGGGACATGCCCCCATGAGGCTCCAGACGCGCATCCACATACCCGAGGCGGGTGATGTCGAAGAGATACTGCTTTCGCGAGAGCAGAGTGCCGAAGCACAGCGAGTTGTTCGGTTCGGTGCGGGTGCGTTTCATCCTCTCCATCAGATCTTCCATCACGGCGGCAGGCACCGTGCCGCGCCGATCGGGATAGGCGAAGAAGAAGAGGACCAAGTGGCTCAGAAGCACCGGCCAATGGTCGCCAAACCTCGCCAGCAATCGATTCCAATCCAGCACTGACGCCTTCGCGTGGAGCAGGTGCAGGACATCGGCACCGTCGAACCGTTCGCGCTCCTGGATGTAGGCCTTCGACCAGAGAAGTTCTTCAACCGGGCACAACTTGACCGGCCGGCTCAGAACCTGCGCATCGACCGCGTATGTGAACCAGGCATCGTCCACGTCGAGCACGCCGTTGCCCGAGCCGTACACGACGTCGAGCACGTACGGCCCACTGTGGATCTTCGCCAGCCAGTGCGGGAACTTCAGCTCGGTGCGATAGCCCGCGTTATCGAAACGCGCCAGCAGATTCGGAATGTCGCTTCGCCTGACGATGATGTCGAGATCTTTGGTTTCGCGGTAGCGCTTGGTGTAGCGCGACTGCGCGAATGCACCGCCGATGAGGAACGGCACGCCTCCCGACCCGAGCAGGTCGAGGGCTTCGACGTAGAACGTCGTCAGTGGTTCGCGGTGACGCGCCAGGCTGGCGGTGTTCATCGGTGCCCCTCGACCGGCTGTTCTACCGGCACATCGATCAAGCGGAAACGCGCCTGATCGGGGTAGGCGCGAGCGAGCAGCGGCATCGACACGTTGTAGACCGGCACGTGATCCTTGGTGACGCCTTCGGGCTTGCCGTGGTGCGCGTGCGCATGAAACACCGCCGACACCGGGAAGCGGCCGATCGGCTCTTCGAGACGACTGGATCCGACGAATGGGAACACTTCGGGCGGCTCGCCTTCCACCGTTTGCATGATCGGCGAGTAGTGCAGCAGCACGATGCGCTGCGCCGTCTGCAGACGCGCGAGCGCGGCCTCGAGCTTGAGCGCTTCGTTCACGGCTTCGCGGACGAAGATCTTGATGACCTCTTCTCCCCACGAGCCCAGTGCACGCTGGCCGAACCCGCCGGCAAATCCCTTCACGCCGGCGATGCCGATGCCGAGCACCTCCGCCGTGTCGCCGTCCATCACCGTGAGGCCGGCGCCGGTGAGGATCTCGATGATCTCTTGCTGCCGGCCCGATTCGTGATCGTGATTACCGAGTACGGCGAAGCCCGGCACGCGCAGGGCCGCCAGCTCGCGTGCCAGCACGCGCGCTTCTTCAGGCAGGCCGGTGTCGGTGAGGTCGCCGGCGAGCAGCAGCACCTGCGCGGTGTTCGAGACCTGCGTGAACAGCTGTTGAAACACGCCGTGCGACGTCTTGGTGCAGTGCAGATCGCCGACCGCCGCGACACGAACGATGCCGTTGTTGGTGCGTTCGTCCTGCATAGGATCTGTCCGCTCCGATGTCGATCAACTCGTGATCAGTCAGGCACAGGGCCGAAGGCGCTTCAGGGGTGCCATGGGGGATCGCTGGCCGGAAAGGTTTCGGCGAGCCGATCGTCGATCTCCGATTCGCGGTCGAGGTCGTCGCTCCGCCGCTCGCGCATCAACCGGACGCCGGCGACCGCGGCCGCGCCCGACGCCGCGAGCATCATCGCGCCGGCGACGCGCCGCCGCACCAGCCCTCGAGACCTCAGCAGGGCAATCCCAGCCGGAGCCAGTGCCAGGACCGATCGGGTGAGCCTTTTTTTCGTTCCTTTTTTCACGGCCGCCTCCTCACGTCGCCGTGTTCAGCTGGCCCAGCCAGTGAATCCGGATCGTCGTCTTCGCACGACAGTTGCAAATGCCATCCCAAAGGCACAGTTCGGTGCGGGGAGGACGCGGGCATCGCGCGCAGATGAGGCGGTAGCCTCCATATGCAGCGATCGGCGTCGCACCGGTGTGGAAAGGAACGACCGTGGGAGATTCAAGCAAGTTTCTGAATCATGAGACCGTGGCCACGGCCGCGGCCGAAGAGCTGTCACGCGAGAACCGGGGCGACGGCATCGTCGTGAAGGATCTCCAGCGACAGCTGGCCAACGCGTTCGTGCTCTTCGGCAACTACAAGCACTACCACTGGCAGGTGTTTGGTCCGATGTTCCGCGATCTGCACGAGCTGTTCGATCAGCTCGCGTCCGATGTGCTGTCGACGATCGATCCATTGGCCGAGCGCGTCCGGATGATCGGACCGGATCCCGTCTCCGATCCGGTTGACTGGGCGAACATCGCCAGCGTCAGCGTCGCCACGCCGCACACGTCGCTGCGCTACATGATCGAAGAGGCGGATCAGAACGTCCTGATCGTCATTCGCGAGATGCGCCTCGCCGCCTATTCAGCGGACGAGCACCGCGATCCGGGCACCGTCGATCTGTTCGCGCGTTTCGTGCAGATGCACGAGAAGCACGAATGGTGGCTGCGCGATATGTTGAGGCGAGGCGACGGGCTCGTGTCCTGACGATTGGTGATTTCGAGGATCTTTGATTAGAGTTCTATTTGCCGTCGACCGAGAACGCGAGCAGAACGTTGCCCGGCGTGCCCCCCGCCGTTGGATAGCCTGAATTCACGAACACCATCCCGCCGCCGATCGCCGGGCCCGGACCATCGATCGATCCTCCGCGGCCGGCCGCGCCGTTGACCGTCTCATACGGGCGGATCGTGTCGAAGTCCCAGACGATCTTGCCGTCGGTGGCGGAGTAGGCGCGGATGTGGCCGTCGACCGATCCCGAGAACGCCACGCCTGGCAGCGCGCTCACCGCCGCCGACTGCGCCGGACTGCATCGCGTGCGCGTTCCGCATCCCGGCGGTGGCGTGTACCACACGCGCTCGCCGTCTTCGAGCCTCAACGCGAACATGCCGCCGCCTTGCTTGGGATCGGCGTCGGTGTTGTTGCTGTAGGTGAGCATCACCCGTCCGATGTCTGAGAGCGCGACGTACACGTTCTGCTGATCCGCTGCCGATCCCCACTGCACACCGCCCATCGTTCCGCCTTTTCCTACGCGGGTCTGCCACAGCACCTCGCCGCCTTTGTCGGGATCGAGGGCGTGGACGATCCCCGACTTCTGTCCGGCGACGATCATGCGGCGTCCGCTCTTCATTGTGACGAGGATCGGCGACGAGCTGAAATCGAAGTCGGGTCCGTTCGAATCGGCGCAGTTCGTCTTGTCGGGCAGACGGCAGGCCGCCGTGTAGGCGTCTTTCGCCGTCATCTGCTTCCACCACTTGATCTGGCCGGTGTTGAGATCCATCGCGATGAACGAGTCGCTCGTCGTCGACGTTGGATCGCTGTAGTTGTTGCCGCTGGTGACGTAGAGGAGATTCAGCTTGGGATCGACAGCCGGCGAGGCCCAGACCGGCGCACCCGATGGCCCCCACAACTGCGTGCCGACCGCATTCTTCTTCGTCGGCTTCGGTTCCTCGATCGTGTAGGTCTTCCAGATCTGCTTCCCGGTGGCGGCATCGAGCGCGACGACGCTGCCGCGGAATTTGCAGCATTCGTAGGTGGGCACCGCTCCGGATGCTTCTTCGCCCGATGCGACGCCGACATACAGACGTCCGTTGTAGACCGTCGGCGAACCGGTGATGCGGCCGGTGGGGAAGCCCTCGACGTCGATCTTCCAGATCAATTGTCCCGATGCCGCATCGACCGCGTGCACGGTTGCGGTTCCATCGCCGAAGAACGCGACGTCGCGCGATCCGATGCGAGCGACGTTGACCGCGGAGCGCACGCCGGAGCCGGCCTCGTAAAACCAGTAGATGCACCCCGTCGACGCGTTCAGCGAGTAGACCTTTCCTCCCCAACTGCCAACGAACAGGCGTCCACCTGCGATCGTCGGCTGCGCATACGCCTGCAGATCACCCGGGAATCCGAAGGCCCACTTCAATTTCAGCCGAGGCACGTCGTTGGCGCTGATGCCTGCACCGGCGCTGTCCTGAAAGCGCGTGTTGTTGGTGTTCTGTCCCCAGCCAGTCCATCGCGCCCCGTTGTTCGGGTTGAACGCGTCCTTGGTCTTGCACATCGCGGCGGTCGGTGGCGTGGTGACGAGCGGATTCGACAGCGATTTTCCGGTGAGGAACTCGGCGATGGCGCGACGCTCGGCGGCCGTACGATTGTTGGCCATCGTGATCATCGAGCCAGTTTCAAGCGCCGCGAGCACGCGCTCGGGCGCCAGTGTGAGGAAGGTGTCGCGCGCCGGAGCGCGGTTGGCGCCGGTGTCGTGGCACTGCGCGCACGTGCGCTTGTACAACTCTGCGCCGTCGGGTGCCTGGGCATTCGCGGCGCTCGCACATGACATGATGAACGCGATCAGCAGAGCGGTTCGACCCACGGGTCCTCCAGTCATGGTGCTGTCCTTCTTTCCGCGCCACGGTAGCTTCCCAATACTCTCGTCCATTTCGCGAACTCCGCGAGATGGGTCAGCGCGCGCGCGCAGCCCAGGTCGTCGCGCCGGGCATCGACCTCGACGTAGAACAGGTATTCCCATGGCCGGCCGCGAATCGGGCGGCTTTCGAGCTTGGTGAGATTGATGTCGCGCAGCGCAAACACGCTCAGCGCCTTGAAGAGTGCGCCAGGGGTGCTTGGCAGTGCGAACACGATCACCGTCTTGTTCGCATCGGGCGACGGAGCGCCGCCGATGATCGCGAACCGCGTGATGTTGTACTCGAAGTCCTGCACCGCCTCCTGCAGCACGTCGAGACCGAACACTTCCGCCGCGCGTCGTGAGGCGAGTGCCGCCGCGCCGGTGAGCTTCTGTTCGGCGACGAGCTTCGCACCGCCGGCGGTGTCGTACACGGCTTCCACGGTGACACCAAGGTCCTTGAGATAGCGCTCGCACTGCGCCAGCGCCTGCGGATGCGAGTAGACGATCTTCACGTCCCCGATTTGTGTGCCCGGCAGCGCCTGCAGGCAATGGACGACGTCGAGCTCCACTTCGCCGGTGATCTGAATCTCGTGATCGAGCAGCAGATCGTAATTACGGTGAATCGTCCCGCCGATCGAATTCTCGAGCGGCACAACGCCGTGGGTGGCCCGGCGCTTGGTGACGGCTTCGAACACGTCGTCGAAGCTCTTGCACGGCAGTGTCTCGGCCTGCGGTCCCGCGAACTGCAGTGCGGCCGCCTCGCTATAGGCGCCGGGTTCTCCTTGATACGCAAGTCTCACGATGGGTGGCTCCGCTCGCTATTGCACGAAGAACTGTAGACCATGGATGACCGAGACGACGACCGACAGGAGCGACACGCCCAGACACACCAGCGCGATCACGATGTGATCGACGCGTTCCGGCTTCAGTGGGTCGAGCACTCGCGCCGCCGCCCATCCACCGAGAAAGCCGCCGCCGTGCGCGAGGTTGTTGATGATGCCTTGGAGAAAGACGCCTTGAATCAGCACGAAGATGATCGATTGCGCGGCGTAGCTGCGCGCCATGGTGCTGCCGCTGCGATGGCCATAGTGATAGATCGCGCCGAGCAGCCCGGTGATGCAGGCGGATGCGCCGATCGTGATGCCCCGTCCGCTGCCGAGGAGTGGGATGGGCGGGAGAAAAAGTCCCCAGAACACGCTGAGGGCGAAGCCGGCCACACCGCCTGCGGTGTAGATGATCACCATGCGTCCCGGGCCGTAGAAGTCGGCGACCGGCGGTGCCAGCTGACGCACCGCCATCATGTTGAAGAGGATGTGGATCACGCTTCCGTGCAACCACGATGCGCTGAGAATCGTCCACCATCGCCCGTATTGCACGACAAGACCAGGCCCGGTCGCGCCGAACAGGAAGAGCGCGACGGGTGATGGGCTCAGAAAGCCGAACAGGCCATTCATGCCGATCTCGCCCCGCGAGGCGACGAGCGTCAGCACAAAGAGAATCGAGCACGTGACGATGACGAATGGCACGAACCCGAGGTCGGCGCCGAGCGCGCGCAGCGCCGGCGCAAAGCCCCAGAGCGCCGGGTTGCGGCGGCCGCAGTTGTAGCAGGTCTCGTCGTTGACGCCGACCAGCACGCCGCACGAGGTGCAGAGGACAGAACCCGTTCGCTGTCGTTTGAACAAGGCTCGATGATAGCCTGTACTAACTCCCAACTCCCAAACGCCAACTCCCACAGGATCGGGGTTGAGACTGGGCCTTGGGAGTCGGGGGTTGGGCGTTGGGAGTTGAGAGATGCGAGTGATCGTCGGGATTACGGGAGCGACCGGCGCGATCTACGGCGTGCGGCTGCTCGAACGCCTTCGCGAGGCGGGCGTCGAGACGCATCTCGTGATCAGCCGCTGGGGCGCGCGGACGCTGATCCACGAGACCCCCTACTCTCGCGATCAAGTCGAGGCACTCGCCGACGTGACGTATGCGCCGGGCGACATGGGCGCCGCGATCTCGAGCGGATCGTTTCGCACCGACGGCATGATCATCGCCCCATGCAGCGCGAAGACCCTGGCCGCGATTGCGCACGGCTTTGGCGACAACCTCATTCATCGCGCCGCCGACGTCGTTCTCAAGGAGCGCCGCCGTCTCGTGCTGCTCGTCCGCGAAGCGCCGCTCAGCGACATTCATCTCGAGAACATGCTGAAGCTGTCGCGCATGGGCGCGGTGATGCTGCCGCCGCTTCCTGCCTTCTACAATCATCCGCGTACGATCGACGACCTCGTCGATCACACCGTGTCGCGTGCGCTCGATCAGTTTGGATTGGAAACCAGCGGCGTCGAGCGATGGGCGGGGGAGATGGGGGTGGGGGGGGATTAGTGCGGTCCTTGGGCCTTGGTGCTTGGTCCTTGGTCCGTCCCTGGTCCTTGGTCCGTCCTTGGTCCTTGGTCCTTGGTCCGGCCACGAGATGGCCCTAAACGCGAACTCAGTCGGCCTGTGAACCTCGTTGCCGCGTCGAGCGGGTGGCGCCGGGAGGGGCATCCCCACGGCCGCAGCCGCCCACTCCGTGACGAGTGCTTTTGACTCGCGTGATCCTTTCCTTGGCGGCGAGGACGTGGGGAAGGACCTGGCGACAGGACCCGCGAGCCCCAACGTTGAAAGGTGAACCCAAGTGGGCGAGACGCCGTGTCGCGTCACAAGGCCGCCTGAAGGCGGCCTCTACGTACTGAAGGCGGGTCTGAAGACCCGCCTCTACGACGAGCGCGTTGCTCGCCGAGCGGGTGGCGCCGGGAGGGGCATCCCCACGGCCGCAGCCGCCTTCGTCGTGGCAGGTCCTTTGATACGCGTGATCGATCTTTTGGCGGCGAGGACGTGGGGAAGGACCCGGCGACAGGACCCGCGAGCCCCCAATGTTCAAAGACGAACCCAAGTGAGCGAGACTCCGTGTCGCGTCACAAGGCCGCCTGAAGGCGGCCTCTACGTACTGAAGGCAAGGCCGCCTGAAGGCAGCCTCTACGTACTGAAGGCGGGTCTGAAGACCCGCCTCTACGACGAGCGCGTTGCTCGCCGAGCGGGTGGCGCCGGGAGGGGCATCCCCACGGCCGCAGCCGCCTTCGTCGTGACAAGTCCTTTGACACGCGTGATCCGTCTTTTGGCGGCGAACGCCGGGCCCCCGTCGCGCGGACTTTGCGCGATGGGGTGGCGATGTGGGGAAGGACCCGGCGACAGGACCCGCGAGCCCCAACGTTGAAAGGTGAACCCAAGTGGGCGAGACGCCGTGTCGCGTCACAAGGCCGCCTGAAGGCGGCCTCTACGTACTGAAGGCAAGGCCGCCGCCTGAAGGCGGCCTCTGCGTACTGAAGGCGGGTCTGAAGACCCGCCTCTACGACTGGCGTGATCGTGCCTTTGGCGGCGAGGACGTGGGGAAGGACCCGGCGACAGGACCCGCGAGCCCCGACGTTCCCATCGAGGCCAAGTGAGCGACGACTAGAGTTTTTCTAGCGCCTCTTTCGCACGCGCGAGCGCTCGCTCCGCGTCTTCAACCGACTGAGCCGCCGTTTCGGCTTCCACTGCGAGACGACGTGCGGTCTGTCGCGCGGTGTGCGCTTCCTTTGCCGATTTCTCGAGCTTCTGCTCCGCCTCGATCATTTCCTGCTCGGTGTCCTTGGCGTACGCCGCGGCTTTCTTGAGCTCGGCCTGCGCCTGTTGCGCGGTGGCGCGCGCGTCCTTCAACGCCTGCTCGGCGTCTTCGGCTTGTGCCTTCGCGGCCGCCAGCTTCGCTTTGCGTTCTTCGGCTCGGCGCTGCTCGTCGTCCTCGGATTTCGGCTTTCCTCGTGCCGGTTGGCTCGCCGGTGATGGTTGGAACGTCAACACGCGCGTGGGCGCATCGCCGCGTTCGGCGCGTTCGCTCGACGGCACGAGTGCGGCGAGTGTTTCAAAGCCCGGTGGATCGACTTCCTCGGAGAGCCGTCCAGGCTGGGGACCGCCGGAGACGAGGCCAATCGACGCCAACGCTTCGAGTGTGGAGGTGACGCGCCGCATCTGATCGGGCGTGGTACTGCTGCCCGATTCGCGCAAACGATCGGCGGCGAGACGGGTGAGCTCCGACAGCGCTTCGCGAAGGGCGTCGAGCGCACCGCGGAGGTCGCCCGAACGGCCGGCAAGCTTCGACGCCTGCGCGCTGCGCAGACGTTCGCCGCTCGCGATCAGCCGATCGAACAGATCGCGATGCTGCCAGTACAACTGGTTCACGGCCCACGCAGGGGCCGATGGCTTGTTCAGCGCTTTCACGCGGCCGGCGTCGTCGGTCTTCCCGGCTTTCTTGAGCCGCCCCGCGAGCGCGTTGCGCGCCGCCGTGAATTCGGAGAGCGGGAGCTTGTAGAGCGAGTCGAGATCGGGCGCTTTCGCCTTCCCACTCTCAGACTTGCCCTCCGTTTCTCCCTTGCCCCCTGCCCCCTGCCCCCTTGCCCCCTTCGTCATCGCCCTGACCTAGTCTGTCACACCTCCTTCGTAGAGTTGCGTCACACATGCACGCGGCTTGTCGATCAACGAGGGCGACTCACATGGCTCACAACGTAATAGGAAACACCGCTCTAGGAAATACCGTTCCAGGAAATACTTCGCGGGCGATTCGGCGGCACGAACACGATCGCCAACTGGCGCTCTACGAACGCTCCCTGCGGCCGGCGCGACCGGTATCCACGCCGCACACCGTGCTGTGTGCTGGCTGTCGAGCCCGCGAAGCGCGCTACGGTTTCCGCGACGAAGCCGAGCCGCTCGCGGATCGACCCCGTACTTTGTGCTTCGATTGTTTCAGGATGGAGATCAATCACCGACAGGCGGTGGCCGCACGCCTCGCACGCGGATGGAATGCCCAGCAGGTGCAGCTGCCGATCGAAGACACACTCAACGCGCTCACGAAACGTCGTCGTCGCGCGCAAATCGCGGCGCGGCATGCGTTAGATTGCGCCTGATAGGAATCAGGTATCAGGAATCAGGAATCAGTTACTACTGTCCGCGAAACGTTTCGGCCGCGCCTGGTGCCGTGAAGTTGATCGCGCGCCCACCCGCGCGGCCGGTCACCGTGTACTGCCCGCGCATCTGCAGGAAGTTCAAACCGTCGCCCAGCACACCGTTGGTCATGCGGGTGGTGACGGTCGACATCACATCGAACGTCAGCTCGAGATCGAGCGAGGTGCTGCGTGCGCGCACGACAATCCGCTGCGGCCGACCGGCGTCGTCATTCGTCTCGGTGATGCGCACGTCGGTGGAGTAGCCGAGCGGACCATCGGGCCCCAACGCGCCGATGAAGCCCGGAATCGTCTCGGGATCGGCCGCCTCACGTGGCGGAAACACGCGGCCGTAGATCAGCGACAGGTCGCCCTGCTGCGCCTGTCCCCATTGCCACGACACTCCTTGCCAGAATCCCCAGTTGTGATCGTGGTAGCCCGATCCTCCGGCGAGAGAAATCTGCTCGCCATCGATCGTCAGCGTGCCGTCGAGTGTGCCCGACATCACCGGCACCACGTAACCCGTGCGCCACCCGCGCGCGCCGGCGATCTCGACTGGCGGCACCAGCTTGCCAGGCGAGGCCTCGAGCGTGAAGTCGCCAGACACCCGCCGCTTGCGCGCATTGGTGAGGTCGAGGTGCACGTGATACCGCATGCCTTCGAGGCGAACGCTGGTAGCGCCGATGGTGAGATCCGGCGCTCGATCGATCTCCGCGTTGGTGGCCTCGGCCGTCGCGCTAAATGTGTCCATGATCCCGTTGCGCTCGACCTGCAGACGCACGCCGGCCACGCGCGTGTCGCGTGGCGTGCGTGGTCCGGCCAGCAAGGTCAGATAAAAGCGCGCGCCGGGAGACCGTCCGTTGAAATACAGCCACTCGGCCCACGAGCTCGCCCATGCGGGCGCGTCCGGAACGCCGTGAAAACGATCGATCTGGCGAAGCACCGTGGCCGGTGATTCATGGGTCCACGCCGCATCGTCTTCGGTGTCACGCCACGCGGCTACCTGCAGGCTCTCGGGATCGTTGACGGCGCGCTCGAGACTGGGAATGCCGCCATGCGCGTCCACACGAACGGATCGGCCGCCGTTCAGCAGATACAGGTCGGTCGAGCGCGACGCCCCGGCGGCGCGCACCCGATGTCGCAGCGCGTCCGACTGCAGCGTGCCCGCGAGTACGAGACGAGCCGGCACACCAAGCGGCAGAGTGATGGTGACGTCGCCGCCACCGGCAAGCGCCGGTGATTGGGCCTGCTCCAGGACGATGTCGGCGATGCCGAGCAGGATCGCCATCACGCCGACGCCGAGCCCGAAGCCTGCCGAGAGCACCGCGCTGCGAACCGGGTGCGTCGTCAGCGAGCGCAGCGCAAGCCTGCCGATCATGTGGTGGCCTCGTGATCGATCGCGCCGTCGCGCATCGTCAGCAGTCGCCGGGCGCGACCGGCGAGCGCTTGATCGTGCGTGACAATGACCAATGCCGTGCCGTCGGCGTTGACGCGATTGAGCAGCATCGCGATCTGCTCGCCAGTGGCCACATCGAGCTCGCCGGTCGGTTCATCGGCGAGGAGCAGCTGCGGCTTGTTGGCCAGCGCACGCGCGATGGCAACGCGCTGCATCTCTCCGCCCGAGAGTTGCGATGGCCGATGATCTGCGCGCGCGGTGAGGCCAACGTAGTCCAGCAGTTCGCTGACGCGTGTGCGTCGCTCGGTCTTTCCGACACCCGCCTCCGACAGCGGCAGCTCCACGTTCTCGCTCGCGGTGAGCATCGGCAGCAGAAAGAATCGCTGAAACACGAAGCCGATCTGCTTGAGGCGCAGGAGACTCCGCTTCGCATCCGAGAGGCGCGCGACATCCTGACCGGCGAACAACAGGCTGCCGCTCGTCGGGGCATCGACGCATCCGAGCATGTGGAGGAGCGTCGACTTCCCGCAGCCGGAGGGTCCGCGAATCGCGACGTGATCCCCGTCGTGGATCTGCAGCGTCACGTCGCGCACGGCCACCACCGGGCCGGCGGGCATCTTGAAGATCCGCGACACGCTCTGCGCGTCGACGATCATCCGATCACCTCGTCGCGCAGTGTCGCAGCGATGGGCAGCGTCGAGACGATCCGCATCGGATAGGCGGCAGCGAGGAGAGCGGTCAACACGAGCAGCGCCAGATGCACGGCGAGCGCCTCGCGCTCGAGGACGAAAAAGTGAAGTTCCGCTGGAACACCTGGCATCGCCTTGAGGATGTTGTCGAGGCCGGCCGCGAGCAGCCATCCGAGCGGCAGCGACAGCAGACCGCCAGTGCCCACGATCAGCACCGACTCGGAGAGGACGTCCTTCACGACGCGCGAGCGCGACAAGCCAAGTGCGCGCAGGGCCGCGATTTCGCCAAGGCGCTGATTGACGGACACCGTCAGGAGCACCGTAATGAGCAGCACGGCGAACGACACCGTTACCGCGGTGAGCACGCTGGAAATCTGACGGAAGTAGCTGAAGCCCGCCTGTTGGAATCGCCCGACCACTTCATCGTTGGTCATGGCGTTGACGCCGAGTCCAGCGGCGCGAATCGCCGCCGCGGCGCCATCGGCATCGCCGGTCGAGGTCACGAGCAGCAGATCGACCTCGTCCACGACGTTTCCGCCGCAGGCCGTCTTCAGTGTACCCAGCGTGCCGCCGACCACGTATTCGTTCACCCCGGAAAATGGAAACTCCGCGAGTCCGGTGACGTGAAGCGTCGTCGGTGGAAGCGCTTCGCGCTCGGCGACGCACGACACCCGCATGGTGAGGATGGATCCAGGCGCGATGTGGGAGGCCGAGGCCAAGGGTTGGTTGATGACCACGTCGCCGGCGGCGCTGCCGATGTCGCGGCCGCTCACGATCGTCCACGGAGGGCTCGTGCGCACCACCCCACGGCCGGGTGCGGACCGCACTTCCACGCCCACCAGTTGCGCCGTCAACGGCCCGACATTCGGTCGATCGATGCGCGCATCGGCGATGCGAAAGAGAAGCGCTGCGCGCACCGAGGGAAGATTGGCGATGGTGTCGGCGGTCGTCGACGCGTGCCGGATGCGCGGGCCTTGCAGCGGCAGGTCACCACCGGCAACGCGGATGTCCCATCCGTATCGGTCGAGGAGGTCGCGCATCGACACCACGAGGCCGTTCGAGAGCATCAACATATCGAGGAGCAACGCGCCCACCGCGGCGACGCCGAGCACCCCAAGTGCGGCGCGCGCCGGTTGGCGCACGAGGCTTCTCGCCGCAAAGCGCAACGCCTTCATCGTCGAACCAGCCGCAGCCCGCTGCGGCGGAGCAGGGCCCATGACGCGACGACGGTGGCCGCCGCACCAAGCGGCACCGCGATAGCGGTGCAGGTGAGCGCGACGTCGCGTGTGATGCGCACGAAGATGAGCGCCGTGTCGTACTTCCACTGGAAGAACGCGTTGATCAGTCGTTCCGATCCGACGGCGAGGGCGAGACCGAATAGCGCCCCCGCGAGCGCGACGAGCAGACCCTCGAGCAGAATCTGCAGCAGGATGCGGCGAACGGGGAGTCCGATGAGTCGCAGCACGCCCACCGTCTCGCGCCGTTCGTCGACCAGCATGATGGTCAAGGCCAGCAGAAACACGGTGGCCGCCACGATCGTCACCGAGGCGATCGCCAGATGGAAGCGTTCGAGCACGCGGAACGGCCCTGCTGAACCCGCCGCCTCGCTCGAGGGGCGCGCAATCGCGCCCGGCATGCGCGCATTGACATCGCGCGAGAACGCGGCGGCGTCGTGTGGATCGACCAGGCCGACGTTGATCGTGGAGACGTATTCGGTTCCGGCCGACTGACTTGGCGGTCGAATCAGGTTGAGCAAATCGGGCAGGTGCATTCGAACCTCGCGCGGCACCGCCCCTAAGCGAGACGGGTTCGGCGTCGGTTCGTAGATGCCCGCGATGCGGAACTGGCGTGCGGTGGTACCCGCTGGATCGGTTGCGAGTCGTACGACGCTGCCGACCGCGAGGTGTTCAGACTCGGCAAGCTGCCGCGAGATGATGATGTCGGGGT
>Ga0075434_100003581_pt1 | contig 13877 bp, 11 predicted proteins | sample RhiMethybrSRZTD3_FD_75298 | JGI IMG/M metagenome (GOLD analysis project Ga0075434, IMG submission 75298) | Populus rhizosphere microbial communities from Tennessee, USA - Rhizosphere MetaG P. TD hybrid SRZTD3 | ecosystem: Host-associated > Plants > Roots > Rhizosphere > Soil | place: USA... | reverse complement strand
CGCGATGACGAGACCGTCCGCAGCCACCACGAGGCCCCCCCGCACGCGATCGATCCTGAGCATGTCGGCGAGGATGCGCCGGAACTCGCGCGCGCGTGCGGAGCGGGCGGGCGTGGAGAGTTCGGGGCTCATGCGCGCACTCCGAGCTCACGCAGCGAGTTGGTCCAGAGTTTGTCCGTTTCAAGGATCCCGAAGCCGATCTTCACGTCGTGCGGGAAGCTCAAGGAGAGGATGAGCCGGTCGTTGCTCCGGAAGAACGACGTCTCGGCGGCCGCCTGCACGATGCCGCGCCGGAGGGCGCCGAGACCCGCGCGCTGGAGCGTGGCGGACGCGATGCGGAAGACCTGGGTCACGTGCGCGGCGAGATCCTCGGCGTCCTTGTCGCCGTGCTGGGCGAAGACGAGCGTGCCGTCGGCCTGGGTGAGCACGAACTCGCGTCCGCCCGCGGGCGGCTTGAGCCGTTCGAGCTGGAGCGGGGGTCCCGCGTAGGCGGGCGCCTGGCCGGGGCCGGCCGCCACCACCGACCAACCCGACACCATTTCCTGCAGCGCGCGCGCCTCGGGAAAGTCGGGGTAGTACTGCAGCGCCTTGTCGAGGAAGGGCCGGCACGCCGCAATATCGCGCTCCTCGAGGGCGATCTTGGCGAGGCCGAGGAGCGCGCGCGGATGATACGGGTCGAGCCGCAGGACGGACTGGAACTCACTCTTGGCAGGACCGATCTGGCGAAAGGCCAGATGCAGATACGCGGAGAGCAGATGCCCCACGCCGTTGTTGGGAGAGAGGCGCAAACCTTGCGCGACCAGATCCGCGGCTTCCTCGAAACGGCCTTCTTGACGATAGAGATCGGCGCGCCGGAAGAGCGTGGCGGGGTTCGGCGGACGGGTGAGGCTGGTGATCGCGTCCCAGATGCGCGAGAGGGGCCTCAAAAAGCTCACGTTGTTAGAGTCCCCCCTGGCCCGTGACGCCCGCGCCGACGGTTGCGATTGCGCTCATTTATTGCTTCTCGGCCAGAATAGCACAGAGGTCTGCAAGGGCTTGCACGGCGCGGTAAGGGTGGTGCGGGGCTATCTCGTCACGAGCACCCGGCAGGCAGACCTCGTCGCCCGCTCCACCGCCTCGCCCCGGGTCCGGGCAGCGGGCAGGGCGGGGGGTGCCTGGAAGAGGGGCTGGGCCAAGTCAGCCTTGATTGCCCACGACACGCCCTGGGGGAAGATGCCGGGCTCGCGGAGGAGCAGGATGATGGCGGCCCCCGAGCTGACCACCCCCACCGCCGACCCGTCCGCCGCCACCACAGGTCCCCCGGCATTCCCGGGCTGGAGCGCCATGGTCATCTGGAGGTAGGCGGTCTCGGTGTCGGGGCCGGTCACGGCGCTCAGCGAGCCGTCGAAGAACCTGGGGGCCGCCTCCGCCGTCGTCGGGGTGGGAAACCCCACGGTGAAGACCGGATCGCCAGGCAGGAGTGCCCGCGTGCCCTGCAGCGTGAGGTAGGCGGGCGCGGTGAGCGAGGTCTTGAGCGCTGCCAGATCGCTGGCGCGCGCGCCGTTCGCCAGGGTGGCAGGAGCGGGCTCGCGACCCGGGCAGGCCACGGATACCGAGCGCGCGCCGTCGACCACGTGGAGAGCGGTGAGGAGCACGCCGTCCGGCCGCACGAAGAAGGCCGTGCCCTCGCTCATCCGCGGGGGCCCCGGCGGCTGGGGCGTCGCGGGCGGTCGCTGCGCCTGCGGACTCGGCGGGATAGGCGCGGGTGTCGGGGGCGGTGTGGGTGTGGGGGGCGGCGAGGCGGCTGCCGGGGGCTGAGTCGGTGCCGGTGGCGGCGTGGGCGGCGGTGTCGGGGCGGGAGGGGCGACCGGCGTGGGCTGGGGCGCGGTCGGTGGCGGCGTTGTGGCCGCGGACGGCCGCTGTGCCTGGGCGACGGCCGCGGGCGGTGGGGAAGGCGGTGTGGCCTGGGCAGCCGCGCTGCTCGTCTCCGCGGCCACGCGGGCGGGAGCGGTGCGGAGCTGCTCCTCCAGGCTGTCCGCGTACTCGCGGAAGCCCTCGCGCCGGAGCACCGCCACCGCGCCCAGCACCGACTCGCGAATCTCGTCGAGGCCGCCCGGTTCGTAGCTCTTCTCCCGCACGCGGAAGGATTGCCAGTCATAGAGATCCCGGGCAAGGTCGAGATTGAAGCGGTCTCCACGCATCATGGCCTTGTGGAAGCCGCAGCGCCCGTGGAACTCGAGGGCGAGCGACTCCATGTAGCCCACGGCGAAGATGTAGTCGAGGGCGGCGGCCTGGCAGGCATCCCAGTCGCCCATCGCCGCCGCTTCCTGGGTCCGTCGCGCGGCGATCCAGACCTCGGGCCTGGGCACGCAGATCAGGGTGAGAGTGAGGTCGCGTCCGCCGCGCGAGACGCCCACGCTGAAGGGCGTGCCCGGCGGCACGCGGGCGGGCGGCCGCGGTCGGTTGCCGAGCTGGGACACGGGGACGCCGTCGACGCTCGTGATGCGATCGCCGCGGCGCAGCCCCGCGCGCTCGATCCACTCCGAGGTGGCGAGCACGCTGAGCTGCCGTCCCGTGAGATAGCCGATCTCGCAGGGCGGCGGGCTCGGCTTCTCCCGCGCGAAGTCCAGGAGGCCTTGCCGCGCCTGCGCCTTGAACTCGTCCGCCTCGCGCCGCATCGCCGGCGAGCCCGCTTCACGCCCACCGTTGCGGGAGGCACACCCCACCCCGATCGCGGCGACGACCGCGAGAGCAAGACCCCAGCACAGCCAGCGTTGGCGCATCAATGGCCCTCGGCGCGTGAGCCCGGCGAGGCGGAGCGGGCGCGTCCTCCCGTCAGCGGGGGTGCCATAGTAGCAGAAGGCGCCCGCGCCGCGGCACGAGGGCCGCGCGTGCTATTTCACGGCCGCCGCGCCCGCGTCCGAGCACTCCTGGTCCTGCTGGCCCGTGCCCCCGCCGCAGCCGATGGCGCCGATCACCGCGCCGCTCATGGTGATGGGGGTGGCGCCGAGGGTGGGCAGCACCTGGCCCTGCAGGACGGTGGGCATCACCGTCCAGAACCCGCCCTGGGCGACCATCTCCGCCAGCTCCTTGTTCGAGCGCCGGAAGGCGGCCGCGGCCATGGCCTTGGCGCGCGAGGTCTCCGGGGTGAAGAAGCCGGTGCCGTCGCCGCGCGCGGACAGGACCAGGCGCCCCGCCTCGTCTACCACGGTCACCGTCATGGGCGAGCCGAGCGCCTTGGCCTTCTGCTGCGCTGCCCGCACCGCGGTCTCTGCCATCTGGAGCGTGAGCTGGATCATGGGGATCTCTCCTGTGAGATTTCAGTGGCCGAGGAAGATGCGCTTCACCTCGGCCGAGGCCAGCAGATCGGCCGAGGGCCCTTCGAGAATGGTCCGTCCCGACTCGAGGATACAGGCGCGATGCGCCATGCGCAGGGCCAGCTCCACGTTCTGCTCGATGAAGATCACGGTGATGCCGCGCGTGCGGTTGATCTCGGTGAGCACGGCGGCGATCTGCTCGATGACGCGGGGGGCGAGCCCGAGAAAGGGCTCGTCCACCATGAGGATGGACGGCCGCGCCATGAGGCCGCGCGCGATGGCGACCATCTGCTGCTCGCCGCCCGACAGGGTGCCCGCGGCCTGGCCTTCCCGCTCCCTGAGGCGGGGAAAGAGCGCCTCGACCTCGGCGAGACTCTCCGCGCGGCGCGCCTTGGCCGCGGGATGGTAGGCGCCGAGGAGGAGGTTCTGCCGCACACTCAGGTAGGGGAAGAGCCGGCGTCGCTCCAGCACGTGGGCGAGACCGAGCCCGACGATGCGATGCGGCGGCAGGCCGTCGATGCGCTGGGCGCCCAGGCTGATCTCGCCCGCGCGCGCCCGCACGAGACCAGAGAGCGTGTTCATGAGGGTGGACTTGCCGGAGCCGTTCGGGCCAAGGATGGCCGTTACCTCGCCGCGCGGCGCCGCGAAGGAAACGTTCCAGAGGATCTGGTAGTCCGCGTAGAGCACGTCGAGCCCGCGCGCCGCGAGGGCGAGCTCAGCGCACATAGGCCTGGCCCAGGTAGGCCTCCACCACACGCGGGTCGCGCCCCACGGCGGCGGGCGGTCCTTCGGCGATAACCTCGCCGAGGTTGAGGGCGACGATGCGGTGGGAGATGTCCATGATCACGCCCATGTTGTGCTCGATGACCACGAGAGCCATGCCGCCCGCGCTCACCTCGCGAACGAGGGCGACCAGGCCGGGAATACTGCGCAGGTCGACGCCGCCCGTCACCTCGTCCATGAGGAGGAGGCGGGGCCGCGTGGCCAGCGCCCGGGCCAGTTCGAGCCGCTTGCGCTGGCCGGTGGAGAGGACCTGCGCGTGCGCCTGCGCTCGGTCGGCCAGCCCCACGCGCTCGAGCGCCGCGAGGGCCTCGCGCCGGGCCTGCGCGGGATCCGTGGTCTTCTGGAAGGCGCCTACCATCACGTTCTCGAGCACGGTCATCTGGGCGAAGGGCTTGAGCTTCTGGAAAGTGCGCGCCACTCCGAGACGACTGATCTCGTCCGGCCGCAGGCGCGTGATGGACTGGCCGTCCAGCATCACCTCGCCCGCATCCGCGGTCTGGAAGCCCGTGAGCAGATCGAAGAGCGTGGACTTGCCCGCGCCGTTGGGCCCGATGACGCCCACCAGCTCTCCCGCGGCCACGCGGAAGGAGATGTCGTGATTGGCCACGAGACCGCCGAAGCGCTTCGTCACCCCGCGCACCTCCAGCAGCGTCCGTCCCTCGCCCATCATCCCGTCCGCCGCCGCCCACGCCGGGCCAGGGCCATGATGCCGCCGGGCTGGATCACCGACACGAGCATGATCAATGCGCCGTAGACGAGCAGGTCGACGGCCTTGCCGCTCCCCCCGAAGGAGATGCGCGTCCACTCGCCGAGGGGAATCAGGATCGCCGCGCCCACCAGCGGCCCCCACAGCGTGCCCACCCCGCCCAGCACGGCGACCAGGCAGATGAGGATGCTCAGCGCGGTGGGGAACACGGACTCCGGGTCGATGAAGAGGATGTACTGGGCGTAGAAGGTGCCGCCAAGGGCGGTGAGCCCCGCCGACAGCCCCATGGCGCGCTGCTTGTACGCGGCCACCGGGATGCCCAGGCTCGCCGCCGCGTCCTGGTCCTCGCGGATGGCGCGGAGGTAGTAGCCGAGGCGCGAGCGCTCCACGCGCACGGTGATCCAGAGGGCGAGGAGGAGGAGGGCGAGGGCGACGTAGTAGTAGTTCTGCTTGCTCTCGTGGAACTGGAAGTTGAGCCAGGAATCGGGGCGCTTGATGGGCACGAAGAGGCCACGCGCCCCGCCCGCCCAGTCCCAGTTGATCATCAGCGTGCCGACGATCTCCCCCACCGCGATGGTGGCGATGGCGAAGTAGTGGCCGCGCAGGCGGAAGACCGGATAGCCGATGGCCTGCGAGAGGAGCACGGCGAGGATCACCCCGGCCAGCATTCCCGCCCACGGCGAGAGGTCGAGGTGCCTGAGGAGGAGGGTGGAGGTGTAGGCGCCCGTGCCGAAGAACACCGCGTTGCCGAGGGAGATCTGGCCGCAGTAGCCCGCGAGGAGGTTCCAGGCCTGGGCGAGCATGGCGTAGAGGAAGATCGTGATCATCACGTGGCGCGGGAAGGGCCGGGTCACCACGAGCGGAAAGGCGACGAGCAGGGCGAGCGCGACGGCCAGGCCCGCGCCGCAAAGCCCCCGCGGCATCAGAAGCGGCCGAAGAGCCCTTGCGGCCGCCAGAGGACGACCACGAGGTAGAGCGCGAAGACCACGGCGTACTTGAAGGCGGGCGCGATGAGGAGCCCGGCCAGCACCTCGACGATGCCTACCACCACGCCGGCGGCGAGGGTGGCGGGCACGTTGCCGAAGCCGCCCAGGGCGACCGTGACGTAGGCGAGGAGGGCGAAGGTCGCGCCCACCTCGGGGAAGATGTAGAAGAACATGGCGAGCAGCGCCCCCGCCGCGCCCACGCAGGCCGCGCCGATGCCCCAGCCCAGGGCGAACATCCGCTGGGTGTCGATGCCCATGAGGGAGGCGGCCTGTCGGTCCTGCGCGGTGGCCTGGAGCGCAAGGCCCGTTTCCGTGCGCGTGATGAACCAGTAGAGGAAGCCGAAGGCGGCGAGGGCGCCCACGCTCGCCGCGAGCTGGGGCAGCCCGATGAAGACACCCTCGACATTGAGCCGCCCGTCCACCAGCGGGCGCTTCACGAGCTTGAAGTCCACGCCCCAGAGCGCCTGGGCGGCCGCGCGCAGGAAGATGGCGAGGCCGAAGGTGGCGAAGATCTGGGCGAGCATGGGCGCGCCGAGGATCCAGCGGATCAGGCCGTGGTACACGGCGAGGCCGAACAGGAAGAGCAGGCCCACCGTGATGGGCAGCGAGACGAGCGGATCGAGCCGGCCGAGGGCCCACGCCCAGAAGGTGGCGAACATGGCGAGCATGAGGAACTCGCCGTGCGCGAAGTTGACGATCTCCATGAGGCCGAAGATGAGGGAGAGACCCGCCGCGATGAGGGCGTACACGAAGCCCATCAGGAGCCCGCTCACCAGCCCCTGGAGGACGACCTCCACGCTCACTCAGTGCTCTCGGAGGAGGGAGCCGAAGCCGGCAAAGCGGTCGGTGATGCCGCAGGCGCGGAGGGCGTGCCACAGGGTCGCCGCGTTGATGGCGATGACGGGCTTGCCGAGCCAGCGCTCGGCCTCGTCGGCCAGGCGCACCATGGAGAGATTGGTGCCGGCCTGCACGATGGCCTCCACGCCCACGCCGTCGAGATCGCGGAGCACGTTCCGCAACTCGGCCTCGTCCACGTTGGCGATCGCGGTGGCCGACTTGCAGCGGAGCCCGGTGACCCGCCTCACCTCGAAGCCCGCCTCCTCGAAGAAGCGCTTCACCTGCCGGTCGGCCACCGGCTGATAGGGACTGAAGGCGGCGATGCGCTTGACCCCAAGGGTCTCGAGGGCGGCACGGCAAGCGGAGGCGCCCGTGGACACCCGCAGGCCCGACTGCTCGCGCACGCGCTCGATGAAGGCGGCGTTGCCCTCCACCCCGCCCCAGAAGGTCTCCGCCGACATGCCCATGACCAGGTAGTCGGGCTCGCAGGTCATCACGTCACGGATGGCCGTGCGGATGGAGGCGCGGATCTCCCCGAGGATGGCCTCGAAGGCCGCGTCGGAGTCGAGGGCGGGATGCTCGATGTACATGCGCCCGGTGTGGAAGGTGACGCCGGGCGGAGCCATGCGGTTGAAGTCGTGCTCGACCACGGTGTTGGTGGAGGGCACGATGACGCCCATCTTGGCGCGCCAGCCGACCACGTCAGGCACGGGGGCCTCCGCCTACTTCCTCTCCTTGTAGCCGGGCAGCGGATACATCACCTCCGCCGCGGCGAGGTCGAAGGGCCAGACGGTCGCGTAGGCGCCTTTCTGGATCTGCTGCATGATGGCGCGGATGCCCGTGTTCTGCCCCTTCTCGTCGAAGCGCACGCCGGTCCACGGCATGATCAGCTGATCCGCGGGGATGTTGGTGGCCACGAGGGCCTTGCGGATGTCTTCCGGGTTCGTCGACTTGGCGCGGTTGATGGCGTCGATGAGCACGGTGAAGCCGGTCAGGGCCCGCGCGGGCGCCTCGGAGATGTCGCGGCCTCCCGGATTGTCCTTCTGCTTCTTGAACAGCTCGTTGACCTGGCGGATGAGCGGCTTCTTGGCCTGGAGGTCGAGGGCGAAGGGGGAGCGCGTGATGTGCCCCTCGATGTCGCCCTTCATCTCCTGCACGAAGGCGGGATCGACCCATCCCGCGTTCTGGGCGATGAGCATCTTGGGCACGTAATCGAGGGTCTTGGCCGTCTTCACGTAGAGGACGGCGTCCGAGGTGTAGGAGGTAGGGAAGAAGATGTCGGGGTTGGCCGCCTTGAGCTTGCCCACCTCGGCGTCGAGGCTCGTGGTCTTGGCTCGGTAGGCCATGTTCACGAGGACCTCGTAGCCGTTCTTCTTGGCCAGCTCGTCCTGGGTCTTGGCGGAGTCGACCCCGAAGAGGGTGTCCTCGTGCATGAGGCCCACCGTCTTGAACTTGATCGACTTCTTCTTCTCGAAATCCTTGACGAAGTCGAACATGGCCAACGAGAAGTGGCCGTCGTGGGGCGAGGTGCGGAAGAACCACTTGAAGCCGCGCTCGGTCAGGGTGGGGGAAGAGGACTCGCCGTTCATGAAGGGCACCCCGTAGCGCTCGGCGACCTGGCTCGCGGTGGCCGTCACGCTCGAGAACACCGCGCCCATGATGGCGGTGACCTTCTCCTGCGTGATCATGCGCTCCGCCTCGGCCTGGCCCACGTCGGGCTTGCCCTGATGATCGACCACCACGAGGCGGATCCTGGCGCCGCCCAGGCCGGGCAGGCCGTCCGTGCTCTTTTTCATCGAGGGCAGGTTCAGCTCCGACTTGCCGTTGTACAGATCCGTGGCCATCCTGATGGCCGTCACGGAGTCGATGCCGAGCTGCGCGAGGTTGCCCGTCATCGGGTAGATCACGCCGATGACGATCTCCTTGGGCGCCTGGGCCGGGGCGGGCGGCGCGAGGGCGAGGAGGGAGCCGAGGCCGAGAGACAGCAGTCCGATCACACGTCGCATACGGGAGTCCTCCTTACGACTCGATGGGTCCGGCAGGTCGGCGGTGACCGTTCAAGAGCGGGGGGAGTGTAGCACAGTCGTTCGCGGCGGTGTGCGAGGGTGTGGGGCTCATGGAGGTCGTGCCGCTCCGCCCGACTCGATCGCGCTGAGCCGGCCCTACCGCTGCAGAGCGGCTGGCGCCTGGCGCTGCGTCACCTCCTTGGTCGACGGCAGCTCGCTCGCGTTCCAGCCACCGCCGAGGGCCTGGACCAGCGCCACCGCCGCCGCCATGCGGCGGCCGCGGATCTGCACCGCCGTCACCTCGTTGGAGAGATAGATCGTCTGCGCGGTGATCACGTTGAGATAGCTCACCGTGCCCGCCTTGTACTGATTGGTGGTGAGGGTGACGGACTGCTGGGCGGCGGCCACCGCGTCGTCCTGCACGCGGTTCTCCTCCGCCAGGATGCGGAGGGCGGCCAGGTTGTCCTCGACGCTCTGGAAGGCCGTGAGCACGGTCTGGCGATACGTCGCCACGCTCGACTCGAAGCCGGCCCGCGCGAAGTCCGTCTGGGCGCGGCGCAGTCCGCCGTCGAACACCGTCTCGGAGATGCCGGGCCCCACCGACCAGAACCGGCTCGGCCACGTGAACCACTGGCTCACGCTCGAGCTCTGGAAGCCCGCGGAGGCGCTGAGCGTCACCGTGGGGTAGTAGGCGGCGATGGCCACACCGATCTGGGCGTTGGCCGCCTGCATGCGGCGCTCGGCGGCGGCGATGTCGGGACGCCGCTCGAGGAGCTCCGAGGGCACGCCCACGGGAATGCGCGGCGGCTCCCCGGTCAGCGGCGTGGCGGCGAGGGTCAGCGCCGATGGCGGCTCGCCCATGAGCACGGCCATGGCGTGCTCGAGCAGGGCCCGCTGGACGCCCACGTCCACCGCCTGGGCCTGCGTCATCTTGAGCTGCGCCTCCGCCTGCACCACGTCGGCCCGCGAGGCGACGCCGCCCGCGTAGCGATTCTTCGTGAGCTCGAGCGCTTTCTCGAACGCAACGACGGTGGCGTCCAGCAGCTCCTTCTCCGCGTCGAGGGTCTGGAGCTGGAAGTAGTCCAGGGCCAGCTCCGCGTGAAAGCTGAGCCGGGCTGCCTCCAGATCGCCGGCGCTCGCCTGGGCGGAGGCCTGATTGGACTCGACGGTGCGGCGGATGCGTCCCCAGAGGTCGAGCTCCCACGCGACATCGATGGGGAACTGGAAGAAGCTGGTCGGGCTCGTGGAGCGGGTGGGCGTGATGGTGCTGACAACCGTCCCGTTGGTGGAGGTCGCCAGGGTCTCGGACTGCCGGAAGCGCGTGTAGCCGACCCCCACCGTCACCGTGGGAAAGAAGGCGGCGCGGGCCTCCCGCACGAGGGCGCGTGCCTGGCTGAACTGCGCCTCCGCCACCATGAGGTTCTGGTTCGAGACGTTCACCCGCTGCTCGAGGGCGTTGAGCTGCGCGTCCCCGAAGGCTTCCCACCAGAGGCCGCGCGACAGCTGATCCTGCGGCTCCGCCTTCTTCCAGCCGTCGGCCTCCTTGTAGGCATCGGGCGTGACCACGGGCGGGCGCACGTAGTTCGGCCCCACCGCGCATCCCGCGGCCACCAGCGCGACGACGAGCGCACCGACCAAGCCGTGGTGAAGCCTACTCATCACGGTCTCGCTGCCCCCGGCGCCGCGGCGGGAGCGACGCGCCGCCGGTCCGCGCGCGAACGCGCCCACCAGAGCCGCAGGCGGTCAAGATAGAGGTAGACGACGGGCGTGGTGTAGAGCGTGAGCATCTGGCTCACGATGAGTCCGCCCACGATGGCGACACCCAGCGGCCGGCGCAGCTCCGAGCCAACGCCCCTGCCCAGGGCGAGCGGGAGGGCGCCCAGGAGGGCCGACATGGTCGTCATCATGATGGGGCGGAAGCGGAGGAGACAGGCCTGGTAGATCGCCTCTTGCGGGCTCTTGCCGTCGCGCCGCTCGGCCTCGAGAGCGAAATCGATCATCATGATGGCGTTCTTCTTCACGATGCCGATGAGCAGGATGATCCCGATGAGGGCGATCACCGTCAGCTCCGTGCGCCAGCAGATGAGAGCGAGGATGGCGCCGATCCCCGCCGAGGGCAGCGTGGAGAGGATGGTCAGCGGGTGAAGATAGCTTTCGTAGAGCACGCCGAGCACGATGTACACGGCGAGGAGGGCGGCCAGGATCAGCATGGGCTGGTCGGCGAGCGAGGCTTGGAAGGCCTGCGCCGTCCCCTGGAAGCTGCCCTGGATGCTCGCGGGCAGCCCGAGCTGGCGCGTCCGTCCCTCGATGGCGGTGACGGCGTCGCCGAGAGAGACGCCGGGGGCGAGGTTGAACGACAGCGTCACCGCGGGAAACTGCGCCTGGTGATTCACGGCCAGGGCGGTGGAGGTGAGCTCGTAGCGGCTCACGGCGGAGAGCGGCACCTGGGGGCCGTTGGGCGCGCGCACGTAGAGGTCGCGCAGCGTCTCCGGCCGCTGCCAGAAGGCCGGCGCCACCTCCATCACCACGTGGTACTGGTTCAGCGGCGTGTAGATAGTGGACACCTGCCGCTGACCGAAGGCGTCGTACAGCGTCTCGTCGATGATCTGCGGGGTGAGACCCAGGCGTGAGGCGGTGGGGCGGTCGAGCACGAGCGTCGACTGGCGCCCCCGGTCCTGCTGGTCGCTGCTGAAGTCGACGATCTGGGGCAGGGTGCGCACGCGATCGGCCACGCGCGGCGCCCACTGATTCAGCTCCTCCACGCTGTCCCCCTGCAGCGTGTACTGGTACTGCGCGTTGGAGGCGCGGCCGCCCACGCGGAGGTCCTGCACCGCCTGGAGGAAGGCGGGCGCCCCCGGCACGCGCGCGAGGCGGCCGCGCAGCCGGGTGATCACCTCGTCCGCGCTGATCGGGCGCTCCTCCAGGGGCTTGAGGGCGACGAACATCCGCGCGGTGTTGACGGTCGCCCCGCCGCCGCCCGAGCCGCCGGTGAAGCCGATCACGTTCTCCACCGCCTTGTCCTCGGAGATGATGCCCACGACCTGGGTGAGGCGGGCCTCCATGGCCTGGAAGGAGATGTCCTGCGGCGCCTGGATGCTGCCGCTGAGCCGGCCCGTGTCCTGTTGCGGGAAGAAGCCCTTGGGTACGACCACGGCGAGATAGACGTTGACGGCGACGGTGAGGAAGGTGACGCCGAGGACAAGGCGCTGGTGGCGGAGCACCCAGGCGAGGCTCCTCTCGTAGCGGGCGAGGATCCCGTCGAAGACGCGCCCGGTCGCCTCGTAGAGACGTCCATGACGCCAGCTCGCCTCGTGGCCCAGGATGGTCGCGCCCATCATGGGCGTAGTGGTGAGGGAGACCACGAGGGAGATGACGATGGCCGCGGAGAGCGTCACCGCGAACTCGCGGAAGAGGCGGCCGACCACGCCGCCCATCAGGAGGATGGGGATGAACACCGCCACGAGGGAGAGGCTGATGGAGAGCACAGTGAAGCCGATCTCCCGCGCGCCGAGGAGGGCGGCCTCGAGGGGCGCCATCCCCGCCTCCCGGTGGCGCGTGATGTTCTCCAGCACCACGATCGCGTCGTCGATGACGAAGCCGGTGGCGATGGTCAGCGCCATGAGCGAGAGGTTGTTCAGGCTGAAGCCGAGCAGGTACATCACCCCGAAGGTGCCGACGAGGGACACGGGGACGGCCACTGCGGGGATGAAGGTGGCGCGCAGGCTGCGCAGGAACACGAAGACCACGAGGGTGACGAGGATCACCGAGATGACGAGGGTGCGCTCCACGTCGTGCAGCGACGCCCGGATGGTCGTGCTCCGGTCGAGGACCACCTCCAGGTCGATGGCGCCGGGGATGGCCGCGCGAAGCTGGGGCAGGAGCCCGCGCACGCGATCCACCGTGTCGATGATGTTGGCGCCGGGCTGCCGGAAGATGACCACCACCACCGCGGGGTTCTTGTTGGAGAAGCCCGCCGCCCGCACGTCCTCGACGGAGTCGTTCACCGCCGCCACGTCGGCGAGCTGCACGGCCTGGCCCGCCTGATAGCTGACCACGAGCGGCACGTAGTCTTCGGCGTGCCGGAGCTGGTCGTTGGCGCCCAGCTCCGAGGCGCGCTGGCCGTCGCCGAGCTGTCCCTTGGGCCGATTGACGTTGGTGGCGGCGAGGACGCCGCGCACGTCCTCCAGGCCGATGCCGTACTTCTGCAGCGCGAGGGGATTGAGCTCCACGCGCACGGCGGGGAGCGCCCCTCCCCCCACGATCACCTGGCCGACGCCGGGCACCTGTGAGAGCTTCTGCTGGAGGATGCTCGAGGCCGCGTCGTAGAGCCGTCCGCGCGCCAGCGTGTCGGAGGTGAGCGCCAGGATGAGGACGGGCGCGTCGGCGGGGTTGACCTTGCGATACGTGGGATTGTTCGGCAGAGCGGGCGGGAGGTAGCCGCGGGCCGCGTTGATGGCGGCCTGCACGTCGCGGGCGGCGCCGTTGATGTCCCGGCTGAGGTCGAACTGCAGCACGATAGCCGTGGATCCGAGATAGCTCGTGGAGGTCATCTCCGTCACCGCCGCGATGTGACCGAACTGCCGCTCGAGCGGGGCGGCGACCGAGGTGGCCATGGTCTCCGGGCTCGCCCCGGGCAGGGCCGCCTGGACCTGGATGGTCGGGAAGTCGACCTGGGGCAGGGGAGCGACAGGCAGCACGGCGAAGGCGAGGGCACCGGCCAGGGCGAGGCCGATGGTGAGGAGCGTCGTGGCGATGGGCCGGCGGATGAAGGGCTCGGAAATGCTCATGCGCGTCCCCGCACTCGCCGGGCGAGGCGGTCGAAGGCGAGATAGATCACGGGCGTTGTGTAGAGCGTCAGCGCCTGGCTCACGATCAGCCCGCCCACGATGGCGACGCCGAGGGGCCGTCGGAGCTCGGAGCCCACCCCTGAGCCCAGGGCGAGCGGGAGGGCGCCCAGGAGGGCGGCCATGGTCGTCATCATGATGGGGCGGAAGCGCAGCAGGCAGGCCTGGTAGATGGCGTCCTCGGGGCTCTTCCCCTCGCCTCGCTCGGCATCGAGGGCGAAGTCGATCATCATGATGGCGTTCTTCTTCACGATGCCGATGAGGAGCACGATGCCGATGAGGGCGATGACGCTCAGCTCCATGTGGAAGAGGAGCAGGGCGAGGATGGCACCCACGCCGGCCGAGGGCAGCGTGGAGAGTATCGTCAGGGGGTGGATGTAGCTCTCGTAGAGCACGCCGAGCACGATGTAGACGGCGAC
>Ga0075434_100003580_pt1 | contig 13878 bp, 9 predicted proteins | sample RhiMethybrSRZTD3_FD_75298 | JGI IMG/M metagenome (GOLD analysis project Ga0075434, IMG submission 75298) | Populus rhizosphere microbial communities from Tennessee, USA - Rhizosphere MetaG P. TD hybrid SRZTD3 | ecosystem: Host-associated > Plants > Roots > Rhizosphere > Soil | place: USA... | reverse complement strand
CTTCGCTGATCGACTGCGACTCGCGCGCTTTTTCGGCGTATGGGGCAAGCCCCATTAACTTGTACTCATGCTCCATCGGCACCATGCCGGAAAGGTAGGTGATCTTTCCGTACAGCGCGCCGACGGAATGGCTTTCATCGACTCCGGCCACGCGCCGAATCTTTCCATTTCTCGCAATGTTGATCGTCGCGCACAAGCGATCGCCGGCGCCGTCACACGTGAGGACGAGCACTTCCTCATCCATTTTTCCCCAGCCGAAATAGGCCGAAGCCGCGTGACACAGGTGATGGTCGATTCCGTGTACCGGCACCTCCGTGCCTCCCATAACCGGCTCGAGGTTCTCGGCGATACCACTCCACTTCCGCTGGTTGATCCAATCGGAGATGGCCGCGTTGCTGCGCGCCAGATTTTTCGCCCGGCCCACGAAGTTGGGTGCCCCGCTGCCCGCCGTACGCAAAATATCGTCCCGCCGCCAGTAACAAAGAGATAAATTCTTGCCACCCAACGCAACTTCGCGCGAAACTTTCGCCCCCCGCTGTGCGCTTGCTAGCCCTTTGATGTGGTCTAGCGTCAAGACGGGCAACCCGCCCTGATTTTTCACGCGCGATAGTCTTTCTTCTTGCATGGCAAACAGCAGTTTTCCGTCTTCAACCAGCGCGGCGGCGGCGTTGTGCCCCAGATGGATTCCTGTGACTTGTCGTGTGTCCGCGGCGCCGTGAACCTCGGGCATTCTTCTCACTGCGGATTGAACATCCGGCAATGACATCTGTGCAGCTGAACTGTTCATACTCGCTCCTGTAGAGATTCGTCCGCGGACCGCTTACGCGCATTGTGCTGTCCGCCTGGCAGTGCGCAGGAAACATCGCACTCTTCCTCGACTGCATTGCGCAATTCCTCCGCGACATATTGAATCTGTTCTTCACGCATGCTCGAGGAAAACGGCAACGCCAGGCAGCGGTCGGCCGCGATCTCGGTTTCGCGCAGACGTCCGAACGGCAAATGAATCAGGTCCTTCAGAAAGGGCTGCCGGTGAATGGCCGGGAAGTATGCCTGGCACCCAACCCCAGCGGCGCGCAGTCGTTGCAGAATTCGATCGCGGACTCCACGTTCTACATATGGCGCGAGCTGCACGATATAGACGAACCAGCTGCGCTTGGCGTCCGCCCCGTCGGCCAGCCTCCGCACGTCCGGAATACCCTGCAGCGCGCGGTGGTACCGTCGCGCCGCCTGGTCGCGTTTTTCCAACATTTCGGCCAAGCGCTCAATCTGTGCCAAGCCAATCGCGCAATGGATATCGCTCAACCGGTAGTTGTAACCGAGCCTTTCATGCTTTAGCCAGGCGCCGTCCTCGCCGCGGCCCTGGTTGCGCATGCTGCGGCACAGTCGCGCGAAATGTTCGTCGTCAGTAACGATCATGCCACCTTCGCCGGTGGTCATCTGCTTGTTCGGATAAAAGGCAAAGCAAGACATCTCGCCGAAGGTGCCGGCTTGCTTGCCGCGATACGTTGCGCCCATCGCTTCACATGAATCTTCAATGATGGCCAAGCCGTAGTCCTTCGCGAGGTCGCCAATCGCCTGCATATCGCAAGGCAAACCAAAGACGTGCACCGGCAGGATGGCTTTCACTTCCCTGCTCGTCGTCCGGTTAATCAGCCGGCCTTGCGAGTCGGGCGCACAACACTTCTTTAGAAATTCCTCGATCTGAGCCGGCGAAATGTTCAGCGTAGCGGGATCAATGTCCACAAAAACCGGTACCGCGTTTTCGTAGAGCAGGCAGTTTGTCGAGGCGACAAAGCTAAACGACGTTGTAATCACTTCATGCGCGGGGCCGATGCCCGCCGATCGAACGCACAGGTGCAATGCCGACGTGCCGCTGTTGACGGCAATCGCGAATTTTCGACCGATAGTCGCGGCAAATGCTTCCTCGAAACGGGGCAGCATCGGGCCCAGGCTCAGGCTGCCGGAACGCATCACCTGCTCGACGTAGCGAAACTCGCGATCGCCAACGTCCGGCGCGGAGAGCGGAATCTTCAGGGCAGCTGAGCTCATGGCTGCACTCCGGGCTGCGTTTCAACGAAAATGGGCAAGGGCTCGTCTTCCAGAAACATTTCCTGACGATTCTTCTCAAATTGCGGCACCAGAATCGACAGGTACTGCCGCAAGCTTTCGCGGTCGTTGCGGGTAATCAGGCGTTCGATGCGCTGGATTTTTTCCAGCATGTTGACCGCTTCGGGGTCCGGCTCGCTCACCTTCTGGATTCCCGGCTGCTCGGTCGGCACTGGGTTCTCCCATTCTTCCCAAAGTTCCTCCGCCACTTTTTCTCCTTTTTGCAGACCCACGAAATGAATGGGCACTTCTTTGCCGGGCTTCATGCCGGCCAACAGGCTGATGTTTTTAGCCAGTTCGTAAATGTTGATGGGCTCTCCCATTTCGAATACGAAAGTTTCGCCGCCGCGTCCCAGCCTGGCCGCTTGCAGAATCAGGAACACCGCTTCCGGAATGGTCATGAAATACCGCGAAGCACGCGGGTCGGTAACCAGCAGCGGCCCGCCTTTCTGAATTTGTTCCCAGAAGAGCCGCAATACGCTTCCGGTGCTCCCTGCAACGTTTCCGAAACGCACGTTCATAAAGCGCGTCAGGTTGCTACGCGACAAATCCTGAATGAACATTTCGGTGATGCGCTTGGAACAACCCATGAAATTGCGCGGGTTCACCGCCTTGTCCGAGGAAATATTCACAAACAGCGCTGCTCCGCAGCGCAGCGCCGCCAGCGCTACGTTGCGAATGCCCAACACGTTGTTGCGGATTCCTTCGTGGGGATGTAATTCGATCAAGCCGACATGCTTGTGGGCGGCGGCGTGGAATACAGCCTCCGGCTTCTCTTCATGCATGAATTCATCGACAAAATCGCGGCAGGTCAAATCGATCAACAAAGGCCGCAGTAGAAGGTCCGGGTAGCGCTCGCGCAGCGCACGGTGGATGTAAAAAAGGCTGTTCTCCGATTTATCGAGTAGCAACAGCTTGGCCGGCGAGCCTGAAGCGATCTGGCGAGACAACTCCGAGCCAATGCTCCCTCCTGCTCCCGTGACCAACACCGTTTTGCCGCGCACGATCTTGGCGATCTCGTCTGCGTCCTGGTGCATTTCCTCGCGGTTGAGCAAATCGCTGATGTTGGGCGTGCGCAATTCATTCTGCGAGACTCGGCCGTCAATCAACTCGGTCAGCGTGGGAAGCGTGCGCACGGGCAGGTCGGCTTGCCGACAAGCGGACAGAATCCGGCTCATCTCAGGCCGTGTCGCGCTAGGAATGCAGATCAATACTTCTTCGGCGTTGCTCTGACTGGCCACCGCCGGCAAATCGTCGATTGCGCCCGCGATAGGAACTCCATATACGTTGCGACCGGTGCGCGTTTTGTCGTCGTCCACCAGGGCAACCGGAATGCAAGGAGCACCCGGATCGGAAGTCAGTTCCTTGGCAAGACTCATCCCGGCGTCGCCGGCACCGACAATCAACACTCGCTTGCCCTTGGTGCGGAACGCGGCACGCAACGAACCAAGCAAACGCACACCGCAGTGCAGCAGCCCCCACAGAGATACCAGAATTGCCGCGTCCAGCACAAAAAGCGCCGCGGGAATTTCATGCCGGAAATTGGCAATGCGCGCAACGATCAGAAACAGCACACTACCGATCGAGACACCACGAATTACTCGCAGCACGTCCGATGAACTGGGGTACCGTAGCGAAGTTCCCGGCAAGCCCGCGGAAAGGAGACCCACCATCCTGCACGCCAGTAGGATTCCCAACGTCGCGGACAAGACCTCGGTAGCCCAAACCTGGCCGCGAATATCGCGAAACAGATTCACCGCGACCCAATACGACAACATCGCCAAGACGAGGTCCGCCCCAGCAATAGCGATGCTGGCCCGATTCTTTTGCAGGAGCGCGATGAAGCGGCCGAAAACGCTTAGGGGCTCCGGAACCGCATCCGCCTGCGGATCGCCTTGATTTGCCTCAAAACTTGAAATCGGTGAGTTCATTTGAGTATCCGGGTAACCAGGTCTGGAACGTTTTGCGAAAATCGATTCAGCACAGCACCAAAAACTCGCACTCGATGCGCATCGGCATTTTGCTTGGCTCGCCGGGCGGACAGTCGTTGTGTCGAAGAGGATTCCAGCACCAGGACGATCCCGTCCGACATCTGGCCCAATGCCAATGCATCGGCGTACAGGTTCAGGGCAGGAGAATCAATCAGCACAAATTCGAATTGCGACTCCAGTTCGTTGACGCGTAGATCCATTTCCATCGGCGTGCAAACGCGCGAAAGATCCGTTCCGTCTGTTCCCGCCGGCAAAATCCATAAGTTGGTGTCGCCCAACTGGCTGGCGTAGCTGATGACCGGACCCTTTTCGCTGAGCGCGCCGACCAGCCCTCGCGAATTGCCCAGCCCGAATTCCCGGTGCAGGCCGGGATGGCGCAGGTTGGCGTCCACCAAACACACCCTGCCGGAAACGTGTGCGGCCAGCGCACGAGCAGCCCAGGCGCAGTTCCACGTACAGCCAACCCTCCGCTCGACTCCTGAAAAAACCACGGCGCGCGGACCATCAACGCCGGGCGATAAAAACACGCGGTGGACCAGGCGGATCGCTTCTTCCCGCCCTGCGCCTTCCAAACCCAACTGCAACCGCCGCCCCGGGGGAATTGATCCTGGCTCCGGCGAATTCTCCGGAATCGGTCGCGGAGTGAACTTCGGCAAAGTTTCCGGATCGGCGGCGAACAATCCTCGAACCTTGCCGGCTCGTTGGAGAATCTCGAAGTTTCTACTCACGGTTGGCTTGGACCCCCAGTTTTTGAGAGCTGCATCGCTTCCGCACAAATCGCCTGGCTGGCTGCGGGCGCACCCCTACACATTGGGCAGCCGCCGCAACGGAATCTCGTCAGGCATGGCAGCCAGGACAGGCATGTTCAGGTACGCTTCCACTTGATCTGGCGAGCCCATGGAAGAATCAATTTGTTCGTGCACGAACGCTGCGCCGAGACCCATCAAGCAGCCGAGCACAGCCGCAATCGACAGAACCAGCGACGCGGGATTCGATGGAAACGCCGGTACGCTGGCCGCCTGCGCGATGGACACGTTCACGATTCTCTTCTGGTCGAACGCGTCGGAAATCCGAGCTTCTTCCTTCTTATTCAGGTATAGGAGATAGTTCTGCTCGGCGGTCTTCACGTTACGAAGCAGCTCCTGTTGCTCAAGCTGTTTCTGGTCTCGCTCAATCGCAGAGCTCTGATAGGCAGCGCCCACTTTGGTGTAGGAAGTGGACAGAGCCTTGAGCGACGCCAGTTCCGCTCGTGCTTTCACCAACTCTTCGCGAACCAACGCGAACGTCGGATTTTCGTTTGTCGCTTCCTCCTTTACGGGAGCCTTTTCCTGTGCGGCAATCGTCGCTTTCACTTGCTCAATTTGCTGCTCCACTTCCTTGACTTGCCGATCGGTGGGCGCGTACTTGTGGGTCAGGTCGGTATGCTGCAATTCCAGGTTTACCAGCGACGACTTCAGCTGTTGCATCAAGACTGCGTTGTCACTGTGCCGCAATTCGGTGGTAATTCGCGGCGGCGTGCTGACCAACTGGCGCTCCAGGTTGCGTACATGCTCTTCGGCCTGCGGGAGCGACGCCTGCGTCTGCCTCATATTGAATTCGAATTCCGCCAGCTTCGGCACAGCAGAGTCTTTCTCAGTTTCGTTCGTTACCAAGCCCTCCTTGCGATTGAAATCCGCCAGCGAGTTTTGTGCGTCCGTCAACTTTTGCCGGTAGCGATCTACTTCATCTTCAAAAAACTTCTGGGTGCCCGCGGGACGCCGTACCGCCGCATGCTTTTCCAGGTAGTCGTTGCCCAGCGTATTCAGCACGTTCGCGGAAAGCTGCGGGTCGGTGGACGCATACGAAACCGAAATCAAAAACGATTTCTTGATCGGCTCGATTCGCAAATCGCGTCGGAGCTTGTCCACCGCTGCGGCGCGTTTCTCTTCCGGCGTCATTTTTCGCATGTGAAACAGCGTGCTCACAATCGACGGGTGCATGCGATCTTCCAGGCCGCAGGCCACTACCACCTTTTCCAGAAGGTCCTGGCTCTGCAGTAGCCCGACTTCGGAGTTGATGTCCTCCTCCGTCAGGGCGGGCGCCATCTGCTGTAGCGTTCCGGTTTGCTCCGCGCTGAGCGGCGGGTCCACGCGCTCGCGGTGCACCAAAATACCGGTCTGCGACTCGTACTTCGCCGGTAGCAGGATCACGGCCAGCACCGCGCCGAGCATGATCGCCACAAACGTGTAGCCAATCGTTCTGCGTCTGCGGAACGCCACCAGAATCAAGTCGCGTGGCGTGAACACGCTGGGCTGAATCTCCCTGCGATCGCGAACGACAAGTTCATTGCCTCTCATAAGTCACTCTTCCTCGGCCGGTAATCGCTAGTGCTGGTACATCCCTAGCGAGCTGGTTGGAATGAACGGCGCAAATTTCGAAAACGCGCTCTTGGGAGCAAAAATCGTGTCTCCTGGCCGCACTTCGATGTCCTTGGTTAGTTCCTTCCCCTTCATCACCTGTCGCAGGTCCACCATCGTCACTTGCACCAGGTCGTTCGTGGAACGTCGCATTAACAAAATCTGCGAATGCTTCGCGGAATTGTCGAACCCTCCGGCTATCGCCACCGCCTGCATCACCGTGGTGTGGTCGCGATAGTCGAATTTGCCGGGGTTTTTCACCGAACCGCTCACTACGAAATATGGTTTCTCAAAATCCTTGAGCGTCACTGTCACGTCCGGATCTTGCAGTATCGTCGCGTACGCCTTGATAATTTCGCGTTGCGCTTCCTGTACCGTCAGGCCTTGTACGTGCACGCCATTCGACAATCCCTTCAACTGCACGAACCCGTCAGCTTGCACCGTCGTGTCGTGGTTGAAATCTGGTGTGAATCGAAACGTCAGGCCAAGCACGTCAGTCGCTTTCAACGTGTATCGCTGTCCGGGTGCCGTCTGTGGTGGCCCCACTGGCACTGGCACAGCTTGATTCTTGTCTTGCCCAAACGCGGCGCCGCCAAGAATCAGCACTGCGATCTCGGCAATGACGATGAATACTTTTCGCATGGCACAAAGCCAGTTCCTTCAAATGAGCTGGTATAGGCAGGGTGCCTTGACGTTCGCGTTGATCGCGAGACGCGTCTCTACAGCATCGCAGGGCTGAAATATGCTCCGACCGATGAGCGCGGCAAAAACTTCTCAATCTTCGACCACGTGGACTTCGGAACGTACAACATGTCGCCGGGTTGCAGCACCGTGTCCTCGTTCAGCTTTTTGCCCTTCAGCACTTCCTTCAGGTTCAACACCTTCACTTCCATCCAGTCGTCGGAGTTCGACCGGCGGAAGAGCACGACTTGGGAATTCTTCGCGCCGTCGGCAAATCCTCCTGCCATCGCTACCGCCTGCGTAGCCGTGGTGGTTCCGCGCAGGTCGTATTTGCCTGGCTTGCCAACTAGCCCGCCAGCAACGAAGTACGGCTTATCGAAGTCCTTCAAAGTAACGCTGATTTCCGGCTGGTTCAGAATCGTGGAATACGATTTCTGCAGTGCTGCCGTCATCTCACTGACAGTCATCCCTTGCACGTACACGTCATTCGGCAGGCCGCGCGCCTGAATATAGCCATCCGGCTGCACCGTCACTTCCTGGTTGAATTCCGGTGTGAATCGAAATGTCAGGTCAATCACGTCGCTTGAGCGGAGTCGATAGCGCGGATAGCGCTGATGCAAAGCCGGCCGCTGCGGATCCGTCGCGGTATCTGCCGTCTGCTGAGTCTGCGCCGGCGCACTTTGCGCTTGCTGTGCCGGCGAAGTTTGTTGAGCCGCCGGAGCTTGTTGAGCGGCAACCCCAGCGCACGCGAATCCCGCGCCGACAATTACCAGCGCAATCGCTAAAAACCTTCCAGCTAAACTTGGTTGAATTTTCATCGCCGCACCTCGCCACCGACCGGCAGTTATCGCTCCTGCGCCAGCTCCGGCACCCGGATCCACTGCCCCCGTTGCAAAACCTGATACGGATCACGCAGCTGCGGATTCAGCGAACGGATCCGGCTAACAATCTCCCATCCAGACTTGCCGTATTGATCGAGCGCAAACTGAAACAGCGTCTCCTGCCGATAAACGCGAACCAGGCTCGAATTTCCCGTAAAAGCTACTCTCCCCTTCTCTGCGTTCGAATTCGCTTCCGGGCTGCTCGCTTGCAGTTTCCCGTCTTCCTTGCGCCTGGCCGGATCAGGCCCCGGAAGCACCACACGCGTTCCCGCCGGCAGAACCTGGTATCCGCCGCGAATCTGCGGGTTCAGCGATCGAATCTGATCCACCGCTTTCCAGTTCGAACGCCCCAAATAATTTCTCGCGATCTCGAACGTGCTCTGCGCCCGGTTGAGCAACACCACGTGCGCATCTCCCAACTCCTCGTTTCTAACCGCCGCGCTCTCCTCGCTTTTTGTCGGTGCACTGGCGGCATCCTCCCCACTTTCGTTATGCCCACCCGCCCGTTCCGCGTCCGGAGTCGCGATCTGACTTTTCTCTATAGCTGGCGCAGCTGGCGCTTTCAATCGCGACGGCAGTACCGGCGGTGTATCCGCGTCTCCACCCGACGTCCCAAGCACAACGTCCCGTAACTGCTCCGGATTAAAGCCGGCCTTGGCCTTGTTCGCGCTGAAAAGCACCAGCACGGCGAACGTCAGCGCCGCGCCCGCCAGCACGCTGAAGATTTTCATTCCCCACGATCGCCTCGGCGGCGACGCAAAATAGTTCGTTTCATATCGATCCGTCTGCGGCGGAATGTATGGCCAGTGCGCTGCCACTTTGGGCGCCGATGGCACCGCAGATTCCGTCGCCCGCCTCGAAGAACTGTCCGCAGTTTCAATTTCGAGGTCGGCCAGTACCTCGCGGATGATTTGCGTGCCAATCACCTGCGTCTGCGTTGCAAATCCCAGCGACAGCGCCTGAAAGCAAATGTTGTTGATGTTCCGCGGTATGCCCTTGCTCGAGCGTGCGATCAGCAGCAGCGCGTCCGGCGAAAATGGCGCCTGCCCCTTCAGCCCAGCCATCTTTAGCCGGTGCTTGATGTACTCCACCGTTTCTTGCGAGCGAAACGGCTTCAGCTGAATTACGTTCGAAACGCGCTGCCGCAGTTGCGTCAAGCTCGGCTTCGCCAGTTTTTCCGACAGTTTCGGCTGCCCGGCCAGAATGATGTGCATCAATTTCGCCGCCGGAGTCTCAAAATTCGACAGCAGGCGCACCGACTCCAGCGTTTTTTCGCTGAGATTCTGTGCCTCGTCGATCACCACGATCACTCGACGCCCCGCGTTCAATTCCGCAAGGAGCGTTTCATTCAGCGCTTCGTGCGTCGCCGCCAGGTCTTGTCCGCGTGGCACGATGCCCAGATCGTTCAGCAAGGAACGTAAAAACTCTCGCGAACTCCCTTCCGTCTGAAACAAAAACGCCGTTCGCGCCGATTCCTGCATGCTCTCCAGCAGCCGCATCAGCAGGGAAGTTTTCCCCATGCCCGGCTCCGCGGCCAGCGCGGAGAATCCGCGTCCGGACTCAATTCCATAAAAAAGCGCAGCCAGCGCTTCCCGGTGCCCTTCTCCCAGATACAGGAATTTCGGATCCGGTGTCACCCCGAACGGCTGTTCGCGCAGTCCGTAGAACTCCACGAACATGGCGCTGTCGCGAAACGCCGCCGCTTGCTCTAATTCGAAAGATTCAACGCTTGCTCTGTCCATGGCTTATAACCCGATCTGTGTCGCAAACTGGAAATCCGTTCGACTATTTCCGCATCGATTTCCACCGACGCCGCTCGACCCAGCAATTCAATCGACAACACCAAACGGTACGCGTCTTTGTGCCGCAACAAAATACCGTGTACCCCTGTCAGCGCGCCGCGCGTCACTCGTACCCGGTCGCCCTCCACCAAAAATGGATGCGGCTGAATCGGCATGCTGCCCTGCACCGCGCGCCGAATCCCTTCGATTTCTTCCCCGCTGATTTCCGCGGCCGCGTCGCCGAACGACACAATGGAAAACACACCCGGCGTCGACAAAATCTCGACGCGCCTGTCCAATCCGCCCATAAAAAACACGTAGCCCGGAAAGAGCGGTAATTGCAGCGTCTTTCTCCGGTCCTTCCATTGGCGCACCGCTGCATAGGTGGGATGAAACACCTCCATTCCCTTGCCCCTCAACAAACGGGCCACGGCCGACTCATGCTGGTGCTTGGCCGTCAGTGCAAACCACCCTTGTTTTTGGCGTCTTTCCAACTCGTCTCCTGTGTTGTAGCCTTCGCAATTTGCCCACAGCTTCGCCCTGTGACTCACATTCCTCTTTCTTGGAATATGGGCCGATCAAACATTTCCTGCGCTACGGGCTGGACTTCCGGCTGGGTTAATTGCTCTCCGTTCTATCCTGCGAGGAAATACAACATCCTCTCTTGACCAGGCATGCTTCCTTTGCCGCCCAACTCTTCCCTGCGAGTGCCCTTCCACTCTTTCCGGCTTGATCTTGATTCGGTCCCGCTTGGCTTTTCTTGTGTGCCATCCCTATCGCTCGTTACTCGATCACTTTCGAACACTCCTGGTCCATTCTCATCTGCCAGCTGGCTCGCGGATCCTGTCTGCGACCGCGAAAACATACCCTCTCTGGCGCTACTGGATCACCCCTAAGTCTCCCCTCACGCTCGTTCGCGGCGGCTCTTTTCTATCTTTAATTGCGTCACGCATGGTTCCCCGCGCTCTGCTTGGCCGAAGTCAGCTTAGGATCTCTCGCGTCAGCTGCAAAGAAACGCAATGTCTGGTGACAAAAGGCCGTTCCGATCTATCACGATCCGTGGCCATTCATCCTCGGAAATTGCCTGTACTTCTTGGTCGATGCGCAAACATTTCGCTCTCGTGCCCTCACCACTGCGCACAAATTTCTGGTGACAAAACTCTCCATTCGCTCTTCTCGTTTGGCAGGCCGCATGCACTCACCTAAGTGCATGACCATTACTTTCGACAGCCTGGAAACGCTTCTCTTGGCGATAACACGCAACCAGACACGAATTTACGGGGGACTAGTACACCATTCACTGCATACACAGAATCTGCATTCCAGAACCTTTTACACGCTTGCATGAAAAAAAGAGTTACATCGAAAAAGGAACTTTGCGATTTCAGCTCGCTTTTGTTATCGCGCTTCGCTCAATTGTCGTTCGGGAGGATTGATTCCTTGAAGTACTCTTAGAGACATACTTAGAACTTCGTTACACCATCGGCCCACAGCCCTTCGGCCGTATTCGACTTCGTCTCCCAGTCTTCGCCCAGCTCACGCCAGTATTCACGCCCAGTCTCAAGCCCAGCTTAAGCCCTGGTCCACTATTTCATGCGGAAGGACCGCTATGCAAAAAGCGAACGGCATCGTCTCGCAAATCTCTGTTTTAGTTGCTGAGTCTTGTCCAATGAATTGCGAATTGATGAGTACCGCTCTCGAACGATTCAAGCAGCGCTTAACCGTGGTCGCCTCGGCCACCGATTCCGGCGAAATTCAAACCGCATTTGAGCAGCATCGCCCTGACGTCTGCATCATCAGCGCTCAACTCAAAGACGGCGTCACCGCCGGCTTCGCAGCCTTGCGCGAGCTCGTCGCCACATTTACCGACGCTCGTGCGATTCTTCTTCTGGACGCTTCGGAGCGCCACGCGGTTGTAGACGCATTCCGAGCTGGCGCGCAAGGTGTGTTCTCTCGCGAACAGCCACTTGAAATTCTGTGCAAGAGCGTGCACAAAGTTTACGAAGGCCAGATTTGGGCCAGCAACGAACAGATCCGCTTTCTCATTGACGCGCTCGCGGCTCCGCCTCCGCCCATCACCGACGCCAAGGGCGCTCCGCTGCTCACCAAACGCGAACAAACTCTCGTTCAGCTGGTCACCGAAGGCCGCTCGAACAAGGATATTTCGCGCGAACTCAATCTGAGTGAGCACACCGTACGGAATTATCTGTTTCGCATTTTTAACAAGCTCGGCACGTCTTCACGTCTCGAACTTGCCCTCTACGCTATCAATCAGCGCCAAACTCAAAAATCCCAGCCGGAAGTTCAGCGGGAATCCCAGCGAGAACCGGCGCCTCCTGACCGGGCCAACAGCAAGACCACCGCCGCTTAGAGCATTACTCCGCGCAAGATGACGCTGGCCACGCTGAAATAAATGATCAGCCCGGTCACGTCGACCAGGGTGGCCACAAACGGAGCCGATGCACTTGCTGGGTCCAGCCCACATCGCCGCAGGATAAAAGGCAGCATTGAACCCGCCAGAGTTCCAAACATCACTACGCCGATCAGGCTGCACCCGATGGTCAGCGCAATAATTCCATAGTGCTCGCCATAGGTACCGCGCAGCAGGTGCCACAGAAAAATTCGCGTGATGCCAATCGTTCCCAATATCGCGCCCAGCGCCACGCCGGCCATCAGCTCGCGTCGAATCACCCGGAACCAGTCGCGCAGCCGGATCTCTCCCAGCGCCATCGCTCGAATCACCAGCGTCGTCGCCTGCGAACCCGAATTTCCACCGCTGCTGATGATCAACGGAATGAACAGCGCCAGCACCACTGCACGCGAAATCTCGTCAGAAAAATATCCCATCGCCGTCGCGGTCAGCATTTCTCCCAAAAACAGAACCGCTAGCCAGCCCGCTCTCTTCTTGATCATCTGTACAAAGGTCACGTCCATATAGGGACCTTCCAGCGCCTCCATACCGCCGATCTTCAGGATGTCCTCACTGGCCGCCTGTTGCACTACTCCCGCCAAATCCGCGCTGCTCACGATCCCCAGCATGTGCCGGTGCATGTCCAGCACCGGCACCGCCAGCAGCCGGTGTTTCGCCAATATCTGTGCTACGACTTCTTTGTCCTCGTCCTCTGGCACGAAAACATAGTCTTTGCGCATCGTATCGCGCACCCTTTTGGAGCGGTCCGCCGATACCAGCTCACGGAATGACATCACGCCACGCAAGTGCTGCTCGTCGTCCAGAACGTACGCGTAATAAATCATCTCCACGTTTTCGGCCTGCCGCCGGATCGTCGCGATTGCTTCTTCAACCGTCATTTCGTCGGAAATCCGCACAAACCCCGAGTGCATTAGCCCGGCCGCCTCGTCTTCCGGATAAAGCGAAGGCCGCCCACCTTCCCGGCTCCGCTCCGCCACCACCGTCACTTGTAGGTCTCGCGCCTGATACAAAACCTGTTCGGTAAAGTCCAGCCCCCGGAACCACCGCTTGCGCGATTCCGCCGCTGGCCCGATAAAAACTTGAGTCGCTCCGTTGTCGTGCGCATAGTCGACCAGTGCCCGGGCCGGGTTCTTGCCTTTGATAATCGATGTTTCCACTCGCAAGTCTTCTGCGAAACGCAGGTGCCGCTCCACGGCCTGGCGTTCCGGCACAGGGAGCTTGCTGAAATCTTCCGCCGCGCAGACAAACACTGCCACGCAACTCCCGTGCAGATAATCTGCCACCCGGCGCGCTCTCCGCAGCAGCATCGCGGTTGAGGGATCGGCCGTCACGTTCACCAGGATTCTTTCCGTGCCCGTTTCGGTTTGTTCCCTCTTCTTCGCCGCGGCCCGCGCTTCCAACGCTTGCGCGGTCTGCCGGATCGCCAATTCACGCAATGTCACCAGCGTCGGCTCCTGAAACAGCCGTTCGCTTTCCACCTTCGCTCGCTCCGGCGTATAAATCGCGCCGCGCTCCAGGCGGTGCAGCAGCGCTCGCGGCGTTACGTCGACCATCACCACTTCGTCGGCTTCCTGAAACACCCAGTCCGGTACCGTCTCTCGTAATCGCAAC
>Ga0075434_100003577_pt1 | contig 13884 bp, 11 predicted proteins | sample RhiMethybrSRZTD3_FD_75298 | JGI IMG/M metagenome (GOLD analysis project Ga0075434, IMG submission 75298) | Populus rhizosphere microbial communities from Tennessee, USA - Rhizosphere MetaG P. TD hybrid SRZTD3 | ecosystem: Host-associated > Plants > Roots > Rhizosphere > Soil | place: USA... | reverse complement strand
TGCGTGTTCGTGCTGAACCGGCGACGCGATCTGAGAGCGTTCGAGAGCGATCGGTTTCCGGTCATCTACAGCCGGCTCGTGCTGCAGCACGTCAAGCCGACGAACGTCCGCCGCTACATCGCTGAGATGGTGCGCGTGCTTGCGCCGGACGGCATGCTGATGTTTCAGCTGCCCGAGCACCGCGGCGTCGACTCGTGCAACGCCTTCGTCCACGCGCCGGTCGCCGGCGGCGCGATCAAGCGGCGTGTGCCGAAGTCGATCGTGCAGTTCGTCAGGCGGATGAAGTTCTTCGTCATCTCGCGCACCGCACGCGGCCGCATGCGCATGTTCGGCATGCCGCGCGCAGAAGTCGAAGCCATTATTCGGGCGGCGGGCGGACGGATTATCTCGGTTCAGAGCGATTCCAGTCACGGCACGGAAGGCGCCGGCTTCGAGTACTGGATTTCGAAGTAAGAGATGCGGACGAGAAAAGACATCAACCTGCCGCTGTGGGCGCGCGCCGCCGACGCCGCAGCTATGATACTGACGCTCATCGCTGTCCTCGCCGCGCTCTATCCGTTCCAGATCGATGCGCTCCATCTCAGCGTCCGGCGATTCTCGCGGCCGTTGATGGCTGCGGTCGTCATTGCGGTTGCGCGCCACGCGTTCGTGCGCGCGCCCACGCTGCCGGCGATCGTTCGCGATGCCGTGATCACGTTCAGTCATCGACACGCGGCGCTGTCGTTCGCCGTGCCGGTCGCGCTGGTGACGCGAGCCCTCGTTCTGCTGGTCGGATACATCGCCGCGCTGACGATTCCGTTTCCGAGCGACAGCCCGATTCCGTACTCACGATCGAACGCGTGGTGGGACCTGCCGTTCCGATGGGACGCGGGCTGGTACCTCAACGTCGTGAAGAACGGGTACAGCTGGACTGGCGAAGCGGGCGTCGGACAGACCCTGAACTTCTTTCCCGCGTATCCATTGCTGGTGCGCGCGATCGCGTCGATTGTCTCGCCGACCGCGATGCCGCGTGACGCGGCGCTCGCGTGGACGGCAACGATGGTGTCGATCGCGGCCTTCGCGGCAGCGGCTGTGTACTTGTATCGCTTCGCCGCAGAGCAGTTCGGCGATCGCATCGCGTCGGCGGCCGTCGTGATTCTGGCGGCGTACCCGTTCGCAGTGTTCTACAGCGCCGTGTATAGCGAGTCGCTGTTTCTCCTGTGCACGATTGCCGCCTGGTATCACATGCGGCGTAGTGAGCACGTTGCTGCGTTCGTGTGGGGCGCTATCGCAGGGTTGTGCCGTCCAAACGGCGCGTTGCTCTCTATCGCTCTCATCGTCGACGCGATCGCGAGGCGTGCGCGATCGGCGCCGGCGTTCACCGCTGCCGCCGCACCGCTCGCCGGCATGTTGTTGTACTCGGCGTTCGCGTATCACCTGACCGGCCGGCCGTTCGTGTGGGTGGAACTGCAGCGCGCAGCATGGGGGCGCACCTATCAGGGATTGAGCAGTACCGTGGGTACCGAATTGAAGTTGTTGTACGAGATCGGCCTCGTGCGATACCTGAACGCGTGGCCCTGGCAGGCGTTGAATCTCGCGCCGACAGTGGGAACGCTCATCTCGGTGTGGCCGGTCACGCGGCGCCTCGGCATTGCCGCGGGCGTGTTCGTCGCCGCGAACACGCTGCTGCCGCTTCTGAACGGCGGGCTCGTTGGCATGGGGCGATACACCGCCACGTTGTTCCCCATGTTCGTGTGGCTCGCGCTCGCCGTCGACGGTCGCTGGCTCGGTGTTGTCGCGTGCTGTTTCGGAGCGGGTCAGGCGCTCATCGCCGCGCTGTTCTTTACGTGGCGTCCGATCATGTAACGATCCGAATCCCGTCAGCGCTTCGGTCTGTCGCGCACGGGAATCACGAATTTCTCGGCCGTGTGCGTCGCCGACAGGCTGACGACCTTCACGTCGACGAGACCGGCGGCCTTGCCGGCATCCATCACCGCACGCTCGGAGATCTCGGGACGGCCTTTCGGACGGACGATCCACAGCGCGCCGTCGGGTGTCAGCGACTGCTTCAGCTTCGCCAGGCGCGACAGCTGCGCCTCCTTCGTCACGCCGTAAAAAATCGCATCGCTGTTCTTCCTGGTGCGCCCGATCGACAGACGCGCGACGGCGGACTCGAGCTCCGCCAGGAACGTGACGTCGTCGATGCCGAGCGCGCTGACGCGCCACGTCGGCTTGACGCCGATCTTCGCGAGCCGCGTCGGCGGGTTTCTGATTTTATCGGCCCACTTGATCGATGCGGCGCCGAGATCGAACGCGGCGGTGTCGCCGCCGAAGGTGACGCTCAGCACCCCTTTGCACGCGCCCACCTTCTCGACCTCCTTGAACGGGATCGAGAGCTTCACGTCGCCGCCGCGGAACTGCAGCACGTCGGTTTCGAGTCGCGCCTTTCCCGCCGCCGACTTCCCTTTGAACGTCGCCGTGCAGTTGGCTTCAGCTCCCATTGCGTGTCGCCTTCATCAGCGCGAGGCGCCTGGCCTCGGAAAAACGTTCGATTGCGTATCGAACGGTCGTGCGTGGAATGCCCGGCCCGTTCGCGCGAAGGTACCGTTCCAGTCTGCGCGGATCAATGCGGCCGCACTCCCGGAGCGTCCAGCCGACCGCCTTCTGAATGAGGTCCGCTTCGTCAGCGTGCAGGCGCCGCGCGATGTCGTACGCCAGATCGAGCACAAGACGCTTCCGGATCGCAGGAATGAGGCCGACGATCGACGCGCGCCGCACCCACAGGTTTCGGTGCCGCGACCACACGTGCATCCTGTCAGCCGCTTCCGGATATCGCAGGAAGATCGGACCGATGAGCGACATCGACATCGCGTCGGTCGTCGCCCAGTTGCTCGAATGATCCGCCGCGAGCCACCGCTTGAACGTGTCGAGCAGACGCGGCGTGAACGCGCGGTGATACCGCGCGAGCACCTCGATGCCGACGGTCTTCGCTTCGAGATACCGGTCGACGATCATCGCGTCGGCAAACGCGACCGCATCGTCGAGCGACCAGTCGTCGCGATGCGCGGCGTGGATGGATCGCGCGAGCGCGCGTGTGGCCGGCGTCCCGATGTTGTAGAACGCGAGATCGACCGGACCGCGGAAGTACCGCTGCGCGTCGAACTCGCCCGCCGGACGCGCAAGCCGCCGCAGCTCGCGCGTTACCCGAGCTTTCTCAGGATGAAGCATTTCAGGTAATACGTCTCCGGGACGCCGAGCAGCACCGGATGATCGCGTCCCTGCATTCGTTTCTCCATCACCGTCACGTGAACCTGCGCGTCGACCGCCGCCTCGTAGACGATCTCGGCGAATGCCGCTTCGTTAACGTTGTACGAGCAGCTGCACGTGACGAGCGTGCCGCCGGGATTCAGCAGCTTCAGCGCGCGGAGGTTGATTTCCTTGTAGCCGGCGTGCGCGTTCGCGATCGACGCCTTGTTCTTCGCGAATGCGGGCGGATCGAGGACGATGGTGTCGAAACGCTCGCCGAGACGTTCCAACCCGCGCAGCTCGTCGAAGACGTTCCCGACGCGCGCATCCACCGATACGCCGTTGCGTGCGGCGTTCTTTTTCACGCGCGAGATCGCGTCTTCCGACACGTCGATCGCGATCGTCTCGCGGCACCGGCGGCCGAGCACCAGCGCGAAGCCGCCGTTGTAGCTGAAACAGTCCAGCAGCCGCCCGCGCGCGTACGCGGCGGCGGCCGCGCGATTCTCGCGTTGATCCAGAAACAGGCCCGTCTTCTGCCCGCGCCTCAGGTCGACGTCGTACTCGATGCCGACCTCCGTCACGGTGACCGACTCGGGCACCTCGCCGGCCAGCACGTCGACGCGCTGTTCCAGCCCTTCGAGCGATCGCGTGCGCGGATCGTTCCGTCCCAGGATGCCGCGCGGATGCACGAGCTCGTCGAGCGCCGACACGATTTCCGGCAGCCGGCGATCCATCCCCTGCGAGAGCGCCTGCACGACGAGGTAGTCGCCGTAGCGATCGACGATGAGCGCCGGCAGCAGGTCGGCTTCGCCGTGCACGAGCCGATACGCCGTCGCGTCGATCTGCAGCGACTCGCGGAACGCGATCGCGGCGGCGATCCGTTCGCGAATGAGCGTCGCCGCGTCGACGTCGCGGTCGCCGTACGCGAGCATGCGCAGCGCGATCTGCGAGCGGTCGCTGTAGAACGCGTGGCCGATCGTCCGCGCGCGCGGTCCGCGCACGACCACGATGTCGCCGGCGCCGGCGCGGACGTCTGCCATGTCTGCACGGTAAATCCACGGATGGCCGCTGCGCAGCCGCTGTTCGCCGCGCGCCGAGATCACAATAGTGGGGACCATGACGCGTCAGCTTTCGCTGAAAGGCAAAAGCGTACAGTAAAATCGCCGGTGTGCGCATCGCGATCGGGGCCGATCATGCAGGGTTCACGTTGAAGGAACATCTCAAACAAACGCTCGCGAAGCTCGGGCACACGGTCGACGATCACGGGACGCACAACGAGCAGCCGGTCGACTATCCGCCGATCTGCATCGCGGTCGGACGCACGGTCGTGGAAGGACGCGCCGACAGAGGGATCGTGCTCGGTGGCAGCGGACAGGGCGAGCAGATCGCCGCGAACAAAGTCGTCGGCGTACGCGCCGCGCTCTGTAACGATCTATATACGGCGCGGCTGTCGCGCGCGCACAACGACGCGAACGTGCTTTCGATGGGCGGCCGGATCGTCGCGTACGGACTGGCGGACGAAATCCTCGAGCTGTGGCTGAACACCGCATTCGAGGGCGGGCGGCATCAGCGAAGACTGGATCAGATCAGCGAAGCGGAGAGATCGCGGCACTGAAAGGGCCGCGCCACAATATTGATATATGACTACGCAAACAGCTCCGGCCATCTGGCGCACTCTCGCTGAAACCGACCCGGAGATCGCCGAGGCGATCAAGAACGAGCTGCACCGACAGAACAACGGGCTCGAGCTGATCGCGTCCGAGAATTTCGTCAGCCGCGCCATTCTCGAAGCGGCCGGCTCGGTGTTCACGAACAAGTACGCCGAAGGATATCCAGGCCGCCGCTACTACGGCGGCTGCGAATACGTGGACGTCGTCGAGCGCGCGGCCATTGCGCGCGCGAAATCGCTGTTCGGCGCCGAGCACGCGAACGTGCAGCCGCATTCCGGCGCGCAGGCGAACATGGCCGTGTACTTCACGCTGTTGAAGCCCGGCGACGTCGTGCTCGGCATGAACCTCGCGCACGGCGGACACCTGACGCACGGGCATCCGCTGAATTTCTCCGGCAAGCTGTACACGATCGTTCCGTACGGCGTGCGCAAAGACGACGAGCGCATCGACTACGACGAGCTCGATCGTCTCGCCGACGACCACAAGCCGAAGATGATCATGGTCGGCGCAAGCGCGTATCCGCGCGTCATCGACTTCGCGCGCATCCGCAAGACCGGCGATCGCGTCGGCGCGCCTGTGGTCACCGACATGGCGCACATCGCGGGACTCGTGGCCGCCGGCGTGCACCCGAGTCCGGTGCCGCACTCCGACTTCGTCACGACGACGACGCACAAGACGCTGCGCGGTCCGCGCGCCGGCATGGTGCTGTGCCGCGAGCAGTACGCCAAGGAGCTCGACAAGAGCGTCTTCCCGGGAATCCAGGGCGGACCGCTGGTGCACATCATCGCGGGGAAAGCGGTCTGCCTGAAGGAAGCGGCCGAACCGACGTTCGCGCAGTATCAGCGGCAGATCGCCGCGAACGCGAAGAAGCTGGCCGGCGCGCTCACGTCGAGCGGATTCCGGCTGGTCAGCGGCGGCACCGACAATCACCTGATGCTCGTCGACGTGTTCTCCAAGGGGATTACGGGCAAGGTCGCTGAAGCGGCGCTCGGCAAAGCCGGCATCACCGTCAACAAGAATGCAATCCCGTTCGATCAGAACCCGCCGATGGTCGCGAGCGGCATCCGCGTCGGCACGCCGGCCGTGACGACGCGCGGCATGGGCGAAGCCGAGATGGAAACCGTCGGCGATCTCATTGCGCGTGCGCTGCAGACGCCAGACGACGACCGGGCGCTCGCGATGGTGCGGGCCGAAGTCGAGGTCCTGTGCCGGAAGTTCCCGCTGTATCCCGAGTAGCCGCGACGCAGAATTCCACGACCGCGGTCGAAGCGGTGTTCGCCGCCTTCGCCCCCAGGGGACCGCTCGCGCGCGCGATGCCGGACTTCGAGCCGCGCGGCGGTCAGCTCGAGATGGCCGCGGCGGTCGCGCGCGTGTTCGAAACGGGCGGCGTGCTCCTCGCCGAAGCGGGAACCGGCACCGGCAAGACGCTCGCGTATCTCGTGCCCGCGATTCTCAAACGCGAGCGCGTGCTCATTTCAACCGGAACGAAAAATCTCCAGGAACAGATTTTCTTCAAGGACGTCCCGGCGCTCCGCGACGCGCTCGGCGTTGCGTTCACCGCGACTTATATGAAAGGTCGCGCGAACTATCTCTGTCTCCACAAGCTCGATCAGCTGAACGACGGTTTCATCAGCTACGACGTCTTCCTGCCGATGATTCGCGCGTGGTCGACGAAGACCGAGACGGGCGATCGCGCGGAGCTTCAGGATCTGCCCGAGGATCTGCCGTTCTGGAACGAGGTGTCGGCGACGGCCGAAACGTGCCTCGGGACCGAGTGTCCGCGGTACGACGACTGCTTCGTCACGAAGATGCGGCAGCGAGCCGCCGCTTCGGATGTGGTCATCGTGAACCATCACCTGCTCTGCGCGGATGCCGCCGTCAGGCAGAGCGCGTACGGAGAGGTCATCCCCAACTGCAACCGCGCGATCGTCGACGAAGCGCACCAGCTCGAGGACATCGCCACTCAATATTTCGGCTACAGCGTCAGCAACTACCGCCTCGAGCAAATCGCGCGCGACGTCGAGCGATCGCTGATGATCGTCGCAGCGGGCGATCGCAAGGCAGGCAGCGAGATCAGCAGAGCCGTCGAGCGTCTGCGCGAGTACGCGAAGGCGTTCTTCAGCGATCTCGCGTTCGCGCACCGCGGCGACGGCCGCTTGAAGGGCGAGGAGCGTGTTCGCGCGACTGTCGAATCGCTCGCGGAGAGCGCTGAACCCGCCGGGCACCTCACGAGCGCGCTCGACATCCTTCAATCGACGCTCGCGCTGGTCGCGTCGGTCAAATCGAATCCCGGGGCCGCCGGCTCGCCTGACGATGTCGACCCGGAAGATGCGCGAGAGCAGATCGCCGCGCTCGCGCGGCGTTGCGGCGACATTCGAGACGAGCTGCGGTTCATGCTGCGCGCCGCCGATCCCGAATACGTCTACTTCGTCGAGTTCCGGGGGCGCGGAATTTTCCTGCGCGCGGCGCCGATTGACGTGTCGGCAATCATCCGCGAGATGCTGCTCGAGCGGATGCACGCAACCGTGCTCACGTCGGCCACACTCACCGTCGACGGCACGTTCGACTACGTTCGCGATCGCCTCGGCGTGCGCCATGCGGACGAGATCCGGCTGCCGTCGGAATTCGATTTCGCGCGCCAGGCGATCCTGTATCTGCCGCCGCGGATGCCCGACCCGCGATCGGCGCAGTTCGTATCGGCGGCGGGCCGCGAGGTGGTCGAGATTCTGAAGCGCACCGAAGGCCGCGCGTTCGTGCTGTTCACGAGCTACGCGACGCTGCGCGCCGTTCAATCCATCGCCGAGATGGCGCTCGACTACCCAATCCTCAGCCAGGGCACGGCGCCGCGCAGCCAGCTGCTCGCGCAGTTCCGTGCAACGCCGCACGCGGTGCTCTTCGCCACCTCGAGCTTCTGGCAGGGCGTCGACGTCGCCGGCGAGGCGCTCAGCTGCGTCATCGTCGACAAGCTGCCGTTTGCGTCGCCAGCCGATCCGATTACGGCCGCGCGCATCGAGGCGATTCGCGCGCGCGGCGGCGACCCGTTCGCGGATTATCAGGTCCCGCTCGCGATCCTGGCGCTTCAGCAGGGGCTCGGACGGCTCATCCGTCATCGCCAGGATCGCGGCGTGCTGGCGGTGCTCGATCCGCGTCTGCGGACCAAAGGGTACGGCCGCCGCTTCGTCGAGTCGCTGCCGCCGGCGCCGATGGTTCACGATCTCGCACGCGTCGCGGAGTTTTTTTCGCGCTGATCCCATCCAACGCGCGCGAAAGCGCGTCTATCACTCCAGCGACCGATGATGACGAATGTGCGCTGTACGATCGCCGCTGTCCTGCTGGCCATCTGCAGCTCGTCGCGCGCAGACTCGCCGATCGCCGTGCGCCTGCATGGCACGGTCGAGCCGGTGCACAGCTATCCGGTGCTCGCACCGAGGCTGACCGGCTCCGGCGCCAATTCCGTCGTCATCGTCAGGCTCGCGCCGGCCGGCGCGCAGGTCCGCAAAGGCGACCTGCTCGTCGAATTCGATCGCCAGGCGCAGGAGAAGAACGCGAACGACCGCCAGGCCGAGTACCGCGACTTCGTCGAGCAGATTGCCAAAAAGCGCGCCGACCAGTCGGCGGCGCGCGCGCACGACGACATGACGATCAGCGTCGCCGAGAACGCGGTCAAGGCGGCGGACATCGACGTGTCGACCAACGAGGTGCGCGCGCGGATCGATGCGGAGAAGAATCTGCTCGCGCTCGAGGAAGCGCGCGCGCAGCTCGCGCAGCTGAAAAAGACGGCGGCGCTGCGCCGGCGCGCGGAGGCGGCAGATCTGCGGATCCTCGAGATTCAGCGCGATCGCGCGCAGAACGCGTGGCGCCACGCGCAGCGGAACGCGGAGAAGCTCCGCATCGTGTCGCCGCTCGACGGCATGGTCGTGCTGAAGACCACCTGGAAGAACGGCGTGTTCGGTGAAGTGCAGGAGGGCGAAGACGTGCGCCCCGGCGTCGCGATCATGGACGTCGTCGATCCGAGCGCGATGCGCGTGCGCGTCCGCGTCAATCAGGCGGACGTCGAACGCGTGCGTCCCGGCGCTGCCGCCCGGATCACGCTCGACTCGTATCCCGATCGCGAGTTCCACGGAACGCTCGAGCAGATGTCGCCGATTGCATCGACGAGCGCATTGTCGGCCCGCGTGCGCACGTTCGTCGCGATCTTCTCGATCGAAGGATCCGACCCGCATCTGCTGCCCGATCTCGCAGCTGCGGTCGACATCACCAAATGAAGCGCATCGTCGCGTCGGTCGCGCTGCTCCTCGCGGCTGGCGTCGCGGTGGTCGGCGTCACCAGACTTCGCCGGCCCGGTCAGACTGCGCTGCCGACATCGGCGGTCGTGCGGACGACGTTCGTCGACTACCTCCAGCTGCGCGGGGAGATCCGTCCCGTGAAGTCGACGATGCTGTCGGCGCCGATGAGCGGCGGCTCGGATCTGCAAATCATCCAGCTCGCGAAGAACGGATCCGTCGTGAACGCCGGCGACGTCGTCGTGCAATTCGACACGACCGTCCAGCAGCGCACGCTCGAACAGAAGCAATCGGAGTTGAAGCAGGCGGAGGCGGAAATCGATCGCGTTCTCGCCGAGCAGCGGCGGCGCGAGCAGACGGCGCAGACGGCGCTCGAGCAGGCGCGATCGGCGCTCGACCGCGCGCGCCTCGATGTCGAGACCTCCGAGCTGCGACCGCGGGTTGAGATCGAGAAGCTGAGAATCACCGCGGCCAACGCGGAACACACCGTTCGCGAGCTCGAACAGAAACTGGCGGCAGAGAAGGCGTCGGCGGCCGCGGACGTGGCGAGCGCACGGCAGAAGCGCGACAAGGCGTGGTTCGACGTCAAAGACACCGAGCGCCTCATCGCCGGCATGACGCTGCGCGCGCCGCGCGAGGGACCGATCACCGTGCTGCCGAACCGCCGCGCCGCGACCATCTTCGCGCAGACCGCGCCGGAGTTCCGCGCCGGCGACCGCGCGTTCTTCGGCGCGGCCATCGCGGAGCTGCCGGATCTGTCGAACATCGAGATGACCTGTCACATCGACGAAGTCGATCGCTCGCGCGTGCAGACCGGACGCGCGACGCTGGTCCGCGTCGATGCGCTTCCCGATCGCGAGCTGAAAGGCTCGGTTCGAACGATTTCGGTGATGGCCCGCCCGGACTTCTCGAGCTTTCCGCCGGTACGCAACTTCGATCTCGTCGTCGCGCTCGCCGACAACGACGGGCGCCTGCGATCGGGCATGAGCGCAACCGCCCGCATCGAGATGGATCACCTGCAGAACGTCCTCGTCGTGCCCGCGAGCGCCGTGTTCCATCACGGCGGCGTCGCCGTCGCGTACGTCGTGAACGGATCGACGATCGAGGAGCGCCGCGTCTCCGTGCTGCGGCGCGGCCGCGATCAGATCGCAATCGCGAACGGGCTTCGGGAGAGCGAGCGCGTCGCGCTGAAGGAACCTGACGCCGACATGGTGTCGAGATGAGGGGACGCGTCATCGTGCTGCTCGCCGGGGCGGCAGCGGTCGCCGCTGCGACCGTGGGTGCATGGGACGTGCTCTCAGCACCGGTCGCGGCGCGGATCCCGACCGTACGCGTTCAGCGCGGCTCCGTGCAGGTGAAGGTGAACACCACGGGCGAGCTGCGGGCCGCCCGCGCCACCCAGCTCATCGCGCCGCCGGTTGGCGGTCAGCTGCAGATTGTGCGAGTGGCGCAGTCCGGCGATCGGGTTCACGCAGGCGATTCGGTCGTCGAGTTCGATCCGGCAGAACAGGCATTCGCGCTCGAACAGGCCGGGTTCGATCTCGACCAGGCCGCGCAGGAAATCGTGAAAGCCGACGCGCTCGCTGCTGTCCAGGACGCCGAAGACGAAGTCGCAGTGCTGCACGCGCGCTTCGAGGTGCGCCGCGCGGAGCTCGCGGCGAGCGGCAACGAATTTCTCACCGCGGTGGAGGCCAGGAAGAACCTGATGCTCCTCGACGAAGCGCAGCACCAGCTCGCGCAGCTCGAGAAGGACGTGCGGAGCCACGGCGAGACCAACCGCGCGGCAGCGGATGTGCTCCGCGAAAAGCGGAACAAGGCGCAGCTGTCGGTGCAGGTGGCCCGGCGGAACATCGACAACCTGATCATCCGTGCGCCGTTCGACGGCTTCGTGCTCGTGCGCGAAAACCCTGGCGCGTTCGGCGGTCCGATTTTTTTCGGCATGCCGATTCCCGAGTTCCGCGCCGGCGATTCCGCGTTCTCGGGATCGACGATCGCGGACGTCGTCGATACGTCGAAAGTGGAAGTCAGCGCGAAGATTGCGGAAGGCGATCGCGCGAACGTGAATCCCGGTCAGCCATCCGACGTGATCGTCGACGCGACGCCGGGCACGACGCTGCATGGATCCGTTCGCGCCGTCAGCAGCGTCGCCGCGCGGCAGTTCTTCGGCGGCGACGTCGTCAAACAGTTCGACGTCGTGTTCGACGTGGCGAACATGAGCGCGCGCATTCATCCCGGCGTGACCGCGCAAATCTCCATCTCGGGCGCGACGCTCGAGGATGCGCTGTACGTGCCGCGGCAAGCGGTGTTCGAGTCGGCCGGCCGATCGATCGTGTACGTCCGATCGAGCGCGGGATTCGACGCGCGCCAGGTGCGCGTCAAGGCGCGCACCGACACCCTCGCCGTTCTCGAGAACATCGAGCCCGGCGTCGAAGTGGCGCTCGTCGATCCGCGCGCCGCGTCCGCGTCGCGCACGAAGACGCTGGCCCCGGCGGCGCAGCGAGCGGCGCGCTGAAAACAATGACGAGAACCGGCGCGTGGCTCCCGGATCTGCGGCGCAGCATCGACAACCTGTTGATGCACAAGCTGCGATCGCTCCTGACGATGCTCGGCATGATCTTCGGTGTCGGCGCGGTGCTGTCGATGCTGTCGATTGGCGCGGGCGCGCAGCAGCAGGTGATGGCGTTCATCGAAGATCTTGGCGTCCACAACCTGATCGTCGAAGCCAGGGAAGCGCCGGACCGCAACACGTGGGCGAAGACACGGCAGCAGTCGCCCGGCCTCACGTTCCGCGACGTGCGCGTCATGGAATCGACCGTTCCCGGCATCGATTCGCTGTCGCCGCGCAAGCGGTTCATCCCAAGCAAGCTCGTGCCGAAGCCGCAAGGCGATGCGCCGGTCGTGTACGGCGTCGGCGCGAACTACCTTGCGATTGGCGGCATCCGTCTGACGAGCGGCCGGTTCTTTTCCGAGAACGAAGCGGCGGGCGCCGAGCCGGTGTGCGTGCTCGGCGACGCAGCGCGCACGGCCCTCTTCGGCCTTGACGATCCAATCGGACGATTCGTGAAGGTCAACGAGCAGTGGTTCCGTGTGATCGGAACCGCGGGCCCGCAGGCGGTCGCGCAGAGCGACGTGGCCGGGATCCCTGCACAGGATCGCAACAACCTCGTGTACGTTCCAACAGGCGCCGCGATGTTCCGGCTCGAAGACAACTACTCGGCGATCCGCGACGAAATCGACGGCGTGTACGTGCGCGTCAAACCGGACGTCGACGTCACGACCGCAGCGGCGACCGTGCGCGGCATCCTCGCCGCATCACATCGTGGCGCCGACGATTACGCGCTCGTCGTGCCCGCGGAGCTTCTCGCCGAGCAGCAGCGCACGAAGCGCATCTTCGACATCGTCATGGTGGCGCTCGCGTCCATTTCGCTGCTGGTCGGCGGCATCGGCATCATGAACATCATGCTCGCGAGCGTGCTCGAGCGGACGCCGGAAATCGGATTGCGGCGCGCGATCGGCGCGAGGAAAACGGACGTCATCCGGCAGTTCGTCATCGAGACGACGCTCATCGCGGTCATCGGCGGGATCCTGGGGCTCGCGCTCGGCGCCGCGATGTCGCGGCTCATCGCCAGCTTCGCCGGATGGTCGACGATCGTCACGCCGGGATCGCTGCTGCTCTCCTTTTCCGTGTCGGTGCTCATCGGGCTCGTTTTCGGCGTCTACCCAGCCGTGAAAGCGGCGAGCCTGGATCCTGTTCAAGCGCTGCATTACGAGTGAGGTAAACTACCGCCGAACGTAAGAGTTGGTCATTATTTCCCAGGAGGATTCCATGGTCCGCCGAGACAACGGCAGGCTGCCGTGGCTGGCCGCGTGCGCCATCCTGCTGGCGCTGGCGGTCGCCGCGCCTGCCGCCGCGCAGTCAACCGGGATGGTCAAGGGCGTCGTGAAAGATCAGAAGGGCGAACCTGTCGAGGGCGCCAAGGTCACCATCGAGATGACCGGCGGCACGGCACGCAAGTTCGAGACGAAGTCGAACAAGAAGGGCGAGTTCATTCAAATCGGGCTGCCGTCCGGCGCCTACGCCGTCACCGCCGAGAAAGACAAGCTCGCATCCAACACCGCACAGGTGAACGTCCGCATCAACACCACCGCTGAAGCGAACCTCGTGCTTGGCGCCGCCGCGTCGGCTGCGGCCGCGAAAGAGCAGCTCGCGAAAAATGCCGAGCTGAAGAAGATCCTCGAGGAGGGCGTCGCCGCGAGCAACGCGGGCAACCGCGACGAGGCGATCGAGAAGTTCACGAAAGCAACCGAGCTCAAGCCCGACTGCGCCGATTGCTACTACAACATCGGCTTCCTGGAAACGCAGAAGAAGGACTACGACAAGGCGGAGACGGCATACAAGAAAGCGGTCGAAATCAAACCTGACTACGCCGACGCGTACAATGGCCTTGCGAACGTCTACAACGCGCAACGGAAGTTCGACGATGCGGCGGCCGCGAGCTCGAAGGCGGCGCAGCTGGCGGGCAGCGCGCCGGGCGCGCTGGCCGGCGGCAACGCCGACGCCATGTTCAATCAGGGCGTCATTCTCTGGAACGCCGGCAAGATCGCCGATGCCAAGAAGCAGTTCGAGAGCGCGATCGCGGCAAAGCCCGATCACGCCGAAGCGCACTTCCAGCTCGGCATGGCGCTGGTGAACGAAGGGAACCTCC
>Ga0075434_100003576_pt1 | contig 13885 bp, 8 predicted proteins | sample RhiMethybrSRZTD3_FD_75298 | JGI IMG/M metagenome (GOLD analysis project Ga0075434, IMG submission 75298) | Populus rhizosphere microbial communities from Tennessee, USA - Rhizosphere MetaG P. TD hybrid SRZTD3 | ecosystem: Host-associated > Plants > Roots > Rhizosphere > Soil | place: USA... | reverse complement strand
GGCCGCAGCTCGAGCGCGATCGACAGCTCCGCGATCGCCGCCTCGTGCAGGCCGCGCTCCTTCAGCGCCTCGTACAGCGCGACGTGCAGCTCGGCGGACTGCGGCGCCCGCCCGAGCATCTCTCTGAGGAGCGTCTCGCCTTCGTCGAACGCGCCCCGCGCGCGCAGCAGCTTGGAGAGCTGGAACAGCGCCGCGTCGTCGCGCCGGACGGCGAGCATGCGCCGCAGCGCCGTCTCGGCGTCAGCCGCGCGACCCACCTTGTTCAGCAGCAGCGCATGGTTGTACCAGGCGCCGGCGTAGTCCGGCCGCTGCTTCAGCGCCAGCTCCAGCACGCCGATCGCCGCTTCGGTGTCGCCCGTGGCCTCGAGCGCGCTCGCCAGCACGACACGCGCGTCGACGAAGTCGGGCTTGCCCTCGACCGCCGCGCGCAGATGGCGCACCGCTTCGGCGTTCTCGCCGCGCGTCAGCAGCAGCTTGCCGAGGTTGTAGTGCGCGAACGGATTCGCGCCTTCCGCGGCGAGCGCGTCGCGGTAGGCGCCGAGCGCCGCGGCAGCGTCGCCCGCCGCCTCGAGCGCCACGCCGAGGTTGAGATGCGCTCGCGCGTAGCCCGGGCGCACGCTCAGCGCCTGGCGATACAGCTCGCAGGCCTCGCCCGCTTTCCCCTCGGATTCGGCGCGGTTGCCGGCCTCGATCAGCCGGTCTGCTTCACGCCGCGAAAAACCGCTGAACAGACTGCGCAACATCGAGGCGAGTGTACACTCGCCCCCTGCGTGGCCGGCACCCTCGATCCCAACAAGCTGCTCGCCGTCGTCGCCGCTGTCGCGCGCGAGGCGCATCCGAATTTCTCCGCGGAAGTGGACCTCGACAGCTCGCTCGAGCGCAGCCTGCGCCTCGACAGCCTGGCGCGGGTCGAGCTGGTGCTGCGCCTGGAGCGCGAGTTCGGCGCGCCGCTCGCGGAGCAGGCGCTCTCCGCCGCGGAGACGCCGCGCGACCTGCTGCGCTTCCTGCTCGCGAGCACCGGCCACTCGCCGCGCGCCGCCGATCGCACCGTGGCGAGCCTCGCGCAGCACGAAGGCGTGCGTCCGCCGGCCGAGGCGCAGACGCTGGTGGAGGCGCTCGCCTACCACGTCGAGCGCCAGCCCGAGCGGCTGACGATGTTCTTCCACGACGAGCACGCGGAGACGCCGCTCACCTACCGCGCCATCTGGGAAGGCGCGTCGCGCTACGCCTTCGGGCTGACGCAGGCGGGCCTCGTGCCGGGACAGACGGTGGCGATCATGCTGCCGACCTCGCAGGACTACATCTTCTGCTTCTACGGCACGCTGCTCGCCGGCGGCATCCCGGTGCCGCTCTACCCGCCGGCGCGGCTCACCACCATCGAAGACCACATGACGCGCCACGTCGGCATCCTCAAGAGCTGCGGCGCGGCGCTGATGGTCACCATCCCGGAAGCCAAGCCGCTCGCCTGGCTGCTGCGCGCGCAGGTGGAGTCGCTGCGCGCCGTGCTGGTGCCGGCGGATTTTTCGGAAAAAAGCGCCGGGTCCGCCGCCGACTTCGCGCCGGTGCGCGCGAGCGGCGCGCAGATCGCCTTCCTGCAATACACCTCGGGCAGCACCGGCCAGCCGAAGGGCGTGGTGCTGACCCACGCCAACCTGCTCGCCAACGTGCGCGCGATGGGCGAGGCCGCGCGCGCCGGCAGCGAGGACGTGTTCGTCAGCTGGCTGCCGCTCTACCACGACATGGGGCTGATCGGCGGCTGCTTCGCGACCATGTTTCTCGGCTTTCCGGTGGTGCTGATGTCGCCGCTCGCGTTCCTGTCGCGGCCGAGCGCGTGGCTGCGCGCGATCCACCGCCACCGCGGGACGATCTCGGGCGGGCCGAACTTCGCTTATGAATTATGTTTAAGGCGCATTGCCGATTCCGAGCTTGAGGGCATTGACCTCGGCTCATGGCGCTTCGCCTTCAACGGCGCCGAGCCGGTCAGCCCCGAGACGCTGACCGCCTTCGAAGAGAAGTTCATGAAATTCGGCTTCCGCAAGAATGTCCTGTCCCCCGTGTACGGCCTGGCCGAAGCGTCGGTCGGCCTCGCCTTCACGCCGCCCGGCGAGCCGTGGACCGTGGACGTCCTCGACCGCGAGCGCCTGGCGGGGGACGGCGAGGCGGTGCCGGCGCGCGAGGCAGACCCGGCGCCGGTCAGGATCGTCGCCTGCGGCCGCGTGCTTCCCGAGCACGACCTGCGGATCGTCGACGCGGCGGGGCTCGAGCTTCCCGACCGCGCCGAGGGCCAGCTGCAGTTCAAGGGGCCGTCGGCGACCAGCGGCTATTACCGCAACCCCGAGGCGACGCGCGCGCTGTTCGACGGCGCCTGGGTGAACACCGGCGACCGCGCGTATCTCGACCACGGCAGGCTCTACATCACCGGCCGCGAGAAGGACGTGATCATCCGCGGCGGCCGCAACATCAGCCCCTACGAGCTCGAGGAAGCGGTCGGCGACCTCGAGGGCGTGCGCCGCGGCTGCGTCGCCGTGTTCGGCTCGATGGACCCCGCGAGCGGCACCGAGCGGGTGGTGGTGCTCGCCGAGACGCGTTCGGAGGACGACTCGCTGCACGAGGCGCTGCGCCGCAGGATCAACGACCTCGCGCTCAGCCTGCTCGGCGGCCCGGTCGACGACATCGTGCTCGCGCCGCCGCACACCGTGCCGAAGACCTCGAGCGGCAAGATCCGCCGCGTCGCCGCGCGCGACTATTACGAGCGCGGCACGTCGGCGGTGCGCCTGGCGGTGTGGCTGCAGCTCGCCCGGCTGGCGCTCGCCAGCGTGGTGCCGCAGCTTCGCCGCGGCTGGCGCGTGGTGCGCGGTCTCGCCTTCGCCGCGCGCGCCTATCTCGCCTTCCCGCCGCTGATGGTCATCGCTTTCATCGGCGCGGCGTCCGGCAGTCCGCGCATCGCCTGGACGGTCGGCCACTACTGCGCCCGCGCGTTCCTCTGGCTGCTGGGCATCCCGGTCGCCGTGCGCGGGCTGGAGAGCCTGCCGGCCGGCGCGGTGGTCATCACACCCAACCACGCCAGCTACGCCGACGGGATGGTGCTGATGGCGGTGTTGAAATACCGGGGCTATGCGTACGTCGCCAAAAGCGAGTTCCTCGGCAATTTCATCATGCGCACCTTCCTCGGCGGCCTGGGGTCGGTGTTCGTCGAGCGATTCGACGTGCAGAAGAGCGCCGAGCATGCCGACCAGCTGGCCGCCGCCGCGCGGCGGGGCGTTTCGCTCATCCTCTTCCCGGAAGGCACTTTCCGCCATCGTGCCGGCCTGCTGCCCTTCCGCACCGGCGCTTTCCAGGTCGCGGCGCAGGCGGGCATCCCGGTGATTCCGGTCGGCCTGCGCGGCACGCGCTCGCTGCTGCGCGAAGGGACCTGGTACTTCCGGCGCTCGGCGGTGACGGTGACGTTCGGTGCGCCGGTGATGCCGGACGGAAGCGACTGGGCAGCCGCGGTTCGCCTGCGCGACCGCGTGCGGGCCGAGATCCTGAAGACCTGCGGCGAACCCGACCTCGCCTGACTCACGTTGCGCACCACGCCCGCCACATTTCGCGATAGGCAGACTCCAGCGCGCGAGTAAAACCGGAGAAGTCGCGCAGCGGCGAGCGCTCCAGTCTCCGCCGGAGCGTGCCGCGCATCTCGGCGAGCCGGGCCGGCGCGCGCGCCAGGGTCGCGGCGATCCGCACGTAGTCGTCGGCATCGCCCGCGATCAGCTCGGGCAAGCCCACAGCATCGAGCACGCTGCACGCCAGCCTGGTGGTAAAGGTCTCGCCACCCGCCATCGCGACGACCGGGACGCCGTTCCACAGGCAGTCGAGGGCGGTGGTGGCGCCGTTGTACGGCCAAGGCGTAAGCGCCACGTCGGTTTCGCCGATGAGCCGGTGGTACGCCTCGTAGGGAACCATGCCGTGCACCACGACCCGCTCAGGGGCGACGCCCGCGCTGGCCAGCCGCTCGAGCAGCCGCTGCCGGGTCGACCCCGCCGCGACGCTGACCACGAGCAGCCGCGAGCCCGGCACGGCCTGCAGCAAGCGCGCCCAGACATCGAGCGCATCTGGCGTGACGCGATAGTAGAGGTTGAAGCTGCCGAAGGTTGCGCCGCCGCGCGTCTGCGCCGGAGAGGCGGCCACAGGCAGCGCTACAGACGGGTTATAGGTCCAGTAAGCGTGCGGCAGGCGAACCAGCTTCTCCGAGTAGTAGCGATCGGCGCCGGGCGGATCGCAGTACGCGGTCGTGAGCCGGTAGTCCATCGACGCAAGTCCCGTGGTCGCGGAATAGTCGAGGTAGCTCACCTGCACCGGCGCCGGCTTGCGCGCGAAGGCGAGGATGCGGTTGCCGGGCCCGTGGCCGCACAGGTCGACGAGCACATCGATGCCGTGCTCGCGCACCAGCGCGGCCAGCGCCTCGTCCGGGAGCGAATGGACGTCGTGCCAGCGATCCGCGATCTTCGCCAGCCGCTCGGTAACGGCGTCGCCGCGCGGCGCGGCCGAGTAGCCGTGCACCTCGACGCGCGCCCGGTCATGCCGCTCGAAGATCGGCTGCATGTAGTGGCCGACGACGTGGTCGCGGAAATCCGGCGAAACGTAGCCGATGCGCAGCCGGCGCTCGGGTTCGCGCGGGTTGGCAAACGGCACCGAGGCGAGCGGCGCTTCGAAGCGGCGGGCGAACTCCCGGTGCCGGGCATGGATGTCCGCCGCCGAGAAATCGGGCGAGCATTGCATGCAGAACAGCAGGTTCTGCAGGACCACCGCCGGCGCGGAGTCGTGGGCGAGCGCGAGCTCGTAGTGCCGCATCGCCTCGCGGTGCAGGCCCTGGTTGCGCAATACGTTGGCGAGCAGGTTGTGCGCGTTACCCGCGGCCGGCTCTACCGCGAGGATGCGGCGCATGCAGTCGGCCGCCTCGTCGAGCGCGTTGGCGCGGCCGTACGCGTCGCCCAGCACCATCAGCGCGTCGATCTCCTCGGGGATGCTGCCGGTCGCCGCTTCCATCAGGCGGCGAAGGTTGGCGAGAGCGTCGGGGTAGTCGGCCTGCAGCGCGAGCGCTCGCAGGGTCGCGCGCAGCGCCTCTGCGTGGCGGCCGACCTTGGCGAGCGCGAGCCCCAGGTTGTTGCAGGCCGGCGCGTTGGCCGGGTTGCGCGCAAGCGCCTGCGAGATCAGGTCGATCGCCTCGTTCGGCGCGCCGCGCTGCAGCGCGATCACGCCCAGGAAGTGCAGCGCGTCGACGTTGTGCGCCTCCTCCGCCAGCGCTTCGCGGTAGAGCGCCTCGGCCTCGGCCAGGCGTCCCGCGGCGTGATGCTCGAGGGCCGCAACGACCCGCGCCGCGGCGGGCTTCACCGGAGGAGCGCGCTGATCTTCGCCCAATCGTTCGGGTAGAGGTTGAGCTTGGCCGGCATGTCATCCTCGATGTAGGAGTAGTCGAGGGCGAGGAACTCGCGGTACAGATCGTCGTGCCTCTCCATCAGCAGGCGCGACGACGGATCGAGGTTGCGCACCACGGCGAGCCCGGTCGGCGCGGTCCCGATGGTGTGGATCGCGAGCCCGGGGCGATACTTCTTCAGCAGCACCACCAGCCGCCAGATGTCGCCGCTCCAGAAAGGGCGATGCCGCTCGCGCTCGGCGGTGACCCGGTCGAGCGGGTAGCAGTCGTGGATCAGGATGGTGGACTGCGGCGTGGCGAGACGCTCGAGGTTGGCGAAGTCGCGCAGCGCGTACTCGAACTGGTGCATGCCGTCGATGAACGCGAGGTCGATCGGCAGGCCGCCGAATTCGGCGCGCACGTCGTGCCCGGCGAAGAACGCGTCGCTCGTTTCGGCGAAGACCCGCTGGTTCGGCTCGAGCGCGACGGCGAGCTTCGGCTCCGGATCGACGCCGATCGCCAGCGTCGGCGCCTTGACGAGAGACAGCGACTCGCCCTTGAAGACGCCGATTTCGAGGTAGGTGCGCGGCTGCAGCGTCTCGACGATGCGCTTCAGGACGTCGAAGTAGAAGTCGCCTTCGAAGCGGATCTGGGAGAGAAGCATGTCGCTGACCGGGATTCCCTCCGGGATGCGTCGCATCCGCTCGACGTGCGCGAGAGCCTGGGAGCGATCGCCGGCGAGAAAGGCTGCCGAGGCGAGCGCGAACTGCGCGCGCAGATCCTCCAGCATGCGCTCGGCCGCGCGCGCCCGCTCCCGGTCGAGATGCTCTCTTGCGGCCTGCTGGCGGCTCTCTTCGCGCGAGCGCGCCGCCGCGCCGCCGAACAGGTCTTTCAGAAGCCTGAGGAGCATGGGCTATGCCGCCAGCGTACCGTCAACGCAGGTGACGCAGGGCCCGCCGATGCGGATGCCGTCGGCGTCATAGCGCAGGAAGACCTGGCCGTCGCGCCCGACCTGCATGCCCTGTCGCGCCAGGTACCGATCGCCGTATTTTTTCTGCTGGCCGGTCTGCGCGAGGTAGGCGGCCACGGCGATGTTCCCGGTGCCGCACACCGGATCCTCGTTGATGCCGTGCGCCGGCGCGAACGACCGCACGTGGATCGCCGCGCCCGGGTCGCCCGAAGGTGCGAACAGCGTCACGCCCGCCAGGCCGTAGCGGACGCTTTCTTCGGCGATGGCCGCGAGATCGGGCTTGGTCGCGGCGAGCTGCGCCGCATCGGCCATCTCGCCGATCACCCAGACCGCACCAACGTCGATACGCAGCAGCCCTTTGGCGGGGACGCCCAGCGCGCTCGCGATGCGCGTCGAATCGATTTCGGACATCTTCGGCTTCGGCCCGAGGACATAGATCCTGCCGTCTTCCACCGAAAGGTCGAAGACGCCGGCGGCGCACTCCTGCTTCAGGCGCGCTTTCTTCGGCACGAACCCGGACTCGAGCGCGGCGTGCGCCGTGCCGAGCGTCGGATGTCCCGCGAAAGGCAGCTCCTGGCGAGGCGTGAAGATCCGCACCTTGTAGTCCGCGACGGCGCTCTTCAGGAGGAACGTCGTCTCGGAGAGGTTGGTCCAGCAGGCGATGCGCTGCATGGTCTCGCGGTCGAGGCCTTCGGCGTCGACCACCACCGCGACCGGATTGCCGCGGAATGGCTTGGCGGTGAAAACGTCGACCTGCTTGAAGCGCCTCATCGTCTGCTCACCCGTTCGAGGAAACTCTCCAGCGCGCGCACCGGCGCGTCGTCTTCGAGCAGGCGTCCGCTCGCGCTGCGCACGCGCTCGCGCAGCGCCTGGCGGCGGCCGGGGTCGCTCGCCAGCGCGACCGCGAGCTCGACATAGGCGGAATCCGAAGTCGCGACCAGCTCGTCGAGGCCGATGTGGCGCAGCATGCCCGAGGCGAGGCGGCCGCGCAGGAAGCGCCCCTCGCGCGTGACGACCGGCAGGCCGCAGCGCACCGCCTGCAGCGCGGTGTTGAAGCCGGAGAAGCCGAGCGTATCGAGATAGAGGTCGGCGGCGCCGAGCAGCGCACGGAACGCGGGCGGCTCCTGCCACGGCAGGAACACGACGTGGCGGTCGAAATCGAGCCCGGCGCGCCCGAACGCCGCGCGCAGGCGGCGCTCCAGGCGATGCGACAGGGCCTCGGGCTTCGCGCGGAAAAAGATGAGCCTCGCCGCCGGAACGCGGGTGGCGATGGCCGTCAGCAGCGCGTCGTGCTCGGCGGCGTATTTGAAGGACATGCCGGGGCAGAGCAGCCGCACTTCCGCGGCGGGAAGCGGGACATCCGCTGCGCGAGCGTCGTTGTCTTCGCGGGGCAGCCAGCAGCCCGTGCCGGGGAGGAGCTCCAGCGTCTCGGTGTAGTGCGCTTGCGCGCCCGGAGGCTCGAGCGCGGCCGCCGAGAGGTAGTGGTCGATGGTCGGCAGGCCGGTCGTCTCCGGATGGCCCCAGCTTCCCGCCTGAACCGGCGCAAGCCGCAAGCTCGCCAGCTTGACGGTGGTGGCATCCATGCCGATCTCTGGGTAGAGCAGCACGTCCATCCGGCTCTCATGGATGAAGCGCGCCCACTGTTCGAACGGCCCCTTGCCCTCGTGGAGCGCCGCCGCGAGGGAAGCAGCGAGCCGCGTCTCCTCGTCGCGCCCTGCCGCCAGGTGGAAAAGGTGCAGCTCGAAGCGCTCGCGATCGAGCCGCTTGACCCAGCCGCGCACCAGCGCCTGCCAGACGGAATGCTGCGAGATGTGCGCCGAGACGATGCCCACGCGGATGCGCTTCCCCCGGGGGCCGCCCGCGGGCGGTGTCAGGCCGGCCGCCTGCTGCCAGCGCTGCATGAGCGAAGCGCACAGCCGGCCGTAGCGCGCCAGCAAATCGCGGTTCGTGGCGTCGTGGTAGGCGAGATAAAAGGGCTGCGCGCTGCCGACCGCATCGTATGCATTGCGGCCGGCCGGCGAAGCGCACCAGGCCTCGAGCGCCTGGAGCGCGCCGGCAAACGCATGGCGCCGCTCGTCGCGATCGGTGTCGGCGTCATCGATCACCGGGAGTTCGGCCATGGCTGCGCCCCAGCGGGCTCGCGCGTGTCCCGGGTCGATGCTCACCGCGCGCTGCAGCGTTTCGGTCGCTGCACGCCAGTCGCCCAGCACCTTGAGGACGTTACCGAGCTCAACCAGGGCGTCCGGACTGTCGGGCTGCAGCGCGAGCGCGGCGCGCAGACTGCGCTCCGCACCTTCGTAATCCCGCTGCTCGCGCAACACCGAACCGATGTCGACATGCGCCGGGACGAAGCCCGGCTCCACCGCGGCAGCGCGACGATAGGCAGCTAGCGCAGCTTCAGCGTTGCCGAGCACGCGGTAAAGCGTGCCGAGGTTGTAGTGCGCTTCGGTGAATTCCGGCTTCAGCTCGACGGCGCGCCGCAGCGCAATGACCGCCTCGGCCATGCGCCCTGACTGCGCGGCCGCGGTGCCGCGCTCGAATTCGCCGCGCGCGGAACGCAACGCCCCGAGCAAGCGCATCAGCATGCGGCGATGTTACTTCAGGAAGCGCGGCTCGCTTCGAACTCCGCGACCGAGACGATGCGGCGCGCCCGCGTGTCCCACAGAATGTACTCGAGCGCGCGCGGCACTTCGCGCAGGCGGATGCGCGGCACCTCGACGAACAGGTCCTGATAGGCGGCGTGGCACTCCGCCAGGCGGTAGTTCGGAATCCGCGCCGAGAGATGATGGATGTGGTGGTAGGCAATGTTGGCCGTGAACCAGCCCACCCACGCCGGCAGGACGAGGAAGCTGGTGCCGTGGATCGCGGCCTCGTGGTAGTCCCAGCCCTCGTCGCCGCTCGCGTACGAGCCCTCGAAATTGTGCTGCACGGTAAACACGGCGATGCCCACCGCCGTGGCGAGCGAGACGCTGGCGACGTAAACCGCGAAGAACAGCGCCGGCCCGATGGCGAGCGACATCGCGATCCAGATACCGAGCAGCGCCACGTTGTTCCAGGTCATGTGCCGGCGCTCGAGCACCGTGCTCCACTTGCCCATCAGCCAGTTGTAGCGCGGCATGACCAGCACGTAGATGAAGGCGTGCAGCGGCAGCAGCGGGATGCGCCGCAGCAGCCGGTATCTGCGCCGCCGGCCCTCGCTCATCGCGGCGTACTCGTCGGCGGTGTCGACGACGAACGGACCCCGGTACTTCGCCCAGTTGCCGTTGGTCGAATGGTGGAAGGCATGGTGCTGCGACCAGACGTATTGCGGCATCCCCGTGACGACGCCGAGCAAGAAGCCGAAGCTGCGGTTCAGCCAGCCGCTGCGGAACAGGCTGCCGTGGCCGCAATCGTGCATCAGCACGAAAGCCCGGACCAGGAACAGCGCGATGAGCAGCGTCAGGCCGGCGGTGAGCCAGTACGAGACCTCGGCGCTCAGCGCGACCGCGTACCAGAGCGCGGCGAGCGGCAGCAGCGTATTCAGGACCTGGACGAAACCGGCGAAATTCTCCGGGTTGGCGTACCGATCGATGAGCGCGCGCTTCTGCTCTTTGAGGAGCGTAATCGACGACACTGGCTGGGCTGCTCCCTTTCCTGTTGCGGACCCCCGTCCACGGGGCGCCAGTGTATACGACTTGGCAGTCGGCGCTATGTGCGGTAAACGAACTTACTTCAGGATGCGTAGCAGATTGTGGTGCGAGTCGGTAAAAGTTGGCAGGTCCTTCCGATCGGCGATCGGATCCGCCGCGTCGGCGATGCGCGGCGAGGCAAGCAGTTTCGCATTGCGTGTAACGATTACCTGGTCGGTCGACGAGTACCAATACTCCGCGCCGTCGCCGCCTTCGGGCACATCGGCGACGTTGACCGCCTCGAAGCCGAACTCGGACGCGAGGCGCTTCACCACCGGCAGGAGGTCGATGTAGCGGTTGGTGGCCTGGAACACGATCACCCCGTCGGACTTGAGGTGCTTCACGTAGAGCGCCATCGCCTCGCGGGTGACGAGATGCATCGGCACCGAGTCGCCCGAAAAGGCGTCGATGCCCAGCACGTCGTAGCCGCGCGCCGGCTCGCGCTCCAGGGAGAGTCGGCCGTCGCCGAGAACAGTTTCTATTTTTCCAGAAGAATATTGCAAGAACGTGAACTCGCGTTGCGCGATATCGACGACTCGCGGGCTGATCTCGTAGAAGACCAGCGCGTCGCCCGGCTTCATCCAGGAGGCGATCACGCCGGCGCCCAGGCCGATCACGCCGACGCGCAGCGGTTTTTTGGGATTGATTTGTCTCAGGGACTCAAAAACACGGCCATAACCCGAGTCCGGGCTGAAGTAGTCGGCGGGCGTGTTGCGGAACGAGTCGCCGAGCAGCTGGCCGCCGTGCATGATCGAGCCGTGGTACATCGCGCGGTACGGGATCGGCGAGGGATGGTCGACCGTGCGCACCACGCCGTAGAAGTCGCGCTCCATCACCCGCACGCCGTCGGTGTATTCCTGCGCCGCGCGCGTCACGAGCACCACGCTCGTCGCCACCACGGCGAGGCCGCCGAGCAGCGCCGCGCCGCGCAGCCGCGCGGTCAGCAGGCCGGCGAGCAGGACGAGCGCGATGCCGAGCTCGAAATAGCCGGATAGCACGAGCGGCGCGACGATCGCCACCAGCACCGCGCCGGCCGCGCCGCCGAGCGAGATCATCAGGTAGAAGCGCGTCAGGTGCGCCGGGTCGGGCTTCAGGCTGGCGAGCTCGCCGTGGCAGAACATGCAGGACACGAACAATCCGACCACGTAGATCGGCATCGCCGCGCGCAGGTTGAGCGACGGCGCGAACCAGGCCATCAGCGGCACCAGCACGATCAGCCCCGCAAGGAACACCGGCCGGACGTACCAGCGCGGATGATCGAAGGCGAGGATGAAGGTGACGAGATAGAGCGCGAGCGGCACCACCCAGAGGAAAGGCACGCTGGCGATGTTCTGCGTGATGTGGTTGGTGACCGCGAGCAGCATCACCGAGCCCATCGCCGAGAGCGCCAGCCAGAGAAGCTGAGTGGAGGTTTTCGGACCTTCCTTTGCCTCTGAATGAACGGTCTCGGTGAAACCGTTTCCCGACATGAACGCAACAACCCCGCACAGCACCGCGAAGCCGGCGAACAGGAACGACCAGCTCCAGCCGAGCATCCGCAGGTCGAACGCGGGCTCGAACAGCACCGGGAAGCCGAGCAGCGCGAGCAGCGAGGCGAGGTTGGAGAGCGCGAACAGGCGATACGGCACCACGCTGCGGAAACGGCGCCAGTACCACGCCTGCAGGAGCGGCGTGGTGGTCGAGAGCAGGAAGTACGGCAGGCCGATGGTGGCGCCGAGCAGCAGCAGGATGCGCAGGATCGGCGCCTCGTCGCCGTGCGGCTTCCACGCGCTCGAGGCGAAGATCGGCAGCGAGAGCAGCGATACGGCGAGCAGCGCGACGTGCAGCATCGCCTGGCGGCGCGCGCCGAGCCGCGTCGTCCAGTCGGCGTAGGCGTAGCCGGCGAGCAGCACGCTCTGGAAGAACACCAGGCAGGTGGTCCACACCGCCGCCGAGCCGCCGAACCACGGCAGGATCTGCTTGGCGATGATCGGCTGCACCAGGAACAGCAGGAACGACGAGAGGAAGATCGTCGCGGCGTAGGGCAGCGTCGCCGCGAGCGGCGCGCGGATTACTTGCGCTTGAGAACTGATTGGAGCGTCCTTCCCATTTCCGCCGGGTTTCTCGTCACCTTGATGCCGCACTCCTCCATCACCGCCAGCTTCTCCTGCGCCGTGCCCTTGCCGCCGGAGATGATCGCCCCGGCGTGGCCCATGCGCTTGCCCGGCGGCGCCGTGATGCCGGCGATGAAGCCGACCACCGGCTTCTTCATGTTCTTCTTCACCCACCGGGCGGCGTCTTCCTCGTCCGACCCGCCGATCTCGCCGATCATGATCACGGCGTCGGTCTCCGGGTCGTCGTTGAACATCTTCATAACGTCGACATGCTTCAGGCCGTTGACCGGGTCGCCGCCGATGCCGACCGCGGTCGACTGGCCGATGCCGAGCTCGGTGAGCTGGCCGACCGCTTCATAAGTGAGCGTGCCCGAGCGCGAAACGACCCCGACCCGCCCCTTCTTGTGGATGTGGCCGGGCATGATGCCGATCTTGATCTCGCCCGGCGTGATCACGCCCGGGCAGTTGGGGCCGACCAGCTTCGTCCGCCGGTTCTCGCGCCGCATCCGGTCGCGCACGAACACCATGTCGCGCACCGGGATGCCCTCGGTGATGCAGATCACCAGGTCGAGGTCGGCCTCGACCGCCTCCCAGATCGCGTCGGCGGCGAACGGCGGCGGCACGTAAATGACCGAAACGTTGGCGCCGGTTTGTCCTTTTGCATCTTTTACAGAGCCAAAAATGGGAATCCCCTCGAAGTTCTCTCCCGCCTTCTTGGGATTGACCCCGGCGACGTAGCACGCCTTGCCGTTGGCATAGGCGCGGCTGGTCTGGGTATGGAATTGACCCGTCTTGCCGGTGATGCCCTGGGTCACTACCCGCGTGTCCTTGTTGATGAGGATGCTCATTTTTTCTTCTTCGCTTTCTTCGCCGGTTTCTTCTTCGGCGCCGGCTTTTTCTTCTTCGCCTTCTTTGCGATCGCCGCCACGACCTTCTTTCCCGCGTCGCCCATGTTGTCGGCGGAGATGATCGGCAGCCCGGAATCCTTGAGGATCTTCTTGCCGAGGTCCTCGTTGGTGCCCTTCATGCGCACCACCAGCGGCACCGAGAGCTTCGTCTCGCGCGCCGCGGCGACCACACCGCTGGCGATCGTGTCGCACTTCATGATGCCGCCGAAGATGTTGACCAGGATCGCCTTCACCTTCGGGTTGGAGAGCATGATCTTGAACGCGGCGGTGACCTTCTCCGCGGTCGCGCCGCCGCCGACGTCGAGGAAGTTGGCCGGCGAGCCGCCGAACAGCTTCACCGTGTCCATGGTCGCCATCGCCAGTCCCGCGCCGTTCACCATGCAGCCGATGTTGCCGTCGAGCGAGATGTAGTTCAGGTCGTACTTCGACGCCTCGATCTCGAGCGGATCCTCCTCGTCGAGGTCGCGCAGCGCGACGATGTCCGGGTGGCGGAACAGCGCGTTGTCGTCGAAATTCAGCTTGGCGTCGAGGGCAATCACCTCGCCCTTGCCGGTCAGGATCAGCGGGTTGATCTCGACCAGCGACGCATCGGTGTCGAGGAAGCACTTGTAGACCGACTGGAAGATCGCGCGCGCGGTCTGCGGCAGGCCGAGGCTGGTGGCGATCTCGGCGGCATCGTTGCCGGTCAGGCCCTCGGCCGGGTCGACGAACACCTTGAAGATCTTCTGCGGCGTTTTCGCCGCGACTTCCTCGATGTCCATGCCGCCCTCGGTGGACGCCATCAGCACCACCTTCTGCGTGCCACGGTCGACCACCATGCCGACGTAGAGCTCCTTCTTGATGTCGGCGCCCTC
>Ga0075434_100003574_pt1 | contig 13890 bp, 12 predicted proteins | sample RhiMethybrSRZTD3_FD_75298 | JGI IMG/M metagenome (GOLD analysis project Ga0075434, IMG submission 75298) | Populus rhizosphere microbial communities from Tennessee, USA - Rhizosphere MetaG P. TD hybrid SRZTD3 | ecosystem: Host-associated > Plants > Roots > Rhizosphere > Soil | place: USA... | reverse complement strand
TATCAAACTGATGCCGGAAGGGGTCGGCTTCATTCCGGCTCATGCCGGCATTCGCGCGGGAAATGAAAAAGAATTGCAAGAAGCGCTGACGGTGGCGGAAAGAAAAGTTGCCCGGCTGGCCGAGCTAGGCGCGGATGTGGTGATGATCATGGGAGCGCCGCCGACGATGGTGCGTGGCCACGGTGCCGATCGCGAAATCGCGGATTCGCTGACCCGAAAGTACAAAATTCCCGTGACCGTTGCGACCATTGCTCAGGTGGATGCGTTTCGCGCGTTGGGGATGAAAAAACTGGTGGGCATTACTTACTTTCAGGATGATATGAACCAACGGTTTGCAAAATTTTTGCAGGACGACGGTTTCGATGTGAAAGCGATGAAAGGCATCGAAGTGCCGTTCAAAGATGCCGGTAAGCTCGCCCCTGAGGCGATTTACAACTTCGCCAAAAAAGTGTTTATCGAGCACGGCCCGGCGGACGGCATCTATATGCTCGGCGCGGGTTGGCACAATTTGCCGGTGATCGAGATGCTGGAAAAGGACTTGAAGACGACGGTGCTATCGAGCATTCCGGCGCAGGTCTGGGCAACGAAGAAAATTCTTCATCTCAATGAACCGGTCATGGGCTACGGGCGGCTGCTCGCGGAAATGCCATGAAAATTAGTTTCGGGTCTTGGGTTTCGCGTCTCGGGTTGAAGATGAAAGTCTTGCCTGTCCTGGTGTTGTTGCTTTTTGTGCGCGAAGCGAATGCGCAGGATGTGAGGGCGAAGGCGGAGGCCGAAGGCAAGCTGATGCTGTATGCCACGTTTACGGCTGCCGATTCGAAGACTCTCTTGGATGCTTTTAAACAAGCATATCCCAAAATCGACGCCGCATATTATCGCAGTACGGATTCCGCATTGATGGAGCGGTATTTGAATGAAAATCGCGCCGGCCAAAATATTTGCGACATCATGTTGACGACTAGCTTTTACGGCCACAATCTGAAAAAGCGCGGCTTGTTCGCGCCCTACGATTCGCCAGAGCGGAAATATTTTCGCCAAGGTTACAAAGACCCGCAAGCCAATTGGACTTCGACGTATACCAACTACGGCGCGTTTGGCTACAACACCCGCGACGTGTCCAAGACAAGCGTGCCGAAGTCTTTCAATGATCTTCTGAAGCCCGAGTGGAAGGGCCAGATCACTCTAGATAGCCGCCCGTACGAGTGGTTTGGCACGATGATCAAAGCGATGGGCGATGAAAAGGGCCTGGCCTATATGCGTGAGCTCGCCAAGCAGACCGAGCTTCGTACCGGCCGCAATTTGCTCGCTCAGCTCGTGGCCGCTGGCGAATTCAAAGGCGCGCTCACCGGCTATTCGCAAACATTCGAAGCTTTGAAGCCCGCCGGCGCGCCGGTGGACTGGGTCTATTTGAATCCGGTATTCGCCAACATCCACCCCACCGGCATCGCCGCCAAGGCGCCGCATCCCAACGCGGCGCGCTCGTTCATCGATTTTGTTCTTTCCAAGCGCGGGCAGGAAGTCATACGGAGCATGAATCGTATTCCCGACCGCATCGACACGCCACCCGACCAGCCTCGTCTGATCGAAAACATCAAGCCCGCCTTCGCGCCCGCGGAGGTATTGGACAATTTCGAGCGCTACGCCAAATTGTTTCACGATATTTTCGGCGGAAGATAGCTCTTCGGTCGCTTAAATGGTCACCACTTGCGTTGCGCTGATTTTGCCGCAGTCTGTTGCTGAAAAGATCCCTTCTCCCTCGACGGGGGAAGGTCAGGATGGGGGTGCTGCACATGGTATCGAAACCTTGTGCACCCCCACCTTAATCCTGCCCCGTCGAGGGGGAGGAAAGGATGCAAATAATTGCAGAAATCCGTTTGTCTCCGTTGCACTGGATCATTTCTTTGCAATAAAAGAATCAGTACTGAACAAGGAGTTGTCATTTCATGTCCCAAGATCTGCGCAGCTACATCGATTTGATTCGAGAACATAAATTGCTGCTCGACATTAAAAAGGAAGTCGACCCATTGACCAATTTGGCGGGTATCGCCTATCGCGGCGAAAACGAGCAAGGCAAAGCGACCATGTTTCACAATCTCAAGGGGTATAAAGGTTGGACCGCAGTCAGTTACATGTGCGGCAGCCGCGAAAAAATGGCTTTGGGCTTGGGAACGACAAAGGACAAGGCGCTGGTCGAGCTTGGCGGCCGGATCAGTCGTGGGTTGGTCAAACCCAAAATCGTCGAAGACGGACCGGTAAAAGAAGTGATCTGGAAAGGGGACGACGCCGATCTGGGAAGGTTGCCCATCCACGTACATTCGGATAGCGATCGCGGTGTGCCGTTCATCGGCTCGGCCATGCAGTTCGTCAAAGATCCGGAAATCGGCACGCAAAATATCGCCTTGCAACGCGATCACATCAAAGGCGCAAAAAAGATGGGCATCTTCGTCCATCCGAAACGGCACACCGATATCTGCATGCAGAAATACTGGAAAGCCGGCAAACCGATGCCGGTCGCTACGGTCATCGGACACCATCCCGCGTACTACATCGCTTCCACCTGGACGACCAGCTACGAAACAGACGAAGTCGACATCGCGGGGGCGCTGCTGCAGGAGCCGGCGAACATGGTGCGGTGTGAAACGATCGACGTGATGGTTCCTGCCGAAGCGGAAATCGTGATCGAGGGCGAAGTGCCCCCGAACTACATGGAGGATGAAGGGCCGTTCTGTGAGCACGCCGGCATGACGCACGGCACGTTACAGCAGCCGATTGTCAACGTGAAATGCATCACGATGCGCAAGAACGCGATCTACTATGCGCTGCAGGGCGGTCGGCCGATCTCCGAATCTCAGCCGTTGGACGGCTTTCCGATGGAACTCGTCCTCTATGCCCGGATCAAAGATGTCGGCGGCTTCATCGATGTCAAAGACGTGGTCGCTTTACCGTACGCGGGTGGCAGCCATATCATCGTCGTGCAAATGTCACCGCGCAAAGCGGGCGAGGTGCGCAGCATGCTCATGGCGCTGCTTGCGAGTCCGTACTTGCATCCAAAGATCGGCATCGCCGTGGATGAAGATGTCGATCCACACAATGCGCAAGCGATCATGTACGCGCTCTCCACGCGTGTGAATCCGAAATCGGACGTATTCATCATTCCCGATACTCTGTGCCACACGGGCGATCTCACGGCGGAGCTGCTGCCCGATACGGGTGCGCACATGGGTTTTCATCCGCGCATCGGCTCCAAGATGCTGATCGATGCGACCAAGGGCGCCGCACCGACGCCTGAGCTGCGCGCGTATTTTGAGCCGGTGAAACCGATGGGCTTGGCGAACGTAAAACTAGAAGACTTCTTGGGCTGAAGTGATTTTCAAGCCCTTCAAATCGTCAGGAACGGCATGGTACTAGACACCGAGTAAATCCGATGAAAGTCGTCGTTCGTGGATTGACCAAGGTTTACACGACCCATCAGGGCGATCTCCGCGCGATCGGCGGGATCAATCTCGATGTGCGTGATCGCGAGTTCTTCGGCATCATCGGTCCAACGGGATGCGGCAAGACGACGCTGCTACAGATCATCGGCCGGTTAGAGCCGCCGAGCACCGGCACGGTGGAATTTGTTGGCGAGCAGCATGCAAAATCGCCGGTATCGATGGTATTCCAGGATGCCGCTTTGATGCCTTGGCGCACCGTTGAAGAAAACGTCCCGCTCGGCGCCGAGTTCCGAAAAGAACAACCTTCGGTGCTGAAGCGCATCGGCCAAGTCTTCTTGGAAATCGTGCGCCTTGTCGACTTCGCCGGCTCGCGGCCGCATGAACTTTCCGGCGGCATGAAACAAAAGGTGGCTATCGCGCGGGCCTTGGCCAATGATCCCGAAGTCGTGCTCATGGACGAGCCGTTCGCAAATCTTGACGCGCAAACTCGGCTGGTCATGCGCGAAGAGCTTTTGAGGATCTGGGAACGCGACAAGAAAACCGTCATTCTCGTCACCCATAATTTGGAAGAAGCCGTGATGCTCTGTGACCGAATCGCGGTCATGAGCTCCAGGCCGGGGCTCATCAAAGAAATTGTGACGGTAGACATTCCGCGGCCGCGTACGATGAAAAGCATGCGCGATCCGGACTTTTCACTGTGCATGGAAAAGATCTGGAACTTGCTGCGCTATGATGTTGATGCCGCACTGCAGACTAACCGAATATAGGCTCCTACGACGAGCAACGAGACCTTGCCGCTCTCGATGGAACTGCTGATCGGACCGCGTAGGGACCGCGCGCTTACGGGACGACGGCGTGGTCTGTTACTTTCGTGGAAATTTAGGATGGCACGCTGTTCGTAGCCCTTGCTTTTCGCTTGTGACCATCTACATTCAAACGACAAATAAACTCAGGAGGCGCGATTATGAGGGCTTTCTCGTGGGTGTATCAAAGATTTCTGCTGGCGATGGCTATATGTTTTGCCGGCTGTGCTGCGAGTAGCGGCGCGCCGGATTATTCCGCGGCTCTCAAGAATCCGGACAGGCCGCAAGCGGAAGTCGAGCTCGACGCAAGCCGCAAACCACAGGACGTACTGGCTTTTTATGGTGTAAAGAACGGCGACAAAGTCGCGGATATTTGGGCGGCACGCGGTTACTACACCGCCATACTATCGAGCGTGGTCGGACCGCAAGGAATTGTTTATACCGTAAATCCGAATTCCCGGGACGAAATCAATCAACGCTGGAAGTCGCCAAAATATGCCAACGTCAAGATAGCGGACGGACCGTTTGATCAACTCGCGCTGCCGCAAGACGGCTCGCTCGATTTCGTTTTAATCCATCTCAATTATCATGATGTCGCGCCGGAGACGCGCGCGCCGATGAATAAGCGAATTTTCGCGGCGCTGAAGCGCGGCGGCATTTACGGCGTCGTCGATCATTCCGCCAAAGACGGCTCGGGAAACGAGGCCAATAAAACACTCCATCGCATCGATAAAGCACAGGTTATCAAGGAAGTAAGCCAGGCTGGTTTCAAGCTCGAGAAAGAAGGCAACATGTTGCGCAAGCCCGAGGACACGCGCGATTTCAACGTGAACAAAGAGCGCAACAAAGACGATCGGTTTGTGCTGGCATTTGTAAAACCCTAGTGACGATGACACAGGAGCACGCAATGCAGCGGTGGATAAAAACAAGAACACAAACAGTTGTCGGCGTCGTTGTCGCTCTGTGTTTCTTTGGCTGCGCGGCTGCAACGACACCTAATTACAAAGATATTCTCACTAGCCCGAATCGCCCGGACAACGAGAAGGCGATCGATGCCGTGCGCAAGCCCGATGAAGTTATGGCGTTCTACGGAGTGAAAGCGGGCGATAAAGTCGCGGATATCTTTGCCAGCCGCGGTTATTACACGGCGATTCTTTCCCAATTGGTGGTCCCCACGGGAGTCGTTTATGCAGCGAACACAACCGCCCGGCCGGAATTGCACGAGCGCGTAAAGCAGCCGGGAATGGCGAACGTGCGGATTATCGACGGACCATTCGAGAAGCTCGCGCTACCGCAGGATGGTTCGCTGGACTTCGTGCTGATCCATCTCGACTATCATGAGATTCCCGCCGAGGTGCGCCCGGGGATGAACAAACGGATTTTTGCAGCGCTCAAACCGGGTGGTAGCTATGGCGTCGTGGATCACTCGGCGAAGGAAGGCGAGGGCGATACCGTGGCCAAGACGCTGCACCGCATGGACAAGAACCTTGTGATCAAAGAAGCGACGGCCGCAGGATTTCGTCTGGAAAAAGAAGGGACGATGCTCAGCCGCCCGGAAGATACACGGGATTTTAGCGTGGTAAAAATTCGCGACAAGAGCGACCGATTTGTGTTGAAGTTCGTGAAGCCTTAACGGAGGAGTGCCGGTCGCCCTTACGACTGCGTGCGAGATCAGAACCTCAGATTTCCGTGACCGTGCGCAGTTTTAATTTCTTTCGTTTCGCCTGATCGAGGACATATTTCCCGACGGCAAGATCTTCATCGGCAATGCCGTTGGATTGGAAAAAAATGCGTTTGGGTCGGGGCTGCGGCGTGCCGTCCGCCACGAACTTTTCCAGCGGGACAATGTCTTCCCAACGAGCAATGCGGGTCTGACAAGCCTCGACCAGGTCGCCGCTGTCCGCCTTTGCGGCTGCTAGATCGTCGACTGCGATCAGATCCATGCGGCGAATCAAGTTGTTGGACACCTCGTGTTTGACCGTGGCGTTGGCGCCGATCGAGGCAACTAAAACTTCGTCTTTCAGGCTTCCGCCGGTCGCGACCGGTGTGGTCGAGTCCGTGGAAACCACCAAAACATCCGAAACTGCTTCAACCTCATCCACACTCATCGCCTCCTGCCAATCAGCTTTAACCATCTTACTCATTTGCTTGATGAAATCTTTGCGCCGTTTCGGCGTTCTTCCCCAGACGACGACTTGCTCGATGCGACAAGCTGCGGCTATCGCCTCCACCTGAAAGGTCGCTTGCCAGCCGGGCCCGATGATTCCGAGAACTTTGGTATTCGCGGGCGCAAGGTATTTGGCTGCAACGCCGGTTGCAGCGCCAGTACGGAGGCTGCTGAGAAATCCCATGTTGATGATCGCCTGAATGCCGCCTTTGCGGCCATGATAAAGCGTGACCGTGTTGGCCTCCGCAGCATAGGCGCGGAGACAGATGAGATCCATGTCCTGGTGCCAAGCGGCCATCATGTTGAGCTGTTTTTCACTGCCCTTGAGTCGCCGGCGCGGCACACTGCGCATTTTCCCCGCCGCGCGATCGCGGAACATTTTGTCGAGCAGAGCCACCGCTTGAGGCATGTCGACGAGCTTGCGAGTTTGCGGTTCACTGATGATTAACGCCATTCGTAAAGTTCCTCCCTGCGTGGATATAGCCCAACCCCGCCAACGGAGGCAAGCTTGAGATCGCAAAAAGCAACAAAGAAAAGCTTGACCCGAGTTTCGATAACCTTCAGAATATAAATCGTTTAGCCGTTAGATTACCCGTCACAAATGTCGCCAATGCCACAGCCCAACGTTCAAACTCGACTTTGCCCGCATTGTGCGAACAGTATTAATTCGGACCTCTCGAGCTGTCCTTATTGCCGGGCGGACTTGCCGCAGTCCACGGAACCCGAGTGGCCGCGCAAAGACGACGATTGGGAACTAAGCACGCCACCGGTTGAAAAAGGAAGGCTCACCGTCAAGTCCAAAGCGATTTTAATTCTTGGATTGGGAGTTTTTGCCGTTGGCGTTTATCTGGTCGGAGGAAATCGAGAGCGGAGCGATCTCGGGCCTATGCTGGAGGAACAGCAGAGAAGCCTTCAAGAGAAGGACGCAACGATCAACGATCTCAAAGTGCAACTCGCGCAATTACGCCAGGAGCAACAAGGAACCAGGAGCGCGATCGAGGATCTCAGGGCCAGACTGCAGGAAAGCAGCAATGATTTGGTCTCGGTGCAAAAAAAACTAGCCGACACAAATCATGAGGTGGAGGCACTCGCGGCGCTTCGGAATAGCGGCACGCCACGGCCGGTAGCGCGCTCTATCGAACAACCGCCACCGGCAGCTTCTGCGGGCTCCTTGCGCGGACGCGGCGGCGTTGAACCCGGAACTTATGAGAGCACGCGCACGGCCTCGGTCTACGAGGCGCCGGCAAGCTCTTCGAAAGTCGTCACACAAATAAGCAAGGGAACTCAGCTCAACGTGGTACGCTCGGTTGGCGATTGGGTCGAAATTCGTTCGAAACATGGCAATCCTCCTGGCTACGTCCGCGCCGATGATATAGCGGCAACCAGCCGATCCAAATAGCAGCATGCCTCCTCTAGCTCTTCTACACTTCGTGGTTGCCGGAACCGGCGGCACACTTTGTCATTGCGGCCACGACATAGGCCGCGCAAATCGTTACGTTTCCGCCACTCTGTCCGGCCAAAGCAAGTCTGCCGGCAGTTGACTTGACTCGGCTGCCCCCCTAGTATTCTTCCTCCTCGGGAGGATGTATGAAACGGATGCTATGGCTAGCGGGCATCATCCTAGTTTTTGCGGTGAATGATACAGCTCGAGGTCAAGCCCGTGGGGGGTTCGCCGGGGCAGGCCGGGCCTCCGGCGCACCGACCCCATCCGGAACAGTTATGGTTGCGCCGCCGGCCAATGTTCCAGCCATCACGCAAGGCGCTCCGTCCTCCAGACAAAACTTCGTAGGTCGCAATATTGTCGCTCCGGGCAAGTCGCAGATGGCGCCGGGTCAATTTCATCGGGGCGATCGGGTATTCATCCCGCCAGTCAATAACTTGAACCGGCCGCGATTTGTCTTGGGAGTGACTCCGCACCATCTACATCACCCGTGGTTCTTTCATCATCCGGCGAGCGTAGTGCTGATCGATGTGGCGCCGTACGATTCAACGGTTGTGACGCAATATGTGCCGGCCGGCATGCAAGAGGAGCCGCTTGTTGCCGACGACTCGCGGACGGATGTGCGCACGCGGGCGCGCGGTCAATTAGCGCCGTTCGATCCCACACCGAACGAGGTTCTGGATCGAATGCTGGTGCTCGCGAGGATTAAAAACAGTGACGTCGTTTACGATTTGGGATCTGGCGATGGAAGAGTCGTCATCGCGGCGGCGAAGAAATATGGCGTACACGCAGTGGGTTTCGAAATTGATCCGGGGTTGGCAAAGTTGGCGCGGGAAAATGTCCGGCGCGCCGGGCTCGATAAACTGGTCGAAATCCGTCAACAAGACTTTCTCACGGCCGATTTATCTCCCGCTTCCGTGGTGACGTTGTATCTTTCATTCGACGGCAATCTCGCTGTCCGTCCGCAACTCATGAGACAACTTCACCGCGCTGCACGCGTGATCTCTTACGCCTTCGATATGGGCGATTGGCAGCCGAAGTTTGCCGAATCGTTTCGCGATTCGGAAGGCAACTCACATCAAATTTATCTCTGGGAAATCGGTGCGCCGATGATCTTCAGCGACGCCCGCGACCAGATATTACAGCCTCAGCCCAACCGCAACGGGCCGCTGATCATAGAGGTCAAGTAGAAAAGTTCTGCCGCTGCCGATTAGCCAAAGCAATCTGCCAATGACAACCTCGGCTGTCATGAATCGTTTCGTCGCCGATGCGACGGTCTCATGATCACGCTTGGCAAGGTTCCTATTGGGCGTACAGCCGATCGATGAAGCCGCTGTCGTCAATTTTTCTCAGGTAGTGTAGATCCCAAGGCTCCATGGGACCGATGTGGCGCATTTTCGGATCTTTCCCGACGTCGAGATCGTAGACATTTTGGATCGCGGCGGGCAGCGGATAGGGCTTTTGGTTGAGCAACTTGGCCCATTCCCGCTGCAGGTGCACATAATATTCGTCCTCATCTAAGCCGTAGCGCTTGCTCAGGTTTTTTTTCAGAATCGTCATGACTTCCGCCGGTTTGGTTTTGAAGAAATGCAGCGCTTCGATAAATCCTTTGATAAAAGCCTCCACAGTTTCCTCATTGTCTTTTATGTAATCGCTGGTCGCCAATAGCGTGGTGTTGTGAATTACCGGCCGGTCGGGAAGGTCGACGATATGCAGCCCCTTTTTGATGCCATAGAGATCGAAGGGCATGTCGACGAGCGCCGCGTCGGCTTTTCCGTCGGTGATTTCATCGACAAAGTCGAGGAATTTTCCCGAGGTGTCGTCGATGACATCGATGTCGATCTCTTGCGGCTTGAGGCCGCAGTCGCGCAACACCGCGCGCAGGTTGCCCGAGACACACGGCGCTTTCGAGTGACAGACAATTTTCCGTCCTTTGAGATCTTCGACGTTGTTGATTTCCGGCAGGGCTACCAGACGATCGTCCCAATTGTTTTGCGCTTGCGCCAAATAGGTCAGCCGCTTTTCCCCTTTTGCCCGCTCTCGATAAGTTTCGTGATGCAGGCCGCTGAGGAAATCGATTTCTCCGGCCAGGGCGAGCTTCGCGCGGTGCGCCATTGTCGGCGCCTTGGCGCCGCCGACGATGTGCAAATCGATTTCATAGCCGTATTTTTCCATTACTTTTGATTCCTTGAACACATAGAGCAACGGCAAGTGGGATGAATCGCTGGCGAGTAGATCGAGTGTGCGCATACTTTGTCTCCTGTCGTTGAAACAATATTCGAACCCGAATCACGAATTTTATGACTCTGTCGCGAATTCTCAGCGTGTCATCCTGAGACGTCGTCGAAGGATCTCTTGCCGAACTCATTGGAACGAGCGAGATGCTTCGCTTTGCTCAGCATGGCATATAGCAATTCCGCCAGGTCGCGTGAAGGAACAATCGACTCGAACGGAACATAGGATTACCTCATTCCGACTTCGACTTGCGCTTCGCGGAGCAGGCTCATATCGTGCGCGATCGAAACGGGGATCGTGGTTTTCTTGGTCTGCTGCTGGATGAATCCCCACTCGATGCTAAGATCATCGTCCGTCAGCATGCCGTTTTTACTGAAGCCCGGCTTCGCGAGTTCCAAGGAGCGCAGCGCATCTTTTTCGTTTGCGCCAGTCCAATGCATTAGAATGCCAATTGTTTCCCGAGGGTTGGTTTGCAACAACTGCAGACTGCGTAAGCATGCGCGGATCGTCCGTTTGATCAGGTCGCGCTCTTTTGTGATCGTTTCCTCTTGAACGCCGAGACCGGCGATTGGATTGATCACGATTTCCGCAGTGTTGCCGAGTAAACGATACCCTCTATTTTCGAGCTGAACATTAGTTGGGAGCGGCATTAAACTTCCCTGAGCGATGTTTTTCTCCAATGCGGCAATACGCGCCGGCGTCGCGCCCATTGCCAACAACTGATATTCGCCCTTTTTCAAGCCGAGGTATTGAAGGTGTTTTTCCGTTAGGATCGCCTGGGTATTGCCGAAGGAGCTTACGGCAAAGATCTTTCCCTTGAGTTCGGCAGCCGAATTGATCTCCGGGCGTACGACCAGAGCAAAGAGTGGCCGTGAATTCAAAGCAGCAACCAGTTTAGTGCGCAGGCCCTGCATGGCACCGTTGAGAACCGGCGAAATATTGAGCGAAAAATCGATATGACCATTGGCCAACGCGACCGTGGCGACGTTTCCGTTCATTTGGATCAGTTGCGGCTCAATTGCTTCATTTCGAAAAAACCCCTTTTCGAGCGCAACCTTGACAGGGAACCACGTCATACTGACTGCGGAATAGGAAAAGGTGACTCTGCGCGCTTCAGCACTTGCGGGGATAGTTGGACGCGTTATCGCAAGTAGTAGCAGCAATTGAACGAAAAGCAGTTTGACCATGTAACGTCGGATAATTCGCGGCGGGTTTGGTACCAGAAGGGCTGGACAGATTACAGGGCGCAGCATGCTGCGCCCCTACTTCGTGTCTGCGGTGAAATCACGAGTGACTACTTCGTCGGTAATTCCAGCGGCAAGTCGGTGCGGTCCCCCCATTCCTTCCATGAACCGATGTAGTTGCGGACTTTCGGAAAGCCAAGCAACCGAAGCGCGACATAGCTGTGCGCAGCGCGGTAGCCACCCTGGCAGTACGAGATAACTTCTTTATCTGGTGTGATGCCGGCCTGATCGTACATTGCTTTAAGCTCGGCGTCCGATTTGAACTTTCCGTCGGCGGCGATATTGTCGGTCCACTCGATATGGATCGCACCCGGTATTGCGCCCCCGCGAGCGGCCCGAACATGCGTACCCAAGAATTCGCCGCGGCTCCGCGTGTCGAGGATCGCGATTTCCTTTTTGTTGAGTGAGCGCAACACATCATCGGCGGTCGCCAAGACGTCACGGCGGTCGGAGCTTTTAAACGTCGCAGCCTTGGGCGGGGTTGCTTCCGATGTCACCGGCGCGCCGTCCGCTTTCCAGGCTTGAAAACCGCCGTCGAGCATTTTTACATTCGGATGGCCGTAGTATTCGAGAAACCAAACCCCGCGGGCCGCTCGCATGCCGGAATTATCTTCGTAAAAAACCACTTCTTTGGATTCGCTGACGCCGCGCAGCTCGAGCACGTGATGAATCATGAACATGAATACTTTGAGCGGAGCTTCGCTGGTGTCGATCAAGCTAAGACCGAAAAGGTCGAAGTGCGTGGCGCCGGGAATATGCCCTTTGGCGTAATCTTCCGCCGGTCGCACGTCTATGATGCAGAGATCGGGGCTACCGAGCTTTCGGCGCAATTGCTCGACTGTTGTGAGCAGAGTTTCGCGCGTATATCCTTGTTTCATACCGTCCGTATAGCACTAGTCAAAAACATACTGCAATCATGCGATTGAATTACAGGCTCAGGTTCATCTCGCTTTATCTCTTTATTTTTTCCCTTCTGATTCTTACCCTCTCCCGTTCTGGGAGAGGGGAGGGTGAGGGTCCGCGGCTCGCTTCCGGATTCACGTATCAGCTGGCTCTGCCCGGCCGCAAGATCACTTTTCCCGAGGATCATTACTCGCATCCCAACTTCAAAACCGAATGGTGGTATTACACCGGACATCTCGAAACTGAGAGCGGCACGCGCTACGGCTACCAAGTCACTTTTTTTCGCTTTGGCCTGCGCGATCGGCAGAACGAGGCCAAGGAGAAGCCGCCCTTCAGCGAATTGTACATGGCGCACTTTGCGCTTTCCGATATTAACGCCAAGAAATTTCGCTACCGGGAGAGAATCAATCGCGGTCACAACGGCAAAGCGGGTGCTCTGACGGATCGTTATTTGGTTTGGAACGAGGATTGGAATGTCGCAGGCGATCGCAATAATCATAAACTCCAAGTGAGCGACCGCGGCAACGAATTGCAGCTCAATTTAAAATCGCTCAAGCAGCCAGTGTTACACGGCTCGAACGGTCTCAGCCAAAAAGCTGCCGGCGAAGGACGCGCATCGTATTACTACTCTTTGACCCGTATGCAAAGCGACGGCGCACTGACGATCGACGGTAAGACTGAAAAGGTCCGCGGTCTGAGCTGGATGGACCACGAATTTGGCAGCAACCAGCTAGGGCAAGATCAAGTGGGCTGGGATTGGTTCAGCATTCAACTCGACGATCGCACCGAATTGATGCTCTACCTGATGCGCCGAAAGGACGGAACTGTCGATCCCTATTCGAGCGGTACTTTAGTGAAGGCCGACGGTTTGACGCGGCACCTGAAGCTGAATGAGTATCGGGTCGAAGTGTTGGGGCACTGGCGAAGTCCGGCGAGCGGGGCGGATTATCCGATGAGATGGAGAGTGACGATTCCCGCCGAACAGATAGAGCTGGAAATCAATCCGGCTTTTCAAAATCAGGAGTTGATCACCAATCGCAGCACCCGGGTGACTTATTGGGAAGGTGCCGTAGACGTCGCTGGAACAACCCGCGGAAAGAGCGTCAGCGGAGCCGGGTATGTCGAGATGACCGGGTACGCGGGAAAATTAAGTTTGTGAAGCATGAGCGAGCTCAGCGACATCACCAATGATTACGCCAGGAAGCACAAATTGCTTCGCTCGGGTGATCGCGTTCTCGTGGCGGTTTCGGGTGGTCCGGATTCCGTTGCCTTGGTGCAGGTACTGAACGAGTTAAAAGATGAATTGCAGCTGCATCTTGAAGTGGCGCATCTGCAACATGGGATTCGCGGCGAGGCGGCCCGACAAGATGCAAGATTTGTCGAGAAATTGGCTGAGAAACTGAAACTTCCATTTCACCTTCGAGAGGTCGATCTGCCGCGCCTGAGATCGGCAGCGGGCAGGGGAAATCTCGAAGCCCTAGCGCGGGCCGAGCGCTATCGCTTTTTCGCCGAGCTGGCCCGTTCACGAAATCTTTCCAAAGTTGCGACTGCGCATACGCAGGATGACCAGGCGGAAACGGTTTTGATGTGGTTTCTTCGCGGCGCCGGCCTTCGAGGACTCGGTGGAATGGCGCCGCTCCAAAAAAGCGATATTCCCTCGGAG
>Ga0075434_100003572_pt1 | contig 13893 bp, 13 predicted proteins | sample RhiMethybrSRZTD3_FD_75298 | JGI IMG/M metagenome (GOLD analysis project Ga0075434, IMG submission 75298) | Populus rhizosphere microbial communities from Tennessee, USA - Rhizosphere MetaG P. TD hybrid SRZTD3 | ecosystem: Host-associated > Plants > Roots > Rhizosphere > Soil | place: USA... | reverse complement strand
GTACGAGAACAAAACCGTGACCATCAAAGGAAAGGTCACGCAGTGGCTGTGGACCAACCCGCATTCGTTCCTGATGGTCGACGTGACCGATGAGAACGGTAAAGTCGTGCACTGGATCTGCGAGAACAACGCGCCGTCCACGCTCGTCAATTTCGGTTTCACGGCCAAGACGTTCAAGGCCGGGGATGAAGTGACGGTCGTGATGTCAGCGGTGGCCAAAAACGGCACCCCTGCCGGGCGTATCACGAAGGTCATCCTCGCCGACGGCTATGTGATGAATTCCGAGGTCAGGTAGTCGTCACCGCAGAAAGGACCATGGAGATGCCACGGCGTTTTGTTGCCTCAGCGATAGCAATTGCGGCGTTGACGCTCTCACCCGTTACGCACGCCCAGGCACCGGCCGGGGGACAGGGCCGCCAGGGAGGGAGAGGTGGCCGCGGCGCCGCAGCGCAACCTGCTCCGAACGGACAGAACGAGAACATCCACGTCGATGGTTGGAACAGGAAGCAGGAAGCCCTGGAGGCAACCGGCAAGAAGCCAGGACCTGCTCCGGTTCATGACCTGTCCGGGATTTGGGAGCCGGTGCCGAGGTATCGCGACGGAGTGTTTGCGAGCGGCCCACGGGACATGCCCTCGGACGCGGCACATGAAGCCCAAATGCCGTACACGCCGATGGGAAAGCAGGCGATGGCGTCCCATAAAACGGGGTTCGGAGTAAACATCGCTCCGATTGCGGAGATCAACGATCCGTTCGACAACTGTGACCCGATCGGGTTCCCGCGGATAATCCTCTTCAACCTGCGAGCGGTGCAGATCCTTCAAACGCCGAAACAGGTCCTGATGCTCTATCAGAACACAAGGACGTTCCGCACAATCTGGTTGGACCGGGAGCTCCCCAAACCGGCCGAGATTACCGAGCCGCGATGGTTCGGCTATTCAGTTGGCAAGTGGACGGACCCGACGACGCTGGTTGTCACCACCACCGGGTTGGACGAGAGCACGTGGATCGACAATGTAGGCCGGCCGCACAGTGACCAACTGGTGGTGGAGGAAACCTATCATCGCGTGGACCAGTTCAACATCGACCTCACCGTCAAGATCACGGACCCGGTGATGTATACACAACCATGGTACCCGCTGAAGAATTTCCGGCTGGGAATGAATTCGGACGACTTTGATATTCGCGAGATGATTTGCGCGGTGTCGCAGCAGGCGCTGTTCAATCAGTTGTTGAAAAACACAACGGATCCAGCCCCTGAAAAGAAATAGGTCAGTCCCATTGATGTTCGACGCCGTCGCCACGGGCCTTGTCCCCGTGCATCGGCGTCACGAATCCGAGGAGGCAGCCGGGGGCTCCATCGCGCAGCAGATGGCAGCGCGCCTTGATCTTGTCGCCGACTTTCACGTCTTCTTTGCCGACGCCGTTGCGGAAAATCCCCTGCGGACCCGTCGCTTCGAGCGCCCAGATGGTCGGCTCACCGCCCTTGGGATCCTTGACTTCCAGGTAGACCCACGAATGTGGCAGCAGGTAGTGGATCTCCGTGACGGTCCCTTCCATTTCGGTCCACTTCGTCACTTCGTAGGCGTTGTGCGAATGATGCGCCCACGCGGGCAGCACCACGGCAAACAGGCTGATGGCCGCGAGCCCAAGCAGCTTCTTCATCTCTACCGTCCTTGCGCAGCCTGACCCGGTGCGCCCTGATTGCCCTGGTTGGCGAGCGGCGGTTTGGGATAGCCGTTCGAATACATCATCAGGCCGGAGTACTGGTAGCGCACCGGTTTGTAGTTCTCGTCGAGCATCCGCAGCGAGATCTGAAACCAGTTCGCCGCCGGCGCGTTCTTCGGCACCGTGGTCTCTATGATGTACAGGCGGTTCTCATACATGTGAATGGCCGCGTAGGTGCGGGACTCGTCGGGGTTGATCGTGTGGACTTCGTGCCCTTCGATGACGTCGACGTTGTAGTGCGCCAGGTATGTCACCTTCGCGGCGCGCTGAATGATGTTCCATGTCGCCCACATCATCGCGCCGCGCACGTCCTTCACCGTTTCGTCCTGGCACGTGTCACCGACGAGGTCGCGGCGCGCCTGCGGCGTCAGGCCCGGCTTGTCGGCGCCGGCGTCGTGGATGCACTTCGCGTTGCGCGCCGCGTGCATCTTCGGGACGTCGCGGTAGTCGACGACCGTCACCTTGTAGTGATTGCGCCCCTGGTCCGCCGTATAGACGCGCGCGGGCAATGGGGCCAGCCGGTATTCGTCCGGATACGTCGTTTCCTCGATCTTCGGCTGCCCCGAAAAGTTGATGCTGAAGTAATCGAGCTTGCTGACGTAGTCGCTGATCGATTCCTGCGCGAGCAAAGGGCCGCAGGCCAACAGAACGAGCGGTGGAACGAGGCGAATGACACGCATCATGACCTCCGGATGGGCTGGAAGGGCGACGCCTCTCCCGCCCTTCTTGCCTAATTCGTAGCCGTCAATCGTCCCTGCGCGGCGAGGCGGGCCCGCGCGCACTCCAGCATGATGTCCATGTAGCGATCCGCCTTGTTCTTCGACAGGAGCAGCGGATGGTTGCCTGTCGGGTACTTCTCGCGGATCGATTGCATCACCATCAGACTGTTCATCAGGATGTCGGGGTGGCTGCCGAGGAATGTCTCGGCGTTCAGCTTCTTCAGTTCGTCGTTGAAGACGTGCTTGAACGCATCGAGCGAGTCCTGTGTCGGCATCTGCGTGCCGCTCATGATCGCGACGTTGTGCGTACGGCCGCCGAACTTCGCGGGGACGACCATGCCGATGGTGCCCGGCGTGTGGCCCGGCAGACGGATCAGCGTCACGGTCGTATCGCCGAGCGTCAGCTTCTGCCCGTCGGTCACGTCCATGTCCGGCATCAGGCCCGGCGCCGCGTTGCCGCGGCCGCCGCGCTGGATGGCCGCCCAGTCCGGCATCGCCGCGAGCACCTTCGCGTGGTATTTCATCGCAAGGTACGACGCGCCGCCGAAGTGATCTGCGTGGCCGTGGCCTATCAAGATGTACTTGATCTGCGCGGGATCGAAGCCGGCCTTCTGCATCTCCGGCTCGATGACGTTCATGGCGTCGGCGCTGCTGTTCAGCGTGTCGAACAGGATGATGCCGGCGCTCGTCGGCACGACCCACGCGCCGACGTCGTTGAAGCCGATGTAGGTGAGGTTGTCAAAGAGCTTGATCGGCCCTTCCTGGACCGTCGGCAGCCGCGGAAGCCCCTGCGCCTGACGCGCGAGCGCCACGCGCTGCGGACCGGTGTTCGTGCAGAACCATTTCGCGGTGTCCGCCATGTCGGAGCCGCCGATCTTCGTCGCGGCCGCGACATGCGCCTGAGCCTCCTTCGAGTTGGCGAACTGCTCCGCGGTCGGGAAGTTGTCTTCCGCGGGCGCGCCGCCGGCGCGTCCCTGCGGCGCCTGCGCCGACACGGCGGCAAGCGAAAGCGACATCGCCATCGATGCCGCCGCCATCATGCGTTGAGCATTGCGCCCTGGGCTTTGAGCATTGAGCATTGGTCTACTTCGCTCCCGTCGTTGGATCCATCGACGCCAGATACGCCGAGATCGCGAGGATGTCGGCGTCATCCAGATTCTTCACCACCGGCGCCATCAGCTTCGACGTCATCCCGTTGCGGCTGCCGTCTTTGAACAGATACAGCTCGCGCGCGAGGTAAATCGGGTGCTGTCCCGCGATGCGCGGCGCCGCGATGCCGGTCTTGCCGATGGTGGCCAGCCCGTTGAGGCCGGGGCCATGGCACGTGCCGCACGCCGCCGTCTTCTTGTCCGCGCCGCCGGTCTCGACGAGCTCCTTGCCGCGCGCCAGCGTGCCGGGCGGCACGTAGGAGACGAACTTGGTGTTCGGATCGCGCGTGCGCGCGATGTTCACGTCCTCGGGGACGGTGATGATGCGAGATCCGATCGGCTCGGTGCCGCCCTTCGGATCGACGAACCGCATGCGCCCCTGCGCGACGATCGTCTTCGGCACGGTGTCGGCCTCGACGACGCGGTTGTTCTTGCGCGGCTTGAGCGACGCGAACCAGGCGGTCGCTTCGTCGATCTCCTGGTCGGACATCTCCTTCGCGATGCCGTTCATGCGCGCGATGTCGATGCGAACGCCGCTCTTGAAGTCCATCATCTGCTGCTTGAGATAGGTGAGCGGCATCCCGGCGACATCGGCGGACTCGGGATGGCCGATGCCCGACATCAGGTGGCACGATCCGCATGCCAGCACACCACCGTGCCCTTTCATCACGACCTGCGGGGCGGGCGGATGATCGTTCGGCAACCAGTCGGGCGGCGCCATCAGGTTGTCGATCTCGGCGGCGGTATAGGTCTTGTCGCTGCCCGTGACCTTCTTCGGCCCCTCCTCCGTCGGCAGCGTGCCTGCCTGGACGGGGAACGCCCACTGCGGCTCACGTGGCGGCGGCGTCTTCAACTGATCCGGGCTGACCGCGGGCTGCTGCGCCGAGAACGCGCCCGCCGACAGCATCAACATCGCACCAACAAACGCAAACTTCCGCATCGATTTCTCTCCATCTGGCGGGTCCCAGAGGACCCGCCCTACCCTACGAACCTGCGATCAACGGACTCTCGAACCGCCCGAATCAAACTTGCGCTGTCTGATTTCCCGTGCGTTGCGCGAGCGCCGCCTTCACGCGCTCGGGCGTGAACGGCACCTCGCGGATGCGAACGCCCGTCGCATCGAAGACGGCGTTGCCGATCGCGGCAGCCACGATGGTAATGGCCGTTTCGCCAGCCCCCATCGCCTCCGAGTCCGGACGATCGACGAGCACGCTCTCGATCGTCGGCACGTTCGAGCCGACGTAGAGCGTCTTGTAAGTCGCCCAGTCGATCGACGTGATCTTCTGGTCGTCCCACGTCACCTCTTCGCCGAGGGCGCGCGAAAGTCCCTGCAGCGCGCCCCCTTCGAGCTGGTTCCGCAAGCCGTCGGGGCTCGATATCGGCCCAACGTCCTGCGCGACGACGATGCGCTTCGCCCGAATCGCGCCGGTGTCCTGGTTCACGTCAACTTCCGCGACGAGCGCGACATAGCCGTTGTCTCCCTCATAGAGGACGCATGCCATGCCGCGGCCGCTCGCAATTCCCGTCCGCGCGTTGCCCGGTTTCGGAGACGGACGCGTATCCCAGTTGGCCTTTCGCGCCACATCGGTAACCACGTCCTTCAGCCGCGGATCGCTCAGATGACGCAGCCGGTACTGGACCGGATCCGCCTTCACCTGCGCCGCGACTTCGTCCATGAAGCATTCCTGCGCGAACGCGTTCTGCAGACGCGCGGGGGACCGCAGCGGTCCGGTGAGGAACGGCGACGGCACGGTGTGCGTCAGCACCCGTTCGCTTGCGACGACGCCGGTGCCGTTGTTCTTCCCGCCGATCCGGCCCGTGACGTAGGCGGGCACCGCGTTGTTGCCGTTGTCGAAGTTCTGCGGATCCGGCGCCTGCGCGCGCGGCTGGACCGCCTGCGGCGCGAATCCGAGCAGCAGTCCTGACGCGACGTTGCCCGGTGCGTTGTTGCCCGGACGGTTGCCGAGCGTCGCCGACCACGTCTCGTAATCCCAGGCGACGATGTTGCCGTTCGCGTCGAGGCCCGCCTGCTGGTCCACGACGAACGGGAGGCCGTAGTTCTCGCCCCACACCATTTCGTCCTTCCGGGTGAGCTGCACGCGAACAGGCTTGCCGACGGCCTGCGAGAGAATCGCCGCGTCATACGCAACCGCGTCGGATCCGTTCAGGCCGTAGCAGCCGGAACCTCGCACATAGATGACGCGCACGTTCTGCGGCTGCAGACCGAGCACCATCGCCGTCGTGCCGCGGAGCGGATAGACCGCCTGGGTTGACGACCAGACCGTCGCGTTCGAGCCGCTCACGTCTGCGACCGCGCACGAGCTGCCGAGCGACCCGTGCATCTGATAGGGATGCAGATACGTCGCCTTGACGCGCTGCGTCGCGCCCTGCAGCTTCGCGTCAACGTCCTTCGAGTTGACGGAGTACGCATCGCGGCGGCCTGGGTGATTGCGGAGGTAGTTGTAGAAATCAGCGCGTCTGGGCAGTGCCGGCCCCGGCGTCCAGGTGACCTTCAACTTCTCCGCCGCCTGAAGCGCCTGCCACGGCTTGTCCGCGACAACGCCGACGAGATTTTTCTTGACGACCACCCTCACGTTGCCCGGCATGCCTGCCACTGAGCTCTCGTCCACGTTCGCCACGGTGGCGCCGATCGATGGCGGCCGCACCATGCGTCCGTGGAGCATTCCGGGCACTCGCACGTTGTGGACATGCTCGAAGCGCGCGGTCGCGAGCGCCGGCATATCGATGCGCGGCACCGACCGGCCGAGCACCGTCCAGTTCTGAACGGGCTTCCGCTTCGCGTCCTTCTTGATGGTCATCTCGAAGCGCTTGCCGCCGAGCAGCTCGCCGTAGCTGACCTTCTTCGCTGCATCCGTCTTGTGCGTGATGACGCCGTCAACGACGTTCAGATCGCCGGCGGACGCGCCGAGCCGCGTCGCGGCCATCGAAACCAGCGCCTCGCGTGCGGTCGCGCACGCCTGCGCAAGATTCTCGTGATTGAAATTCACGGGGTGGCACTGGCTGCCGGATGACGTCCCCTGATCGGGCGTCATGGCGGTGTCGCATTCCACCATTCGGATACGGTTGATCGGAACCGACAGCTCCTCCGCCGCAAGCTGCGCCTGTACGGTGAAAGTGCCCTGCCCCATGTCGGCGCGCCCGGTGTAGACCGTGACGTTGCCGTCAGCGCCGATCGCGATCCACGAGTCGAGCGTCTGCGGCGTATTGCCGCCCTGCGCCAGCATCTTCTCCGGCGAGATCCCGAGTCTGTCGGCGAACTCCGCGACGCTGAAGGCGACGACGAGCGCGCCGGATCCCTTGAGGAACTGCCGGCGCGAGAACCCGTGCTCGCGTAGCGCCGTGACGGCCGCTTCCGTCAGCTGCATGTCCTGGTGTCGTGAGTTGTTCTTCATCACGCACGCTCCGTCGCGTACTTCTTGATGGCGGCCATCATGCGGGTGGTCGTGAAGCACCTGCAGAGCACGGTCGACATCGCCTGATGGATCTGTTCGTCGGTCGCCTTCGGGTTCTGATCGAGAAACGCCTTGGCGGTGAGGATCACGCCGTTCAGGCAGAAGCCGCACTGCGCGGCCTGCGCGTCGATGAAGGCCTTCTGAATTGGATGCGGTTTCTCAGGCGTCCCGAGCCCCTCGAGGGTCACGATGTCTGCGCCGTTCACCGTGCTCACCGGCGTCCGGCAACTGCGGACCGCGCGGCCGTTGACGATGGCGGTGCACGAGCCGCATTGTCCCAGCCCGCAGCCGAATTTGGGCCCTTTCAGGGCGAGATCGTCGCTCAGTACATAGAGCAGCGGCGTCGTCGGGTCCACGTCCACGGTGTGGGACTGCCCATTTACTTTCAGGGTGAAAACGCTCATGTGGAGACTCCCGGTCCGGGTAGAGGCGGACCTTCAGGTCCGCCTTCACAGGCGAGCGGAAGTCTCCCACAAACGCGGGTTTAGCGCCAGATCGGCGGACCTGAAGGTGCGGACGTGAAGGTCCGCCCCTACATTGCCGGATGCGGCTACCGCGCGATGCTGGCGGTATTCTGCGGCGCGAGGACGTTGCTCGCGGCCGCCGCCTGGATCAGCTTGTCGGCATCGGCCTGCAACAGGAACCCTTCCGACACGGCCTTGGCCGCCGCGGTCTTCACCGCTTCGACGTAACCCGCATGATCGCGGTAGCGCTCTTCGAGCGAAAGCCGCGGATCGTTGTTGGCCATCCGCTCGGCTTTCGTTCTCGCAAACGGAATCATGCCCGCCGCGTAGTTGCAGATCTTCCCCTGATGGAAACCGCTCGCGACGATGTTCCATCCGAGGTAGGTGCCGAGCGGCGCATCGCGCAGGACGACCGGTACGCCGCCCAGCTCGTTGCCGTCAGCGTCAACGCGCGGCACCTTCGCCTTCAGCACGTGCTTGACCGTCGGCGGGATCTTCGTCCGGATGCCGGAGCCGTCCGCGTAGTTGAACTCCGGACCCCAGTCGTAATCGAGCCCCGCGCTGATCAGACCAGTGGGCGCGTCCGCGGGAAGGCCGGGAATCGTCGGGAATCCGGTCGCGGCCTTCGTGGGATCGACGAGATAGCCGCCGGCCAGCGTCGGATACTTGCTCGCGGGTGGCGCGATGTCCTTCATCACCCAGTTGCGCATGTGGAACCGCAGCGCGTTGACCGTCTCGGTGTGTGGAACGGGATTGGCCGCGAGGATGCCGGTGCCGAAGTTCACGCCAGGGCACATCGGCGGCGCCTCGGGAATCACGCTGAAGCCGCCGCGGCCGCCGCCATGCTGTGTGCTGGGGATGTAGTAGCGCCGCACGTTCGCGGGCAGCGGAATGTCCTTGTCGGCGGCCGTGCCGACGAGCGCCGGGCTGAGATTGAGCGCCCACGCTTCCGCGGACCCGTAGTGCTCCATGATCTTCGGGCAGGTCTTCGTCGCCGTGCAGCGATCGAGCATCCCTTTTGCGGGGAGGCCGCGCACCGGGTCGGGCCAGTCGCCCCACCACTGCGCGCCTTCGCCGCCGGATTCATACAGCTTCTGCGCGCCGTCGGGCAGCGCGTAGCGGACGTTCAGCGAGATGCGCTTGCCCGCGATGATCGGCCACGCGCCGTCATAAACCTTGCGCTTCGCTTCGTCCTGCGTGAAGCCGAGCGAGATGAGCTGGCGCAGCATGTTGCCCGACTGCGACGAGCCGCGGCTGATGACCCACTGCACCTGACCGGCCACAGGATTGGGCGTTCCCTCGGCGTCCTTCGCCTCGTACTTGAAGAACGACGCCACGTCGCTGAACGCCGCGAAGCCGATGCCGAGCACGTACGCATCGTTTGACGTGAAGACCACCTGATACAGCAGCTTCGGATTGAAGCCGCCCTTGACGCAGATCTGTGTCGGGTCGGGCGTGCCGGGAAACGGATTGTCGGCGCTGCACTTCGCCCACGCCCAATCGGTGGACGCCACCTTCTGCTCGCCGATGATCTTGCCGTCGGTTGTCTCCGCGGTGTGCGTGACGAGCGTCGCCTTCGCGGTGTCGAGCGTCGCCGGCTTGTAGGGCACCGGGTTCGCGTTGACCATCATCGGCTGCGAGTTGACGCCGTTCGCGTTGACGATGCGGCCTATCACAAGCCCGCTGACGGGCGAGCCGTCGGGATTCTTCGCGATCGGCACGATGACCCAGTCGTTGTCGGCGGCCGGAACCGTGCGGCCCGAGTTGTCGCCCTGCCAGCCGCTGCTCAACCCGATGTCGCCGTAATTGCGTTCGGCTGGGTTGATGGTGACGCGACCGCCGCGGTTCGGCACGTCCTGCCACATCAGGTGACTCGCCTTTGTCATATCGATCGGCTTCACCAGATAGAAGCTGACGATGTACTCCACCTTGCCGGCGGCGTTCTTCGGCGCGAGCTTGATGTCAGTGATGATCGCGTTGCGCGGATCGGCGGGGTCGAGCTCGCCGAACGCACGGCCCGCCAGCGTTTCGTACTGACCGGAAGGGCCGAAGGTCGCGCCCTCGAAGGCGGGCGACACCTTCTTCTCGATGACGATCTTCTTGACGTGCGCATCCGCCGTCGAGGGAAGCGCGAGGAGCGCGACGATCACACCGAAACATGCGTAGCGCATCGAAATCTCCATGTGTAGGGGCCCGGCCCTTCCGCCTCCGCCAAGTCGGGTCGCTCTGCGACCCGACAAGTCAGCGCTGGCTAGACGGACCGCTTCGCGGTCCGTCGCGGCGGGCCCGCCGAAAAAGTTGCGCGAAGGCGGGCAGCTCGACCCGCGCGATTCTAGCTCATTGCGGCCACAGCCAGGCGAAGATCCCGCCCGTCACGGCGCCGTAAATGAGGCTGTCGAAGAGCGACTTTCCCGTCGTAGCCCAGCTGCGGCGATACCAGATCGACATCTGGGGCAGCGCCATGCCATAACACGCAAATGCAACGGCACCGCCGACGTGGAACACGTATGCCGGCGCGTTGGTGGGCCCGGTGATGTACCACGTGAATGCTGCAACGCCCGCGCTCACGACGAGACAGTAGACGAACCAGGCTGCGAGGGACGGTCCCATCGACGGTACCGCACCCGGCGCGAGAGTCATGAAGGCGAGCGGACCTTTGGCCGCCTTCGCGATGAATGCCGGCTCGCGCATCCCCGCGGAGCTGCCGGCGTGCGGCACCGCGTAGTCGCCCGGTGCGACGTTGACGGCCTGCAGCGCGGCGAGCACGGCGTCTTCCTTGTCACCAGGCAGCTTCCGCACGTCGGTCCGGTGATACGGCAGCATCATGTGCGCGATCGAGCTGGCGATGAAGACGCCGATCGCGGCGGCAAGGATGGGGAGCCAGAGAGAGACCACGGGTTATCTCCTTTCGCTGTCGCCTTGCGTCGCCGAGGGCACAACGAGGTGAACCACGAAGGTCACGAAGTGCACGAAGTCTAGATCACGAAGATCTAAATGTCCTCGTGTTCTGGGGGATAGCTATTCGGCCGGGAAAACTGCCACACGCCCGTTTCTCAAGCCCCCGCGAGGTCTCCGTAGTGGGTCGGGCGCTTTCTCGGTGCTGAACCCTTACCAACCTCGGCTCGTATACTGCGCGGAACCACATCTCTCACCAAGGCGCGCTATCTCCTATTCCGTCTTTGTGTTCTGTACAACCACGAGTTTTTCTTCGTGTCCTTCGTGTCCTTCATGTCCTTCGTGGTTCACCTCGTCTTGGTGCTCTTATCTTCCAAACTTCTCCTTCAACACGGGCCACGCGGTGGTCCACCGCAAATCGCCGTAGTACTGCGCAGGCCGATCCGCGTTCCCATACTCGTAGCTGTTCTCGTCAGTGCGATTGTCGATGGATGCCACGTTCTCCAAGCCGAGCGCCTGGTGCGCGAGCTCGTGCACGGCGGCGCGCCCGATCCCGCGCCCAACGCCATCGATCATCTGCGCTCGCGTTGCGCCATCGGGCGCGTATTCGATGGCGTTGTGCGCGAGGATCATGAACGCGACCGATCCCGAGCCGCCGAGTGGACCGAATATCCGGGATTCACCCGCCGCAGAAAACGGAAACGTGAGCCGGTTCCGCGTCGTCGTCAGCGGCGTGCCGACGACGGCGACGCGCCAGAACGCGCCGTGATCGTCGGTGACGTTGATGCGCAGGCCGGTGTAGGCGCGATGCACTTCGGCACGCGAGATCCGTTGGAGGCGCGTCAGTTCGTCCGGGGTGACCGGACCCCCGATCTTCAGCGCATCGTCCGCCGACAGGAGGAACGGTGCGGCCTCGTCCCACCAGAAGCCGGCATCGATTGTCGCGCTCGACGCGCGCCACGCAATGACCGCGGACGTCACGCCGACCGCAAGCACCGCGATCGCGCCGATCAGCACCGTTGCGGGGACGCGGCGTGCCATGGCTCGAGAACCTCGCGCTATGCGCGTTTGTACGCCAGATAGGCGAACCGCGACAAACGCCTTTCGCGTGAAAGCGTGCAGACCGCGTCGAGAAACCGTTGGAGGCCCTCGAAGCCTTCCTCGCCCTCGATCGCTGCCAGCGCATCACGCCGCCGCGCCCGCGCGTCCCTCCATCGCGCGGAGACCGACGCTTCCGCGTCGGTGACGTCGTGCATTTCCTGCAGCTCGAAGCCCGTCAGCTCGAGCAGCCGCTCGTTGCACCCCGCGGGAAGGAACAGATAGAAACCAATCGAACTTCGGATACGGATCTCTTCGCTGGTAACGGGTCCGGTGATGACGATGGGATCGGTGAAGAGGAGGCGCCCACCCGGCTTCAGGACACGGTGCCAATCGGCAAAGAGCTCCGCCCGGCCGGGCAGGTGATTGATCGCGTCGTTCGAAAAAATGGCGTCGAACGAGGCGTCGGCAAACGGCAACCGCTGTGCCGCATCGACCACCTGGAATGTGACGCGGGACGACAGGCCTTCGCGCAGTGCAGAGGCGGTGGCGGCCTCGATGCCATGCGGGTTGATGTCCACGCCGACGGCTGACGCGCCAGTCTCCGCTGCCAGACGCCGCGTGATGCCGCCGGATCCGCATCCAACCTCGAGAACGCGGCTGTTCGCATCAAGTCGCAGCAGGCGGAACCACTCGCGGGCCTCGGCCAGCGTAATCCAGCTCGATTGTCCGAGGTCCTCATCGTAGGTTTCGCGACGCACGTCGATCTGGGCGACCGCGGCCAGGTTCGCGTAGTGCGTGTCGTAGAGATCGACGTCGCTGGCCATCTCGCTTAGAACCTCACGCCTGCTCCTGCCGACATCCGAAAGTCATGACTGAAGAAGTCCTTCTGCGCGACGCGGCCCGTTCGGAAGGACGGGCCGGGGTATTTCATCAAACGGTCTCCGGCATCGACGCGGATGAATGTCGTCGCCCCGGCGAACAGCTCGATACCGCCGCCGATGTCGAGTGCGAAGACGGTACGTCCCGCAGCGAGCTGACACGACAACGGTGGCGGGAAAATCAGGATGCACGCGATCGTATTCCCGCGAAACGTGACGAATCCGGGCCGCAGCCTGGCGAAAGGGCGGATGCTTCCGAGCCGCGGGCCGATCGTCGCGCCGAACAGGCCTTCGATGCGGCCGCGGCTGAAGGTGGTGCTGCGGCTGGCTGGAAAGCGGCGCGGGTACACATTCATTTCCGCCTCGGCGCCGATCAGATCGGTCGGCTGCCACGAGAACCGACCACCGAATCCGACGTCGTTCGCGTCGAACTCGCCCGATCGCACGGCGACGATCTGGGCGCCGGCCTCAAAACGATCCTGTGCGCGGGCGATCGCAGACGAGCACACAAAGAGGTACAAAACCACGACGGACACGAACCGCACGAAGTTCAAACCACGAAGTCTTATTTTTCTCTTTGTGCTCTGTACCAAGATTCTTCGTGTCCTTCGTGGTTCACGTCCCGGTTTTTGTGGTCTCCGGCTGCGGCAGCGCCCCCACCTGGCGCATCAGCCCGAGCATGTCCGCGTCGCGCCAGTGTTCGGCGACCTTACCGTCGCGTACGTGGAAGATGTGCGTCTCGGAAATCGTGTAGGCCTTGCCGCTCGGAGGCAGGCCCATGAACTCGCCGGTGTGCCTTGCGTGGGCAGTCACGCGTACGGCGACCTTGTCGTCCTCAGCGATGATGTCCTCGATCTTGAAAGTGACGTCGGCCAGCCCGGCGTGCACGTGCCGGATGGCCTGCTTCAGCGGCTCCACGCCAGACGGCATCTTTCCCCAGCTGTGCGGAGTGAAGTCGTGCGTGACGAGCTTCTCGGCCGCGTCGGGATTCCCTTTGACGAAGACCTCATCTATGAAGCGGCGCACAAGGACTTTGTTTTGTTCGGTGCCCATGCGGTCATGTTACGCGGATTCGGCGAATACCTCTCGCGCGGCAGCCACGCCGTTCAGCGCCGCCGGGAATCCGGCATAGATCGCCATCTGTTCGAGAACCTGCACGATCTGCTCGCGCGTCGCGCCCGCGCCGAGCGCTGCGCGCAGATGATGCTTGAGCGCGGCAGGCTGCGTGCCGATGGCGGTGAGCAGCGCAACAGTCGCCAGCTCGCGCGTGGTCGCATCGAGAGGGCCCTGGCCATCTGCTCCGCCGCCCGACGGGCGGACGTACCCGCGCGCAATCCGCTTCACCTCGTCCACTTCTCTCTGGCTCGCGCCGACATGCAGCGCCGCTTCGGCATGCCATTTCAGCTGCGACACCGGATGCCCGAGCGCGCTGAGCGCAGCGACGGTGCACAGCTCGCGCGTTTTCAGAGCGAGCCCTGGCCGTGACAGCACTTCGCCGAAGGCGAAGTCGATGGCAAACCGGACAAGATCGGGAGCAACGTCGGCCGCC
>Ga0075434_100003571_pt1 | contig 13896 bp, 15 predicted proteins | sample RhiMethybrSRZTD3_FD_75298 | JGI IMG/M metagenome (GOLD analysis project Ga0075434, IMG submission 75298) | Populus rhizosphere microbial communities from Tennessee, USA - Rhizosphere MetaG P. TD hybrid SRZTD3 | ecosystem: Host-associated > Plants > Roots > Rhizosphere > Soil | place: USA... | reverse complement strand
GTGGCGATCCCTGCCGAAAGGCCGCCGCCGCTCACCGGGATGAGGACACTGGTGACCGCGGGCATCTCCTCGGCGATCTCGAGGCCGCTCGTCCCCTGCCCGGCGATGATCCGCCGGTCGTCGTATGGCTCGATCATCACGCGTCCATCCCGCGCAACGATCTCCAGCGCGATCGCGTGGCGCTCCTCGCCTGTGCGCCCGGCCATCACGATCTCCGCCTCGTCGCGGCGCACCCCCTCGACCTTGACCGGCGGCGCGTCCTCCGGCATGACGATCGTGGCGTGGCTGCCGAGCAGCCGAGCGGCACGGGCAACCGCCTGGGCGTGATTCCCGGACGAGTAGGTGACGACGCCGCGGCCGCGCTCCTCGTCGGTGAGGGAGGCGATCGCGTTGTAGGCGCCGCGCATCTTGAAGGCGCCGACCGGCTGGAGGCTCTCCGGCTTGAGCCAGGTGCGGTCGTCCCAGCGCAGCAGTGGCGGACGGAGCGCGACGCCGCGGATCCGCTCGGCAGCGGCCCGGATCTCGTCGACGGTCACGAGCTCGAGGCCATCGAGCTGGTCCGCGTGCTCCTCGAGGTGGCTGAGAACGAAGCGGTCGAGGATCGTGGGCAGGTTCATCTCGCCGAGCGTCGGATGCAGGCCGGTTGCGTTCCACGCGTTGTCCGGCAGGGCCCTGAGCGTTGCGGACAGGTCCGCCAGCTGCGACGTCACCCTCGCCAGGAGCTCGGTCGGCGCGGTGCGGCGCTCTCGCTCGATCGGCTCGGTTCGGCTGGCATCGGTTTTCAGGCGCCCGAACGGCGCCGGTTCAGCCGCGCCCGCGGCCCGCGCCGCGAGGATCTGGCGGATCTGGTCGTGCCAGAAGGCGGGGAACTCGGCCAGGTGCGCCCAGACCTGGCCCGCCTCCCAACGCTCCGAGGCGCCGGGATCGGGATCGGTCAGGCCAGCCGGCAAGGGCCGCGCAGCGTGCTCGCCCAAACGCCGCTGGACGGCGCCCAGGCGTTTCATGGCGTTGATGACGACGTCGTTGCTCATGCCGCCGGCCGCTCGACGATCGGATTCGTCAAGGCGCCGAGTCGCTCAACGCTGAGGCTGACCACATCGCCAGGCTCCAGGTAGCGCTTCAACACCTCATCGCGAACCTCGAGCAGGCAGCCGGTGCCGACCGTGCCCGAGCCGATCAGGTCGCCGGGCCGCAGCCGGGCATCGGCGCTGGCGCGCGCGATCATGTCGCCGAAGCTGAACTGGATCGCCGCCCAGCTTCCCCGCGAAAGTTCCGTGCCGTTGACGCTCGCCGTCATGGAGAGAGCGTATCCCTCGGCTTCCCGGGCATCTTCGAGCTCATCGGGCGTCACCAGCCATGGCCCGATGGAGGAGGCGAAATCCTTCCCCTTGGCCGGCCCCAGCCGGACCGTCGTCTCGTCCCGCTGGAGGTCACGGGCACTCCAGTCGTTGAAGACCATGTACCCGCCGATCGCCTCCTCACCGCGCACCGCCGACAGGTTCGCGACCGGCGTGTCGATCAGGGCAGCCACCTCGAGCTCGTAATCGAGTTCGGCCGAGGCGGCTGGGCACCAGACCGGGTCGCCTGGCCCACGGATCTCGCTCACGTTGGAGAAGTAGAAGATCGGGATCCGGTACCACGCCTCCGGGACCGTCCCGCCACGTCGCTCCCACATGGTCTTGACGTGCCCCTCGAAGGCGTAGAAGTCCCGCAGCGAAGGTGGCTGGAGGATCGGCGGCCCGAAGTCGAGGTCGTCTGCCGCGAGGCCCGGCGGATCCGCGCTTGCCCCTTCGAGAACCTCTCCCAGCGCGGCGATTCGCAGGCCGCGGGCGAGCAGCTCGTCGAGCGTGGTCAGCGGCTGGCGGAAGAGGGCCGAGTTATGGGCAAGACGCGGATCGGCGTCGACCTGTGCACGCCGCGCCGCCTCGAGGTCGAGCCACTGTCGGGGAGCGTCGGCTTCGTCGATTGCGGTAGCGAGGCGCCACGGGGTCCCGACGGGCGCGTGCGCCTCGCGCACGTGGGCAATCTTCATTCGCGCCGAGTCTAGCGTTCGGGAAGGAGGAGTCCGAGACCGTCGGTAGAATCGGCCGCGTGAAGCGCATCGGATTCCTGTCGTTCGGGCACTGGACCGCCTCGCCGTCCTCGAGCACGCGATCGGCGTCCGAAGCGCTCCTGCAGTCCATCGAGCTGGCCGTCGCCGCCGAACAGCTCGGCGCGGACGGCGCCTATTTCCGCGTGCACCACTTCGCGCGGCAGCTCGCATCGCCCTTCCCGCTCCTGGCCGCGATCGGTGCGCGGACGAGCCGCATCGAGATCGGGACCGCGGTCATCGACATGCGCTACGAGAACCCGTACTACATGGCCGAGGACGCGGGGGCGGCCGACCTGATCGCCGGCGGTCGCCTGCAGCTCGGGATCAGCCGCGGGTCACCGGAGCAGGTCATCGAGGGCTACCGCCACTTCGGCTACGCCCCAGCCGAGGGCGAGGATGACGGAGCCATGGCCCGCCGGCAGAGCCAGGTCTTCCTGGAGCTCCTCTCGGGCGACGGATTCGCGGAGCCCAATCCACAGCCGATGTTCCCGAATCCGCCGGGCCTGCTTCGACTCGAGCCGCATTCGCCCGGCCTGCGTGACCGTATCTGGTGGGGCGCCGCCACGAACGCCACCGCTGCCTGGGCCGCGACGCTGGGCATGAATATGCAGACCTCAACCCTGAAGTTCGACGAGAGCGGTCAGCCACTCCACCTCCAGCAGGCGGAGCAGATCGAAGCATTTCGGACCGCTTGGCGCGAGGCCGGCCACGCTCGCGAGCCGCGCGTCTCGGTGAGCCGCAGCATCTTCCCGCTGGTCGACGGGCGCGACCGCGCCTACTTCGGGCATGCGCAGCAGGGAAGCGACCAGATCGGCTACCTGGACGAGACGACGCGGGCGGTGTTCGGGCGCACCTACGCCGCCGAGCCAGAGATCCTCGTCAAGCAGCTCGCGGAGGACACCGCGATCGCCGCTGCCGATACGTTGCTCCTCACCGTCCCGAACCAGCTAGGCGTGGACTACAACGCGCACGTCATCGAGAGCGTTCTTAGACTCGTTGCCCCAGCCCTCGGCTGGCGCTAGCGAATAGGGCTCGCAGCGGTCCTCGACGAAGATGTCCTCGGTGCGCATCTGATCGTTCATTGCGCGGTTCCAGTCGGCTACCGGCACGAGGCCGGCGCCGCGCAGCAGCTCGATCTTGCCGTAGCCGCACTTTTCGAGCCGCGCTTCGTGCGCGATGCGGATATCAGCCGGACCGAAGACCGCATAGGTCCGCACGATCGGGTCGCCCTCGACGGTGGTCATGCGGCTGACGAACTGAGCGGGGGTCCCCGCCTCGGACGCCTCGAGCAGGCATCGGCGCCCTTCCTGGTTCATCCCGGTGCCCATCTGCAGGTTCTCGGCGCCGCAGTCGATGCCGATGGTGGATGCCGATGGCTCGCCGCACCCGCAGCCCGCGAGGAGTATGGCGACGCGGGCGGTAGGGTGTTCGTTCCCTGGAGACCATCGGTGGTCCAACGCCTGGGTTGGCCCTCAGCGCAACAACATCCCCAAGCGGATCTCGACAAAGCCAGCCCCCATCAACCCATCTTCGGGTCCCTCGGCTGATTCACCCCGGCGGAGTCGCTCCTCGCGCAGGAGCCGGACTGGATCGTTGTCGTCGTAGTACACCTTCAACGTCCGCCCGGTCAGCTCCTCGTAGCGAACGAACACAGGTATTGGCCACTCAGTTCGATCCCAGCCTTCTGTGCGACCGATGATCGGCCACTCGCCGTGAAGGAGCCCAAGGTGACCGAACCTGCCGACAAGCACGGCCTCGGCGGGCGTTAGCTCTGCGACGTTCTCAAGAGTTGGCAGGTCCCTGTGGCGCGGCCCAAAGAAGTGTCCGAACAAGGCACCCTTCGGGTTAGACCGGGCGAGCAGGCCGATCGCGAAGCCCCCGTCTCGCGGCGGCACAGCGAACCAATCGCCCTCGGCGTATCTGACTCTTGGCACCGTCAGAGGCTACCGGCGGTAATGCGGCGTGCAGGCCGCCGAGGCCAAGCTCCTGGGCTTGCGGGAGCGTGTCAGGTTCTCCATCGGCTCGCTAGAGGTTGCCGCGCTTCTCCTGCTCCCGTTCGATCGCCTCGAAGAGCGCCTTGAAGTTGCCGACGCCGAAGCCGCGTGACCCGTGGCGCTCGATGATCTCGAAGAAGAACGTCGGCCGATCCTGGACCGGCTTGGTGAAGATCTGGAGGAGGTAGCCCTCCTCGTCGCGATCCGCCTCGATGCCGAGCTCCTCGAGGGTGTCCATCGGGATGCCGACGTCGCCGACCCGTTCCGGCAGCGCGGCGTAGTACTCGTGCGGGAGCCCCAGGAACTCGACGCCCCGTGAGCGGAGGGCGCGGACCGTGGCGACGATGTCCTCGGTGCGCAGGGCGATGTGCTGCGTCCCCGCCTCGAGGTAGTAGTCGAGGAACTCCTGGATCTGGCTCTTGCGCTTCCCCTCGGCGGGCTCGTTGATCGGGAATTTGATCCGCCCGTTCCCGTTCTGCATCACCTTGCTCATCAGCGCGGAGTACTCGGTGTGAATCACCTTGTCGTCGTAGTGGATCAGCTGGCTGAAGCCGAGCACGTCGCGGTAGAAATCGACGAAGCGGTTCATGTCGCCGAGCTCGACGTTGCCGACGCAGTGGTCGACCTCGAGGAGCTGCTGCCCGGTTGCCGCGGCCGCAGGCTTCGGGACGCGGTGATAGCCGGGCGCGAAGGCGCCGTGATAGTCGCTGCGGTCGACGAAGGAGTGGATCACCTCGCCGTAGGTGTGGATCGCGGAACGCCGAAGGACGCCCTTCTCGCCTTTGAGCTCAGTCGGCTCCAGCGCGCTCTTCGCGCCGCGCTTCGTCGTCTCGCGCCAGGCGGAGGCCACGTCGTCAACGGCGAAGGCGATGTCGTGCACCCCATCGCCATGGCGCCGCACATGCTCGGCCAGCTCGCCGTCCGGGGTCAGCGGGGCGGTGAAGACGAACCGGATCTCGTTCTGCACCATGACGTAGCTGGTTCGGTCGCGGACCCCCGTCTCGAGCCCTGAGTAGGCGACCGGCGAGAAGCCCCACAGGGCTCGGTAGTAGGCAGCGGCCTGCTTTGCGTTGCCGACCCAGAACTCGACGTGGTCGATCCCCTTCAGCGGAAGGAAGTCGGTCGTGGCGGGCGTCGGGCGGGCGAGGGTGTCAGTCATCGGCTCGAATTGTACGGCGGCGCGGGCCTCAGCCGACCTCGGCGGCCAGGGCGACGTCGATCATCCGCTCGACCGCCGCGCTCAGCTCCTCGTCACTCAGGTAGGTGTGCTCCTGGTTCTCCTCGCCGGTGTCGATGTCGACGACGACCCCCAGGCAGGCCGCTTGCACGCCGCGCGCCGCAGCAAGGTAGAAGAGGACGCTCGCCTCCATCTCGACCGCCAGGGTGCCGGCATCGCGCCACGGCTTCACGTACTGCGGGTCGGGGTGGTAGTGGGAGAAGACGTCGATCGTTGCGATCGGGCCCACCCGGAACGGGACGCCCAGTCGCTCGGCGGCGTGCACGAGCGCGTGGACGAGGGCGAAATCCGCGGCCGGAGCGTAGGGCTTGCCGCCCATCATGGTCTGGGTCGCGCCATCGGTCGGACTCGACGCGGTCGCGATCACCAGCTCGCCGAGGGCGACGTCGGCGCGCAGCGCCCCGGTCGTCCCGATCCGGATCAGCTGGCGCGCGCCGAGGCGCAGGAGCTCCTCCACCACGATGCCGATCGAGGGGGCACCCATCCCGGTGCTCTGCACGCTCACGGGTCGCCCGTTGACGGTGCCCGTGTAGCCAAGCATTCCCCGATTCGAGTTGACCAGGCGGGCAGCCTCGAGGCCACCATCAAAGCGCGCGGCGACGAGCGTGGCGCGGTTCGGATCGCCCGGCAGAAGGACCAGCGGCGCGTAGTCGCCGGGCTCGGCATGAAGGTGGATCTGTGGCATGCGGCTAGGGTAACCCACGCCCTCGCTGCACTCTCCCTCCGCTAGGATCGGCCCGATGCCCGATCGCCACGCGACTGACCTGGCCTTTGCCATCGACCTGGCCGAACGTGCAGCTGCGCTGCTGGCGGCGAGCTATGAGCGGGTCACGAGCGTGAGGCGCAAGAGTCCGCGCGACGTGGTGACCGAGGTGGACTACGCCAGCGAGGCGCTCGTGATCAGGGCGATTCGCGAACAGTTCCCCGCCGACGCGATCCTCGCCGAGGAGTCCGGCCGCAGCGGCGGAGCCGCGCCTGCGAAGACCTCGAAGCGGACGTCCCGATGGAGCCACCGGACCTGGGTCATCGATCCCCTCGACGGGACGGTCAACTACGCCAATGGGATCCCCTTCTTCTGCGTCTCGATTGGCCTGGTGGAGGAGGGGCTGCCGGTCGTCGGCGTCGTCGTCGATCCGCTGCGCGGCGATCGCTACGCGGCCGTGGCCGGGGGGGCTGCGACCCTGAACGGCGAACCGGTCCACGCCAGCCGCAAGAAGGAGCTCGGCGACTTCGTCGCCAGCGTGGCGATCATCGGCCCTGGCGGGATTGCCCGCGAACGTCGGATCTGGCGCGAGATCAGGATCGGGCGGCGGATGGGTAGCGCCACGCTGGCGCTGGCGTACGTGGCATCGGGGCGTTTTGACGCCTTCATCCAGAACGGCGGCCTGTCGGCATGGGACATCGCTGCGGCCGGGCTGATCGCCGAGCGGGCGGGGGCCATCGTCAGCGACCTGGCTGGTGGGCCGTGGTGGAACGTCGACCGCAAGGATCCGCGGCACAGCATCGTTGCCGCTCCGGCGCCCCACCACGCCACGCTCCTCGATCTCCTGCGCGCGGCGCGTACGACCGTCCAGACGCGTCGCTAGGCGGTAAGCCCGGCCTCGCCGAGCACGGCGACGAACATCGCCAGGGTGCGGGCGGTGGCGCCCCAGACGCGGTGACCACCATGCCGATAGACGGCCGCTCGCAGCTGCCAGCCGGCTCCCTCGATCAGCTCGTCGGTCACTGCATCGGGGTGGAGGAGCGCGCCAAGCGGGACCTCCACGATCTCGGCCACCTCGTCGGTGTGCGGCCGCAGGTCGGGGCGAATCGCGGCGGCACCGACGAACGGGCGCAGCTCGAAGTTGCTGACCGGGATCCAGATGTCGTCGAGGGCGCCGATGATCGTGACCGAAGCCGGGTCGACGCCGATCTCCTCGTGCGCCTCCCGGAGCGCGGTTGCCTCGCGAGACGCATCGGCAGGGTCGACGGCCCCTCCGGGGAGCGAGACCTCACCCGGATGCTCGCGCAGGTCCGCATGGCGCACGGTGAGGGGCACCGTCAGTTCACCCGCTTCCCCCGGATAGAGGAGCAGCAGCGTCGAGGCCGCGCGAGCCGGCGGAAAGGTCGCGCGGTCAAAGCGCGGGAACGTCGTGTTGGCAGCAGTGCGCGGGGCGAAGCGCGGATCGGCGGCAATCGGTCGCGTGGCGGCGATGAGCGCGCTGGCGATCGCTTCCTGCCAGCCGTCAGCGCCGCGTAAGATTCGATCCATGGCCGTCCCCGCTCCCGTTGGTCGCGATGCGCAGGCCCGCGCCGCCCTCTATCGGACGCGCATTCTCGTCAACCGCACGCCGCACTTCACCACGCGGACGCGACGCGAGGCAAATCGGGCGCTCGACCTGCTCGACGCCCAGCTGGGGCTGAACCAGGTCAACGTGGCGGAGGCGGCCCGGGGGATCGAGCTGCTGATCCGGGCGCATGTGTCGCTCGCTTTCGGCCTCCTGCGCGACTCGGCCTTCGTCGACCGCTTCGGGGCCGCGCTGCGCGGGCTCGGCCTGCGGGGGATCGAGCAGCGCCTCGACGAGGTGCCCCACTCGGTCATGGCGGAGCCGATCCCCGGTCCGGTCGGCAGCCGGCGCCATCGCGACGAGCTGCCGCAGGAAGAACGCACCGACGCCGAGGGGAACCCGCTTCCGCCGCCTCCGGGCTTCTATTGATCTGGACAGGTATGGCAACGTAGCGGCGCAGAGCCGCGCTCTTCAGTGGCGCGGCGGATGGAGGAGAGGCCTGCAATGTCCTGGCTGTCTCGTCAGTTCTCGACCCGCGTCCTGGTTCTGATCCCCATCGCCATCGCCATCAACATCGTCCTCGGCTACACCGTCCAGACCGTCCTCAAGCTGCCGATCTACCTCGACTCGATCGGGACCATCCTGGTCGGCGTCCTGGCGGGACCGATCGCTGGCGCCGTCACCGGCGCGGCCGCGAACCTGATCTGGCAGTACGCGCCGGGGATCGGAGGCGGATCGATCGGGCCCTTCGCGATCACTGCCGCGGTGATCGGATTCATGGCCGGGCTGTGGGGCTACCTCGGCGTCTACCGGCCGCGACCGGCGAGCGGGGCGCGGCTGTGGGGAGCGGTCGTCATCGGCGTCGCGATCATCCTGCTGCTGGCCTCGCGCATCTACAACAACCCCGCCTACACCGATCCGAACATCGGCGGCTACCCGGACTGGGTCTTCACCGCGGCGATCGTCATCGCCGTCGTCGCGTCACTCTCCGTGGCCGCGTTCATCCTCATCCGGCGCGACGCCGCGGGAGCCTGGGTCGCTGCCGCCGGCGCGCTGACCGGGATCGTGGCGGCGATCGTCTCGGCGCCGATCGCGGCATACGTCTTCGGCGGCGTCACCGGATCGGGGACCGACATCCTCGTCGCCGCGTTGCGCCAGGGCGGCGCCGACGTCTACAACGCGTCACTGGGTCAGGGCCTCTTCAGCGACCCGATCGACAAGACGATCACGAGCTTCGTCGTCTTCATCATCCTGGCCAGCCTCTCAAGCCGGGTCCTCGCCCGCTTCCCGCTCGGCGAGCGCCTGGTGCGACCCGATACGGCCAGCTGACCAGCGTCGACGCGCGTCATGCAGCCGAGTGACGCGCGTCGAACTCCCCCGGATTTCGTTCAACCGATCCCGACGGGACCATATCGCGGGCTGAACCCGACCACCAAGCTGGTGATCGCGGTCGCGGAGGCGCTGGTCGCGTTCACCGTGCGAGGCTGGACCGGGCCGCTGGCTGTCCTCCTCGTGCTTGCCACGACCGCGGTGGCGGCCCGGCTCGGTCGGCGGCTGGTCCCGTTCGTGATCGCGACGGTGCCACTGACGGCCTCGATCCTGCTCGTCAACACGTTCCTCTTTCCCGGTGCGACCGATGTGATCCTGCGCATCGGTCCATTCACCCCCACCTGGAGCGGCCTGGAGGCGGCCCTCCAGGCGACGCTGCGCGTAATGGCGTTCGCGATGTCCGTTGCGGTGCTGGTGCTCACGACCCGGCCCGATGAGCTCGTCGCCGACCTGGAGCGGCGAGGGGCGCCGAGAGGCGTCACCTTCGTCATCGGCGCGACCGTGCGCACCATTCCGCGCGTGGTCCAGCGCGCCGGCGAGATCACCGATGCCCAGCGGGCCCGTGGGCTCGACACCCAGGGACGGCTCTGGCGCCGGGTCCGCGGCGTGCTGCCCCTCGCCGCGCCCCTCATCTTCGGCTCCCTCAACGAGGTCGAGGAGCTGACGATGGCGCTCGAGGCCCGCGCCTTCTCGGCGGCCGGTCGCCGGACGACGCTGCGGGTCTTCCCCGACGGCACGGGCCAGCGGCAGCTTCGCTGGGCGGCGGCGCTACTCACCGCGGCGCTCATCGTCCTGTCGATCGCCGGCCGCCTCGCATTCCTGCCGTGAGCCAGGGGAGCCAGCTGTGTCACTGATCCTCCGGGACGCGACCTATCGCTATGCCGGGGTTGGGCATCCCGCCCTGACCGACATCTCCCTCGAGATTGTGCCGGGCTCGGTTCTGGCGGTCGTGGGGGCGAACGAGGCGGGCAAGTCGACGCTCTGCCTGCTGGCAGCTGGCCTCGCCCCGACGACGATCGGCGGGGAGCTGCGCGGCACCGTCGAGATCGACGGGCTGGCGACCATCGGGGCGCGGCCACCTGAGCTCGCCCAGCGCTGCGGCATCCTCTTCCAGAACGCGGAGACCCAGCTGTCGGGGACCGCCGCCACCGTCTGGGAGGAGGTCGCCTTCGGCCCGCGCAACCTCTCGCTGCCCCTTGACGAGGTTGTCGAGCGGACCGAGGCGGCGCTCAGCGCCCTGGGCGTGGAAGAGCTTGCACCTCGCGACCCCGGTCGCCTCTCCGGCGGGCAGGCGCAGCTCGTTGCGCTCGCCGCGGTGCTGGCGATGCGGCCCGCGTACCTCGTCCTCGACGAGCCGACCAGCCAGCTCGATCCGCAGGGGACCCAGCTGGTCGGGAGCGCCCTCCAGCGCCTCGCCCAGGAGAGCGGCGCCGGGCTGCTCGTCGTCGAGCACAAGACCGACCTGCTGGCCTCGATCGCCGAGGAGTGCGTCGTGCTGGCCGACGGCAAGATCGTGGCACGCGGCTCTGCCGGCGACGTCCTCGCGGATCCGCGCCTCGACGAGTGGGGTGTGGAACCGCCGTCGACGGCACGCATCGAGCGGGCCGCGCGGAGCGCGGGCGTGCAGGAGCCGATGCTCTCGGCCTTGGCGACGCGGCCGTGACCGACCCGCTCGTCGAGGTTCGCGACCTCGTCTTCGTCTACCCCGGTGGCGTCCGCGCCCTCGATGGCGTCGACCTGCAGGTCCAGCCGGGCGAGAAGCTGGCGATCATCGGCCAGAACGGCTCGGGCAAGTCGACCCTGGTCCGCCACTTCGTCGGCCTGCTGCGGGCGACGTCGGGCGAGGTCCGCGTTGGCGGCCAGCCCGTCGGGCGCCGGCACGTTGCCGAGCTGGCGCGCACCGTGGGGATCGCCTTCCAGAATCCGGACCGGCAGATCTTCGCCGCGCGGGTCCGCGACGAGGTCGAGTTCGGCCCTCGCAACCTTGGCCTGCGCGGCGCCGAGCTCCAGGGGCGCGCCGCCGCTGCGCTTTCCGCGGCCGGCCTCGAGCAACGCCTCGACGCGAACCCGTACGACCTGGGTTATTCCCAGCGCAAGCTGCTGGGGCTCGCCTCGGTGCTCGCGATGGGGACGCCGCTGATGGTCCTCGACGAGCCGACCACCGGGCAGGACGCCCGCGGCGTGAAGCGGGTCGAGGGTCTGATCGACGAACTCGCGGCCCGTGGGACGACCGTGGTCGTGATCAGCCATGACATGCGCTTCGTGGCAGAGACCGCGGCGCGGGTCGTCGTCATGCGCGCCGGTCGCATCGTCGATGACGGGCCTCCCGAATCGGTTTTCGCGGAGGCGCACTGGCCCCTCCTGGCCTCGACGTATCTCGAGCCCCCGCTGGCCGCGCGGGCTGGCGCGCGGCTCGGCCTGGGCTCCACGCCGACAGACGCCGCGCTGGTGGCGCGGGCGCTTGAGGCCGGTCCGCGAGGGGTTAGCCGGCCCGGCTGACGGCGCGGCCCAGGCGGGCGAGGAGCTCGGCCTTCATCGGCTCCGGCTCGATCTCGGTCGCAACGGTGACCGGCCGCCGCCCCTCGTCCTTGGATCGGTACAGGCTGCCGGCGAGGCGCAGGTCGTTGCCGGTGTCGCAGGCAAGCCGCACCTCGACGGACGACACGAGGTCGGGCCGCAGGAGGCCGCCGATCAAGGCGACCGGGTCGTGGAGGTAGCAGCCATCCATCCCCTCCGCCTCTCGATGGAAGTCGACGTAGAAGCGGATGGCGTCGCGGACAACGGAGGCAAGGGGCGTGTCTGGCAACGCGATGAGATCGTCCATGGTGAAGACGATGTCCTGCGTCGCGTCGAGCGGGAAGATCTGCGAGAGGGCGCCGGCCGCCAGACAGGCTTCGGCGGCCTCCGGGTCGACGCAGGCGTTCCACTCTCCCGTCTCGGTCGTGTTCCCGCGCTCGTCGAGGGCGCCGCCCATCCAGACCACTTCGCGGGCTTTGCCGCGCAGGTCGAGCCCGTTCAACGTGGCGACGCCAAGGTTCGTGAGCGGACCGAGCGCCACGAGCGTCAGCTCGCCGGGATGGCGGTCGACGTGGGCCGCCAGGTACCGCGGCGCGGGGATCGGCGTGAAATCCGTCGAGCCCAGCTCAGGATCCTCGCCGGTCAGCTCGGCATAGCCGGTCCCGGTTGGGCCATGGGTGTCAGACGCGGTGCGGAGGCGCCGATGCATCGGCCGAGCGGCGCCGATGCTGACCGGGACGTCGCCCCTGCCCACCATGCGCAGGATCTTTCCGGTGTTGCGCGCGACGTGATGGATCTCAACGTTCCCCGCCACGCAGGTCACGCCGCGCAGGTTGAGCTCAGGTGCCGTGGCGGCGATGAGGAGCGCGACCATGTCGTCGATCCCGGTGTCGACGTCGAGGATCACCGGGCGGCGCTCGACGCCCGGGGCGCTCGGGTCCATCGCGCTCATCCTACCCGGGGCCAGCCGCCCGCACGGCCGACCTTGCTCGTCATCTCGCGGCCCAGCTGCTCGGCGATGAACCGCGCCGCGGCCAGCACCCCGTCGAGGTCGACATCGGTTCGCACCCCCTCGCGGCCGAGCAGGTAGACGAGGTCCTCCGTCGCCAGGTTGCCGGCCGAGCCGGGCGCGTATGGCGAGCCGCCGGTCCCTCCGGTCGAGGCGTCGAAGGCGCGGACGCCCAACTCCATCCCCGCCATCACGTTGGCGAGGCCGGTGCCGCGCGTGTCATGGAGGTGGAGCGCGGTGACGTCTGGCCCGATGCCGGCGGCGGCGAGGGCGCCCAGCACTCGTCGCAGATCAGCGGGCACTGCGACTCCCACCGTGTCGCTGATCGACAGCTCGTCGACGCCGAGGCGAAGGAGCCGATCGCTGACGGCCACCACCTCCCGCTCGTCGACCTCGCCGCTGTACGGGCAGCCGAAGGCGGCGCTGACGTACGCGCGAACCCACATGCCGCGCTGCCGCGCCGCCGCTACGACCGGAGTGAAGGCGGCCAGCGACTCGTCGATCGTCATCTGGATGTTCGCCGTGGCGTACGCCTCCGACGCGGCGGTGAACACGCAGATCGCGTCGACTCCCGCTGCCAGGGCGCGGTCCATGCCGCGTCGGTTCGGGACGAGAACCGGGTAGCGAACGCCGGGCAGGCGAACCAGGCCTGCCATGAGGGCATCGGCATCGGCCAGCGGAGGGATCTTGTCGGGGCGGACGAATGAGGTCGCCTCGATCTCGCGCAGCCCGGCATCGGCGAGGAGCGAGATGAACTGGAGCTTGGCCTCGGTCGGGACGAAGGTCGCCTCTGCCTGCAGGCCGTCGCGTGGACCGACCTCGTAGATGCGAACCTCGGGGCGGCTCATCGGCCGATTCTAGTGCCGCCTAGGCCGATATCTCCGCCAGCAGGTCGCCGCGCTGCACCTGATCGCCGACCGCCACGGCAACGCGCGTGACGGTCCCCGCGCCAGGAGCGACGACAGCGTGTTCCATCTTCATCGCCTCGAGGACGACGACCGGCTGGTGCGCTCCCACGGCACCGCCCAGAGCGACGCGGACCGCGATGACGCGACCGGGCATCGGCGCGACGAGCGTTGCCGTCCCTCCCGCCTGGGCAGCCGCGTGGCGGACCGCCTCCTCGACGTTCGGCGGGGCGGCGAGCGCCAGCTCGAGCGACTGCCCTTCGACGTCGACGTACGCGACGTTGCCCTCGACCGCCAGCTTCGCGTCTGACGGACCGGAGAGCTCGACGCGCCGCTCCTCATCGCCGAACCGCATCCGCACCGACGCCGGCGCCGCGACGCGCCAGCCGCCCCTCCACGTGTCCTGTCGGCCCGCCGCAAGAAGCCCCGTTGCAGCTGCCCGCCACGCCTCGGCATCGGGCTCCGGGGGAGGCGGCAGGCTCAGCCGGCGAAGCGTGTCGGTGCGCATCTCGCCGTCGCGCATCACCGGCTGGTCGAGGAGCCAAC
>Ga0075434_100003567_pt1 | contig 13901 bp, 10 predicted proteins | sample RhiMethybrSRZTD3_FD_75298 | JGI IMG/M metagenome (GOLD analysis project Ga0075434, IMG submission 75298) | Populus rhizosphere microbial communities from Tennessee, USA - Rhizosphere MetaG P. TD hybrid SRZTD3 | ecosystem: Host-associated > Plants > Roots > Rhizosphere > Soil | place: USA... | reverse complement strand
GCGGGATCGCCGGCTCCGCCGTGATCCCGCGACCGGCCCAGCACGTGGGTCGTGCGTTCGCCGATCACGTCCATGTCGGGCGACGCGGTGTTCATGTCGGCGGCCGTGACGTAGGTGCCATGGAGCGAATCGACGAGCGCGGCGTAGCGGAGCAGGAGCGTCCGTCGCTCGGACGAGCCGGGCGGCGGCACGTCCGGCACGGCGAGGACCGCCTTCCCGCCGCCGTAGGGCACGCCCGCGGTCGCCTGCTTGTACGACATGGCGGCGGACAGGCGGAGAACGTCGCGCAGACCGTCCTCCGGCGCCGCGTAGCTCTTCATCCTCGTCCCGCCCATCGCGGGGCCGAGAACGGTCGAGTGCACGCCGACGAACATCCAGGTCTGCGTCGGTTCGTCGAACCGGACGGCGACCTCCTCGCCATCCCATCGCGTGAGGGCATCCTCGAACACGACTTCGAGTCTAGGGCGTCGGCCCCTCAGAGCGGCCTCCGCTCCCTTGCGGAGCTGCGCTCCGTTGCGGGCTTCGACGCGGGAACAACGATCAGTAGGTCCTGTCCAGGTCTCGTAAGCCTGGACGCCGAAGGGGTGGGCGCCTCCGGCGCCCACCCCTCCCGGTGTGGTTCGGACATCTACCGGTTCGTGTCGCTCCCGACAGGAAGGGTGCCCGGCAGGGCAGCGGCTTGCGGACCGACGGCCGCCGTCTTGTAGAAGATCTGCACGCGATACAACGTGACGGTTGCTCCGGTGTTGTCTCTCGCGAAGATGCCGTAATCGCGCTTCGCGTTGTTGATCTTGTTCGGAGAGACGATCGTCGTGCTGCTCTTGCACGGATCGGTCGTACATGCCGCCTTCCCGAAGAGAACAACCATGTCATCGTGATCGTTCGCGGGGATGTTCGCCTCGAGGTGGATCTCGATGTCGTTATCGGCCGCGACGGGCGCGTACCAGAGCACAACCTTCGTAACGATGGCTCCGTTCGGCAGCTCGACGGGTGCAACCGCGTTCGACCCGTTCAGGTCGAGCTGGCCCGAGTAGTTGCTGTGATCGACATCCGAAGTCAGGTTGTCGTCCGCGACGAACGCGGATCCGGGGACGTTCAACATCGCCGTCCTCGGATGAGAGAACTTGAAGTTCTTCGCCGTGACCGTGCCGGTCACGACCAGGTTCCCTTTGATCTTCGTCGTGATGGCCCAAGCAGCGCCGACGAACATCGTTCCGATCAAGAACGCGGCCACGAGTGGGACGGCCTTCCGCAACACTCTCGTCATCGAGCTCCCTCCTTCTCGGTGTAGAGACGGTCCAGCGACGAGAGGCTAGTCGCCGTCGTTCACCGAGTCGAACGCGCTGGCCACACCCCGAACCCGGGTCTCGACGACCCGTCCGAACAACGAAGAAGGGGCCCGAAGGCCCCTTCTTCTGAACCGGTTGGAGACCCGATCAGTGCATGTGGCCGCCGCCCGCGGGCGCCGGCTCTTCGTCCTCGGGCTTCTCGACGACCGCCGACTCCGCCGTGAGCACGATCGCCGCGATCGACGCCGCGTTCTGCAGCGCAGAACGCGTCACCTTCGCGGGATCGATGATCCCGGCCTTCACGAGGTCGGTCCACTCGCCCTTGGCGGCGTCGAAGCCGCGACCGTTCCCCTCAGAACGGATCTGCTGAACGATCACCGAGCCCTCGTAGCCGGCGTTGTCGGCGATCCGGCGGGCCGGCTCCGACAGCGCCTTGGCCACGATCGTGGCTCCGGTGGCCTCGTCGTCGGTCAGATCGAGCTTGGACAGGGGCTCCTCCGCGCGGATCAGCGTGACGCCGCCGCCCGGGACGATCCCTTCCTCCACCGCAGCGCGGGTCGCCGAGACGGCGTCCTCGATGCGGTGCTTCTTCTCCTTGAGCTCGACCTCGGTGGCCGCGCCCACCTTGATCACCGCGACGCCGCCCGAGAGCTTCGCGAGCCGCTCCTGGAGCTTCTCGCGATCCCAGTCGGAATCTGTCTTCTCGATCTCGGCCTTGATCTGATTGATCCGACCCTGGACGTCGTCCTGCGATCCGGCGCCCTCGACGATCGTCGTGTCGTCCTTCGTGACGACGACCTTGCGAGCTTTGCCGAGCAGGTCCACGGTCACGTTCTCGAGCTTCAGGCCGACCTCCTCGGAGACCACCTGGCCACCCGTGAGGATCGCCATGTCCTGGAGCATCGCCTTGCGACGGTCACCGAAGCCCGGGGCCTTGATGCCGACCGCGTTGAACGTGCCGCGGATCTTGTTCACGACGAGCGTGGCGAGGGCCTCGCCGTCGACGTCCTCCGCGATCACCGCGAGCGGCTTGCCCGTGTTGAGGACCTTCTCGAGCAGGGGCAGCAGCTCCTGCGCGCTCGAGATCTTCTTGTTGACGATCAGGACGTACGGCTCGTCGAGGACCGTCTCCTGGCGCTCCGGGTCCGTCACGAAGTACGGCGAGATGTAGCCCTTGTCGAACTGCATCCCCTCGGTGAACTCGAGCTCGATCCCGAAGGTGTTCGACTCCTCGACGGTGATGACGCCGTCCTTGCCGACCTTGTCGAGCGCATCGGCGATCTTCTCGCCGATCTCGGGGTCGGCGGCGGAGATCGACGCGACCTGCGCGATCTCGTCCTTCGTCTCGATGTCCTTCGCCTGCGACTTGATCGCCTCGACGGCGGCGTCGACGGCCTTCTCGATGCCCCGCTTCAGGGCCATCGGGTTGGCGCCGGCCGCGACGTTCTTCAGACCGTTCTTGACCATCGCACGGGCGAGAACCGTCGCCGTCGTGGTGCCGTCACCCGCGACGTCGTTCGTCTTGGTAGCGACCTCCTTGGTCAGCTGGGCGCCCATGTTCTCCCACGGGTCCTCCAGCTCGACCTCCTTGGCGATCGTGACGCCGTCGTTCGTGATCGTCGGCGCACCCCACTTCTTGTCGAGCACCACGTTCTGGCCCTTGGGGCCGAGCGTGATGGCGACCGCATCGGCGAGCTTGTCGACGCCGGCCTCCAGGCCGCGCCGGGCGTCTTCGCCGAACTTCAGCAGCTTCGAAGCCACGTCCGGCCCTCCTTACTTCGATACGGCGAGCACGTCGCGGGCCGAGAGGATCAAGTACTCATCCCCGTCGACCTTGACCTCGGTGCCGCCGTACTTCGAATAGATGACCGTGTCGCCGACCTTCACGTCGAGCGCCACGCGACCCGTGCCTTCGTCGTTCCACCGGCCGGGACCCGCCGCGACGACGGTGCCCTCTTGCGGCTTCTCCTTGGCCGTGTCGGGGATCACGAGGCCCGAGCTGGTCGTCTCCTCGCCCTCACCAGGCTTCACGACGATCCGGTCCTCGAGCGGCTGGAGCTTGAAATCCGCCATCTACGACTACCTCCTCCTTCTGGCCATCGCCCTCTTCCGTGGCCCTTCGTTAGCACTCCCGGGCCCCGAGTGCTAACAGGATAGCCACGAGAGTGCCAACCGGCAACGCGGTCGCCCCGAGCTAGGCCGACGAGGGGGCGCGAGGTCACCATCGATAGGCACGACAGATACGGCGTCTGACGTATCCATCTGACACCGTCCGCGACTACGGTTAAGTCCTGCACGAGAACCACCGACAACCTGATCCCCCCGGTGAGAGCCGAGCAGGGCGGAGATGCCACCGGAGAAGCACCAGGCAGTCCTCATAGATCCACCCGTCAGCGTCCTGGTCGCGGTGCCGACGCCCCTCCAACGGTCGCTCGTGCACTTCTTCCTCGAAGAAGCTGGATTCCGCGTCTTGCCCGAGGCGCTACCCGCTGAGGTCGTAACCGCGGCCACGGACGCCCGGCCTGACGCCGTCGTCCTCCACGAGATCCTCGCATCGCGCGACGGTACGGGTTTCGTGCAACGCATCAGGCGTGCCTCGCCGTCAGCACGGATCGTCGTGCTTGCGAAGCAGCCCAACGAGGCGTGGTGCGGTCCGGCGCGGGGCGCAGACGCGTACCTCGACGAGTGGATCGGGATCGCCGGCCTCGAAGACGTCCTCCGGTCAACCCGACGCGGTGCGGTTGCGCAGACCGCATCGACGGCGCGCGCCAAACCCGTCGGCCAACAGCTTCGGGACGATGCTCCGGCGGATCTGCAGACGCGATCGGTGCGGGCGTGGCGAACGACGAGTTCGCGACGCGCTCGCTGGTGGCAACGCCTCGAGGGGGCAGCCGTCGCGGTCGTGATCCTCCTCGCCCTGCTGAGAGCCACCGGTGTCCCGCATGTAACGGAGGCGACCAGCGACCCTGGGCGCCGCATCGCAGCTGAGCGCCTCCACCACGCATACACGCTGTTGGTCGACGACCTGTCCACCGATACGCCCCGCGGGACACTCTTCGCCGAAGCCCACGAGCTTCTCTCTGCCCATGATGCCGCGACGTATGCGGGTGTCGACGTCCGCGGCATCGACGCGATGATCCGCTCACGGATGCCGGCACTGCTCTCGAACATGCCGTCCGGCACCGCTTCGGGGATCCTGGCGATCCTTGGACCGATCTGGCCGGCGCCATCTCCTTCGCCCGGACCATCACCGACCGCTTCACCGACCGCGTCGCCGACCGCTTCACCGACCGCTTCACCGACCGCTTCACCGACGGCTTCACCGACCGCGAGCGAGACCCCAACATCGGCCACTCCTACCCCGACCGCGAGTTCGACGGAGCCGCCGACGGCTCCACCGACGGAGTCTCCTCCCGCCACGGAGTCGGGCGCGACTGCTCCGGCGGTCAGCGACCCTGGCGCTTCCATCGCGGACTAGTCGGAAGGGGATCTCTCGGGCCAACGCCGACCCGAACGAAACCACCCACGACCGCAGTACGAGCGGTCCTCCGGCATGACCCCGGTCGGCGGATTCGCCCTCCGACGGATCCACGAAACAGATCGCCTCGCACGACATCTGATCGCGCGCTCGGCGCGGTCGTCGTCTTGGCGGTGTTGCCGACGGCGTCGTGGTTGAAGACGGCTATGAACCCGCCGGCGATCCTGGGTCCCAACTGCCGACGCTACGGCGTGTACTCGACGTGCAGGACCGGCGCGAAGATGCCGCCGTCGAACGACTCAGCCGTTCGCACACCGGTTCCGGTGATGATGAACGCCATCGCGTTCCCCGACGTCCACCCCGATCGGTTCACGAGCTCCTGCACGATCGGAGAGAGGTTCGGCGTCTGTTGGTCCGTCCCATGAGCGCCAACGGTCGGCCACGTCGCGGGCGACCATCCGGCGCTCGCGGACGTGAGTGGCCGAGAGGAGATGTTGTTCGTCGTTCGAGCGAACGTGTCCGGGTTGTCTGCGGCCTGCCCTCGAACGGTCAGCGAGCAGGTCCCGGTCGTCGATGCGGCCGTCTGGAACTGGACGTACGCGTTCTGGATCGTGGCGCCTTGCGGGATCGTGAGCCCGGTGAACCGCAGTCCCACCGTCTGGTTGATCCCGGCGCGGAGCACGATCTTCACGTTCGGGTTCGTTCGCGCGACCGTTCCGGCTGATTCCTCGGCATCGTCGGAGCTCACCGAGATCGGAACGTCGAGCGTCACCGTGGTCCCCTGCGCGTTCGCCGTGACGGTCACATCGTCGACCGCCTGGAGGGCGCCGTCATCCCCGGTCAACCGCAGCACGTATGTCCCTGGCGTGTCGAAGGAGGCCGTCGTCGTCGGCGAATGCACGTCGCCGAACGAGGCCGTGCCGGGGCCGCTCAACTTCGACCACGTGGCCGTCGTCGCGCCGGGCGGGTTCGGGAGGCCATCATCTGTGACGGATCCCTGGAGCGTCACCTGATTCGGCAGCGTCACGGTCTTATCGGGTCCTGCGCTCACGGTCGGAGCGTGGTTGACCGCAGCGCCGCAGCCGACCGAGCCGTCGTGGAGGTCGGTGCCGCCCACATCCTGCCATTGCCAGCCGATCCCGGTCGCGACACCGCCGTTGGCCGCTCCCTGCAGGGTCATCTCGAGCAAACCCGCCGTCTTCCCCTTCGACCAGGCGATCCTCGCTCCTGGCTGCTTCGTCGAAACGCTCGCGAGCGCGTGACCGCCCGCGCCGGAGATCAGCTGGACCATGTGCGCATCCGTGGTCCCGGCGTCGAAGTTCGCGTCCAGCGGCTTGTACTGCTGCATGTTGTGCTGATGGCCGTTCACGACGAGGTCGACCCCGTTGTTCGCGAGGAGCTTCCACATGTCCACCTCGTTCGAGGCGACGGTGGTATTCCCCGTGACGGCCGGTTCGTGGTACACGGCGACGACGCACGGCGGCACGTTGGGCCCCGAAAGAACGTTCTGCACGAAGTTGTATTGCGGCTTGCCGACCGTCATGTTGGCGCTCGAATTGATGTTGATGAACAGGACACCGCCGAACGAGAAGGTGTTGTACAACGGATGCCCGTGCCAGTAGTCCTGGTACGCGGAGATACTGGTCTTCTCGTGGTTGCCGACCGTCGGCTGGGTGGTGTCCGCCGTCGCTCCCCAGAGCGTGCCTTGCCCCGGCTGATCCAGCGAGGAAACGCCGTAGTGGTTGCGGAGCTCGGTGAACGTGCTGGTCTCGTAGACATCTCCGAGGAAGAGGAACAGCGGGGGATCGACGGCCGCGATCCTGTTCGCGACGGCGTTCGATGCGACCTCGTTCGAAGGTCCGTCGCCCACGGCGAGGATCTTCGGGTCGGTCGCACCGGTCCATGGAGCGGGGAGGTAGTTCTGCCAATCATTCGGATCGTGCTGGAAGTCCGTCGCGTTCCCATTGCTGAGCGTGACCGGGATGCCGACGTCGGCGCCACTCGTCGTCTGCCGGACCGTGAGCGTCCCGGACCCGTCGAGGTATTTCTGCGTCGGCCACACGAACGTGTAGTCGTTCGTCTGGGGAGCCGGGGCGACGCTTTGGATCAGCTCGATGGCGGAGCCACCCGATGGTCTCCAGGTCGCGACCACCACTCCGTTGTTCGGCGAGCTCGTCACGGTGACGGTCGCCTCGCCAGTCAGCGTGCTGCCGGCACTCACACAGAGCGTATGACCGCTCGACGTTCCGCAGTTGCTCGCGGCGTGAGCTGCCGGGGACGTCACGAGCAGCGGGCAAAGCACCGCGATCACGACGCCCATCCGCGCGAGGATCCGGATACCGGTCCTGCGCACAGGACTTCCTGAGATGCGTGCCTGCGGTTGCATCACGAGAGATCCTCCACGATGACTGGTCGGCGTTCGCCCGCTGGTATGCCTCGGACGCACCACGGCGCCCGGAAGAGTTGCACTCTACAAGGCGGAGGGGCGGACCGGCATGGCACACCGCGCGTAATTCCCATACGTATCACCTCACGCACAGTCAACCGACCCCGACCGAAGCACGGTCCCGCTGGGCTCTTGGAACTCCCATCCGATGGCGGTCGCCACGCCGCCATCGGCTGCGCCGTCGAGCGTGACCTCCACCAGTCCCGCGGTGCCACCTTTCGACCAAGCGATCCTCGCTCCCGGAGAGGAGTTGGACACACCTGACACCGCGTGTCCTCCAGCGCCCGACACGAGCTGAACCAGGTGCGCCCCTGCCGTGCCCGCGTTGAACCCCGCATCCAATGGTCTGAACTCGACCATGTGGTGTTGATGGCCGACGAGGGGGCACGAGAACGATCGGGCCGACGGCGATGAGCGTCATGACGACCAGCAGCGCCCTCCCCGCCCCGACCGATCGGATCTCCGCGCGATCGCGTCGGATCGGGGAGCGGTGCCGACACGCCTACGTTCCGTCCCCTCGGAGCAAGACGCCGATCGTCCGCATGAGGACCACGATGTCGCGCCAGAGCGACCAGTTCTCGATGTAGTAGTTGTCGAAGCGCACTCGATCGGGGATCGACGTCCCCGCACCTCGCAGACCGTGGACCTGCGCCCAACCCGTCATCCCGCCGAGCACCCGATGGCGATCGTCGTAGCGCGAAACGGTCGCCGCGAACTGATCGGTGAAGTGCGGACGTTCCGGCCGCGGACCCACGAGGGACATCTGTCCCCGCAGCACGTTCAGCAGTTGCGGCAGCTCATCGATCGTCGTGCGCCTCAGGAACTTTCCAACCGGCGTGATCTGTTCCTCGTCCGACCATGCGACATCGGAATCATCGTTCTCATACATCGTGCGGAACTTCAAGATCTCGAACACCTCGCCGTTCAGTCCAACCCGCTTCTGGCGGAACAGGACGGGCCCCGGACTCGAGACCCGGATCGCGAGCGCCACGATCGCGAGGATGGGAGAGACGAGGAGGAGGAGGATCGAAGACCCGACGAAGTCGAAGACCCGCTTCTCCACCCGGGCGGCGGGGCGCAACGCAGGACGGCGCAGATGCAACAACGGGTAGCCCGAAACATCGTCGACGGCGGCGCCTTGTGGGATGCCGCTGAGCTCGAAGAAGCGGGGCACGACATGGATCTCTGCAGGGATGTACTCGCTTTCCCGGAGGATCGTTGCGAGGTCTCGGTCCTCGGTTTCGCCCCATGCCACCAGTACACGGGTCACCTCATGCTCGACGACGACGCGGTCGAGCTCCTCGCATCCACCCAGGAACGGAAGGAACGAGGCTTCATCCCACGCGCGGCCGATGAACCCGACCGGCTCCAGACCGAACTCCTGATGTCCCCGCAGCGTCCGCGCCAGACCGACGGCGACCTCTCCCCCACCCACGATCACCGTGCGCTCGGACACCTTCCCGTGGGCCTTCGCGGCCCGTGCGAGCGAATACGCAGCAGCCCGTCCCAGGAACACGACCCCCACCCCGACCGGAGCCAGCGCCGCCAGCGTTCTCAGACTCACATGCGGGTCGAGCCAAGAGACGATCCCGATCGCCGCGACGGAGAGCAGGATCCCGAGCGCGATCGACACACGTCCAAGCAGCCAACCCGCGTCGTCCCCGATGCGTGGGTTGATCCGGAACACACGCGACGAGTCGCCGTAGAGGATGAGGAACGTCAGGACGGCGAAGACGAGGGCAGCAGGGCGGAAACTGAAGATGGCGTAGACGCCCAGCAAGGCGACCGCGTCGAAGACAGGGATGATGCTCGCGAGCGGCGGCCGGAAGCGCAAGGCGCGCGCAGGCCGGAGTGGGATCTGCACGGGGGGATTGCGAACAGCCACGGGTCAGCCCTCAGGAAGACCTTCGTGCTTCACCCTGCCGGAACTCGCAACCTGCATGCGCACCCTCCCGCGCCACCTCTCGTGAGGCCTGTATGGAGTCTCGCCGGGGAGGGTTGCCTCGACATGCGCGTTTCGCCGTAGGAAACGTACCGATTGAACGCGAGAAGACCACGGGGTGAAGACCGGATGACGATCTGCAGCGAGCAGAATCGATTTCGCGGGACCGCACGTTCATGACCGTAGCCCTCCTACGCAGTTCATCAGATGGCCCCGTCTCGTCCTTCACGTATCCTCTGCCCTGCAAGACACATGCCCTATCGAGAGGAGCGACACGATCGACGGGAGGGTTCACCTCTTGAGGCGAAGTTCGCGAACGGTCTCTGACGGTCGCCTGGTCGAGGTCTCCGGCGTCGCTGGAGCGGGGAAGTCCACGGTCACGCGGGCGATGTGTGCCCGATCCGGATTCCGGCGCGGACCGTTCATCCGCGCCCGCACCCCAGCCGATCTCCTGCAGCTCCTGAGAGGCCTCCCTCGCATCATGCCGATCGTGACGGCGGGAGGGCTTCGCACGCCTCGGGTGAGCTGGCGGGAATTCAAACTGCTCGTGTACGTGACCCGTTGGCTGCCGGTGCTTCAGCGCGAATCCCGCCGCAACGGCGGTATCACCCTTCTCGATCAGGGACCGATCTACGCCCTGGTACGCCTCCGCGCGGAGGGCAAACCCTTCACCACCACGCCAGCCTTCAGGCGCTGGTCGGACGACATGCTCGATATGTGGACGCGGGAGCTCTCTGCCATCGTGTGGCTCGATGCACGTGACGACGTCTTGTGGGGAAGGATCAACGGGCGTTCGCAATCCCACATGACGAAGGGTGAACGTGACGATGAGGGGTATCGGTTCATCACCCACTACCGGGTCTCGTTCGAGGAAGTGCTCCACAGGATCGAAGCTTCCGATAGGCCGAGGGTGCTTCGTTTCGATACCGAGAACACCACGCCGGAACAACTTGCCGCGACGATCCGTCCGCTCCTGACCGACGATGATGCGTGACCCCGACACCCGACCGGCGCCCGACATCGGCGGCAGCACGTCCCCGCGCCGGCTCCGGGTCCTGCACCTGATCCTGATGCTCGGCGAGACGAACGGCCAATACAACGAGCACTGCCTCCCCATGATCGGGGAACGCGACCTCACGATCTGCACCTACTTCGTCCCCCAGTTGACACCGCCGACGGAGATCGCGCTGTATCCAGGGGACGGGACCGTTCGGGGCTTCTTTCGCGCGTTGGATCGTGCCCTCGACGCAGGGCCGTACGACATCATCCACGCGCACGCGCCAGGGACGGGTCTGTTCCTTCTCCTCGGCGTGCTCGCTCGCCGGGACAGGGCACGCCTACGGCGGTCGCTCGTGTATACGGTTCAGGACTCGTTCTACGACTACAAGCCGCGCGACAAGCTGATGATGGTGGCTCCGCTCGCCGGGTTCCGAAGGGTCGTCTTCTGTAGCCGATCGGCGTACGACAGCCTCCCCCGCCTCTTGAAGCGAGTGACGGGCCGTCGATGGCGGGTCGTCCAGAACGCCGCCGATCTCGATCGCGTGGACCGTGCGATCTCGTCGGTGCCGGCGCGGGCCGACGTCGACCGATTCGCCGTGCTCTCCGTGGGAAGGATCGAGCCCGTGAAAGACCCTGTGGGCGTGGTCGAAGCGTTCGCTGGAGCACTGGGCGACGACCGGAACTGCAGGCTCGTCTTCATCGGCGCCGGTCAGCTGGAAGACCGGGTCGCCGGCCGCATCCGCGAGCTCGGACTCGACGAGCGCGTGTCGATGAAGGGCCTGATCCCTCGCGACGACGTCTTCGTAGCGTGTGCTCAGGCCGACGTCTTCATCTCGACCTCGCACGGCGAGGGGCTCCCGGTCGCCGTGGTCGAGGCGATGGCCGCGGGATGTCCCGTCGTCCTCTCGGACATCGCGCCTCATCGCGAGGTCGTCGACGGGGCGGACTTCGTCCCTCTGGTACCGCCAGGAGACGTCGACGGATTCGCTCGCGAGCTCCGTCGGTTCCGCTCGATGCCAGAGGACGAACGGCGCGAGATCGGTCGCCGGGCCCGGGAACACGTCGAGGCCCGATTCACGCTGCCGATCATGCACGCGGGCATCGCGGCCGTGTATCGAGAGACGATGGGCACATCGACGGGTCGATCCGGCCGATGATCGTCGAGTTCATCGGCTGCAGCGGCGCGGGCAAGACGACGCTCGCGAACGAGCTCATCTCGCCGCACCGGCTGTCCCGGCCCGCGGTCAGAGCCTTCGATCTCGTGACCGACCGGCCGGGTCTCCGCGGCGTCGAAGACCCCACGGTCATCAACCTCGCCGCCGACATCGTTTCCTTCCCGTCGTTCCTCCGTGTTGCGAGTCGGGACAGCCGTTTCGTCCGGTTCGCGTTCGACCGGTTGCGTCGGCACGCTCCGACCACCTTCGACAAGTGGAACTACGTGCTCAACGTCGTTCGACGCGTCGGGATGCACGAGATGTCGCGCCGAGCGGCCGTCGACCGGACGGTCCTCGTCGACGAGGGCGTCGTCCTCTTGGCCTATCACCTCTTCGTCTATAGCGACGGTGTCGTCGACACCGCCGATCTGGATCGGTTCGCCCGACTGGCCCCGATGCCGGACCGCGTCGTCTACGTGCGGGCTCCTCTCGACCTCCTCGTCGAGCGCGCGATGCGCCGATCCGATCGGCGACGGGAACTCGTCGGGCGAAGCCGAGCCGAGGTCCGCGACTGCCTGGCGAGAGCCGTCGAGATGTTCGACGCGCTCGTGCAGTCGCCCCCGATCCGCGAACGGCTGCTGACCTTGGAGATCGCGGACGGGTCGATCGAGGCCCGGGACGCGGCGGTTCGCCAGGTCGCGACGGCGATCGAGACGGATCGCCGCCAAGGGCGTCGAGTGATCGCGTTCGTGGGATCGGAGGCGAGTGGGAAGTCGACCGTCGTCAGCGCCGTGGAGGACTGGTTGGGCCAAGAGCGTGACGTCCGTCGGATCCACGTCGGGAAGCCGCCGAGCACCCTCCTCACCTTCGTTCCCCATGTGCTCCTGCCGGCGTTCCGGGCGCTCTTCCCGCGCCAGCGACTCGTCCGGGTGGAGACGCGTCCCGAGCGCGAGCCATCCGAACGGCGCTCGTTCCCGCCCCTCTTCGCGGCGCGGGCCGTGATGTTGGCCTACGAACGGAGCGTCCTCATCACACGGACGCTCGGGCGTTCCTCCCGAGATGCGATCGTGCTCACGGATCGCTATCCCTCGTCCGCGCCCGGCGCGCCCGACGGTCCACAATTGAGCCCCGCCGCTCGGAACGGCGGACGCCTCTCCGCGACTCGTTGGCTCGCAACCTTGGAGGCGCGTCTGTACGCGCGGATGCCTCGGCCGGATCTGGTCTTCCACCTCTCCGCGCCCCTCGACGTGACGCTCGCCCGGAACGCGGCCCGCGAGAAGACGGAGCCCGAACGGTACGTTCGAGCGCGTCACGCCCTCAGCGCGACGCTGCGGTTCGATGGATCCGAGGTCCATCGCATCGATACCGACCGGGATCTGGACACGGTCATCGCCGACGTCAAGGCGACGATCGCCGAGGCGCTCGCCCCGGCCGAGGCACGTCGAGCGTGACGCTGCCCGACTTCATCGTGATCGGCGCCGCGAAGGCGGGGACGACGGCGCTGTATTGGTACCTGGCGGACCATCCACAGATCTGCATGAGTCGCCTCAAAGAGACGAACTACTTCGCGTACGGCCTGGACGAGTCCGGCCATTGGCTCTACGGCGACCCCGAGCTCCACCACTTCCCCGTCACATCGCGGGAGGAGTACGAGGCGTCGTTCGAGGACGCCGGCGATGCCCTCGCCGTCGGCGAGGCATCGCCGATCTACCTCGAATGCCCGCAGTCGGCCGCGAGGATCGCCGAGGCGATCCCCGCGGCCAGGATCATCTGTGGCCTGCGGGAGCCGGTCGACCGGGCGTATTCCGATTATCTGATGTACCTCAGGTCTCGAGGACGTGCATTCGACCCTGCGCGAGAGCTGACCCCGTCGGCAGCATGGGCACAGCCCGACTCGCATTGGATGCAGATCAGTCTCTATCACGATGCTCTCCGCCGTTTCCTGGATCGGTTCCCTCGGAGCCAGGTCCACATCTTCTTGTTCGACGATCTGAGGGCCGACCAGACGGGACTCGTGCGAGCCGTCTACGAGTTCCTCGGCGTGGATCCGTCCTTCGTGCCCGACCTCGACACGCCCCACAACGTCGGCGGTCTCCCTTCGAACCGGTTCATCGAGAGGGTCCTCACGAGCGGCAAGCTCCGCGCGACGCTGGATCCGGTGATCCCGAGGCGAGCCGCGGACTGGGCGCGCAAGGTGCGAACACGGAACCTCCGCCGGGCGCCGAAGCTACCCGAGGAACTGCGGGCGAAGCTGATCGACCGTTTCCGTACGGACATCGCCAAGACGAGCGATCTGATCGGTCGAGATCTCAGCCCGTGGCTGGACGTCTGAAACGCACACGCGGGCTCAATGGACGAGGGCGTCCACGAGGGCGTGCGTCGACTTCCGTCGGTACAGGTGCATGGTCGGCTTCAGCACGAGACGCTGCTTCGCACCGTACATCGCCAGCTTGCGTCGGTTGAATCGAGCGTCGGCACCTTCGCGGAACGACGCGACGGAGGCTTCGAGCGACGGGCCGTACTCGCGCCGGAAGGTCGGATAGAGCTCGTCCCTCACGTAACGGTAGAGCTCCAGATCGGCCTGGTTCGCCTC
>Ga0075434_100003563_pt1 | contig 13907 bp, 14 predicted proteins | sample RhiMethybrSRZTD3_FD_75298 | JGI IMG/M metagenome (GOLD analysis project Ga0075434, IMG submission 75298) | Populus rhizosphere microbial communities from Tennessee, USA - Rhizosphere MetaG P. TD hybrid SRZTD3 | ecosystem: Host-associated > Plants > Roots > Rhizosphere > Soil | place: USA... | reverse complement strand
GCCTTCGTGAACGTGAGGTGGACCGCAGTGGGGTCGGTAAAGTCGTCACTCGATCCTTCGTAGTTCTCTGAGTACACAGAGGCGGTCACAACGCTGTCGCGAGCCGAAAAAGCGATCTCCATGCGGAGGATGGTGTTATTCGGTGTCGAACGGTCCGGGAAGACAATGGGCGGAGGATCCCCTCCCTTGGGCTTTGTCGGAGGATCCCCTCCGCATCCGAGGACCAGGAGGGGCACCGCCGAGACGAGGGCAATAGCGAGGAGCCGTTTCACCTGGAAAGCCTGCGCCCGCGCGCTCGAAGATCTGGTTTCGGATCTAGCGGACAGGGACGATTCTGCGGCGGTGTGTCAGGGCTTGTGCGGGAGAGCAAGGGCTCGCCAATTGTCGAGCTTGGCCTGTGCCAGGACCTCGTACTTGCCGTCGCCCAGCGGCTTGACGATGAGCGCCTCGCCCTCGCGAAGCTGCTCTCGCTGAAGCCCCGTGACGATTGGAATGACGACGTCCTGATGGGTGACGAGCACCGTGTTCGTCCCCTTCTTCGGCTTGGTGCTCAGGAGTCGGACGCGGGCATCGCGGTACGGAGCGCCGCGGCGAAACAGGTCGGGGGTCGTCGTGTGCCGCCCGAACATGAGCTGCGCGGTGTCGCGGCAGCGCCACATGGGGCTCGCGCTGACCTCTCCGATGGGAATCCCAGCGGCCTTGATCGCCTTTCCGAGTTCCTCGGAGAGTTGCCTCCCCTGCTCGCTCAGGTTCCGCTGGGTCTTTCGATCCTCGAAGTGTTCGCCGTCGACATCGCGCTCGGCCCAATTCGTGATGGAGTGGCGGAAGACCAGGATGTAGCCGCCGCGGCGGAGCGCCGCTCCGAGCGCGGAATCGGGAGGCGCCTTGAGGGGCGGGAGATTGGCCTCGTCCGCGGGCGTCGTGGGGCCGGCGACGCTCGGCGCCGAAGGCTTCGCCGTGGAGGTGTCGACGGTGCCGGCCGCCGGGGCCGGGGCCGTCGAGTCCGGGCCATCGCCTGCCCGGAGCACCGCGGGCGCGACCATCCACGCGGCCACGAGAATCGCGAGCGCGCCCCCGCGAGCCAGGCGCTGGAGAACGCTCAAGCAGTGGCTCCCTTAGGCGCGGCGACTTCCCTCATGGCGGGGGTCCTGGCGACGCGGGGGAGCGAGACGAGGAGCAGGAGCACGAGGGGCGCGGCGTACGATCCGCCCCGTTCGATGAATTCAAAAAACGGAGCGCCGGAGATCGGATACAGCAACTCGCTGGCGATCTTCCACACCGCGATGAACGCGAGGAGCCCCGCGACGGGCCACGCCAACACCGCGAGGCCGAGCGCGATTTCGAACCACCCGACGGCGGGGACGAGCGGCATACCGCCGAACGGCAGCGCGTGCAGGCCAACCGACCCGTACAGTTTCGCGAGCACCGGCTTGTTCACCACCGCGCCGAATCCTCCGTGTCCGATGAGAAGAACCGCGAGCGATACGCGCACCAGCGTGAATATCCGCGACCGGGCCTCGGAAGACTGTGGCCCCTCGTCGGAGCGGATTCGCGCGAAGAGCTGGGAGGCGCTGCGCGGCCACCCGCTCCAGAGGAGAAACGCCATCGGGACGCCGTAGTTCCCGGCGCGCTCCAGCGCCTCCCAAATGGGCTCTCCCGAAAGCGGGCGAAGGAGCGCGGTCCAGAGCCCCCAGATCGCCCCGTAGAGGATCAGCCCCCGCATGGGCCGAAAAAGGGTCGTGATGCCGATGCAGACGTCGACGGTTCCGATGATCGGCATGAGGCGCCACGCCAGGGACTCGTTGATTCCGACCACCCCGAAGTAGGGCAGCCACGCGGCCTTGCCGATGATGCCGAAGGCCCCGTGCCCCACGAACTCCATCATGAAGGCAATGCGGAAAATCCAGTGGATGAGCCGGAGGCGGTTCCAGGTGGCGGGCATCGTGGCGGCGGTCGTGTCCTGTGAAGTGGGCGACATCGTCCTTCCACTGTAGCAGGAAACCGACGCCATGTCAAGGACTTAGGTCGCTCGCCCCTTCTTCAAGATCGCGATCTGGCCGGCGTGGTAGAGGCCGTGCTGGACGACGCCGTGCAGCAAGATGTACAGGGTCGTCTCCGACCCTGGAATGCGCTCCTCGAGTCGTTCGTCCGGAAGCCCGGCGATGTCGCGGTTCAGTGCGTCGTGGGCCTCGCGGAGCCCGGCCTGGGCGCGCTTCCATGCCGCCGGGCTCTTGTCCTTGACGCGCGGCCAGTCCTGCTCGGGACTCAAGGAGACTGGGCTCCCCTTCACCCGCCCGTGCACGGCCCCTTCCCAGGCTCGAATGTGGAGCACCAGCTCCCAGATGCTGTGCGCGCCCTGGATCGGCTTCGCCGCGGCGCGCGTGGCGCTCACGCCGGCGAGGGCCTCGAACACGGACGGACCGTGCCACGCGCCCCCGTCGAAGGCGCGCCGGTGCTGGTCGGCAATGCGGGCGGATTCGCTCATGATTCGATCTCCCTCTGGCGTGCCGTCACACGAGTCTTCCCATGAATTTCCGGCATTCCTCTGTCAGACTCAAGGGCCATGCGCCCCGCGCTCTTCACGTTCGACATTTTCGGGACCGTCGTCGACTGGCGCCGCGGCCTTTTGGACGCGGCGCACGCCCGTGGGGTTCCGATGGACGACGCGGCGTTCGATCGCGTGATCGACGCGCAGGGAAAGATGGAGCGGGGGTCCTATCGCGCCTATTCGGAGATCGTGGCGGAGAGCCTGGTGCAGGTCCTCGGCATGGAGCCGGCCGCGGCGCGCGAGATCGGCGATGGTGCGGGCACGTGGCCCCTCTACCCGGATTCCCGAGACGCCATCCGCCGATTGATGCGGATCGCGCGTTGCGTCGCGACCACGAACAGCGATCGCGCCCACGGCGAGCAGGTGCAGGCGCAGCTGGGTTACCGCCTCAGCGATTGGATCTGCGCGGAAGATCTTCGGATCTACAAGCCCGACATCCGGGTCTGGCGCCTCGCGGCGGAGCGGCTCGGGGCGCGGCCGGGTTCCCACTGGTGGCACGTCTCCGCGTACGGCGACTACGATCTGGAGACCGCGCAGCGGATGGGGCTCGCCTGCGTCTACGTGGCCCGGCCGCACGCGCGGCCGGGGCCCGCCGACGTGCCGGTCACGGACCTGGCACAGCTCGCCGACCTCGCGGAGCGGCTCACCCGCCTTTGAGCAGGCTCCGCACGACGAAGGCGAGGTTCGCGGGGCGCTCGGCCAGGCGGCGCATGAAGTAGGGCACCCACTCGGTGCCGAACGTCACGTAGACCCGCATCCCGACCCCTTCCTTGGCCAGCGACTCCTGGAGGTCGCGCCTCACGCCGAGGAGCATCTGCACTTCCCACTCGTCCGGCGTCCGGCCGTGCTCGCGGGCCAGCGCCTTCGCCTCGGCGAGCATCGCCTCGTCGTGCGTCGCGACGGCGGGCGTGAATCCCCCGCTGAAGAGAAGCCGGAGGAGCTTTCGGTAATTCTCGTCCACCTGGCGCTTCTCGGCGAAGGCGATGTCGGGCGGCTCCTGGTAGGCGCCCTTCACGAGGCGGATCTTGGGACGATGGCGCTCCAGCCGGCGGAGGTCCGCCTCCGTGCGATAGAGGTACCCCTGCACCGCCAATCCGACGTTCTCGTGCTCGGCCCTCGCGCGCTCGAAGAGGGTGAGCGTGGCGTCGACGGCGCTCGAATGCTCCATGTCGATCTCGACGAAATTCCCGAGCGCCTTCGCCTCGCCGACCAGGCGCAACGTGAGCTCGGCGCAGAGCGCGGGGTCGAGCTCCAGGGCCAACTGGGTCGGCTTGATCGTTATCGAGCCGTCGACCTTCCGCGCGGCGAGCTGGCGGAGTATCTCGGAGTAGGCACGGTAGGACGCTTCGGCGTCCGCGGCGTCGCGGATGTTCTCGCCGAGCTGGTTCATGATCACCCGGAGACCCTTCGCGTTGAGCTCCGCCGCCGCGCGAAGGGCGTCCTCGAGCGTTTCTCCCGCGATGAATCGCCGCGCGAAGCCGAGGCGCATGCCGGTGCCGGCGATGGCGCGGGTGAAGGCTCGCCGGCAGGCCAGCCAGGAGACGAAGGATCGGGCTAGCGACATCGGCGGGGAGCTCTTTCGGGAGTGGCGTTCAAGGCGGGCAGACTATACCGGAGCGCCCCGGAACTTGGTAGGCTCCACCCGCGTTTCGCTTCTCCGTCCCTCGAGGCATATGGAGGTATTCGATGTCCCGGTCTCGCCGTTCGACGCCCGCCCCGATTTCCGCGCTTGCCATCGCCCTGTTCCTGGCCGTGCAGCCCGGCACGGCCGCCGCGCAGCACGACCACCACGGCGCGGCGCCTGCGGGCGACGGAATTCCCGTCTTCGTCGGGTTGAGCGGCATGCATCACGCGATCTCCACGCGGTCCGCGGAGGCGCAGCGGTTCTTCGACCAAGGGATGCGCCTCGTGTACGCGTTCAATCACGATGAGGCGATCCGCTCGTTTCAGAAGGCGATGTCGATCGACTCGACCTGCGCGATGTGCGCCTGGGGCGTGGGGCTCGCCTTGGGCCCGAACATCAACCTGCCGATGAGCGTGGAAGCGGAGCAGCACGCGGTCGCGGCCCTCGAGCTCGCCCGCTCCCTGTCGGCGCACGCGACCGAGGCGGAACGCGACTACATCGCCGCCCTCTCGAAGCGCTACGCCCTGCCCGCCGGCGAGGAGCGCGCCCAACGCGACAGCGCCTACGCCGACGCGATGCGCGGGCTCAGGACACGGTATCCCGCCGATAACGACGCCGCGGTGCTGTGCGCGGAGTCCCTAATGGACCTGAGGCCGTGGAATCTCTGGACCGTCGGCGGCGATCCGCAGCCGGGCACCCCCGAGATCACGTCGATCTTGGAAGGCGTGATCAAGCGCTCCCCGGATCACATCGGCGCGCTCCATCTCTACATCCACGCGGTCGAAGCCTCGCCGCATCCCGAACGAGCCGAGGTGGCCGCGGATCGCCTGGCGAAGATCAACCCCGAGGCGGGCCACCTGATTCACATGCCGTCGCACATCTACCTTCGGGTGGGCCGCTACGACGACGCCGTGCGGTCGAACGCGCGCGCGATCCAGGTCGATCGGGCCTACATCGGGAAGTGGAAGATCGAGAGCATCTACCGCTACATGTACTACCCGCACAACATCCACATGCGGTGGTCCGCGCTGTGTTCGCAGGGGCGGAGCAAGGAGGCCGCCGCCGCCGCCGCGGATCTGGCGAACGCGGTGCCGTACGACGCCGTGCGGCAGATGCAGCCGATGGAATTCTTCCGGTCGGCGGTCTACGTCACGATGGTCCGATTCGGGAAGTGGGACGACGCGCTGCGCGAACCGGCGCCGCCGGCGGAGTTCCGGGTGACGAGCGCGGTGTGGCACTACGCGCGCGGCATGGCGAACGCCGCGAAGGGAGACTTCGCGGCGGCGACCGTCGAGCGGGACAGCGTCGCGGCGATCACGGCCGCCTTCCCCGAAGGGACCTACTTCGGCCTCAATTCGGCGACCCCCTTCTTCCGATTCGCCGCGGCGCACCTCTCGGGCGAGATCGCGGCCCGAAGCGGCAAGGCCGACGACGCGATCGCCCTCCTGACGAGCGCGTCGGGGATGCAGGATTCGCTGCAGTACGATGAGCCGCCGGCCTGGCCGCTCCAGGCGCGCCAGGCGCTGGGCGACGTCCTCCTCTCGCAGGGCCGGGCCGCGGACGCCGCCCGCGTCTACGAGGAGGACCTCGTTCGGTTCCCGGGGAACGGCTGGTCGCTGTTCGGACTGGCGCGCGCGACGCGCGGAACGAAGGGAGCGGCGGCGGCGGAGAGCCGGTTCCAGAAGGCGTGGGCCAAGTCGGACGTGGTGCTCCAGGGATCGAGATTCTAGATGACCGACATGCCGGCCAGGAGCTTCGCGCTCCCCGACCTGCGGATCGTGCCGGTGGAGACGCTGATCCCCCACGAGCATCACGACGAGCGGCGCACCGCGCCCTTGACGGCGCGGATCTCCGAGCAGGGCGTGCTCAAGAACCCGCCGATCGTGACGCCCCTTCTCGGGGGATCCGGCGAGCGATACGTGGTGCTCGACGGCGCCAATCGCACGGCCGCCGCGCGGGAGTCGAACCTCCCGCACCTAGCGGTCCAGGTGGTTCGTTACCAGGAGCCCGACGTCCGGCTCCTGACCTGGAACCACGCGCTGACCGGGATGTCGTCCGCGGATCTCGCGGCCGCCCTGCGGGCGGTGCCGGGGCTTCGGACGCGCGCCGAGCGGGCGGATCACGCGCGCGCGCTCCTCGCGCGACGCGAAATCCTGGCCTACGCGCTAACGCGCGGCGCCGACGCGCTGACGCTCGACGCCGAGGGGGACTTCGCGGGGCGGAACGAGATCCTGAACGACGCGGTCGAGCGTTATCGCGCGGGCGCCAAGGTCTATCGCGTCACCCCGGACTCGCTGGCCGAGGCCGAGGAGCGGATCGCCGCCACCACGGGTCTCGTCGTCTTCCCGCACTTCGATCCCGCAGAAATCCTCGAGCTGGCCTCGACGGGCGCTCGGCTTCCGGCCGGGATCACGCGCCATCTGATCGCGTGGCGCGCGCTCCGCGTCAACATCCCGCTCGAGCTGTTGGCGGACCGGGATCGATCGCGGGAGGAGAAGGACGGGTGGGTGCGGCGCTGGTCACGGGAGCGGCTGGAGCGTCACCAGGTCCGCTTCTACGAGGAGAGCACGGTCGTCTTCGACGACTAGGGGCGAGTCACCATCCGCCCGCCCTTCATGACGAAGACCGGGTGGAGCACGGCGTCGATGTTCTTGGTGGGATCGCCCGGCACGGCGACGAGGTCCGCCGCGTAACCCGGCGCGATCCGTCCGATCTCTTTCTCCAAGCCGAGGAGCGACGCGTTCACGGTCGTGGCCGACCGTAGGGCTTCCGTCGGGCTCAATCCCGCCTTCGTCAGCCAGACGATCTCCCGCCCGTTCTCCCCGTGCATCGTGTAGACGGCGTCCGACCCGCAGGCGATCGCGACGCCCGCCTCCTTCGCGAGGCGGACCGAGGCGAACTGCTCCTTCTGGAGCGCCGCGAGGCGTTCCGCGTAGCCGGCCGCGTACTGCAGCGCCGCCCCGTGGTCCGAGTACCACTGCATGTGGTAGAGGGTCGGGTCGAGGTAGATGCCGCGCCGCGCCATCTCCCTCACGGTCGCGCGATCCAACCTCGAGCCGTGCTCCAGCGACCGAACGCCCGCGGCCACCGCGCGCCGCGCCCCCTCCAGGCCCATCGCGTGCACCGCGACCCAATGCCCTCGCGGATGCGCCGCCTCGACCGCGGCGCGGATCTCGTCGCTCGTGTAGAGCGGCGTTCCCGACGTGTCGTCGTACGTGCCCAGCGTCGCGTAGATCTTGATCCAGTCGCAGCCCTGGCCCAGGTACTCGCGCGTTTTCTTGGTGATCTCCTCGGCGTTCGCCGCCGTGCCGTCGGGGGGCCACTTGATGTCCGGCCGCCCGCCGCTGGGCGGATAGATGGGGCCGGCGGTGATGATCCGGGGGCCCTCCGCAAGCCCGCTCGCGATGGCTTGGGAAAGCGCGAGGTCGATTCCGTCGGACGAGCCCATCTCGCGGATCGTCGTGAAGCCGGCGTGGAGGGTCTTCTCCGCGTTTCGCGCCGCCGCGAACGCCACGACGATCGGCGAGCCGAGATAGTCCACGAGGAAATTCGGAGCGCGGGTCGTGTCGCTCCAGAGGTAAGAGAGGTGCGTGTGCGCGTCGATGAAACCGGGAAGGAGCGTCATTCCGGTCAGGTCGATTCGCTCGGCGCCGGCTGGCGACGCGATCGACGGCCCGACCGCGGTGATGCGCCCGTTCTCGATCAGCACCCGCATCCGGCCCTCGGGTCGAAGCGCGTTGCCGTCGAAGACGCGGTCGCACTCGAGGACGATCGCGGCGGGTGCGCCGGACGCGGCCGGGGTGGCGGCAGCGTCCGCGGCGGCGCAGGTTCGGAGCGCCGCGTGGAGGAGGACCGTCGACCACGCGATGGCGGCGGCGAGGGACGAGGCGAGGCGGTGAATCGAACGAAGAGGGCGTCGGCTCAAGCGGCCCGCCCGAGGGCGCGATCGAAGAAGCGGCCGAGGATGCTTCGACCCGCGCGCTCGACCTCCGCGCGCCGGTCTTCCGTCAACTCGATTCCCGGCGGAAGCCTCTTCGCCCACCCGCCCGCCAACGCGCGGTCGACCTCCATGTGGAACTGAAACGCGTACGCGCGATCCCCGAGGCGAAAGGCCTGGTTTCGATAGAGCGCGCTCTCCGCGAGGTGCACCGCGCCGTCCGGGACGTGGAACGTGTCCTCGTGCCAGTGGACGACCGGCACGGAGGCGCCGGCCGCGCCGAGCACCGGGTCGCCGCGCCCGTCGGCGGTCAGCGCCACCTCGCCGATGCCGACCTCCGGCATGGGGCCGCGCTCCACCCGCGCGTCGAGCGCCAAGGCGAGCAACTGGGATCCAAGGCACACGGCGAGAACCGGGAGGTCGCTTTCCATGGCGTCGCGAAGAAGGCGTCGCTCGTGCGCGAGATGCGGGTGAGTTGCCGTGTCGTGCGCGCTCATGGGGCCGCCCATCACGACCAGCCCCGCGATCTCCTCGATGGACGGGACGGGCTCCCCCAAGTCCATGCGCCTCAGGTCGAGCTGGATGCCGCGCAAAGCGGCCTCGTCGGCGATCGTGCCGGGCCCCTCCCAGGCGACGTGCTGGATCACGCCCCAGGGGCGCCCGCTCGGCGATGGCGTGGGTCGCGGCATGCGGCGTAGCCTAGCACGGCTCGCGGGCGCAGGTGTATGCTCGCATCGAGTGCACGGGGGAGGTGACTCGCCATGGTCAGATCCAGGCTCGGAGCGGCGGTCCTGGCCGCCTCGCTCGCGGCCGGGTGCGCCGCCACCCGCTCGGCGGCGCCGGTCTTCGGACCGGTCGAATCGACGGGGATGGTCGTTCTCGTCTGCCGCGTCGAGGTCGACATGCGGGATCGATCGATCACCGACGACTTGACGGTCGGCGCGCTCAAGTTCGTCCAGCCCGAGCCGATCGACGCCGCGATGCTCGTGAACGTGGCCGACCCCTCGGTCCCCGTTCGCAGCCACCTCCTCGGCAACCTGATCGTCTTCTCCGGGCTCGCCCCCGGGACCTATTTCGTTCGGAGCGTCCTCTTGGAACGGGACTTTCTGGAGCGATTGGGCGACGTCGATCTGTACCGGGATCGCACCGTCTATCAATTCGAGCCCGCGCTGGCCCCCGATCTGATTCTGAACGTGACGGCGGGGCAGGTCTCCTACCTCGGGCGAATGACCATTCACGGCGAGTTCGAGGCTCTCGAAACCGGATCCCAGGAGCGGAAGGTGCTCCTCATTCAGCCGCTCCTGGACCACAAGCGGTACACGTTCGCTCGTGACGAATCGGAGGAGTGGATGGACTGGACGCGATTGCTCCGGACGTATGCGGGGACGCCCTGGGCGGGGCCCATCGAAAGCCGGCTCGCGGTGTTGGCGCCACCCCCGCATCCGTGAGCAGCCGGGCCGAGCTACACGCGGACGGGAGCGGGGCGCGCCCTCATCGCGCGCGTATCGCCGCGAGAACATCCTCGATCGCCGCGACGTCCCCGTAGGTCTTCGCGCGGTGCGCGAAGAGATCGCGATTCCCGGGCGCGAAGACGAAGGTGCCGCCGAGTTGGAACGGGTCCTTCCCCAGCTTGTGCTGGCGGTGCCCCTCGCGCGCGGCGCGAGCCCGCGCCGCCTTGTTGAAGGGGAGGAAGAGCTCCCAGATCGTTGCCTTCCGAAGGCCCGCCGCTCGATAGGCGGCGCGCGCCTCGTCGATCAGGAGCGGAAACGCGATGCCAGTCTCCGCGCGGAACGACGCGGCATAGACGCGCCCGCCCAACCCAACCGCCGCGACGCCGGCTCCCGCTGCTTCGATCTCGCGTTGATGGTCGCGCAACCTGGCGACGTGCTCGCGGCAGAACACTCAGCCGTAATGGCGGAGGAAGGCGACGACCGCCGGGCGCGTTTCCCACAGAGCGCCCAAACGGAAGGACGATCCGGAGTCGTCCGGCAGTTCCATGGGGGCAAGCGCCGCCGCGATCGTGGTCGACATGCGCCGAGCCTATCACGGAACCTCGGTCACCCCAGGACGGTTCGTTCGTATTAGACTTTGAACGACACAAGCACGCTGCCATCCCCCAGCCCACCGTTAGGAGCTCGAATGCGATTCCGCGGATTCAGTGCGGTGCCGTTGACCCTCCCCCTGTTGTTCGTCTCCGCGTTGTTCCTCTCCGCCTCGGTGGCGATTGCCGCGCCTGTCAAGCGCGCGCCGGCGACGCCTGCCGCGGCCGCCACGTCCGCCAAGGCCATCGCGCCCGCGCCGCTCAAGGGAACGGCCACGGCCACGTTCGCCGGCGGTTGCTTCTGGTGCATGGAGCCGCCGTTCGAAGCGCTACCGGGAGTGGTCTCGGTGACGTCCGGATTCTCCGGCGGCATGGAGCGGAATCCCACCTACGAGGAAGTCTCGGCAAGCAAGACCGGTCACGCCGAATCGATCCAGGTTCTGTACGATCCGAAGCGGATCTCGTACGACCAACTGTTGCGCGTCTACTGGCACAACGTGGATCCGACGTCGGGAGACGGCCAGTTCTGCGATCGAGGGCATCAATACCGGCCCGTGATCTTCTACAACGGCGCGGCGGAGCGACGGCTCGCGGAGGATTCGAGGGCGCGCGCGGCGAAGGAACTGCTGGTGAAGAAACCGATCGTGGTGCAGATCGTGCCCTTCATGGCGTTCTGGCCCGCCGAGGACTATCACCAGGACTACTACCGAAAGAATCCCGAGCACTACCACGCGTACCGCACGGGATGCGGCCGCGACCTAAGGCTTAGGGAACTCTGGGGCGACGCGGCGGCGGCGCACCACTAAGCAGGCCGCCGACCCCCTACTTCCTCCCGACCTCCGACGGCCAGTTCAGCGTGACGTTCGTGGGGAGCAGGGTGCGGGTGCCGCGGGAGCGGCGCATGAGGAACCGCTTGCCGTCGGGCGAGATGGCGAAACTGTGGCCGAACTGGGTGGCGTCGCTCTGCGCGCCGCTGAATAGCTGTTGGGGAACGCCGGGCCGGATCCCCTGGCCGATCTCCAGGGGAACGACCATCATCGCCCCCGCGAGCGAGATGAAGTAGATCGCCTTGCCGTCGGCGCTGAACACGGGATCCCGCCCGCCAGCGGTTGAGATCTGCCACTTCCCGGCCGGCGTGGGGAACGGCTGCACGTAGACCTCCCGCCGGCCCGATTCGTTGGACGAGTACACGACCCATTTCCCATCCGGCGAGAACCGCCCCTCCAGTTCCACGAACGGGGTCGTGGCCACCGGGATCACGGTCGAATCGCCGGTCGCGGGGATCGCGATCAGGTCCCACCGGGTGCTCCCGCCGACGCGAAGCAGGAGCAGATACTTGCCATCGGATGACCAGTCGACGGGCGCCGTATTCTCCGTCACCCCATAACGCTTCGTTTCCACGCCGGCGCCGTCCGCGGGCTTCACGAAGACGCCGAAGATGCCGTCCCGATTCGAGCTGAACGCGACCTGCTGCCCGTCCGGCGACCAGACCGGCCAAATGTCGATGGCCTGATGAAACGTGAATCGAGTGGACGCCTTCCGGGCGAGATCGAGGAGCCAGATGTCGGAATCGGTGGAGGTCGTCTGCACCGCGATGCGGGTCCCGTCCGGCGACGGCGAAATCCCCCGGTACTCGCCTTCGAGCCCGGTCTCCTCTTCGTTTCGTCCCGTCCGATCCACCCAGACGAGCTTGGCGCGCTCCGCGCCGCCACCGCGCCGCGTCGCCAGGGCACCGTTTTGCGAGCTGGAAAAGTTCGCGTTGCCGGCGCCCACGTCGTCGCCCGAGACCTCGTCCGCGATCGGGAAGGGCTCGCCGACCAGCTTACGCGCCCCGGCGTCGAGGCGCTGCGCCATGACCGACCGGTCGCGCGCCCAGAGCAGGTACCCGTTCGCGTACTCGACCCGCGAGTAGGCGCCCATGGCGAGGACCTTCGTGTCCTTGGAGTCGATCGCGCCGACCTTGACGGTTGCTTCCTCCGGCTTCATGCCGAGCGTGAGATAGAGGAAGTGCTTCCCGTCCGGCAAGAACCAGGGCCACGCGTGCCCCGTCTCCCCCTTCGCGCGGTCGATGGAGGTGGCCGGCGCCGGGATCCCGCCCGACGCCGAGACCCGCATGATCGAATCGGTCGTGCCCCCGTCGAAGAGAATCACGCCGCCGCGACCCCACGATCCGTCGCCACGGCTCCCGCTCTCGCAGATCGTCTGCGGCGGGCCGCCGGCCACGGCGATCTTCTTCAGCTTGCCGTCCGCGAAGAACGCGATGTAGCGGCTGTCGGGCGACCAGAACGGCCGCGCCGCTCCCTCCGTTCCCGCCAAGGGCTGGGCGACGAAGGAGCTGATCGGGCGAAGCCACACGCGAACGGTTCCGGTGGAATCGCCGCCGTTGAAGGCCAGCGTGCGTCCGTCCGGAGACATTCGCGGCGAATCGGTGACGGTGATCTCGCCGGGCAGCGGAACCTGAAGCCGAACGACGTCCGGAGGCGGCGGGCGATGGAAGATCGAGAACGCGACGTGCGCCACGAGCGCGAGGCCGGCGATCCCCGCGACGGTCCACGCGAGCCTCGACTGGCCGCGACGCCGCAGGGCCGCCACCGCGGGCGCGCTCGCCTGCGAACCGCCCTGCTGGATCCACCGGAGCTCGAGGAGCACGTCGTGCGCCGACTGGCGACGCTGCTCGCGGTCCTTCGCGAGGCAGGTCTGGATCACGCGCTCGAGCGCCGGCGGAGCGAGGGGCTGGAGCGTGGTGATCGGCGGCGGCACGCGCTCGAGGATGGCCGCGATCACGCTCGCCTGGCTCTTCCCTTCGAACGCGCGCTTGCCGGTCGCCATCTCGTAGAGCATCGCGCCGAACGCGAAGAGGTCCGTGCGCGCGTCGGCCTCTTCTCCCTCGAGTTGCTCGGGAGCCATGTATTGAAAGGTCCCGACGATCGTCCCCTCCGCGGTGAGCGGGCGGCTCATCGTGGGCGAGTGCGAGTGCACCGCCGACCCGGGCGCGAGGCCGGTGTTCCGCGCCAGGCCGAAATCGAGGAGCTTGGCCCCGCCCTTTGTCAGCATGACGTTGGCCGGTTTGAGGTCGCGGTGGATCACGCCTTGGCGGTGCGCCTTGTCGAGCGCGTCGGCGATCTGGATCGCGATCCGGAGCAACTCCTCGGTGGGCAGGGCTCCGCGATCCAGCCGGGCCGCGAGCGACTCGCCCTCGAGGAACTCCATGACGATGTAGTCGACGCCGCCCTCGTTCCCGACGTCGTACAGCGTGCAGATGTGGGGGTGGTTGAGGCTCGAGACGGAACGCGCCTCGCGCTCGAAGCGGGCTCGCACTTCGGGGCTTTCGGTCAGGTGGCCCTGGAGCACCTTGATCGCGACGGTGCGGTCGAGGCGCGTGTCGCGTGCGCGGAAGACCTCGCCCATTCCTCCCGCCCCGACGCCGGCGATGATTTCGTAGGGACCTAGCCGAGCACCGGGTTCGAGACTCATGGGGGCGCAGCCTAGCACAATCGGACTAGGCGGTCCTGCCTCGGCCGCGCGCGCCGGCGCGCTAAATCGACGCCGCGGCCGCGGCGAGTCCCGCGGCGCGGCCCGTCGACCACGCCCAGCAGAAGTTGTAGCCGCCGATCGGGCCGAAGGCGTCGAGGATCTCCCCGCAGAGGTAAAGCCCCGGGTGGAGCTTCGACTCGAGCGTGCGCGGGTCGATCTCGGCGAGGGAGACGCCACCCCCCGTGACCTCGGCCTTCGTGTAGCCCTCGTCCCCGGTCCATGG
>Ga0075434_100003561_pt1 | contig 13908 bp, 13 predicted proteins | sample RhiMethybrSRZTD3_FD_75298 | JGI IMG/M metagenome (GOLD analysis project Ga0075434, IMG submission 75298) | Populus rhizosphere microbial communities from Tennessee, USA - Rhizosphere MetaG P. TD hybrid SRZTD3 | ecosystem: Host-associated > Plants > Roots > Rhizosphere > Soil | place: USA... | reverse complement strand
CCGCTCATCACGATTGCGCTAAATCACAAAAGCGAATTGAACCTGACTACGGATCAAGTCACCAAACTGGAAGACATTCGAAGTCATTATCAAAGCCAGGTGACCCCCGCGCAGCAGCAGCTATCGGGCATTGAAAAAGAAATCGCAAGTATAATGCAGCAGACGCCGGCCAATTTGATCCAGATCAAGACGAAGCTTCAGGACGCCGAAAAGTATCGAACCGAGCTCCGCTATCTCCGTATCGAAGCGCTTGAAAACGGCCGCTCGGTTCTCAATGATCAGCAAAAGGAGCGATTGAAGACTCTAGTTCGGTCGCACCGTGGTCATTCCCGCGCGCCACAGTCTCAGCCTTCATAAAACTTACGCGCAAGCCCAACGCAAAAAGGCCTGGCTCGATGAGCCAGGCCTTTTTTATTGCAGACACGCGGCTGAGTTGGATGATGCCGTCGATTCCAGTAAAATTGGCCGGAAGGGGGTTACCAGTGGCCATCAGCGCTGTGATTTTTGATCTCGACGGATTGCTCGCGGATACCGAGCGATTGCACTGCCAGGCGTACCAAATGACCTTTCTCGAGCAAGGCATCACGCTTGAAGAACTTGACTATTGCGAGCACTGGGTGCGCTTCGGCCGGGGCATTACGGATTGGGTCACACTCAATAACTTGACGGTCGATCCCTATTCCTTACGGTTACGAAAATCCGAGCATTATTCCGCCTTGCTTTCGTCGAGCCTGCGTCCCATGGACGGCGCGCTCGAGTTGCTCGACAGACTGCATGGTGAAGTCGGGCTGGCGCTCGCTTCATCTTCCTATCGGGACGCCATCAATGGCGTACTAGCGGGTCTCAATATTGCGCGTTTCTTTGACGTCATTGTCAGCGGTCTGGATGTTGCCGCCGTCAAACCGGCCCCTGATATTTTTCTTAAAGCGGCTCATGACCTTGGCGTCAGCCCAGAGGAATGCGTTGTTTTGGAAGACGCGGAGAAAGGCGTTCTGGCCGCATACGCGGCCGGCATGCGCTGCATCGCGGTGCCGAATGACTATACGCGACACCACGATTTCTCCAAGGCAACTAGGGTTTGTTCCTCTCTGAAGGAAATTACCCCCGCACTTTTGCGATCTCTTGAGAACACCTCTCACGCGCTCGCATGAATAGAATCAACAATAATGGCATCGGTTCTTCGCCGTTTCGATCTAACTCTTGCAGTCACTTTTATCGTCGCGTACGTTTACGCACATAAGTCAAAGGAGCTCAATTAGCTTATGGCTACAGCGGAATTGATTATCGACGTGCATCATCATTATATGCCGGCGATGTTGTTCGATCGGCTCGCGAAACAAGCCAACGGCAAGCGCATCGTCACGAATGAAATCAGCTTGACCCTTCATCCGTCCCGAAAAGATCTGGATAGTCACATCAAGTGCATGGACGAGGCGGGCATTGGCGTTTGCATCCTGACCGACCAGGTCCAGGTGATGGGAAACGAGGTCGCCCGAGCGCTCAATGATGGCATCGCCGAAGTTGAAAAAAAGTATCCGCAGCGCTTCCGCGGCTGCATTCATTTACCGGTGCACGAACCCGAAGCCGCGAAGCGCGAGCTCGAGCGCGGAATCCATGAGCTGGGGCTGCGGGCAGTCGCGCTGCTCGCCTGTCATCTCGATGTGCAGCTCGATAATCCCATCATGAATCCGCTTTTCGAAGTTATTCAGAAAAATGCTCTGCCAATCGTGATCCATCCGCAGTCTAAGCCCACGGGCTCCGATACCTTGTACAATTTGGACCGCTGTGTATTTCGTCCGCTCGAAACCACTCAGGCGATCGTGCGCGTCATGAACAGCGTCTTGCCCCGCTATCCGGACCTCCGTTTCATCATGCCGCATTTGGGCGGCGGCACCTCGGCGCTCAAAGGCCGGATGATGGCGTTCTTCGAAACCGAAGATGCGGACGTGCCAAGCGATATGCGGGGCTATTTAAAAACCCAATCCGAGCAGAAACGGTTCGGGCTTACCGAGCGCTTTGAAAAGCTTTTCCAACGTCTATATTTCGATACTGCCGGTACCGGTGCCTGGCTGCCCGCGATGGCCGCCGCGTTCAACATCACCACGCCCGACCGCATCATGTTCGGCAGCGATTATCCGCTGGAATGCAAAACCGCCGCGAATCTGACGGAGTCCATCAACATGATTCGCGAGGCTCCCTGTAGCACCGCTGAGAAAACAGCGATTCTCGGGAAAAACGCTGCAGCGCTTTTCGATTTAAAAACATGAAACCGGTTGCTTTGCTCTTTCTGTTCTTGAGCTTCAACTTGGCGGTAGCGAGCGCGGCAGAATCGCCTGCCGTAAATCGCGCGCACCTCGACAAAATCCAGCAAACACTCAGCACTGAAGTTCCACGGGTCTTGTGCTTGGACGACGACTTCGCCACAGGCGCACAACCGGTCGGCGACGCCTACACCAAAGCGGCCGCTAACGGTTTTCGTTCCGTTCTAAGCCTGCGCACCCCCAATGAAGGACTGGACCTCGCGCGCGAGCGCGCCAAAGTCGAAAGCGTCAAGATGCGCTATTTCAATATTCCGGTCATCAGCTCCGCGCCCCAGGTACAGCAGGCCGACGAGTTTCTGCGCCTGGCGCGAGATAAGAGCAATCATCCCATGTTGGTCACCTGCGCCAGTGCCAATCGGGTCGGCGCCTTCATGATGATCTTGCGAGTCATCGATCAAGGCTGGAGCGAAGAAAAAGCACTTCAGGAAGCGGTACGAATCGGGTTGAGCAGCGATAAGCTCAAAACGTTTGCACAGAACTACATTGCGAGCCACAAGCGCAATTCTCAATAACTCCGCAACTATCGATACTGCAACATTCTCGTGAGAAGAAGTGATACCCTTGCGAATCTTTAGCAGCGCGATTCTTCTGCTCCTCTCCTTGGCAGCTGCCTTGATAACTCCTTCAGCTTGGGCGCAACAGACTCGGCAGCCGACTGAGAACCCAATAAACTCACTGCTAAAGGAAGCTGCCGCGCCTGTCGTTCTTTGTATTGATGATAAACCCGGCTGGGGCGGGCAGCCGTCATCCGAGGCTTACGCGAAGGCGGCGATGAATGGATTTCGTTCCGTGCTGACTCTTCGGAGTCCTAAAGACGGTGTCGATCTCACGCGCGAGCGTCTAGTCGTCGAGCGGAATATGCTGCGCTATTTCAACATCCGTTACCGCGCAGCTTTGCCGGAGCGCCAACAAGTGGACGAATTCCTGAATCTCGCTCGAGATCCCCTGAATCAGCCGATGCTCGTGAACTGTGCTTTTGCCGAGCGCGTCGCTCCGCTAATGATGATGTTTCGGATCGTCGAACAAGGCTGGTCCGAGGACCGCGCCGTCGAGGAAGCCAACCGCAGCGGGCTTGAGAGCGCTAAGCTTAGACAATTCGCAGATAACTATTTGGCGAGCCAAAAGAAACCGGGGACTAAAGCAGCACCGAGATCTTAGATCAGTCGATGCACTGAAGGTTAGATCGCGTATAGCACACACGCTTTCTATACGTGCGTTCCTAAGAAAGATCTCTCACTCCGCCAGACCGTGTGAAAACTTGTCATTTCGAGGCCCTTCGACGAGGCTCAGGATAAACTCCGCCGAGAAATCTTTCTTTTATGTAGTTGAAAATGCAAGATCTCTCACTCCGTTCGAGATGACAAATTGGCGGCAAGATGAGCTTTCACACAGTCTGTTCGTTCGAAATGACATTTAGAGGATGCCGCTACTGCGGAAAAACCTAATCTTGTCATTCCGAGAGCAGCGAGGAATCTTGCATTTCCCTAGATGGAACAGCCCGCGCAGAAGGGAATTCGCTGACGTACGTCGCTAACGCCACTGCGGCGAGCTATAGAGTGCTTGCACACAGCGCTCCACGAGCTTCGCGGGATCCCTGTCATAGAGAACCGTCCCTTGCGTTGGTTTTTTACAGAATTCGATAATCTCGCGCATGTGGTCTGAGACTCCGCCGCTGCCCTCGAGCACACCGACGATTTTTCCTTCGTCGTAAGCTATTGTGAATTCGTTGAGTGTCCCGGTGGCGCCGCTCATGAGCAGGACAATGTCCGAAGAACGCACATTGATCAGGTTCCGCCCTTTGTATCCGAAACCCGTAAAAATCATCGCGTCAGCGCCATCGTCGGGAAGATGATAGCGCTCCACATGCTCAATTCGATTCTCCGCCGGAGAAACACCGAAGGCAAAGCCGCCGTGGCTCCGAAATGCTCTTGCCACTAAATGCGGAATTCCAGTGGTCGCGCCGGTCATCAGAAGACAGCCTGCCTCTGCGATCGCACCGCCGAGTTGCTCGGCAAGCGCGCCGATCCGAGACTGCTCCGAACTCGTGAGGGCATCGTTCAGAGACGCGCCCATGACACCGACAACTGGTTTGCGCATGAGTTAGATCGGTTAACGCTGAAAGAATCGGGCCAGACACCCGCGAGACGAGCGCCTAAATCACCTTGTCACGTCGAAACGCCTCGATCTCGCTAGAGGCATAGCCCGCATCGCGCAAAATGACATCGCTGTCCCCGCCCAAACTAGGAATCGCATCGTAGCGCGCGTCGCTGCGCGACATTTTGAGCGCGTTGGCGATCACCGGCACTTTTCCCACCGGTGATTCCGCTTCGCGAATCAGTTTGCGCGCGATCACCTGCGGATGCGCGAGCACCTGAGCGATGCCACGCACGATCCCATGCGGCAATTCGGCTTTCTTCAGTTGCTCGAGCCAGTGCCGGTGATCCTTTTCTAAAAAAATTTTTTCGATCGTCTCCTCCAACAGACCGCGATTTTTGCGCCGTCCTTCGACGCTTGCGAAGCGCGGGTCCGAAAGCAGCTCCGGTTTTTCGATCACTTTTTTGCAGAACACTTCCCAGTCCGAGGCGCTCGCTACGGCAAGGTTGACGTACTCGCCGTCGCTCGCAAGGTAGGGTCCGTAGGGCGTTACATAATGATGGCGCATGCCGACCCGCGCCGGCTCTTCGCCGGCATGCCAATAGTGGTGCGGAAAATAACCGAGCCAGGAAACAATGGCATCGAGCATGGAAACGTCGATCAACTGGCCTTCGCCGGTTTTTTCCCTCTGATAGAGGGCGAGGAGAATCCCGATTGCGGCGTACATCCCCGACGCAATATCTGCAATCGCAATCCCGGCGCGCGCCGGCTTGTCCGGATATCCGGTGGTTGCAATAATTCCGCCTTCGCCTTGGATCAACAGATCGTAAGCTTTGACGTCGCGATACGGTCCGTCCTGCCCATAGCCGGATAGCGAACAGTAGATCAATCGGGGATTGAGCTCGCTCAATTTTTCATATCCCAGTCCGAGTCGTGCCGTCACCCCGGGCGCATAGTTTTCAAAAAAAATATCCGCCCTTTTTGCGAGCCGTTGGAGGATCTCTCGTCCCTGATCTTTCTTGACGTCGACGGTGAGACTGCGTTTGTTGCGGTTGAGCCAAACATATCCGGAAGACAATCCTTTGACGACCGAATCCCACGATCGGATAACGTCACCACTTCCCGGCCGCTCGACTTTGATCACTTCCGCGCCCATGTCGGCCAGCAAACAAGTAGCAAACGGCCCCGACAACACCTGCTCGAAAGCCAAAATTTTAACTCCGTCCAACGCGCGATGAGATTTATTGTCGGTCATGAGGGTTGCATCCATATCGATATAGAAAAGATCCTTCACTTTCGTTCAGGGTGACAATCACGCGGATGTCATGCTGAGCTACGCGAAGCATCTCGAATCCTACTTTGTTGTTGCCAACGATCGAAAAGCTTGCGCTTGTCATCTCTTATCTTCTTTAATCTCCGGAAATAAATCCCTTTTTGGCGCGTGCGCCTTTTTCCAGACCATGACGCTGCGTGCGTAATCGATGACGACTTTTCCCTCTTGCTGTATGCCTCGCGTTCGAACTTTGATGATCCCCCATTGTGGTTTCGACTTGGACTCGCGCTTTTCCAGGACTTCGGATTCAGAATAGAGTGTATCGCCGGCAAAGAGCGGATTAGGTAATTTGATCTCGTCCCATCCCAGCGCGAATCCGTTTTCACTGACATCGGTCACGCCCAACCCCGCAACGATCGCCAGGGTCAGAGCGCTATTGATTAAACATTTGCCGAACTCAGTGCGTTTGCCGTATTCGTTATTGAAGTGAAGTTGATTGGGATTGTTGGTGAGCAAAGTAAACCAGATGTTGTCCGCTTCGGTGACGGTTCGTCCCAAACGAGATCGATAGACATCTCCCACTTCAAAATCTTCGAAATAACGGCCTTCCCATCCAGGTTTGACACCCATGCTTTCTCCCTTGGCAATACAGATGTTAGCTTATAATCTACGGCATTATAGGAGGAAATGATGGATTTCAACCTGACGGTCGAGCAACAACAGATTCGCGATGAAATCCGAAAAGTCTGCAAGGAATTTCCCGATGGCTACTGGCGCGAAGTCGATCGCAACAAAGCGTACCCCGAAGCCTTCGTACGCAAGCTGTCAGAGCTAGGCTGGCTCGCGGCGTTGATTCCGGAGGAATACGGCGGCACCGGGCTCGGCATCATCGAAGCGAGCATCATCCTCGAGGAAATCAATCGCTCCGGCGGCGTTGCCACCGCCTGTCATGCGCAGATGTACACCATGGGCACGCTGCTGCGTCACGGCAACGAGGAACAGAAAAAACGCTATCTGCCAAAAATCGCCACGGGGGAACTTCGGCTGCAGGCCTTCGGTGTAACCGAGCCCAATGCCGGTTCGGAAAGCACCAAAATAGAAACGACGGCGACGCGCCATGGAGACAAATACCTGATCAATGGCCAGAAGATTTTTATCTCCCGGGTCCTCCAGTCGGATCTGATGCTGCTGCTGGCGCGGACCACGCCCTACGACGACCTGCAAGATAAGACGCGCGGTCTTTCGGTGTTTATCGTTGATCTGCGTGAAGCCAAAGGAAAACTCGAAGTTAAGCCGCTCGATCTGATGATCAATCATCACACTAATGCGCTGTTTTTCGATAATGTTGAAGTACCGCTTGAGAACTTGATCGGGCAGGAAGGCAGGGGTTTTCGCTATATCATCGACGGCTGGAACGCCGAGCGGATACTCGTCGCTGCCGAGGCGATCGGCGATGGCCGCTGGTTTGTCGAGCGCGCGGCGCGCTACGCAAGCGAGCGAGTCGTATTCAGTCGCCCGATCGGCTCCAACCAAGGCGTACAATTTCCCATCGCTAAAGCGTACGCGAATATCGAAGCGGCGGATCTGGTGCGCTATCAGGCGGCGACGAAATTCGATCGAAAAGAGAAATGCGGTGCGGAAGCAAATCTCGCCAAGTACCTGGCGTCCGAAGCGGCGTGGGAAGCAGCGAACGCCTGTCTCACGACCCATGGCGGCTACGGCTTCGCCGCCGAATATGATGTTGAAAGAAAATTTAGAGAGACGCGGCTGCTGACCATCGCGCCCGTGAGTAATAATCTGGTGCTGGCGTATTTAGGTCAACACGTTTTGGGAATGCCGAAGTCATATTGAAGTCTACGACCTCGGGTTTACCGTCTGGCGTGAAAACTTTTAGACGCCAGACGCGAGACTCTCCGTTTCTTCTATTCGCCTCAAACGCCGCATCAATAGCACAAAGGCAAAAAACAAGGCCGTCGAGCCCAAAGAGCCGATCACGAAGACACTCGCGACTCCGCTCGCCTGGGCAATCAATCCGCCAACCGACGGACCGAGAATATTGCCGAGATCGCCTGCAGCATTGTAAACAGCCGATGCCAAGCCGCGGCGCACGCGCGACTCCGGCACGTCCTGTACGAGGCCCACTGCGTTCGCGACGATTACGATCGCACGCAACAAACCGGAACAGACGTAAACGAGCAGCACAGTTCCAAACGTGGTGAACAGCGGCACCAGCATCAGAATAAAAGACTGGAGAGGCAGACCAAAATAGGACAGACCCTTGTGACCCAGTCGATTAACGACGTGGCCACTGATCGGTCGGGTCACCGCGTTGCACCCAGCGTAAGCTGCGCGAACGATGCCCACTTGCGTGAGCGTCATCCCGACGGACAAGCCGTAAAGTGAAATAAATACACTGCCCATCTGATGCACGACGTTGAGAAATAACGCGACAATCACCACGGTGGCGAGCTCAGGCTCCAGCAGCGCTTTCAGCGACTCGGCCCAACTCAGTTTGCCGCTTGATTTAAGTCCACCCATCTTGCCCGCGGCCTCCATCGGCCGATTGAAGAGCCAAAGCAACCCGACGCCGATCAACGACAGCAACGCGCCGAGCTGAAAAGTTACGGCGTAACCCCAATGATCCGCCACCAGGCCACCAAAAAAATTGCCCGTCGAATAACCCATCGCCAGACTGCCGACATAGTAACCCATGGCGTGGTTGCGATTCTCGTCGGGCGCCAGTGAATCAACGTAAAACGCCATGTACAAGGTCGTCACGGCGCCGTACGCCAAGCCGTTCGCACCTTGAACAACGGCGAAGGTCACCGGTCCCGTGACAAAGCTGTACAGGTAGTTGCTAAGGCCCATCGCGATCATCGCCGCAGAGACGATGATTCGTGCACGGTGATGGCGGTACGCCATGCCGACGGGCAGTCGTGAGAGCAGCGCCAGCACCGGCCCTAGTGAGATCAACGTGCCGATCAACGCGACGGGAATATTCATGTGATCCAAATAAGGCGGGATAACGGTTGTCGCCGAGTTCGCTTGGATCGAAATCGCGACCATCGGCATAAGCAGCTTGACCGTGCTGAGTTTCATATCCTTTCAGTTATTCTCTAAAAATTTATTGCGTTCAATAGAATCATCAGAAAGGACCTGATTTCGAGAAAAGCCATTCCTATTCTTTCGGCCACCGAAGGAGAGAATGCGAAGAAAGATTTCTCGCATTGCTCGAAATGACAGATGCGACGATCCGGGATTGTTCGTTCATGTCAGAGCGAGAGATCCTTCCGAGAACGATTTCAGCCACCTTTGCCGCTGAATAGACATTTGCCTGACCTTCAGGTAATCAGAGGCGAGGAGTTTGTCATGGAATTACTACGCTCTTGGATGTTCGTGCCCGGACATCGGCAACGAATGATCGACAAGGCGCTCAGCCTCGATGCGGATGCGATTATGCTCGATATTGAAGACGGCGTGGCGCCGAACGAAAAAGACAGCGCGCGGAAAAATATTGCCGACTCCCTCGGCCACAACAAGGAACCGGGAACACCGGCGCGTTATGTGCGCATCAACGCCATCGGCCATGCGCGCATGGATGCGGACCTACTAGCGGTGGTCCGGCCGGGTCTCGAAGGCCTCGTCTGTCCCAAGGTCGACACGCCTGATGAAGTTCGCAAGGTGGATGCGATCCTCAACGAAAAGGAGCCATCGAGTGGATTGGTAAAAGGAATTGTGAAGCTTCTGATCGCCATCGAAAGCCCGCGCGGTTTGCTCAACGCGGCCGCAATTGCTGCATCATGTTCACGCATCGTCGGGATTATCTTCGGCGCTGAGGACTTTGGGCGCGAAATTGGCTTGCCCGCGGTGCGCACGGGTCTTGCACGCGATCTGATCTACGCCCGATCCTCGGTCGTGATTGCCGCGGCCGCAGCGCACGTCCAGGCCGTGGATGGCGTATGGGTCGATCTCAACGACACTCAAGGGCTTCTCGGATTTGCCAAGCAGTCGCGCGAGCTGGGATTTTCCGGGATGTCGTGTATTCATCCGGCGCAAGTTCAAGCAATCAATAACACGTTTAGCCCCACCGCCGAAGAAATCGATTATTGCCAAAAGGTGTTGCGAGCCTTCGAAGAAGCCAATGCCCGCGGCGACGGTTCAATCGCCTTCGGCGGCCAACTGATCGATCGGCCAATCGTCGAGCGCGCGCGCCGCACCATCGAGATGGCAAAGTCCTTGGACCTAATCCAGTAAAACATCAAGCGCGATGCGAATGAGGGGGAAATACGCATTGGCAGTGGCTTTGTTTTGGTATTCCACAGTCGGCGCCGCCGAGCCGGATCGCATGACACCCGTAAAGATTACCGACGGTGTTTACATGCTGCAGAATTCTCGCGGATCGGGCAACTCGACCGTGTTTTTTACTTCTGATGGCGTACTGGTTTTCGATTTTGCCATCGACAACGCCGACCAGACACTCGCTTTTATCCGCAAGCAAACCGACAAGAAAGTCAAATATTTGATCTCTTCGCACAGCGCCGGTGACCACGCCTCTGGCGCGTGGTATTTCCGGGAGGACGCACCGGCGTGGATCGCAACCAAAAACCAGATGCACGACTTGCAAATGCAGCAACGGGAAGAATTTTTAGAGCGCAAAAATTCTAAGGATCCGCGTTACGCCGCTTACAAAAACGGCGAGCCCATGCAACCCAATATTGCCATCGATGGACCGATGACGCTCTATTTCGGTGGCCTCACTTTCCAGATCACACCCGAAGGTCGCGGCCACAGCACCGGCGATCTTACGGTTTACATCCCGCAGAAACGGGTGTTTTTAATGGGCGATTTGCTCGACACCGAAATCCATCCCGGACAGGGCGAATCCGCCGGAGTTTTTTATTCCAATGTCAAAGGTTGGCTGCAGATCCTCGATAACATCATGGCGCGAAATCTTCCGGTGGACACCTACGTTCCCGGTCATGGGCCAGCGCACATCGGCCGCGGCGTCAAAGATCTCGAGGAGCAAAAGCGCTACTTTGTCGTGATGCGCGACGAGGTCGCCAAGATGGTCGCCGCGGGAAAGACACTCGACCAGATCGAAAAAGAATTTAAAATCCCGCAGGAGTTCGCCCATTACGCTCGGCCCGAGCGCCTGAAGCAGTTCTACAAGCTCTTTTATAATCAGCTCATGGAAACGGGATACTAAGATTCTGGAAGCAGTTGGCAACAAACGCACCGTCATTCCGGGCGAGCTGGCGATAGCTAGCGCGACCCGGAATCCAGGGTTTCGTTCTGAATGCCGGTTTTCACCGGCATGACGACAAAGAAAAGTAAATATCATTTAATGCGTTTTTGACCCATATCACGACGACTAGGAATGCCGGTACGGAATCACGGAGGTAGATAATGAAGTCCGTTTTTAGTGTCTTACTATTCGCACTGGCTTTGGTTTCCGCGGCATCGGCGCAAACTGCCAAACCGATGCCGATCGATCAGCTGGCTGCGTACAACAAGCCGGACCGGGAAAAAGTGTTGTATGCAGGAGCCAAAGGTGAAGGCAAAATCACCTGGTACACATCTCTCGCCGGCGAATCGTACAAACAACTCGCCGCGGCATTCGAAGCGAAATATCCGGGAGTCAGGGTTGAATCCTATCGAGCGACGCGCCAGGAAATGAGCGCAAGAATCGCCGCAGAATCGCAGGCCCAGCGCTACATCGTGGACACCATTGAAACCACGATTCCGCTCTTGAAGCTTCTCAAAGAAAATTCCATGTTGGTGCCCTACTATTTTCCCACGCAGGCAAAATTCCCCGATAATACGAAGGAAAAGACAGGCAAGGACCTGGTGTTCTGGGCGATCGATCGCGAATCGCACATCGGCCTCGCCTACAACAAAAATTCGATCGCTTCCCAGCTGGCGCCCCGCAACTACGACGGCTTATTGCGTCCGGAACTGAAGGACAAAATTGCCTTTGCCGGGAGCGACACTGGTGTGACCGTTATCGGCGCAATGCTCAAATTCAAAGGCGAAGAGTACGTCAAGAAACTCAAGACTCAAAATCCGGCGATTCACAATGTTTCGGGCCGTGCTTTGCTCGACCTGGTGATTTCCGGTGAAGTCGGCGTATCGCCGACGATCTTTCGCAATCACGTGGAAGTTTCCCTCAAAGCCGGCGCGCCCATCGAATGGATTCCTATGGATGTCGTGCCCGCCAACTCCGGGTCCACTGGTGTGTCCGCTAAAGCGCCGCACCCTCATGCAGCTTTGTTGCTCGCTGATTTTATTCTAGGCGCCGGCGGTCAAAAGGTGCTCGAAGAATTCGAGTACGGCAACCCAACCAAAGATTACGGCTTTAAACGCTGGTATCCAGAGCAGGGTTTGAGCGCAGATCAAATCGACAAGATCGAGGAAAAATGGCGCGCGGCTCTGCGCGATCTAACTAAGCGATCTTTTTAACGCGGCAAAGTCTTTTGCATCGATGCCGCGGTGCATTCCTTCGGAGGTGCGGTTATGAAGACCGGCTCTTATGTCGACGGACAATGGTTTCATCCCAAATCGACGCGTCTTGTACGCAATCTAAATCCCGCCGATCCGGATGATGTCATCGCCGAATTTCCGGCAGCGACCGGCGAGGACGTGCAACGCGCCATCGAATGCGCGCAGCGAGCGGCAAACAACTGGCGCAAAACCCCCGGACCTGAGCGCGGCCGCGTGCTTTGGCGGGCTGCCGATATCGCGCGCCAGCGCGCCGATGAAATCGCGCGTACGCTCACCCGGGAGGAGGGAAAGATTTTCAAAGAGGCCAAGGGCGAAGTGATGAAAGGCATTTCGCTCCTGGAGTTTTATGCGGGCGAGGGTTTTCGCATGCACGGAAAGACACTCCCTTCGGAAGCCCGCGACACTTTTACCTATACGGTTCGCGCTCCCCTCGGTGTCGTCGGTTTGATCGCGCCATGGAATTTCCCATGGGCAATTCCCGTCTGGAAATCCGCTCCCGCGCTGGTCTCGGGCAACTGTGTGATCTTCAAACCCGCGGAACTCTCCCCAGCCACCGCTACCCTGCTCACAGAAATTTATGCAGAGGCGGGAGTCCCTGCCGGAGTTTTCAATATGCTGGTCGGCTCCGGCTCCGTGGTGGGCGAAGCGATGGTTCATTCCCCGGTGCTGCGAGCGATCTCATTCACCGGCTCCAACGAAGTTGGCGGCGCGCTTTACGCGAAAGCGGCACAGCGCGGTGCCAAAGTGACCTGCGAGATGGGCGGCAAAAATGCCGTCATCGTCATGGCGGACGCCGACCTCGATAAGGCAGCCATCGCGATCCACGGCGGCGCCTTTGGATCGACGGGACAACGCTGCACCGCGACATCACGCGTAATCGCCGCGCCCGCCGTGAAAGAGGCCCTGCTCGACCGACTTGTCCAATCGGCGAAAAAAATCAAACTGGGCTCCGGCTTGGATGAAAGCGTCGATATGGGGCCGGCCGTGGACGAGAAGCAATGGCGGACCGATCTCGATTATATTCAGATTGGACGACAGGAGGGTGCGCGACTGGTTCTCGGCGGCAACAAACCCGAGAATCTCGGCAAAGGTTATTTTGTCGAGCCAACGATTTTCGACAATGTTGCGCCGAGCATGCGCATCTTCAAAGAGGAGATTTTCGGTCCGGTGCTGGCGATTTCCAGCGCCGAGAGTCTTGATCAGGCGCTCGCGTTTGCCAATGGCGTCGAGTACGGTCTTACGACGTCGATTTTCACCGAAAACATCGACACGATCATGCGCTTTGTCGAAGAGGTGGAAACCGGCATGGTGCACGTGAATGAGCCCACCATCGGGGGTGAGGCTCAGCTCCCATTCGGCGGAACGAAGGCGACCGGCGTGGGCGAGCGGGAAATGGCGGAGGAAGGATTGAACTTCTTTACCGAGCTAAAAACTGTGTTTATCAATTATTCGGGCAAAGCCGAACGCTCGATGATCCGGTAATGTGAGTTCCAGGTTCAACGTTCAAAGTTCAAGGCGCACAAGGGGTCCGGAGTCTTTGGATTAGAAATCCCGACTCCCTGCATTTCTCCTGAAGTTAACTTTGAACCTGGAACCGTGAACTTGAGGCGCAGCGTGCTGCGCCTCCGTTCATCCTGAGTAGCGCATCCTTCGATACGGCAGCTGCGCCGCCTACTCAGGACGACCGGCGTAACGCGCAGCGTAAGCCGAGGGAGCGCG
>Ga0075434_100003559_pt1 | contig 13910 bp, 14 predicted proteins | sample RhiMethybrSRZTD3_FD_75298 | JGI IMG/M metagenome (GOLD analysis project Ga0075434, IMG submission 75298) | Populus rhizosphere microbial communities from Tennessee, USA - Rhizosphere MetaG P. TD hybrid SRZTD3 | ecosystem: Host-associated > Plants > Roots > Rhizosphere > Soil | place: USA... | reverse complement strand
CGCGCCAACTTTCTTCTGCTCGATGAGCCGACAAACCATCTCGACATCGAGTCGGTTGAAGTGCTCGAAGATGCGCTCGGCGAATACCCAGGAACCATCCTGCTGGTCAGTCACGACCGTGCGTTGTTGGAGGCGCTAGCCTCGCGCGTCTGGATACTCCACGATCGTCACATTACCGACTTTCCCGGCTCCTTTGCGGAATGGGAAGAGCGGAGCAACGAACGGCAGCATGCCGCCGAAGTGGCGCTCGCCGAGCAGGAAGCACTTCGCAAGCTACGCGAGAAAAAGTCGACACAGCGGCGCCCGCTCAGCGCCGACGAGACACGTTCGAACCTGCGCGAGGCCAGACGTCAGGTCGAGGAAGCGGAACGAGAGATCGCGACGCTGGAGGAGAGCGTTGCGCGCCTGACCAAAGTGCTCGAGGATCCGGAGCTCTACACCTCTCGCGAAGGAACAGAAAAATCCCTTGTTGCCGGTAAGGAGCTGGAGGAGCTGCGGCGCAAGCTGGATGCGGCGATTGAGAAGTGGACCAACCTGACAGAAAAAGCGGAGCGACTCGCGATCCGCTAATCAGAACTCGCCGATGAAACCAATCTCGGGTTCCAAATGCTGTCCAAACTTCTCCTCCACTTTCGCCTGAGCGATGGCGATCAGCTCCCGTACATCTTTGGCGGTGGCGTCCCCGAGGTTCACCATAATGTTCGCGTGAATGTGGGAGATCTGGGCGTCGCCGTGGCGAAATCCTTTGAGTCCAACCTGATCGATCAGTCGGCCGGCACCCACACCTTCGATTTTCTTAAAGATCGAGCCAGCGCTCGGATGGTACTCGAGCCAGGGATGCTTGCCGCCGCGCCAGCTCAGGTTCTCCTGCATGATGCGATGCATCACTGCCTCATCACCCTGCTCGAGCTTGAACGTTACCGCGAGCGCGACTTCCCGTCCCTTGTGTAACTCGCTGGTGTCGTAGCCGAACTTCATGTAATCGCGGTCGACGGTCTTGCGACTCCCATCCTCGCTGAGCAGCTCGGCGGATTCGAATACCTCGGCGATGAACATCGTTCGTTCGCGAGCAGGAGCTGGTGACAGGAAGTGCAGATTCTGCCAGACCGCCCCGCCGACGGTGCTTGGAATGCCGACATAGTGCTCGAGGCCGGAAAGTCCGCGCGACACAGCCTGCGGAATGAGCTTGGCCATAACCGCGCCGCTTTCAACCCAGAGCCGGCCGTCATCGTAGAACTTCAGATGACTGGAGGTGTTGCGGATGACGAGACCGCGGAATCCCTTGTCTCCAACGAGAATATTGGCACCCAACCCCAGGACGAAAAACTTGATGTCGAGCTCTCGGGCGGTGTTGACTGCCACTGCCAGATCATCTGTCGATGTTGCATCGTAGAAGTAGTCGGCTGGACCACCGATCTTGAATGTGGTGTATTGAGCAAGAGGCTCATTTCTTTTGAGCCTCTTTGCGTCGAGCCGGCTAGCCAATTGCCCATAGAGATCAGGGCGGACTCTCACAGTATCTGACATGTTCGAAAGAAAAGGTGTACAGCGTTGCTTCGCTACTCTTGCGCTCCTCCTTGCAGCGCTCGTACCGCTACCGGTGAAAGCTCAAAGAGCCGAGCTGGAAAAGATCATTCAGCGCAAGGTTCTGCCCAACGGCCTGGAGGTAATCGTCGTCGAGAATCACGGCGTGCCGCTGGTGACCGTCGAGATCGACGTGAAGAACGGCTCGTTCACGCAGAGCCCGGAGTACGAAGGCTTGGCGCACATGTACGAGCACATGTTTTTCCGCGCCAACTCCAAGTATCCTGAGCCGAACCAGTTCTGGGACCAGGCGTCAGACCTCGGTGCCGTGTTCAATGGTAGCACGCGCGAAGAAGTCGTGAACTACTACATGACAGTTCCCGCTGAGAAGCTGTCGGATGCGGTCGGACTCCTTGCCTCGGCGTTACGGAATCCACTGTTTCGGCGTGACGAACTCGAGCGTGAAAGGCAGGTCGTAATCGGCGAATACGACCGGAATGAATCGAGCCCATTCTTCGAGCTAACGCGCGAGACAGATGCGAAGCTCTATCCCGGCAACTTCAGCAGAAAGGACGTCATCGGAGACCGCAAGATCGTGTCGACGACGACTCCGGAGAAAATGCGGACGATTCAGAACAAGTACTACGTCCCCAACAACTCGGCAGTGATCGTTGCCGGTGATGTGAAGCCGGCTGAAGTGTTTGCGCTCGTCGAACGCTCGCTGGGCGATTGGAGTCGAGGCTCTGATCCATTCGTTGCCGATCCGATTCCCGGGATTCCCGCGCTCCAGAAGAGCGACGCAGTTGTCGTTGAAGCGCCGGTTGGAGCGGTAACTGTCCAGGTCCAATGGCAGGGTCCGAGCGTCGGGCAGGATCCGAAATCGACGTATGCAGCCGACGTTTTCTCGGACGTTCTCAACGATCCACGCTCTCAGTTCCAGCAGAAACTCGTCGACAGCGGACTGTGGCAAGCGGTTGGTGTGAATTACTACACCCTGAACCACACCGGTCCGATCACTATTAGTGGGCAGACATCGCCTGAGCAACTACGCGACGCGATGAAAGCTCTTTATGGCGAAATCGCGAAATTCGATGCGCCCGGATACTTCACGGGAGAAGAGCTCGAGGCGGTGAAAGCGCATCGTGCCGTCACTTCTGCATTTGACCGCGAGCGCGCGTCGGGCTTCGCGCACACCCTCGGATTCTGGTGGAGCGTCGCGAGCCTCGAGTACTACATGGGCTACGTCGACAACATGGCGCAGCAAACGGTCGATGATCTTCGTGCCTATGCGCGCAGGTACATTCTCGGCAAGCCGCACATCACCGGAGTACTAATCGCACCGGACGCGCGGCAGGCACTCAAACTCAATGCGCAGGACCTCGTAATGGCGGGAACACAATGATGCTGCTCAAGATTGCACTCCTTCTCGCTCAGGCCACTACGAGCTTCGACGTGTCAGGCGTACACGTCATACTGAGACAGAACAACGCAAACAACGTCGTCGCTGCCAATCTCTATCTGATCGGTGGCGCACGACAGGTCACCGATGCGAACGCCGGCATCGAGCCGATACTCCTCGACGTGTCCGAGCGCGGAACGCAGAATTATTCCAAGAACTCGCTGAGACGGGCGATGTCGCGACTGGGAAGCGAGATCGTGGTTACACCCACTGCCGACTGGACGATGTTCGGCATTCGCTCGAGCACCGAGGTCTTCGACTCGACGTGGGCGATTTTTGCCGACAGGGTGATGCATCCGACCCTGGCTCAGTCGGAAGTGAATCTTGTCAAAGCGCAGTATCTCTCCGGGATCCGACAGCGACGTGATGACCCTGATGCGCTGGCCGACTACCTGGCTGACAGCATCACGTTCGTCGGACATCCCTATTCGGTGTCTGTTACGGGTAATGAGAAATCGATTCAGTCACTCGACTCCGCCGCGTTGCGCAAATATCACCAGAGTCAGTTCGTGACTTCGCGAATGCTGCTGGTCGTCGTCGGCAACGTGGATCGAGCACACATCGAGCGCCTTGTCAACGAATCGCTCGGCAAGCTGCCCAAGGGCAACTACGCGTGGACCGCGCCACCACGTATACCTGAATCACCAACCGCCCTCGTTGTCGAACGTCGCAGCCTGCCGACGAATTACATCCTTGGCTACTACAGCGGACCGCTGGCGAATGGCGATGACTATCAGGCTCTGCGAGTAGCAACCTCGGTACTTACGGGTCGCATGTTCGCGGAAATCAGAACGCGCCAGAACCTGACTTACGATGTCCACGCGCCCTTCGTCGATCGCGCGGCCACGGCAGGCGGGTTGTATGTCTCGACGGTTGCGCCCGACACCACTCTCAAGCTGATGCGCGCCGCAATCCTCGATTTGCAAACCGGTACTCTCGATCCGGTGGGTTTGCGGCAACTCGAGGAGCAGTTCATTACCGAGTACTTCCTCGATAATGAGACGAACGCGGCTCAAGCCGACTTCCTGGCGCGCTCGCAGCTTTATGAGGGCGACTATCGCGAAGCCGAGAAGTTCGTCGATGAGCTGAAGCGTGTAACGCCGGAAGCGGTGCAAAGGGTGGCACGACGGTACATGAAAAACTTCCGGTTTGCCTACGTTGGTGATCCGTCGAAGCTCGATCCGCGCACGATCGCGCTGTTCTAAGAGTGCTCTCTACTCGGCGAACTCCTCGGCGGCAACCCAGGGGTCGATAGCGCCGCTGTACAAAGCGATGCCGATGACGGCGGCAGCAACGCCGCAGTCGGCAAGCGCGCGTAAATGATTGAGGGTGCCAAGGCCACCTCCAGCAAAGACGGGGAAGTCGGCAGCCTCGACAACGTCCTCCATCAGCGGCAGGTCGGTACCGCGCATCGCCTCCTCGCGGTGAACGGCTGTTACCAACACGCCGGCGAGTGGTAAACCACCGAGCTCGTTCACGAGATCGAGAACGAACTTCGGCTGAGTACGAGTCCAGCCATGCGAAAGAATCTTCCGATCGCGCACGTCGGCAGCGACGATGATCTGGCCTGGAAAGAGCTCGCTCATCTCCATCAACCACTCGGGGTCTTCAAGGGCTCGCGTACCGATGATGACTCTGTGCGCCCCATTAGCCAGCGATTGCTCAATCGCTTCCCTGCTTCTGACTCCGCCACCTACTTGGACCTCGGCATCGGTCGCACCGAGAATCGCCTGAATTTCGGGGCCGTTATTTCCACGGCCGGCTACGCCATCGAGGTCAACGACGTGCAAATGGTGGAAACCGTACTGGCGCCACGCCACGGCGACACCAACCGGATCCGGTATCCGAATCACCTCCTGATCGTACGAACCAGCCGCCAGTTGAACACATGCACCGCTGCGCAGATCGAGGGCGGGAATGGCGATCATCGGGTGCAGTAAGGTTTGAAGGCACGGATCATGACAGCGAAAGTGCGGCGTGAATTGCGTCGCCGCGAGCTTGTGAATAAATTCACAATCTCTGTATCACGCAAACTCTTTCTTGCAAGTGCAACATGTACGGCTCTGGGAGGCCACAAACAATGCGGTTCTATGGATTCGCGGTAGCAGTTGGAGTCATCACACTCGGCGCGTGCGCAGGAGGAGAAAAGAATCCTGCTGACACCACTCACGTTGCCGTCGATACCAGCTCGGCGACCACGACCACAACGACGCCTGGCGCGAGCACGACCACCACTGGAGCGACTGGCGCGTCAACTGGCGGCGCGGTAGCGATGGCTCCGGCGACCGGTGCCACAAAGACAGTCAACATGGTGGGTGATGCCAAGGGATATCGCTTCGAGCCCGCGAACATCACCGTCAAACAGGGTGACGCCATCAAGTTCGTGGTAGTGAGCGGTGGACCGCACAACGTCGCGTTCGACCCCGCTACAATTCCGGCCGACGTCAAGTCGCAGCTCGATGCCAATATGGGCACCGACAAAATGGGTGAGCTCTCCAGCAACATGAAGATGAACGCTGGCGACGCCGTGACGATTTCGTTTGCCAAGATCAAACCTGGTCAATACCCGTTTCACTGTGTGCCACACCTCGCTCTTGGCATGAAGGGCGTAGTTACCGTTCAGTAATGCTCGAACGACTGAAAAGGCGGAGCCACAAAGCTCCGCCTTTTTTTTGTCCCGTCGAAGGTGAATCTTTGACAGCATGAACGTTCATAGCATTGCACGTATGAGCGGGGGCTCTGCCTACCTCTGGATGGCAGCGCGAGCCCGGAATGCCTTGCGACGGGTGCTGGTCTTCGGAATCGTCGGCGGCGTCGTGTTCGTTGGCGCGTTGATCGCGTTCGTAGTGGTACCGCGTAGCGCGTCCAAGAAGGCGCTGGCCGTGGCGAGTCGGATCGAGACGCGCACCGACTCGGCACCGACGGTTGCGGCACGCGATCGGTTCCTGGCGCAAGTGAATACTGCCGACTCGATCATGAACGCAACGCGTGCGGCGCTGGCTCCGCAGCCGGTCGCCGTGATCGACACTTTCCCTCCCGCCGTGCGTGCACAGCGCGACTCGCTGACGGCGGAGCTCACGACGCTGAACCGCCTGATCGATCGCGCCGAGAACGCGCCCCTTCCAACTTCGTATCGCGCTCTGGCTGCTTCGCCGACTGTGGCTGCCGATCCGAGAGTGCGCATACTGCTCGATTCGCTGGCCGATATCGAGCGCGAGCGGAACGCTTACGGCGCTGTTGGTGGCGCCGATCCGGTATACCTGGCTCTTACTTCCCGGGCAACGGCGATTGGTCGTGAGATCAAGGGCATTGCGGATGCGAAGCGTGGTGAAATGAGGGGCAAGCTCGCCCTGATTCGTCCAACGCCGGCGCCCGTCGTGAAGCCTGTGATCGATGTCGACACGACCAAGGTACTCGCCCAAAGAACGGCCGCGCAGCAGAGCTACGCGGCGGCGACGCGGCAGCTCGATGAGATTCGTCAAAAGAACGCCCGCATCGATCGTGAGACGACACGTGCGCGGGAGCTCGCAAACGTCGGCGCACCACCGTGGGCAATGCTTGCCGCTGCGGTGGTCCTGGCGCTCGCGGTTGGCTTCGCCGCTTCGTTCGGGACGGAACTGAAGCGCCCACACATTGCTGACCCGCGCGAGGCAGAGCAGGTCAGCAACGCGCGCGTCTTAACGGTCATCAAACCACCGGAGATCGTCGTCGAACGAAGTCGTCGACAGGCGGACGTCGAAGCCCCGCCGTTGATCGACGTTGTCTCGGAGAGCTATCGCACGCTCTATCTGCACATCGCGTCGGTGGAAGCGAGCGTTCCCATCGTTACGATCACCGGCGACGATCCGGGAATCGTTGCCACAGTTGCCGCCAATCTCGCCGCTGCCGCGGCTTACGAAGCGCGAAGTACGCTGCTTGTCGATGTCGATCCGACCACGTGCGCAGTAGCAAGCGTGCTTCGCGTTCGGCCCGATCCGGGCCTGGCAGGAATCATCAACGGCGCTGCGACCTGGCCGGAAGCAATCGTGCCGACTACGATCGGGCGCGATCGACCCCTCGACGTACTGCCGAGTGGGACCAGGCGCTCAGGACTACCGGAGCCGACTGTCGTCGAGGAAATAAAGAGAGAATTAGCGCGACTACAGCGTCGCTACGATTTCATCATCATTGGTGCGCCGACGAGCTACGTGCAGCGAAGTGCTGCCAGCATTATTCCGGCGCCAGACGTGATACTCTGCGCGCGTATTGCGCACACGACGATCGGTGGTTTGAAATCAGCGGTGGATGGTCTGCGCGCAGCCGACATGCGAATTCACGGGCTGGTGCTCTGGGATGCGGAAATGCCGCAGCTGGAGACCCGCGAGGAAATGCTCGGTGCGGCCAGACAGCCGGAGTCATTCAGACCCGAGCTGGCAACCGCGCAGTAAGGGAAATGGCAGAGACAATTCCGGATTTGCGCAGCGTCCCGAAGGCTCGCGCGTATTCTGAGCTGAAAGGTCACGCGGAAGCAATTCTCGACGGTGTGAATGACGAGATTACGGCAATGGCGACCCTAGCTTCGCTGGTGCACCACGCTTTCGGTCATCTTTGGACCGGCTTTTACAGGGTTGTCGTTCCTGGCCAGCTGCTACGAGTGGGGCCATATCAGGGATCACTCGGTTGCCTCGACATCGCATTCGGTCAGGGTGTGTGCGGGACAGCAGCAGCCGAGATGAAGAGCGTTGTCGTCCCCGACGTCGAAAAATTTCCCGGACACATTACCTGTGATGCGCGCTCGCGATCGGAGATCGTAATTCCGGTGCGCGATAAACGTGGTGATTTGCTGGCCGTGTTCGACGTAGATTCTGACCGCCGTAACGCATTCGACACCGACGACCAGCGAGGTTTGGAACAGCTCATGTCCTGGTTTGCAACGGCTTGATGAGCGCTCCGGGGTACTCTGACGTCATCAATCATGCTCTCGCCTTTGCGGCGAAGCATCACGATCGCCAGGTGAGAAAAGGGACGAGGCTTCCCTACCTCACGCACCCGGCGAACGTGGCAATCATTCTCACTCGATACGGATGTGACAGCGATACTGTAGTCGCCGGCATTCTGCACGACGTAATTCAGGATTGCGTGCAGGACGGTTACTCACGCACGATGCTCGAGCAGCGAATCGGCGACAAGTTCGGCAGCAAGGTGCTGGAGACAGTACTGGCGGTCACCTACAGAAAGCTGGATGACGATGGCGTCGAGCTTTCTGGTGACGACCGACGAGTGGACTATCTGGAGCGGCTGGCCGCCGCAAATGACGAGGCGCGCTGGGTGTGTGCAGCTGACAAGATTCACAGCGCGGCATCGTTCATTTCAGATTTGCGCCGGACCGTCGATCCCGAATCGGTGTGGAATCGTTTTGGTGGCGGCAAAGCCGCGACGAGCCGCTGGTACCGGCAGGTGTATGATCGTTTGCGCCAGGTTGGGTTTGATGCTCCGATCATGTCGGAGCTGGATGCGGTGTCGGCCGAGCTACTCAAGCTCGCCGACTAGCTAAGTAAGGGCCGCTGTCCGGCCAGCGCCGTAGGTCTTCTCGACATAGTCGTCGAGGATCTTCAAAAACTCGGGCACGATGCCTTCACCCTTGAGCGTGACGGCGAGTTTTCCATCGATGTAGACGGGCGCCTTGGGGTCTTCAAAAGTGCCTGGAAGTGAAATACCGATGTTCGCGTGTTTGGACTCCCCCGGCCCGTTCACCACGCAACCCATCACCGCGACACGGAGATCGACTACGCGCGGATATACCTGCCGCCAGATGGGCATCTGTTCGCGCAGATAGGTCTGGATGTCTTCAGCCATGTGCTGGAAGAACGTGGACGTGGTGCGGCCGCAACCAGGGCACGCCGTAACCTGCGGGTTGAAGCTTTGTAGCTCGAGGGATTGCAGAATCTGCTGCGCGACTCGGACCTCTTCGCTGCGATCACCGCCGGGACGCGGTGTGAGGGAAACGCGAATCGTATCGCCTATTCCTTCCGTGAGAAGGATCGACAACGCTGCAGTGCTGGCGATGATACCCTTCGATCCGAGGCCGGCCTCGGTAAGACCGAGGTGTAGCGGATAATCACAGCGGTCCGCGAGCTGTCGATATACAGTTATGAGATCCTGAACGCCCGAGACTTTCGCGGAAATGATGATGCGATCGTGCCCGAGTCCCATCTCTTCCGCGACAGTTGCCGACCGTAGCGCACTCTGCAGCATTGCCTCGACGTAAACATCCTTGGCGTCGCGTGCTTCGCCGCTCCTTGCGTTTTCGTCCATCAGCTCTGTCAGCAGATCCTGATCGAGGGAACCCCAATTGACGCCGATTCTTACCGGTTTCCCATTATCGAGAGCAACCTGAATGATCGTGCGAAAATTTTCATCCCGCCGCTTACCGCCAACGTTGCCGGGATTGATGCGGTACTTCGCGAGCGCTTTGGCCGTCGCGGGATATCTGGTCAGCAGCAAGTGACCGTTATAGTGGAAGTCGCCAATGACCGGCACGTTGATGCCCATGTCGGTAAGGCGACTGACTATCTCGGGGACTGCTCTCGCGGCCTCGTCGTTATTGACGGTGACACGGACAAGTAAACTGCCGGCACGTGCGAGATCGGCGACCTGGAGTGCGGTTCCGGCTGCGTCGGCCGTGTCGGTGTTGGTCATCGACTGCACGACGATCGGATGTGCAGAGCCGACGGGAACGCCGCCTACGAATGCAGTTGGAGTCTTTCTACGGGTAATGCTGGACAACTGTGCCGGTCTGTGGTGAAAATGAAAGCTAATTCCGTGGCTCGAGCGCTGCATAAGAGCAGCGATTCACTTCCCCTGCTTCTGGAGCTCTGATGGCTGATACCCCAGAGACGGCTGAAACTCCGACTCCTCCCGCCCCTGTTGTGGCGCCAACGCACAAGAAACGGAATAAGGCGCTGATCATTCTCATGACGCTCTTCCTCGTTCCAGCAATAGCGATAGCGCTGTGGATTTGGGTAGCGCTGGGATACACCTACTCGTCGGGCGAGCGCGCTGGCTATCTGCAAAAGATTTCCAAGAAGGGATGGATCTGTAAGACGTGGGAAGGGGAGATAGCGATGACGGCATTGCCGGGTGCGACGCCGCAGTACTTCTCATTCACAGTGAGGAATGATTCACTCGCGCAGGTGCTGGAGCAAAACGCCGGCAAACAAGTGTCGCTGAAGTATGACCAGCATCGGGGCATTCCAACGAGCTGCTTCGGTGACACCGAATATTTCGTAACGTCGGTGCAGAGAATAAGCCCTTGATCTGTCTATTGTCTGCTCAGCCGGTCCTAGCTATTTTGTCCGCCAAGTCAGGCCGGGGCAGGGCAACAGCTTTGCTCGGCTTTTTCCAGCGCGAGGTGTTTGAGACTCGCGTAACAGATTGTCGAGGGTCGGGCGTTCCGCGCTCCCCAAGACACAATTTTTTTTCAGGAGTAGGGAATGCGTACGACCGGCAAAGTGAAGTGGTTCAACGACGCGAAGGGCTTTGGGTTCATCACACCTGACAACGGGCAGAAGGATTGCTTCGTTCACTACAGCGCGATTTCCGGCTCGGGGTTCAAGTCCCTTGCTGAGGGCGATGCTGTGGAGTTCGACATTGTCGAAGGTCAGAAGGGTCCGGCTGCCGAGAACGTGACGAAGACTTCTGCATAAGTCTCGCGTACTTCACTGGCACAATCTGGCGGGGCGTCTCACTCGAGGCGCCCCGTTGTTTTTTGTGGCGGTCGACCGCGCCGAGGTAGTGGCGCAACTTCGACTGCGTGTTCCAGTCGTTGCAGGAGTGACTCGCTTATGCTTCGCAGATCGACTTCGATTGTTGCACCGCTTGGGAGTGTTAGCTTTCCACTTGAAGTGGTTAGTCTGTTTGCAAGGTCGAGAGCTCTCGCGACAGGGATGTCGAGGTCGGCGATCAGATCGAGGGCGATGGAAATGAGTGCGAGGGACTCAATTGGGAGTCGGCGCGCGACGCCTTGGCGAGCCTGAAAGACCCCTTGCACGCGAAAGTGGGACAAGGTATTGTCCAACCACTTGGTGGTAACACCAAGTGCAAGTGCAGCCGTAGCAAGAGTATACGCGCGAGCCATTAATTATCCTAGTCCATTAGGATAATTAATGCAAGCCGCCTAACGATTCGTGAGCCAACCCCGATCAACATGAACCGACCTGCAACGCATCACCTGTTAGCCATACTGCTGGCGATCTCAGCCCTGGCTATTCCCGTCCGGGCACGCGCCCAAAAAGGTTATGCGCTGGGAATCGGTGGCGGCGCTGCCATCCCGGTCGGGAAACTCGGCGACGTCCAAAAAACCGGATACTCGGCTTTGCTGACGCTCGCGATAGGCTCGCCCGATCTGCCGATTGGTCTCAGGTTCGACGGGATATATAACAACCTAACTCGCGCGGACACGCCTACTGGAACGACCTCCGCCGATCTACGCGTTGCAGGTGCGATTGTGAACCTCGTTTACGCGTTTCCAGGAACGTACGCCAAGCCGTACGTGTTGGCGGGAGGCGGATGGTATAGCTCGAAGGTCGACACCACCGCTGCCAAAGCGCAAAGCAACTTCGGCTTCAACGCCGGACTCGGAACCACCTTCGGATTTGGACCGGCGGCAGCTTTCCTTGAGGCGCGCTACCACACTATATCACGCAGCGTCGTGAAGGGCGGCGTGTTCCAGTTCGTGCCGATTACTTTCGGCTTGATGTTCTAGACTGCGCGTAGAATCAGCTCGTTCCCGCGAGCGATCTCATTTTCCGGCCGAAGAGCATCACGCGCTGCCTGAATCTGCGCAGCAACCGCAGACGGGCCGGTACCACCCGGCACTTCACGACGAGCAACTGAGATCGTAGGCTCGAGCCAGTCGAGAACATCCTCGCCAAAAAGTCGGTGCGCGGCTTTGAACGACGACAGTGGAAGTGCATCAAGCTCACAGCCATCGCGCTCGCTTTCCCGGATCAACGACCCGATCGCGGCGTGCGCGTCGCGGAACGTCGCGCCCTTCTCGACGAGATAATCGGCAAGATCAGTCGCCATCATGCTGCTGGAGATGGCGCTCCGCATCCGCTTCCGGTTGAAGCGCGTCTCATGCAGCGCACCGGCAACCGCGGGCAGGACGAGCAAAACCGTGTCGACTGCGTCGAATAACACTCGCTTGTCGTCCTGCAAATCCTTGTTGTAACCGCTTGGCAATCCTTTCAGCGTGGACAGCAGCGTACTGAGATCTCCGATCGCGCGCGCCCCTGACCCACGCGCCAATTCGAGCGCATCGGGATTGCGCTTTTGCGGCATCATGCTCGAGCCAGTGGTAAACGCATCTCCGAACTGGACGAATCCAAACTCGCTCGAGCCGTAGATGATGAGATCTTCGGCGAGACGCGACACGTGCGTGGCAATCATCGCGACCGCAAACAGCAGCTCGGCGACAAAATCGCGATCGCCTACCGCATCAATGCTGTTTTGAGACAGCGAGTTGAAACCCAGACTTCCCTGCAGCAGAACGCGTGAAACCGGGAAGGCACAGCCCGCGATTGCTCCCGCGCCTAATGGCAGGATTGCGGTGACCCGCGAAGCTGCCGCAACCCGCGCGCGATCGCGCTCGAGGGGCCAGAAGTGCGATAGCATCCAGTGCGCGGCGAGAACTGGCTGCGCTCTTTGCATGTGGGTATACGCGGGCATCATCGCGTCATCGAGCGCAATTGCGTGATCGAGCATTACCCGCTGCAGCGCGCGCACAGCCGCGTCCAGCTTGATGCATGCATCCATCGCCCACAAACGGGTTGCGGTGGCGACTTGATCGTTGCGACTGCGCCCGGTGTGCAACTTCGAAGCGACATCGCCAATCTCCTCGTGCAGCAGGCGGTCGATCAGCGTATGCACATCTTCGTCGGAGGAAATCGGCTGAGCGCCGGCGGTGAGTTTCTGACCGACAGCGGTGAGGCCGTGCTCGATCTTCTTGCTCTCCTCGAGAGTAAGCACGCCCGCGCCCCACAGCGCGACAGCCCAGGCCTGCGACAGGCTGATGTCGAATGGCCAGAGCCGGAAATCGGTCCCAATCGAGCGATTGAGCGCTTCCAGTACCGCGGCCGGCGGGACGGCGAAGCGGCCACCCCACAGCTTGTGCGAAGTGTGATCCGACATGGCGACCTCCTTCAACTCAAGCTATGGCGAGCGTAGCGGTTTCGCTGCTTTGCTTCTTGGCTGCGTCCTCGCTGCGCTCCGCAGCGAGCTCCTGGTCGCGAATCGCGCGCACACGCGCCGACAGTCCGTAGAGTCTGATGAAGCCGGCAGCATCGCTCTGCTGATAGACGTCGTCCTCGCCGAAGGTGACGAAGCGCTCATCATACAGCGCGTTCTCGCTCTCGCGGCCGACCACGCTTGCCGTGCCCTTGAACAGCTTGAGAGTGACGTTGCCGGTCACGCGTTCCTGGGTGATGTTGACGAATGCGTCGTAGGCCTCACGCTCGGTGGTCCACCAGCGGCCCTCATAGACAAGGTCGGCATAACGGGGAGCGATGAGATCCTTGGCCGCTAGTGTGCGGCGATCGAGCACGAGCTGCTCCAGCTCACTATGGGCAGAGTAGAGAAGAGTACCGCCCGGCGTCTCGTAAACACCGCGCGACTTCATTCCGACAAGACGGTCCTCAACGAGATCGATCCGGCCAACTCCGTGGCGTCCGCCGATTTTGTTGAGCGTGTGCACGAGATCCACAGCATCGAGCTCCGCTCCGTTGACGGAGACCGGCGTCCCGCTGACAAAACCGATCGTCACTTCCTCAGGCTCGTCTGGTGCTTTCTCCGGCGATGTCGTCAGCATGAACAGATCGTCGGGCGGAGCCATTTGCGGCTTCTCGAGTACGCCGCCTTCGTGCGAGATGTGCCAGATATTCCGATCGCG
>Ga0075434_100003558_pt1 | contig 13912 bp, 12 predicted proteins | sample RhiMethybrSRZTD3_FD_75298 | JGI IMG/M metagenome (GOLD analysis project Ga0075434, IMG submission 75298) | Populus rhizosphere microbial communities from Tennessee, USA - Rhizosphere MetaG P. TD hybrid SRZTD3 | ecosystem: Host-associated > Plants > Roots > Rhizosphere > Soil | place: USA... | reverse complement strand
ACGGTCGTGTACAAGACGCCGGGGTGGCCGCCGGCGAGGTCGGCCCCCTATCGAGTCCGGATGATCCAAGACGCCAGCCATCGCATCATCGCGGCACGAGACGAGACGGCAGTCCGCCAGACGCTACGCACGCTGTTTTTGATACTCGCGATCGGCATTCCCGGCGCCATCGGTGTCGCATTCGCCGGCGGCTACTTCCTGGCGGGGCGAGTGCTGGCCCCGGTGGGCGCGATGGCCGAAACGGCGCGCAGGATCACGGCCGAGAGCCTCCACGCGCGACTGCCGGTCGACAATCGTGACGATGAGTTCGGACGGCTGGCCGGCGTGTTCAACGATACGCTCGCGCGCCTCCAGGATGCCTTCGAGCAGCTCCGGCGCTTCACGGCTGACGCATCCCACGAGCTTCGGACGCCGCTGACGGCCATGCGCAGCGTCGGCGAGGTCGCCCTGCAACGCCCATTGACGGCGGCGGGATACCGGGACGTCATCGGCAGCATGCTGGAAGAGGTCGACCGCCTCACCCGGCTCGTGGAGAGTCTCCTGACCTTGACGCGGGCGGAGGCCGGTCGCATTCCGCTCACGCGTCACCTCGTCGACCTGGGCGAGCTGGCCACCAGCGCTGCGGAGAGCCTCCGCATTCTTGCCGAGGACAAAGAGCAGACCTTGAACGTCACGATCGAGCCTGATGTCCGGACGGAATGCGACCCGGGGATCTTGCGCCAGGGACTGATCAACCTGCTGTACAACGCGATCAAGTACACGCCGAGCAAGGGAACGATCGTTGTGCAGGTAAGCGGGGGGTCCTCCGGCGAGGCCGCCATCGAGGTGAAAGATACGGGGCCGGGCATTTCGGTCGACCATCAGCAGCGGGTCTTCGAGAGGTTCTACCGCGTTGATGCTGGACGCTCGGCTGACGAGGGTGGCGTGGGCCTTGGGCTCTCGATCGCACGCTGGGCAATCGAAGCCAACGGCGGCCGTATCGAGCTCGAAAGCGAACTGGGAGCGGGCGCACTGTTTCGCATCGTGCTGCCGCGAGCCAGGCGGCCTGCCAGCCGGTCCGAAGCCTGACAGCGCTGTCAGGAAATCGTCAGTAGCCCACTCGTCGTCTACCCACGATGATCCTGTGCCCATGAAGGAGATCCTCGCCGCACTCTTCAAGCTGGGAGCGACGTCCTATGGCGGGCCGGCCATCATGGGCATCATGCAGGCCGAGCTACAGGAAAAGCGGAAGTGGGTCTCCAAGGAGCGTTTCCTGGAAGGCCTGGCGGTGGCGAACATGGTGCCCGGCGCGACCGCGACTCAACTTGGTATTTTCCTCGGATACGCGCGCGGAGGCTGGTGGGCGGGACTCCTCGGAGGGCTGTGCTTCGTCCTGCCCGCCTTCGTCGTCATGCTCGGCCTCACGATCGCCTATGCCGGGCTCGGCCTCACGCCGATCGCCCGGGGTGCACTCTATGGCCTTGGGCCCGTCGTCGTGGGCCTGTTCGCCGTTGCCCTGTACCGACTCGGCCGGTCCGCGGCGAGTACCCTACCGGAGGCGAGCATTTGTGTGATCGCGGCGGCCGCGTCCGTCGCCACCCCGCTCGGCATCGTCGCGATCCTCCTCCTCGCCGGCGCAGACGGGCTATTGCTCTTCCAGCCGAGACGGCCGGCGGTCGTCGCGGCGTCATTGGCCGTCTTTCTTCCCGTGGTGTTGATCTCGTGGTGGGCGGCCGCCATCGCTCCGGCCGCCGTGCCGGGCCGAATCCCGGACCCGCACAATCTCGTGGAGCTGGGAGTGTATTTCTTGAAGGTGGGAGCGTTCACGATCGGTGGCGGGCTGACGATGATCGCGTTCATCCAGCAGCAGGTCGTCACGCAATTCGGCTGGCTTACACCGCGTGAGTTCATCGATGGGCTTGCTCTGGGCCAGCTCACCCCCGGGCCCGTTCTGATGATCGCAGCGTACGTCGGTTACAAGGTCGCCGGGGCATCCGGCGCGGCAGTGGCGGCGACAGCGGCCTTTCTGCCTTCGTTCGTCATCATGCTGGCGATCTTGCCGATCCTGGACCGCGTCAGGAAGCTGGGATGGGTTCGGGCAATGATGAAAGGCATGGCCCCGGCCGTCATCGGTATCTTGGCCGTCTCGCTCGTTCGCCTTGCACCGGCAGCATTGCCGGATCCGTTCGCTGTCGCGATCCTGCTGGCAACCGTAGGGGCCCAGATCACGTTGGGCATCGGAGCTTTCAAGCTGATGGGTATCGGCGCTGTTCTTGGCCTGCTGCGGAGTCGGCTGCCGGCACTGCCGGACGTCGTCGGTTGAACGGCGGCTTCGTGATGGCTTGACACCGGAGATGTAACTAGTGTTTCATACAGGACGTGAGCGAGCAACACCTACTTCTCCTCCTGGTTGGCTTGCCGCCGGCACCGTCGAGCCTGCGGGTCCGCGTGTGGCGCCGGCTTCGATCGATCGGCGCCGTCGCCCTCAAGCGCTCGGCCTATCTGCTGCCGGACACGGCGGAGCGGTACGAAGATTTCCAGTGGCTCGCCCAGGAGATCCAGAGGGAGGGCGGTGAGGCGACGCTGATCCGCATCGAGCAGATCGAGAACATGAGTCATACGGACGTACTGAGGCTGTTTCATGAGGCGCGCGATGAGGACTACCGCCAGCTGGCTGCTCGTTACCGCAAGGTGCTGCAGGGTCTGGACCGGAAATCCGTGAGTCAGCGGGTCCAGGATGAGCTCGCGCGCTTGTCGAAGGACCATCAACGAACCCGTGACATCGACTTCTTCGACGCCCCCGGCGGCGCTGAGGTCAGGCGTCTCGAGGAGGCCATCGCCATGCGTACCCGACGACCGGAGCCAGCGCGCCAGGAGCCGCGTCCGACGCTCGATCTCACCAAGCTACGTGGGCGGCGCTGGGTGACCCGCCCCCGCCCGCACGTGGATCGCATCGCATCAGCGTGGCTGATCAAGCGCTTCATCGATCCGGAGGCCGTGTTCGTGTTTGCGCCGCCCACCGAGTTCCCGAAGGACGCGATTCCCTTCGACGCTCCGGGTGTGGAGCTGAGCCACCAGGGCGAGGACTGCACGTTCGAGACACTCGTCAAGCGGGCGCAGCTTCGCGATCGCCGATTGGTGCGGCTCGCGGAGGTGGTGCACGAGGCGGATCTCCGTGACGGCAAGTATCTGCACGAGGAGGCCCGCGGGATCGACGTTGCGATCCGTGCGCTGCTCGCGGCCTCCGCAGACGACGACCAGGTTCTCGGCCAAGGCATGATGCTCTTCGAAGGGCTCTATGCAACCACGTCGAGGAAGCGCTGATGTCCATCCTGGTGCTGTCGCGCACGGATGTCCTCGAGCTGCTTTCGTTGCGGGACTGCATCGAGGCCGTCGAGCGCGCCTTCCGGCTCCACGCCGAGGGGCGGACGCTCGGGCCCGGTGTCCTTTCCGTGCCGGCCACGGATGGCGGCTTTCACATCAAAGCAGCCGGGCTCGTGGGTGAGCGCAGCTACTTCGCAGCCAAGACGAACGCGAACTTTCCCGCTAACCCCCAGCGCTTCGGCCTGCCGACGATCCAGGGAATGGTCGTCCTGGCCGATGCGAGCAGGGGCGAACCGCTGGCGGTGATCGAGTCGGGCAGTGTGACGGCGTTGCGCACCGCAGCGGCGACAGGGGTGGCGGCGAAGTTCCTTGCGCGCCGCGATTCCCGGGTGGCCACCATCGTCGGCTGTGGCGTCCAGGGTGAGATGCAGCTGGCCGCCATCGCGGCCGTGCTGCCGTTGCAGCGGGCGCACGTGCTTGATCTCGACCACACGCGCGCTGAGAACCTGGCGACCCGGGCCCGGGCCAGCCTGGGATTTGAGGTGCGTCCCGCCAACGACCTGCGCAAGGCCCTCAGCGAAAGCGACGTCTGCGTTACGTGTACCCCGGCCCGCCGCGCATTTCTGCTGGCGGCCGATGTGGTGGGCGGCACCTTCATCGCTGCGGTCGGCGCCGATGCCCACGGGAAGCAGGAACTGGAGCCCGCGCTCTTGCTGAACTCGACGGTCGTCGTCGACGTGCTGGCGCAATGTGTGGAGATCGGCGAGATGCAGCACGTTCTGCCGACCGGGTTGATGCCGCGGGAGCGGGTGCCCGCGGAACTCGGCGACGTCGTCGCGGGCCGCCGGCCGGGTCGAACGCGCTCAGACGAGATCACGATCTTCGACAGTTCGGGCACGGCGTTGCAGGATGTCGCGGCGGCGATCGCCGTGTAAGAGAAGGCGCGGACGACGGGGCGCGGCACGGAAGTGACGCTCGATGCGTGAGTGCTTCAGCAAGACACCAGGAGGACGAGCATGAAATGGGTGACGCGCGAACGCGCCCGGGTCGACCGGATCGCCTGTCCGTGGCTGATCACGCGCTTTATCGATCCCGAGCCGGAGTTTCTGTTCGTTCCGGTCAAGGACGTTCTGACGGTCGCGGAACGCGAGCACGCGATCCCGTATGACATCCCTGACGTGGAGCTGGGCCATCGGGGGCCCCTCTGTTCCTTCGACGCCTTTATCGAACGCTACGAGCTCGCGGACCCGGCGCTGACGACGCTGGCCGCCATTGTCCGCGGGGCAGATACGGACGACCGAGGGCTGACCCCCGAGTCCGCAGGTCTCTACGCCGCTGCCACCGGATTCCAGGCGATCAGCCGGGACGACTTCGACAACATGAGCCGGCAGTTTCCGATGTACGACGCGCTGTACGAGTTCTCACTACAGCAGTCGGCGGCAGTCCCGCGCCAGTCGCGGGTGCTCTTCGTATGCCTCCACGGTGCCGCCAAGAGCGTGGTCGCGGCGGCGCACTTCCGGCGGCTCGCCGCCTCTCGCGGTCTCGCAGTGGGCGCCGTGGCCGCCGGGACGGAGCCCGACCCTGAGCTCGCGCCGGGTGCGGTGAAGGGTTTGGTCGGCGACGGACTCACGGCGACACCACGGAGGCCACGGCCGGTCACGCTTCATGACCTGGATTCCGCGACGCGGGTTGTGAGCTTCGGATGCGATGTCGCCGCGGCGCGCGGTCAGCGGGTCGAGCAGTGGGACGTTCCTGCGGTCAGTGAGGGTTACGCGGCCGCGCGCGATCGAATCGTCGCCAACGTCGAGCGCCTCGTCGGGGAGCTTACCGGCGGGCGTTGAGCTCGGATCGCGTGTAACCGTTCGCCGTCGCCGTAGCCGGTAAGCGCGTCCAGCTTGACGCGGCGACGACTTCCCGCAGTAATCTCCTCCTTCGGCACATCGGCCACAGTACCCCATAAGTATCGGGTTTAGCAGCCATATTCAGTTGCGAGCGCTTCCGCTTGACACGATGATGAAACTATTGTTTCATACAGCAACATAGAAGCGAACGAGAGGAGACGGTGATGGTTGACGTGTACCTGCTGGAAACGCTGATGCGCGAACAGAAAGCCGGTGTGCAGCGCCGGGCGGCTCTGAATGCGGCGCTCCATGAGCTCGAACGGTCGCGCGGGCGGAGCGGCGAAAGGCTCGTGGCGCGACTGCGGCGGGCGGTGATCACGCTGCTGCCGAGCCGTCGCGTTGAAAGGATGGCTGGCCGATGACGCCAGGCGTTGCGATCGCCGACGCCCCCAGCACTCCGATCGCCGTACATCCGCCACAGACCGGTACTCAGCGGAAGCCGATGCCGGCGGCGGCGCGCACGCGGCTGCTGCTCGATGGCGCGATCGTCCCGGCCTTGCTGCGCCTGGCCGCCCCGAACGTGGTCGTCAACGTGGTGCTCATCGCCGTGACGGCCGGCGTCGATGCCCACTTCGTCGGTCGGCTCGGCCCGAGCGCTCTTGCCGGCCTCTCACTCGTTTTTCCGCTGCTGATGCTCATGCAGCAGATGGCGAACTCGAGCATGGGGAGCGCCATCGCTTCGTCGATCGCCCGCGCCATCGGTGCCGGGCGCAGTCAGGACGCCTCCGCACTCGTCGTCCATGCACTTCTGATCGCGGCCGGCATGGCGGCGATCTTCTCGACGCTCCTGATCGTGGGTGGCCCGACGTTCTACGCGCTCATGGGCGGTCGGGAAACCACGCTCGCAGCGGCGGTCGAGTACTCGAACACGATCTTCGCGGGCGCGCTGGTCTACTGGGTGCTCAGCACGCTGACGAGCATCATCCGGGGCACCGGGCAGGCCGGTGTTCTCGCGATCGTGTATCTCGCCGCCGAGCTCCTCCACATCCTGCTGGTGCCGGCGCTGGTGTTCGGCTTCGGTCCCATCCCCGCGCTTGGCATCACGGGGGCCGGACTGGCGACCGTGGCCTCGTTCACCACGTCGAGCCTCGTACTGGCGTGGTATCTCGTGTCAGGGCGGACGCCTCTCCGGCTGTCGCTTCGAGGCGTCAGGCTCGACCGCCGGCTGTTCAAGGACATCTTGCGCGTCGGGGCGCCGATGTCGCTCCAGCCTTTCGTCAACAACCTCACGCTCGCGACGCTCACCGCGTTCGTCGCGACGCTGGGGCCGACGGCGCTTGCCGCGTTTGGCGTCGCCGTGCGTCTCGAATACTTTCAGATCCCGCTCACCTTCGGCCTCGGCGCCGCTGTCGTGGCGATGGTGGGCACCAACCTCGGCGCCGGTAAAGTGGCCCGCGCCGAGCGTATCGCCTGGACCGCGGCGGGGCTGGCGGCCGGTGTGACCGCGCTGATCGGTCTGGTAGCGGTCACGGCGCCCGGGCTGTGGACCGTCCTCTTCAGTGCGGCGCCCGAGGTTCACCGCCAAGCTGCCATCTACCTGGCCATCGCGGGCCTTGGCTACCCCTTCTTCGGGATCGCGATGATGCTCTCGTCCGCGTTCCAGGCCGCGGGCCGACCGGCCTGGCCCCTGCTGAGCGTCGCGAGCCGCTCGGTGATCGTCGTCGCCGGTGGTTTCATCGCGCTTCGGCTCCTCGGCAGCTCGCTCGCCGGGCTTGGTGTCGCCGCTGGGCTCGGACTCTTTGCGTTCGCGACGATCTTGACGACCGCCTTCCGCAGCGGCGGGTGGAAGTGTCAAGAGCCGATGACGAGGTCTAGGAAGGAGAACTGACGATGTCGACCTGTTACCGCCAGCTCATTCGGAGAATCATCTCGAGCATCGCCGGCGTGGCCGCGCTCGTGACGGGACTCGGGGCAACGGCCGCGCGCGCCGACGAGATTCGAATCCTGTCCGCCGCCGCATTGCAGTCTGCGTTCCCAGAGATCACCCGCGGCTTCGAAAGCGCCTCGGGGCATACCCTCCGCATCGGCTACGCGACGATCGGGGCGGTCACGCAGCGCGTGCTCGCGGGGGAGACGGCCGACGTGGTGATCGGGTCGACCCTGTCGATGCCGACGCTCGTACAGGGCGGCAAGATCGATCCTCGCAGCCAGCTGACCGTATGCCGGACCGGTATCGGCGTCGTCGTGCCGTCGGGGACGCCGAAGCCGGAGATCGGCTCGATCGAGGAATTCAAGCGCGCCGTGCTCGCCGCCCGGGTCGTGGTATACGCCGATCCCGTTCGCGGCGGCGCGGCTGGCGTCCACATCGGGTCCGTTTTCAAGGAACTCGGGATCGTTGACCATCTGAAATCGCAGATCACGCTCGCCGCGGGTGGTGACGTCACCGAAGTGACGCTCGGGCAGGGTGCCGGCGCCCTCGGTCTGACGCAGATCAGCGAGATCGTCGGTAAGCCCGCTGCCGAGTTCGTGGGGCCGCTTCCGCAAGAACTCCAAAATGAAACGGTCTTTGTGGCCGGTACGCCCGCCGGCGTCGACCCGACGCCCGCCGTCACGGCCTTTCTCGCATTCTTGAAGAGCCCCCGCGCGGCAGCAGCCATCCAAGCCAGGGGCATGCAAGTCGACGAAGGAGGTCGCCGACATGAAAGCCGTTACTGACACCAACGGGAAGGAAAGGACAGCCACCATGCTGAGAGAAATCAGCCCGATCGCGGTGCGGCCGTGGACGCTCAACGGCATCTCCGAGCGAATGATCGTGAGCCACTACGAGAATAACTACGGCACGGCCGTGCGCACGCTGAACGCCGTGCGACGTGAGCTCGCCGAGCTCGATGCCGGCGCGGCGCCCTATCGGCTGCGCACGCTCAAGCGCGAGGAGCACAGCGCCATGGGGTCGGTGGCGCTGCACGAGCTCTACTTCGGCAATCTCGGCAGTGAGGGCAACGCCGGCCTCGGGCGACCCAACTGGCACGAAGTCCCGAACGAGATCGCCCCCGTGCTCGAAGAACACTTCGGCAGCGTCAAGGTGTGGCGGCGCGAGTTCGTGGGCGTGGCGCAGGCATTGGCCGGTGGCTCCGGCTGGGCGCTGCTCACCTATTCGCGTCGCGACAAGCGCTTCTGGAATCAGATGGCCGCCGATCACACGCAGTGCGCCGTTGATGCGGCGCCCGTGCTGGTGCTGGACATGTACGAGCATGCGTACCACCTGGACTTCGGCGCGAACGCCACGGCCTACATCGACGCGTTCATGCGGAACGTCAACTGGGCCGCCGTCCTCAAGCGGATCGCGGCCGTCACCGGCAATCAGGCGCTGCCGGCGGAGGATCCGTCGAACCAGGAGATCCCCTCGATGTCCGTCGAAGAGCTCGCGGCGCAGCTCGGGAAGGGGCAGCCCGTCCAGGTCCTGGACATGCGGCCGCGGCATCACATCTCGCGGAACGTCGACTTGATGGAAGGCGCAGTGTGGCGCGACCCCGATCAGGTCGAGGAATGGATCGGCGAGCTCGCTCCCGATCAGCCGGTCGCCGTGTATTGCGCGTACGGCTTCCACGTCGGCTGCAACGTCGCGAAGACGCTCAGAGAGCGCGGCTTCGACGCCCGCTACATCCGCGGTGGCGTCTCGGCGTGGTACGCCGCGGGCGGCGCGCGGGCGCTGAAACCGACAGCGGGATAGCTCCAAGGATCTTGAGCGGTGGAGATCAACCGGCTCAACACACACCCGGGCGTCACGGAGGACGTTCTCGATGATCAACTACGAGTCCGGCCGCTTGCATCGCCGCACGCTACTCACCGGCATCCTGGGCGCGAGCGCCGCCATGGCATGTGACCCTCGGAGTACGCGAGGCGTTCGACCGATCCAAGGCGGTCAAGCAACAACGGTGGCGGCCGTGGAGCAGAACACCACGAAACGCCGGGGCGTCGGCTTGCGCGCGCTCGACCCCGAGCGCGCCTCGGCAGGATTCACCCTTTTCTCCCCCCTGATCTTCGGAGAAGGAAGAGTGTATCTCGTCGACCTTCACGGCACGGTCGTCCACACCTGGAACATGCCGTATCCGCCGGGTCTGTCGGGCTATCTCACCGAGCGCGGGACGCTGTTCTACAACGGGCGCACGTCAGAGGACAGCTTTCTGAGCCGTTTTCCGTTCAAAGGGGGCGTGGTCCTGGAAGCAGACTGGAACGGCAAGGTCCTCTGGGAAGTCCGCCATCCGGACCACCATCACCACGGCATTCTGCTGCGCAATGGCAACGTGCTACTGAACTGCATGGGACGGGTTCCCGACGACATCGCCCGGCGTGTGAAAGGAGGCGTGGAGGAGGATCAGTTCCCTTCGGGCCAATATGCTCCGCGGGCGAACGCCGAAGCCGGCAAGATGTACTCCGATTACCTGGCCGAGGTGACGCGCACGGGACAAACCGTCTGGGAGTGGCGGACCTGGGAGCACCTCGATCCCGTCGAGGACGGCATCACCGAGATCCAGGCACCTCGGACGCTGTGGGCGCAGGGCAACAGTGTCCTCGAGCTGGCTGACGGCGACCTCCTCACCAGCTATCGGCCCACCTCGACCGTTCTCCGGATATCCCGGAAGACCGGCAAGATCCTGTGGAAACTGAGTGCCCCGACCGTCTCCGGCCAGCATGCGCCGACCCGCCTGGAGAACGGCAACATCTTGATCTTCGACAATGGTGTGCATCGCCTCGATGACTCGATGCCGTTCTCGAGGGTGATCGAGGTCAATCCCGCGACGAATCAGATCGCCTGGAAGTATCAGGACAAGCCGACCTGGAACTTCTTCTCGCCCCGCATGGGCAACGCCCAACGTTTGCCGAACGGCAATACGCTGGTCTGCGAGTCCTCCTTCGGGCGCTTCTTCGAAGTCACCGGAGACGGGGAGATCGTCTGGGAGTACGTCAATCCGTTCTTCGGGAAGCCCTTCTTTGCTGGGCCGCCGACCACGCAGGGCAACCTGGTCTTCCGGGCGCTCCGTTACAGCGCAGAGGAGATCGCCCGGGCCAAGGCGACGGGCAAAGCGTGAAGAAGGAGACGACGATGCATCACCCAATCCTTCCCATGCCGTGCCGGCCGTATGCTCTGAACTGGCTGCCTGAACGGCTGATTGTCAGCCACTACGAGAACAACTATGGTGCCGCCGTCCGGTCGCTCAATACCCTCCGCGATCGGCTGGCCGCAATGGATCCCGCTGCGACGACTACCGCCGACATCCGCGCCTTCAGGCGCGAGGAACTGTCGGCGATGGCGTCGGTCGTCCTCCACGAGCTGTACTTCGCTAATCTCAGCGGTGATCGGAAGGCCCCTCCGGCGAGGATGACCGACGCGCTCGAGGAGCACTTCGGCGGCATCGATCGCTGGCGGGGCGATTTCGTCGGCGCCGCGCGGGCCCTGGCGGGCGGCTCGGGCTGGGTCCTGCTCAGCTACTCTCCCCACGAGGGGCGGCTGTACAACCAGATCGCGTTCGAGGATGCACACGCTATCCCCGGCTCGGTGCCGCTGCTCGTGCTGGACATGTACGAGCATGCGTACCATCTGGAATTCGGGGCCAACGCGCTCGCGTACGTGGAAGCGTTCATGCGGCTCATCGACTGGAGCGTCGTCGCCGAGCGACTCCAGCAGGCCGTGGACGGTCACTCATCGCGCGAATCTCAGCCTTCGGACGGCACACTCCCCTCGGTCTCGGTGGAAGAGCTCGGCGCGTTGATGGCAACAGATCCGCGGCCGCAGGTGGTCGATGCTCGGCCGAGGAACTACGTCTCGAGAAATCCTGAGACGATGCCCAATGCCGTCTGGCACGATCCGGAACGCGTCGACGACTGGTGCGGGCAGCTATCCCCGGCGGCCCCGGTGTTCGTCTATTGCGCCTACGGCTTCGAAGTCGGCTGTAGCGTGGCGGCGGCGCTCAAGCAGCGTGGCTTCGATGCGCGATACGTTCGTGGCGGCTTTGCCGCGTGGTGCGGCGCTGAAGGCCCACGCGGTGGCGGTAGGGGCGGTTGACCGCCGATACGTTCGTTGTGGCGCAGGCGGTGGGGCAGCCGGGGGTGTCCTGTTTGGCAGAGGGCCCCAAATCAGGAAGGCGCCGGTTCGAGACCATCCCGGGGAGCTAACCGCGCGCCTACTTCGGCAACGCGGGCCGCGGGCGCCGGCGCGCTTCGGACGCCACCGGCGTGACTTTGCTTGACGGGTGGCGTGCTCCCCGGATACGCTCCTGCGCAACTCTCCACGGAGGAAGAACCCGATGGGCCACTGGATTACGGCGGGCATTGGACTCGTCGTCGTGCTCGCGACCGCTTGGCCCACGTCGAGCCAGGCTCAAGCCCGCGACCCCGAGGTGGTGGTGAGCCAGGCTCCTTCCGAGTCCGACCCGAACCCGTTCGATTCGCGCTGGGACTTCTCGCTGGGGGCGCGCCTCGGCCGTCCGAGTGGGTACATCAGGGCGGGGGAGAACGGTGGTCGCGGCAATCGCCTTCTCCTGGACGAGGACCTCGGGGTGAGGGTGTCGGAGGCGGTCGAAGCGGGCGTCGCCTTTCACTTCTCGCCACGCAACGCGATTCGGGCCACCGCCCTCTACTACTTCCTTCGCGGTGAAGGCCTGATGGATCGCCCCCTGGTCTTCAACGACGAGGTGTTCACGAACCCCGGCCACGTGTCGATCGACGCCGACTTCTATCGGCTCGGCCTGTCCTACGAGCGGACGGGCACCGTTCCGGGAGGGTTTCTGACCGGCAGTGTCGGCCTCACGTACGTGCACCTCAAGCCCGAGCTCACCAACCATGGCCGGAGCAACTCGGAGGATTTTTCCAAGGCCGAGCTCCCCGTCCCCATCGTCGGGCTTCGTTTCGACATCCCCATGGGCAACGGCTTCGCGGCCCGCGCGTCAGTCGCTGGTGGCGGCCTTCCGCGGGTGAATAGCGGGCGCAAGGAGAACGGCAACACGGTCTACCTCGAACAGATTCACGGGGACGCGGAGTTCGCGCTGACGTATGCCATCACGAAGTCCACGTTGCTCGACATCGGCCCCCACGCGACGTACTTCTTCCAGCGCAAGAAGAGCCGCGGCGACGACAACGCCTTCGAGCTCTTCGACTACGGCCTGCGGGCCGGGCTGACGTTCAAGTTCTGATCGAGGGGCGGCCACGCGCCGCCCCTCGATCAGCCGCCAACCTCGCCGAGGGTGCTCACGCGCGGCGGTATTTCGAGTACACCCGGCGGTACTCGCCAACCGCCCAGTTGACCGCGTCGTCGGGACTTCCGCCGCGCGCGACGCGCGTGCACATGTCGGGGAAGATGAACGACGCGACGATCTCCTGGATCTGCGGAGTGAACGGGCCGGGATAGCCGGCGAACGCGACGATGTCCGGGAAGTCCTGCAGCACCTGCAGCTTCGGATCCGTGCCGATCACCGGCATCGGCTTCTTGTACGCGTCGCGCACGAACGGCATGTTGTAGCCGCGGCTGCCGACCATCGAATCCTTCCAGTTGTCGGCCAGGTGGAGCAGGAATTCCTTGGCGGCCGGAACGTTCTTCGCAAACTTCCAGATGGCATAGGCATTGGGATTGGCGATAGACACGCGCTTGCCGGGCAGGCCTTGCGGCTCGAGGGCGACGCCGGTCTGCTGGAAGACTCTGGGATTGGTGTCCTCGGTGGAGCGGTACGCCGAGATCGCGTCGTGGATCCAGCACGCGACGCCCGAGGCCAGGAAGCGATTGTCGGAGGCGTCGTCCCACGAGAAGACCTCCGGGGTCATCCCCTCGTCGAACAGCGCCTTGAGGAACCGCAGCCCCTCTCGCATCTCCTTGGAGTCGATGAGGATGTTCTGGCCCGACTCGTCGGCCTCGCGGGCGCCGTGGCTGAACAGGATGGCGCGCAGGAACAGGTTCGCGTCGTTACAGTGCGAGAACGCGATGCCGGTGGGATGGCCCTTGGCCTTGAGCGTGCGCGCCGCGACGCGGGCCTGCTCCCAGGTGTCGGGCGCGGGGAGCCGCTCCTGCTCGAAGAGATCGCGGCGCCAGAGCATCGGCGCGACGATGTAGAAGTCGGGCACCGCGTACCAGCGGCCCTCGACCACCGAGATCGGCCTCGCCGCCGGGATCCAGCCGCCGAACTTGTTCCCGATCCGGTCGGCCACATCGGTCAGGTCGACGAGACTGCGATGATAGAGGGCGGTCAGGATCGTGCCCACGAAGTAGATGAGGTCGTGACCGGCCCCGGCAGCGAGCTCGGCGGCGAAGCGCGAGGGCAGATCCAGATGCGGGATGCGGTCGATGCGAACCTTCACACCGTTCTGCTCGCCCCACTTCTTCACGAAGCCGTCGAACCACGTGTCATAGGCGGGGACGAAGTGGCTCCACTGCAGTATCCGAAGGCTCGTCCCCTTGATCTGTGCCGGCGCCTGGCGCGCCTGCAACATCGTGAGCAGGGAGCTGCCCGCCACCGCGGCGGCGGTCGTCTTCAGGAACTGCCGGCGTCCCGAATGAGGTCGCTGGAGCGTCGCGGGCGGGGGGTTCATCGACAACCTCCTCTGTGGGAGCGAGCGGGTCGACGATCGCGCGTGAGACCGATGCGACAGGACGAGGGGACGCTATGCCGCACATCCGGTGTTGTCAAGCAGGACGCCCCCGTCAGCCGCGCACCATCCGCTTGATCTCGGTCTCGGCCCAGAGAATCGCGTCCTTGGGCTTGGCCTCGTTGGTGACGGCG
>Ga0075434_100003556_pt1 | contig 13914 bp, 8 predicted proteins | sample RhiMethybrSRZTD3_FD_75298 | JGI IMG/M metagenome (GOLD analysis project Ga0075434, IMG submission 75298) | Populus rhizosphere microbial communities from Tennessee, USA - Rhizosphere MetaG P. TD hybrid SRZTD3 | ecosystem: Host-associated > Plants > Roots > Rhizosphere > Soil | place: USA... | reverse complement strand
CGGCCTCGCCGTTGCCCTCCGCCCACTCGCGCACCCCGTTGTGGAGCGCCATGCCGATGTCGAGGCGGCACGTCGAGTCGAGATCGGCGCGCACCTCCGCGATCGCGGTCTTGAGCGTGGCCGGCGTCACGCGCACGCCGCGCATGCGGATCGCCGCCTGGTGGACCAGCCCCGGCAGCAGCTGCTGGCTGCCGATCTCGGAGAAGCGGGTCACGCGCGGGCCGATCGCCAGGTCCCATCCCGCCGGCAGCAGGGACGGCATCTCCTGGCGCGTGCGCTCCGGCGCCGCCTCGGTCGCGCCGAAGTACTCGAGCTCCGCGAGCAGCGCGGCGAGGCCCTCCTTGCCCTTGGGCTCGTCCTCCCGGCCATAGTCGTAGGCAAGAGTGATGTCCACGTTGAGGCAGCCGGGGACGTGGCGTGTGACCACCCGCAGCCCGTTCGGGAGCCGGAAGCTCTCGAAAGTTGTGCTGTCCTCGAGGACGGTGGGGCCCAAGTCGGCGCGGGCCCGGGCGGGAAGCGTGAGCAGGGCGAGCGCGCATAGGGCTGCGGCGGGAAGCCAGGAGTGGGAGGGGGACACGCGGAATCCTTAGGACGGGAGCGCTCCCCCGGGCTCCCGGGGGCATGACACGGCCCGCGATTCTACAACACGAGACGTATGCGAAGCAGCCAGGCCTCCGATGCGGAGTCGGCCCGCGGGCCGGCTGGCGGTTTATGAATCGTCCGGGCTAGACTGCGGCCCCTATGGTCGACGAAGCGGAGGTGCGGCGCGTGGTGCGCGCGGCCGTCGAGCGCGCGCTCGGCGCGGAAGCGAAAGCGCCGGCCGCCGCAGCTGCGCCGGCCCCTGCCGCAGCCGCGGCCGGCGCAGGAGCGAAGCGGGTCGCGATCGGCTCCGACCACGGCGGGTTCGCGCTCAAGGAGATCCTGAAGCGCGCGATCGCAGAGGACCTGGGCTGGGCGGTGCACGACTGCGGCACGCATTCCACCGAAGCGGTGGACTACCCGGACTTCGCGGCCGCGGTGGCGCGCGAGGTGGCGAGCGGGCGCTGCGCGCGCGGGATCGTGGTGGACGCGGCCGGGATCGGCTCCTCGATGGCGGCGAACAAGATTCCCGGCGTGCGCTGCGCCCTGTGCCACGACGACGCGACCGCGGTGAACGCCCGCGAGCACAACGACGCGAACGTGATGGCGCTCGGCGCCCGGATCGTGCAGCGCGGGCTCGCGACCCGGCTCGCGCGGCTGTTCCTCACCACGCCGTTCGGGGGCGGACGCCACGAGCGGCGGGTGCAGAAGATCATGGCGCTCGAACGCGGGGCGTCATGAGGCTGACGCACCGCGTCATCCAGCGACTCCCGAAGACCGACATCCACTGCCATCTCGACGGTTGCATCCGGCCGCGCACCATGCTCGAGCTGGCCGAGGCGCAGGGCGTCCGGCTCCCGACCCACAATCTCGCCAAGCTGACGCGCTTCCTCGAAGCCGGCAAGCGCACGCGCAACCTCGGCGACTACCTCAAGATCTTCGACTACACGCTGAGCGTGCTGCAGGAGAAGGAGGCGCTCTACCGCGTGGCCTACGAGCTGGCCGAGGACTGCGCGGCGGAAAACGTGCGCCACCTCGAGGTGCGCTACTCGCCGATCCTCCACCGCCGCAAGAAGCTTTCGTTCGAGGACATCGTGGACCCGGTGATCGCGGGCCTGAACGACGCCGGCCGCAAGCTCGGGGTGAGCACCGGCGTGATCATCTGCGGGATCCGCTCGCTGAATCCCAAGTACTCGCTGGCGCTCGCCGAGCTCGCGGTTGCATACAAGGGCAAGGGCGTGCTGGCGTTCGACCTCGCGGGCCAGGAGAAGGACTATCCCGCCAAGATGCACCGCGCCGCATTCCAGCTGATCCTCAAGAACAACATCAACTCGACGGTGCACGCCGGCGAGGCGTTCGGGGCGGCCAGCATCGGCCAGGCGCTCCACTATTGCGGCGCGCACCGCATCGGCCACGGCACGATGCTGCGCGAGGACCCGGACCTGATGCGCTATGTGAACGACCACCGCATCCCGCTCGAAGTCTGCATCTCCTCGAACCTGCAGACCCGCACCGTACCCGAGGTGCGCGAGCACCCGTTCCACTACTACTTCCGCCAGGGCCTGCGCGTGACGCTCAACACCGACAGCCGGCTGATCTCGGCGACATCGGTCTCGAACGAGATCGCGATCGCGACCCGCGCGTTCCGGCTGAGCCCGTACGAAGTGAAGAAGATCATCATCAACGGCTTCAAGAGCGCCTTCATTCCCTATGCCGACAAGGCGCGCATGCTGCGCCTGGTGACGCTCGAGGTGGACCGCATCTTCATGGAGGAGTTCCCGAGCGAATACGACCGCGGGGCCACCGGGCTCTAGGGCCCTCAAGGTACTTCACAAGTCGATCAGGATTCGCTTGACCCTTCCCAAACGACTGCGTAGGTTCATAGTTCCCAGTTGCCCTTGGCGTCGTGCGGCACCCGCAGGATGAAAGTCTGGGTTACCTCCCAGAAAACACCGACTCGAGACTCGATGCCCCCTTCCGTTCGCCGCTCCATCCCAGGGGTCTTACTATTTGCGCTGCTGGCGGTTCCGGCCGCCGCCCAGGACCGGGGGAGCATCGCGGGGAAGGTCCGGGACAAGCGGACCAAGCACGCCGTCCCGTTCGCGACCGTAACCGTGGTCGGAGGCCAGCGGGGGGCCCTGACCGACTCCGAGGGCCAGTACGTGGTCACCGGGGTGGGGGCGGGCACATACGAGGTCCGGGTGCAGTTCCTGGGCTACGCGCCGGCTTCGAAGACCGGGGTGGTGGTCGCGGGTGGCAAGACGACGCCCCTCGACTTCGATCTCGATGAGATCGTGGTCCGCGAGGAGAAGGCGATCGAGGTCACCGCCGAGCGCCGCCTGGTCGAGGTGAAGCAGGGCGCCACGATCCGCAGCGTCAGCGCGGCCGAGATCCGGAACCTCCCGGTGCTGACGGTGAGCGACGTGCTCCAGCAGCAGGCCGGGATCAGCACCGACGCGGACCAGATCCACATCCGCGGCGGCCGCGCCGACGAAACCATGTTCGTGGTGAACGGCGTGGCGAACCGCGACCTGGTGACCGGGCAGTCCACGGCCGGCCAGCTCAACGCGCGCTCGGTGCAGGAGGTGAACGTCGCCACCGGGGCCTACGACGTGCGCTACGGCAACGCGCTCTCGGGCGTGGTCGAGATCAAGCTCAAGGAGGGCACCGACCGCTTGGGAGGAGGGATCACGACCGGCGGCGGCAGCTACGGCGGCCGGGCGTTCCAATTCGTGCTGAGCGGACCGATCTCCAAGGAGAAGCTGAGCGGCATCTTCGACGTCTCGACCGCGCTGTACGAGACCCGCTTCCGCTTCCTCGACCTGCCGCCCCAGGGCGGGTACAGCAACTTCGGCGGACCGGTCTTCTCATCGAACATCTACCATCCGCTGCACTCCAGCTACGAGGACTCGTTCCTCGGCTACCACTTCAAGTACGGCGACTTCTTCAGCCCATCCGAGGACAACCGCTGGGCACTGCGCTACGGATTGACGTGGAAGCCGACGGTCCACGACAAGTGGAACCTGAGCTTCTCCAAGCGCATCGCGATCGACCAGGGCTTCAGCCGCACGTTCATCACCGCCACCGGCGACGTGGGCGATCCGGCGTACCCCTGGCAGTTCGCGCACAACATCGACCATGCGAACACCATCTTCGAGGACAACACCCAGACCTCGCTGGAGTGGCGGCGCACGCTGTCGACGACCAGCTACGTGAACTTCCAGGTGTCGCGCTACCTGTTCGCGCAGCGCACCGACGTCCAGGGCAAGATGTGGAACGAGTACGTGCAGCCCAACGACAAGGCGGCCTTCGACAGCACGGACGTGCGCTACAACGACTACTTCACCGACACCGGGGACGACTACCAGTGGCAGGACCGCCGCACCTCGACCTGGGGCCTGCAGGGCAGCATGGTGCAGCGCATGAAGCGGCACGAGATCGAGTTCGGAATCGACCACGAGTTCCAGACCGTGCAGTACGTCACCATCGAGAACCCGTGGATCGCGGATCCGAGCGGGCTCGGCGACTCGCACGACTTGTGGCTCGTGCACCCTTGGCTCGGCGACCTGTTCTTCCGCGACCGTCTCGATTACGAGGGCTTCACCGGCAACCTCGGTCTGCGCGCCGACTACTGGTTCCTGGGGCGCGAGGCCGAGCAGGCGGTGAACGATCCCAACAACCCCAACATCACGCCCGAGTCGCGCACCGATTTCCAGAACAGCACACGTTCGTTCTACGGCCGGCGCTTCAAGCTCAAACTGTCGCCGCGCGTGATCGTGGCGCACCCCATCACCGAGCGCAGCAGCTTCTTCTTCAACTACGGCCAGTTCAGCCAGATCCCTTCGTACCGCTACGTCTACTCGAAGCTCCATTCGATCTCGAGCGAGTCGTTCCCGCTGCTCGGCAACGTAAACCTGAATCCGCAGGTCTCGGTGAACTACGAGATCGGGGCGAAGAACCAGTTCACGCAGAGGATGGCGATGAATCTGACGTTCTTCGTGAAGGACGTCTACGACTACCCGGTGGCGACCACCTTCAGCCGTCTGGAGGGGACCACGGTGACGCCGTTCTTCGTGTACCTGAACGGCCACTTCGCGCGCTCGCGTGGCTTCGAGGTCGAGATGGAGCGGCGCCGCAGCAACTACTGGTCGGGCAAGATCACGTACTCGTACCAGCAGACCAAGGGCAAGAGCAGCGATCCGAACGAGCAGAAGGTGGTCCAGGAGAACGGCGGCGACGCCTCCGAGGTGCGGCTGTCGGAGACCTACGTGCGCTGGAACCGCCCGCACAAGCTGAGCGCCAACCTCGACCTCCGATTCGACAAGGACGCGCCGATCGGATGGCTGCGCTGGACCGGGGTCAACGTCTACATCCAGGGCGAATCGGGGCGCGCCTACACGCCCTACGATCCGAACTCGACGAACCCGTCGGCCGAGCCGAATTCGCGGAACGCGCCGTTCCAGATCACCACCGACCTGCGGCTCAACCGCTCGATCGGCATGGGTGGGCGCCGGCTCGACTTCAGCGTGACCGGGACCAACATCTTCAACAACTACGTGATCTACCGCGTGGACCCGCAGACCGGCCGCGGGCGGGAGTGGGGCGTGGGTACATACGCGTTCCCGCCCAGCTTCGCCAACTCCGACGCCGGCACGTTCACCCGGCAATCCGAGGTGGACGATCCATCGAACTTCGGCCCGGGCGGGCAGTGGCGCGTGGCAATCGACTATGACTTCTAGACGAATCGCGCTCGCCCTCGTGCTGCTCGTCGCGTCGCTGCTGGGCGCAGCGGCGCCGGCTCGCGCGCAGTTCAAGCTGGGCGGGCAGCGCGCGGGCACATCGTCGGGCGCTTTCCTCAAGATCGGGGTGGGCGCGCGTGCGGTGGCGCTCGGCGAGTCCTACGTGGCGGTCGCGAACGACCCGAGCACGATCTACTGGAACCCCGCCGGGCTCGCTTCGCTCCAGCGCCAGGAGGTCCAGTTCTCGCACGTCGACTGGCCCGCGGACATCCACTACGAGCATGCGGCATGGGTGGTGCCGTCGCGGCGTTTCGGCGGATCGTTCGCGGTTCAGTTCGGGGTGCTCGCCACCGAGCTCGACGAGACCACGGAGCTCCAGCCGTTCGGCACCGGCCGCTCGTTCCTGTACAGCGACCTGGTGGCGGGCGTGGCGTATGCGCGGCGCTGGACCGACAAGCTGCTGGTCGGCTTCGGGCTCAAGTACGTGCACGAGGACCTGGGCTCCGACGTGGGCGGGCCGGTCACGAACGCCCCGCTCGTGGACATGGGCTCGATCTACTACCTGGGCTACGGCAGCGTGCGGATCGCAGTTTCGCTCACGAATTTCGGACCGGCGCTCACGCCCGGCGGCGACTACACCTCGCCGACCACCGGGGAGGTGCGGAGCTACGACAGCTTCGATCCGCCCATCATGTTCCGCTACGGTCTGGCGTTCGAGCCGATCGAGAACGCGCACCAGCGCCTCACCACGTCGTTCGAGGTGGCGCAGCCCGCGGACAACGCACAGCGCGTGAAGATCGGCGCGGAGTGGACCTGGGAGCACCGCCTGGCGTTGCGCACCGGCTACGACTTCAACGCCGACGAGCTCAAGTACGCCGCGGGCGCCGGGCTCTATGTTGGCGTGGGGCAGAAGCAGGGCACGGTCGACTATGCCTTCACCGACGGCGGCGCGCTCGGCGCGATCAACCGCCTGTCGCTCTCGGTGCGTTTCTGATGGGCGCGCGCGTTCGCTCCATCTCCCGGATCGCGCTCATCGCCGCGGCGCTGGCGGGCACGGGCTGCGGCTCGGCGTTCAAGCTGCCGACCGAGCAGACCGCGAACCGCGTGGCCCCCGCGGACAAGCAGTACCAGATGATCGCGACCTGGACCGGGCTCACCGGGGTGACCGACGTGCTGCTGATCCCGGGGCCCCAGCTGTTCTTCGCGTTCAAGGGCCGGCCCGGGGTTGCGGGCCGCGTCTTCGAGTTCTCGACCACGTTGCCGCAGCCGCTCGCCGTCGACCGCTTCCAGGGGCTCCTGCATCCGGCGGCGCTGGCCGCGAACGCTGCGAGCGTGTTCGTGCTCGACCAGGGCGACACCAGCGCGGCGCGATCCGCGAATCCGGATTCGAACAACTACCAGCTCGACTGCGGTCCCATGAAGGGCAAGTTCAACGTGATCGTCGATCTTTCCAAGTACTGGTACGCGCGCGAGTACGACATCAAAGGGCGGAGCCTGAAGACGCTGTTCACCGACACCACCTTCGCGTGGGTGAGCGGGATTGCCGCCGACGATCAGGGCAGGGTCTACGTGTCGGGAGTCATCATGCACTGCTTCGTGGACCAGTACGACGTGCGGAACCGCACACTCGACAACGAATTCCGCATTTACCGCTACGCGCGCGGGATCGACGACCGCTACGTGCTCGGCGCTGTGGGCGCGGCCCCTGTGCAGCGCGGGGTGTGGGGGCGGGATCCGAGCTTCGAGGTCGTGGAAGGCACCGGCGTCGGCTCGACCCACGACCCGCGCGGCATGCAGTGGAGCGCGGCCACCGGGTCCGCGTTGTTCTTCGCGGATTTCGGGAACAACGAGGCGCAGAAGTTCGACCTCCAGGGCAGCCTTGCGAATTCGTTCAAGCTCGACGTCTGCGATGAGGACACGACGCAGCTGGTCGACCCCACCGACATCACGGTGGACGACAACGGTTTCGTGTACGTGGTGGACGCCGGCAACCGGCGGGTGCTGCGCTACGAGAAGGACGGCAGCCGCTGCGCCCAGCGCGTGGACCTCGAATCCGCCACCAGCGAGCATCCCTTGATCGGCCCGGTCGCAGCGGCCTCGCTCGACTTCGACGGCACGAATTACGTGTACGTGGTCGACGCCGCCGGGAACCAGGTCGGCGTGTACCGGAGGCGCCAGTGAGGAACGCGGCACGCGCGACCGGGCTCTTCGCACTGGCGCTGCTGGCGCTCAGCGGCGCGGCGCCTGCCGCGGAGCGCCCCGCCGCTCCCGATCGCGATCGCCCCGCAGCCCCGAGCCGCGCGCAGCGCTCCGCGCCGCCGGGGACCCGCTTCGACCAGGTGATCGCAGAAGGCAGCAAGGTGAACATGACGATCACCAACTACGGGTTCTACGGCAACAACTACTTCAGCCGCGACGCCTCGCTCGAGTACCCCGCCAACCGCGGCTACGAGCACCTGGTGCGCGGCGGGCTGTGGGTGGGCGCGAAGGCGCAGGACTCCCATGGCGAGTTCGTCGGCGTCACCACCGGCACCGTGGACGCTGCGCAGGGCGCCACCAGCCCCGGCTCCACGGAGTTCACGCCCGGCGGGCGCGAGATCCTGCGGCGCTCCAAGCTGCTCAACAGCGAGTTCTTCGCGCGGGACGCGGTGAGCGAGCTCGACGTGGTCTCGGACTTCAACGATTACATCCCGGTTCTGGCCGACAACGCCCAGGAGGCCCATCGTCCGCTCCATGTCGAGGTGCATCACGAGAACTACCAGTGGGGCTTCGGCCTGGCCCAGCACTGCCTGTTCTTCCACATCAACGTCAAGAACACGGGCGCCGAGATGGACAGCGCCTGGGTCGGGATCTACACCGAGTTCGCGAGCGGCTGGAAGGGCGGTTACGTGAACTGGCCGCCCACGACCGGCGACGCCAGCGGGCTCGGGTTCTTCTACCGGCGCAAGTGGGTCCAGTCCGACGACTCGCTGAAGATGGTGCGCGAGCACTACTGCGCGGACGGTCCCGCCCCGGACGCCTGCAATCTCGGGATCGCGCCCTACTGGATCGGGCTGCGGTACTTGGGCTCGCGCGGGCTTTATGGGGACGCGACCACACGGAAGCTCACGCTCGCCGGATGGAACTACTTTCCGGGCATCCAGGACCGCGACCAGGACGTCGAGCGCTACGCGCTCATGAACTCCGGCAAGTGGGAGACGTTCAACGAGGACAGTCTCATGCCCCACGGGATCGCCACCGGCAATCCCGACCCGATCGAGCTGTTCTGCGTCGGGCCGTTCCCCCTGATCCCGCACGACAGCACGGTGACGGTGGACTTCGCGATCGTGGGGGGGGCCGAGATCAAGGACATCCAGAGGAATGCCAAGTTCGCCCAGTTCGCATACGACAACAACTACATCGTTCCGGAGCCGCCGAGCTCGCCGCTCATGCACGTGGTGCCGCGGGACACCGCGCTCGACGTCTACTGGGACAATTCCTCCGAGCTGGCCTACGACATCACGAGCCCCAATCACTACGACTTCGAGGGCTACCGGGTGAACATCGGCGAGGATCCGGACACACTGGCGCGCGTGGCGCAGTTCGATTCGCAGACGGCGCCCGGAGACACGGCGGGATTCAACACCGGGTTCTCGCGCTGCAAGCTGGCGGACTCCGTCACCTTTGGAGAGCAGCGCTGCGACTCGACCGGCGCCTGCCGAAAGATCTACTACCACTACAAATACACGATCGGAGCGCTGCGCAACGGGTTCAAGTACTACGTCGCGGTGACCGCGTACGACCTCGGCAACACTCAGAGCGAGCCGCTCGAGAGCGGCTTCGACCAGAACCGCTTGGTCGCGATCCCCGGGCCGGCTCCCGGCGAGGCGCGCGCGAAGAAGCCGATCGTGTTCCCCAATCCCTACCGGGTCGAGGCGCGCTGGGACCAGGGCGACAACGTCCGCGACCACTACCTGTGGTTCGCCGGCCTGCCCAAGAGGTGCCGGCTCAAGATCCTCACGCTCTCCGGGGACCTGGTCTTCGAGAAGGAGTTCGACGGCGACACTTATCACGGCGAGGGGGCGCGCGGGATCTACAACCCGAGCCAGACGCTCGGGGCGCCGGTGCTCTCGGGCGCCACCTTCGGCTGGAACATGATCACAACCGAGGGACAGGCGGTCGCGACCGGGCTCTATCTCTTCTCGGTGGAGGATCGGGCGACCGGTGATCGCACCATCGGCAAGTTCCTCATCGTGAAGTCGGACCGCGACCGATGATGCGTCCGGCATTCGCCCTGGCGCTGCTGTTGGCACTCGGCCTGGCCATCGTGGCGGGCTGCGGATCGCGCAAGAACACGCTCGGACCCGACCTGCCGCCCGAGACCTCGGTCTTCGTGCAGGGGCCGATCGACACCGTGAGCCACCGCGTCCATCTCTACTGGTTCGGCAGCGATCCGGACGGAGACGTTGTCGCATACCAGATGCGCTTCGTTCCCAAGGCAGGCAACCTGGATCCCAAGTGGGACACCCTCTTCTGCGGATTGCCCGGCCGATGCACCGATTCGGTGTTCACGCTCTTCACTGGGGACTCCTCGCTGATCCACAGCGAGTTCCAGATCCGCTCGATGGACGACAAGGGACTGGTGGATCCGACGCCCGCGACCCAGCGCTTCGTGCTCACGAATCTGGCGCCCAGCGTCCACATCACGAATCCGCTCTCGGCCGCGGACAGCTCATTCGGATCGGTCACGATCAACTGGGACGTGGACGACCCCGACGGCGGCGGCCCCGGGCTCCGCTACCGGATCTGGCTCAACGGGAACGAGGCCGAATACGACTCCACGTCCGCGAACACCTTCACCGTCCCGAGCGCGCGTTTCCTCGAAGGGAGCCCGAGGACCTATCGCACGGGCTACCGGACGCTGTTCGTGCAAGCGGTGGACGACGGCGGGCTCTCCGGACCGGCCGTCAGCATGCGTTGGTTCGTGCGGGCGCCGTCGCCGGTCCTCGACCCGACGACGCTGCACGGCAGGTTGCTCGTGATCGACGACTCGCGCAGCACGAGCAACAGCAACTTCGGCGTGGACACCATGTACGCCAACGTGTGCGCCCGCGCCGCTTCGGCCAACCCCTACAACGAGCTGACTCACCCGGCCTACGTGCAACTTCCGGCCGGGACCTTCAGCATCCTGAGGCTCCAGTTCTCGAATCCGTTCCGGTCCGCCCGCGACCTGATGCAGACCTTCCGCCAGTTCGACGCGATCGTCTGGTATCGCGGCTACGAGACCGAGATCTCGCCCACGATGCAGACCTATCAGGACAGCATCGGAGTCTTCATCCAGGGTGGAGGCCGCCTGCTCCTCGAGGGCCTCTATCTCATCGAGGGCCACAATTGTTTCGGCACGCTGCGCGAGGACTTCGTGACCCGCTACATGAACTGCCAGCGCCTCTATCAGCAGTACGACAGCGGGACCCAGGACTCCACGGTGGGGATCGGCGTGAATACAACGGCAAACCTGCACTCGCGCATGTACGCCGACACGCTGATGCGCATGCAGCGGCCGTCGTACCCCGACCTCACCCCTCCCGGCATCCGGGCCTTCGTGCCGTTCGACGTCAGCCAGGTGGCCGCCAGCGCCGACTCCTCGGGGCTCTTGTCCCCCACGGACCCGCAGCCGCCGCTGCCCCTCGCCATGACTGTCAACCGGTTCCCCGGCCGGCTCATCGTGGTGACATTCCCGATTCGTTCGGTGTTGCCCCCGCCGCCCAGCAATCGATCCCTCTTCTCGTCCTGGCGATTGCTCCACCGCATGCTCTTCCAGAGCCCGAACGGCCTGCTCGCGCCCTGAGACCCGGCTGCCCCGTGCAATCCACGCCACGCAACCCGTTCAGTTTCTGACCGGTTTTTCCCGGATCGCGGAGCCCGCTTCAGGACGATGATTCGCCTGTAACCGCGCGCGGGGGGCTGGTATAATCCGGCTCGGGCTCCCCCACTACAGCCCGTGAAGCTTTCGTGCTGAATGACTTAGAGCGGATCTTCCTGCCGCCCGCTTAAGGAGGGAGCCAGCCAGTCCACCGTCTCATCCCTTCGCTCATCGCCGCATCGACGACCTGCAAACCGAGGGACGCCGTCATGAGAAAACTGGTCACAACGCTGCTCGGCATCACGCTGCTCGCAAGCACCGCAAGCGCCCAGATCGTGAAGTACAAGTATCCGCCCGGGCCCCCGTACCGAACGTGTCCCGACACGCTCAAAATCTTCGACGTCGAGCAATCGGACACCACGCTGGCGCCCTGCCACCCGGCCCAGTATTCGCCGGCAGGCGGGGACACGGTGCTCGGAATCAAGGGCATCATCATCGGGTTCGACGCCAAGCCCTCGGCCTTCGCCTTCTACATCCAGAACAGCCAGGGCAATCCGTTCGGCGGCGTCCAGGTCTTCTCGGGCGCCTACAACTACGCCGGGCTCGACTTTGGCTACGCACTCGGTGACAGCGTCGCGGTGTACGGCACCACGCAGGAGTTCCCGGCGGGCGCCAACGGGACGACCGAAATCGAAGGCCCGGACATCATCCAGAGCACGAACGATCTCGTCGTGCGCAAGATCAGCTCGGGGAACCCGCTTCCGCCGTTCAAGATCCTCACCACGAGCCAGATGAGCTGGATTCCGGGGAGCACGCAGGAGCCGTGGGAAGGCTGCCTGGTGCGCGTGCGCGGCTCGCTGCGCGTGGGCCGCACTTCGACCCAGAACGGACGTCCCGGCCTTCCGACCAACTCGTTCCTGGTCGTGAGCGTCGCGAGCCCCTCGGACAGCGTACTGATCGACGGCAACACGCTCACCACCTTCACGCCGCCCTCGGTGGGCACGCTGATCGACTCGATCCAGGGCATCGTGAACGAAGGCACGTCGGGCTCGCCGGCCTTCACCTCGTACCGCATCCAGATCCGTGACAGCGACGACATCCTGGGATCGTTCGCGACCAGCCTGTCGGACGCCTACCCGATCGCGGACACCTTCACCGGCCAGCAGGACGGACCGGTGATCCTGGGGACCAGCAACGAGACGATCCGCATGGACTTCGGCCGCAGAGTGGACACGGCGACGGCGGAGGATGAAACGAAGTACTCGCTCGCTTCGGGGATCGACGGCTCGACCGTGGATCTTGCGACCGTGACGAACGGCGGCCGCTCCGTGGATCTGAACATCACGAGCGTCCGTCCCGAAGGCGCGAGCGAGACGGTCACGGCGGCCGGCATCGGCTCCCAGAGCTGCCCGAGCTGCCTGATGTCCACCCAGAACCGCACGTTCATCAACGGCGTGCTCAGCGTGGCGCAGGTCCAGGCCGCCGCTCCCGAGAGTCTGTCGGGCTCGGTCTGCACCGACCGGTCGAAGTTCGGTGGCACCGGCTCCGCACCCGGCGTGCGGCTCACGGTGTCGGGCGTCGGGACCGGCCAGTTCGGGTCGCTCCAGTACATGGAGGACGCCAACGCGGCCAATCGCAGCGGCGTCTCGGTGTTCGGCCCGAGCTCCGGGCTCCAACTCGGCAAGCGGTACCTGATCGCGGGCCAGATTCAGGAGTTCGGCAGCGAGACCGAGGTCGTGAACAACGTGTTCCTCCAGAACACCGGGAATCCCGGGATTCCGCCGGTGAGAGTCGGCAAGGACATCACGTCGCTCACCGACTCGACCTGCGACGCCGCAGGGAACATCGACAACGGCGAGGACAAGGAAGGCATGCTGATCAAGATCGTGGACCTGCGCGTCGCGGAGAAGCGCACGCTCGGCCAGAGCTTCTTCGCGGCCGGACCGTGCTGCACCTTCCTCGACACGATCCTGGTCTCCAATCTGAACGGCGTGCTGAACGCGGTCGTGCCGCCCGACTCGGGCTCCATCGTGGACGTGACCGGCATCCTGCACTTCGCGAGCGGCACGTTCCGCATCTGCCCGCGGTTTGCGAGCGACATCTTCAAGCACGCCTTCCCGACCGGCGTGGGCGACGGCCACTCGGGCCTGGTGGAGTTCAGCGCCTTCCCGAACCCCGCGCGCACGACGACCATCAACTTCTCGCTGCCGCGCAAGGACGACGTCGAGCTGGCGATCTACGACGTGCTCGGCCGCCGCGTGGCGCTGCTGGCCAAGGGAACCATGCCGGCAGGCCAATACAGCAAGAAGTGGGAGGGCCGTGACGACAGCGGCAAGAACGCGGGTCCGGGTGTCTACTTCCTGCGCCTCCGCGTGGGCAAGGAAGTCTTCAAGCTCCGGAGCGTGAAGCTCAACTAGTTCTCAGCAACCGCGTGGACGGCCGGGTCCCCGATCGGGGCCCGGCCGTCGCGCTTTCAGGTATACTGCGCGGCTTGCGAAGAGAGCTCGTTTCACACAAGCCGTCCGCCTCGGCCACCGAGATGGCCCACATCGTCCTCCCGCACCACGCCAACGTTCACGGCAGCGTGCTGGGGGGAACGGTGATGCACTGGATCGACATGGCGGCAGCGGTCACCGCGAACCGCCACTGCCGGCGCCCGGTGGTGACGGCGGCGTTCGACGAGATGGCGTTCCTGGCGCCCATCCAGGTGGGGCAGCTCGCGCTGCTCCACGCGCGCATCACGCTGGTCGACAA
>Ga0075434_100003555_pt1 | contig 13914 bp, 12 predicted proteins | sample RhiMethybrSRZTD3_FD_75298 | JGI IMG/M metagenome (GOLD analysis project Ga0075434, IMG submission 75298) | Populus rhizosphere microbial communities from Tennessee, USA - Rhizosphere MetaG P. TD hybrid SRZTD3 | ecosystem: Host-associated > Plants > Roots > Rhizosphere > Soil | place: USA... | reverse complement strand
CGAGGACATACTGGGCGTTGAACGAAATCGTCAAAACAGGACCGGAATATTCAACGGGAAGCTGTTCGTGCGCCTCCCCGAACTCGGAGCTGCTCGACGTGACGTCCACCTTCCCCTTGTCAACTTCGAACTTGACGGCCCGCGATCGCTCATTGGAGAGGAGCGCGACGCGCTTTACCGCACTCGTCAGACGCTCGCGATCGAACTCGATTGTCTTATCGTTGCCCTTCGGAATCACGCGCTCATAGGCTGGAAACTGTCCGTCGATCATCCGCGAAATCAACACGCGGCCGGCGACCTCGAAGAAAAGGTGGTTCTCACCGCTCTCGAATTGAATGTCACCTTCCCCCTCAGAAAGCAACTTGCCAAGTTCGAGCAAGGTTTTCTTTGGAAGAATGACACCCACTTCCTGATCGACACCGGTCTGATACTCGACTTGCACGAGGGCGAGGCGATGTCCGTCTGTTGCCACGAGGGTAAGGCTGTCCGGTCGAAGAATGAACTTCGCTCCATTCAGGAAATACCGTGTGTCTTCCCCTGTGATCGCGTATTGCGTCTTCGACACCATCTCTTTCACAGCCGCTCGCGGCAACGTTGCGCGTGCGCGACCACTTACCTCCGGTAACGTCGGGAAGTCTTCACGGGGTAGTGTCTGCATCCTGGAGTCAAAGCGATCAGCCGCAACTTTGACGCCATTCCGATCCTGCTCGATTCGAACATCGGTCTCAGGAAGAGCTTTGACGATCTCGTAAAGCTTCTTCGCTGGCAGTGTCAACGAGCCGCTTTTCGCAACCGCCGCCTGGCAACGGCTCCTCAACGCGACTTCGAGATCGGTGGCCAGCATTCGAACCTCGTCGCCTTTAGCTTCGATGAGAACGTTCGCGAGAATGGGAATGGTGTTCTTCCGCTCGACGATGCCTTGGAAAAGTTGTAGTTCTCGCAGAAGCTCATTCTTCCGGACAACAAGTTCCATAGCTTTGTGATGACCTCGAGCAGAGCCGTGCAGCCGCGTTAACGGAGCCAGCGTGGATGTGGCGGTTATCTCTACTGAAAGTGATCAGAAGAGATAAAGAATTATACAAGAAATAGAGGTTCGTGCAAAACTCAACAAATCGCATTAAGGCTTGACTTTCAATAAGTTAGGGTGTGCAAAAAATCGAACGCCCGGATCAAAATCCTGCTCAGCTGGCATCTGGATCGGGCAGACATTTCGCCGTCCACAGCTATCCAGATGTTGAGGCTGTGGAAATCGCAAGATGGCTACCGGAAAGACTCGAGAAAGCTGTCGATCAGGCTGTTGAAATGTCCGTCCTTCCTGCGGAGGTCCTCCACCTTCTTGATCGAATGAATGACCGTTGAATGATGCTTCCCGCCGAAGCTGCGTCCAATCTCGGGGAGCGACGCATGAGTGAGTGACTTGCACAGATACATCGCAACCTGACGGGGCATCGCCACTGATTTTGAGTTGTTCCGTGACTTCAGATCGGCCACTTTCAACTGATAGTAATCGGCAGTGAACTTCTGGATGCTTTCGATCGTGACGTGCCTCTCGTCCTGGTCGATCACATTCCTCAAGATTTCCTGAGTCAGCTCAAGAGAGATCTCGCGACCGGTGAGCGAGGCATATGCGATGAGTCGCGTGAGTGAGCCTTCGAGTTCGCGGATGTTTGATTTGATCCGCCCGGCAATGTAGAGCGCGACGTTGTCAGGAAGCGGGACGGCTTCTGCTTCGGCTCGGCGCTTGAGAATTGCCACTTTTGTCTCGAGATCCGGTGGTTGAATATCAGCAATCAATCCCCATTCGAATCGCGATCGAAGCCGTTCCTCCAGGGCTGGGATTTCGTGAGGAGGACGATCGCTGCTGAGCACGATCTGCTTTTGTGAGTCGTAGAGCGCGTTGAACGTGTGGAAGAACTCGGTTTGCGTGCCTTCTTTTCCGGAGACGAATTGGATATCGTCGACAAGAAGGACATCGACGCTCCGATAGCGTTCGCGAAAATCCAGGATGCGGTCGTACCGAACGGCGTTGATCATCTCGTTCATGAATCGCTCGGACGAAATGTAGGTCAACGTCAACGAGGGATCGTGCAGCAGGACGTACTGTCCGATCGCGTGCATCAAGTGGGTTTTTCCGAGACCCACTCCGCCGTAGATGAACAACGGGTTGTACGAGCGAGACGGGGCTTCGGCGACTGCTCTGCAGGCAGCATGAGCAAATTGATTGGATGGCCCGACGATGAAGGTATCGAACGTGTACCGCGGGGTCAGCCCGCCGGAAGTGGACGAGACCGAGCGATTCGGATCATTGCTGAGGGCAGCGTCGAGGCTTTCTCCCGCCACTGAGTCGCTTTCCGACCCTTCCGCGATGAAGGCCACGCTGGCCCCCGGACGTTTGACTTCCTCGAGCGCTTCGGCGAGGACTCCGGAGTAATGCTTCGTCAGCCATTCGGTGAAGAGCGGGTTTGGGACCCGAATGATGAGTCCCGAGCCGTTGTCAGTCACCAGAGAGGTCGGCCGAAACCAGGTGTAAAAGCTGTGACGATTGACTTTCGTTTCCACCCGTGAGAGGACCTGGTCCCAAATGCTTGAATCCATTGCGAATAACTCGAAAAGACGTGAAAATCCGGACTATTCGCTAGCGGGAGCCTAATGCCAGCCCAACAGTTAGGCAACAAACACGAGAGTTACCCCGAAAACGGTGGGACTTGTTGAGGTCAACACGACGGATATTCAATAATTTCTAACGAATTCGAGCGATTCGCTGAGCCGGCCGCGTTTTCCACAGTGTTTTCCACAGTTGTGGAAATCTTGGGGAAGAAACCGAAGCTTCTACTGTCGCAGTCAGACTTAATTCGGAGCGCTCGCGACTGTAGCACATGATGCCCGTGGTGGATTTTTTGACAGGCGGAAGGGCTGGCGATTACTATTGAGGTTTCGCGTCAGCTCAAACAGGCCTGTTTTTCTACACATAGGGCAGCATGAAGGGAAAGCGTACGTTTCAACCGAACACCCGCCGCCGAAAGAAGGCGCACGGGTTCCGGGTTCGCATGGCAACAAAGAACGGCCGAATTGTGCTGAAACGCCGCCGGGCCAAGGGAAGGAAGCGGCTGACGGTCGCCGACGAAGGGTAACGATGGCGGGGGCGCGCGGCTTGGCGCCACGCGAGCGAATTCGTCGTCGCCTGGAATTTGAACGTGCGTATTCAGAAGGTAGTCGACTTCACGCGCAGTTCATGACCGTCATCGTCGTTCCGAACTCTTTCAGGCACCCACGGCTCGGTGTCGCAGCAAGCCGCAAGTTGGGCGCGGCCGCCAGTCGAAATCGCGCGAAGCGCCTGGCGCGGGAGCTGTTCAGGTGCCACAAAGTCGGACCAGTTTTCGAGGCGCAGCCTGGACTGGACGTAGTGATCGTGCCTCGCCGGGAAATGCTCAATGCTCCCTTCGCCGCCCTTGAAGCTGATTACACGCGCGCTCTCGACCGATGCCGTCAGGGTCGCATCCAAACGGGTGGCCGCGGTGGCAACCGCAGCGGTGCTCGCGGTTCTGAGAGGCTATAAGCTTTTCTTGTCGCCCCTTTTTACTGGTTCATGCCGGTTCTATCCGTCCTGCTCGGACTACATGGCGGAAGCTGTGCGTGTGCACGGCATTTTGCGAGGTGTGTGGCTGGGTTGCCGACGTCTCGCACGCTGCCACCCGCTGGGCGGTCACGGCGTGGATCCGGTTCCACATTCGTAGCCTCAGGACATGGAACGTAGGTTTTTCGCCGCAATTCTGCTTTCGTTTGTCGTCCTCTACGCCTATCAGGCGCTGTTCGTCCCTCCGCCGGCGAAGTCCCCGCAGACAGCCAGTTCGTCGTCCTCATCCACGGGCGGGGAAAAGCCTGGCGTCGGTGAGACACCGACCACCAAGAATGTTGAGGCGACTCCACCTCCGATCGAGGCCGCTCCTATAGAAGGGGAGGAGCGCGAACGGGAAATCGTCGTCGACACAAGGACAGTGCAGGCGGTCCTGACGAACCGCGGCGGACGAGTGCTCCACTGGCGGCTGAAGGGTTTTCGCGATCAGAGTGGCAGCCTCGTTGATCTCGTGCCGACGAATGTTCCCGAGGACGAGCCACGTCCGTTCTCTCTCCTTGTTGATGACGCGGGGCTGAGTCAACGCATGAACGGCGCGGTTTATCGCGTGAGCGGGGACACCGCCGGGCATGTGGATGCGACTAAACAGGAGGCGCAGGTCATCTTCGAGTTTGAGGGTGCGAACGGTCTTCGGGTGCGCAAGGAGTTTTCATTTGCGCCTGACAACTATGTTGTGACGTTTTCTGCGACAGCCACTGACGGCACGCGGGTGCTGCAGCCAGCGATCGCCTGGGGACCCGCGCTCGGAGACGCAGGAGCGATTGCGGCGGGCGGCAGCTACTTCACCGGGAATTACACGCAGCCGCCTGAGGCCATCTTCCATCGCGACGGCAGCGTTGAACGCGTTCGCGCCGACAAACTCGGCGATCAAGGAGCACCCGAAGGCCAGTTTCGATTCGCTGGCGTCGACGACCATTACTTCATCGCCGCCGCTATAGATCCCGGCCAGGCGCACTTGCAATATCAATCGTTGACGCTTCCGGGTCCTGGCGACACGAAGCGTCAGCTTCTGTCGCACACGCTCCGTCCCGCACAGCCAATCGAACGTGTGCGTTTCTTCGTCGGACCGAAACAGTTCGACGTACTTCAGCCGGTCGACCCCGAGTTCACCAAGGCGATCAACTTCGGCATGTTCAGAGTGATCTCCGTGCCGCTGCTGAATGCGCTGAAGTGGGTTCATAGTTACATCGGGAACTGGGGCTGGTCGATCATCGTTCTCACGATACTGATCAACCTCGCGATCGCGCCATTGCGCCACAAGAGCGTGGTGTCGATGCGCAAAATGCAGGCCCTGCAGCCGCAGCTGAAAGCAATTCAGGATCACTATGCCGGCTTGAAGGTAACCGATCCCGCCAAGCAGAAAATGAATACGGAGATCATGAACCTCTACCGCGAGAAGGGTGTAAACCCCGCGAGTGGATGCGTACCGATGCTCCTCACGATGCCGATTCTGTTCGCGTTCTACTCTCTGCTGTCCCAGGCCATCGAGCTTCGCGGCGCCGAGTTTGGATTGTGGATCAGGGACTTGTCGGAGCACGACCCTTACTACGTCACGCCCGTGCTGATGGCGTTGACGATGTTCTGGCAGCAACGAATCACACCATCAACGGCTGATCCTGCACAGCAGAAAATCATGATGATGATGCCGCTGATGTTCGGCGTCATGTTCCTGTGGGTTCCAAGCGGCCTCGTTCTGTATTGGTTTGTCGGGAACCTCTGGGCAATCGGGCAGCAGTACTTCACGAACTGGATGATTGGGCCACCAGTGGTGTCGACTGCACGTCCACCCGCGGAACGCCGCATGAAGAACGCAGGAACCGGTCGCACCGCCGCCGCAGAACGCAAGAGTTGAGAGTCGACGAGGACGTAGCGTGAACGAGACCTTGACGAGACAGATCGCGGACTTTGTGCAGAGCGTCGTGAAGGCGATGGGTGTGGAACTCACTGCGCGAATCGAGGACTCACCCGAAGGGACGCGCATCAACCTCGAGGGCGACGACGGTGGCGTTTTGATTCGTCGCGGTGGCGAAGGTCTGCAGGCGCTCCAGCACGTCGTCGCCACCGCCTTTCGCCGGCAGCTCGGTGACGACAATCGAGTGGTGGTCGACTGCAACGGCTTCCGCAAAGACAAGGACGCCGAGATCAAACAGATAGCGCGCTTCATGGCCGAGAAGGCGCGTACGAGTGGCATGCCGCAGGAGATCGGTCCCCTGAATCCGTACGAGCGGCGGATCGTTCATATCGCCATCGCCGAGGATCCGACGGTGAGCTCGGAAAGCATTGGCGATGCGTTCATGAAGACCGTCATCATTTCAGCCAGACAGTAAGACCGGCCGCTGCCCGCGCGACGGTCTTCGTGGGTGAGACAGAGCCGCATGTTCTCTTCCGACGACACGATTGTCGCAATTGCAACGCCGTCGGGACGAGGCGGTATCGGTGTCGTGCGAATCAGCGGACCCAATGCCACGGCCATCGCGGTTCAAGTACTGACACGGCGACAAGCGCTGGCGCCGCGAGAAGCAACGTTGACAAGGATCCGCGCCGATGGCGGAAGCTCGAGACGTCCCAGCGACCACGCAATCGCGACGTGGTTTCCCGCGCCACATTCCTATACGGGCGAGCACGTCGTCGAGATCAGCACGCACGGCAGTCCTGTCGTGCTCAGAGGGTTGCTGGGAAGCCTGGTCGCGGCCGGTGCCCGACTGGCGAGACCCGGAGAATTCACGTTCAGGGCCTTTCTGAATTCGAGAATCGATCTGGCCCAGGCGGAAGCTGTAGCGGATCTGATTGACGCTGCCACTCCGCTTCAGGCGCAGATGGCGTTCGATCAATTAGAGGGCACGTTGAGCGCGCGCATTGAGGCGCTCGATAGGAAGTTACTCGATCTGATCGCGAGGCTCGAAGCATCGCTCGACTTTCCGGAGGAAGGCTTTCACTTCATCGAGCCGCACGAAGTCGCGACGCGTCTCGGTGACGTGATCGATGAGTTGAACGCTGTGCTGTCACACGAGGCGCGCGGTCGTTTGATTCGAGAAGGTGCGACCGTCGTGATCGCCGGTCGCGTCAATGCCGGAAAGTCGAGTCTCTTCAATGCGCTGATCGGCCACGAGCGGGCTATCGTGACTGACGTTCCAGGGACAACGAGAGATTTTCTGACCGAGACAATCGATCTCGACGGTCTTGCCGTCACGCTGGTCGATACCGCGGGAGCTCGCGAGACGAAAGACGAGGTTGAACGGGAAGGCGTGGCGCGTGCAATCCGCGCACGCGACTCGGCCGATTTGCTCCTGGTCGTAATCGACTCGGCTGAGGAGCTGACTGAGGACGATCATCGCCTGATCGATTCCGATGAGGGACATGCCCGACTGGTCGTGGCGAGCAAATGTGATCGAGAGCCGAAATGGGAGAGGACGGAAGCAATTCGTGTCTCGACGACGCGGGGTGAAGGTCTTGACGATCTGAGATGTGCGATGCTGCGGTCATTGACAGGTCAAGAGGGATTGCGAGATCCCGCGGCGATCTCGAATGTGCGGCACGTGATGCTTCTGAAGGAGGCGCGCGCGGCATTGACGCACGCGCGCACGGCGATTAACGACGCTGGCGCCCCGGAGGAGTTCGTGCTCGCAGATCTCCATCGCGCACGTATGAGTTTTGGCGAGGTCGTCGGTATCGGCTCGAGTGAGGAAACGTTGGATTACATCTTCAGACACTTCTGCATCGGCAAGTAGCACTCACCATGACTTTCGATGTGATCGTCGTGGGCGCCGGACACGCCGGAGTTGAAGCGGCACATGCGGCCGCCCGCATGGGATGCCATGTCGGCCTCTGCACGCTGTCGACAGACACCGTAGCTCACATGCCCTGTAATCCGGCGATTGGCGGGACAGCGAAAGGACACCTCGTTCGTGAAATCGATGCGTTGGGCGGCCTGATGGGGCGAGCTATCGACGCGACCGGAATTCAGTTCAAGTTACTCAATCGGAGCCGTGGCCCGGCGGTGTGGTCGCCACGGGCGCAAGCGGACAAGAAGCGGTACGCGGACTGGGTGCGAACGACGCTTGGTCAAGAGCCCAACATTGCGTGGATACTTGGGCGCGCCGGGAGAATTCTTGCTACTGCCGGCCAGATTAGGGGCTTGGCGCTCGAGACCGGCGAGAGACTGTTGTGTTCTTCGCTCATCGTGACCACCGGTACGTTCCTCAATGGGTTGATACATGTTGGGAGAGAGCAGCGGTCAGCGGGCAGAGTGGAGGAGCCGCCATCAATTGATCTCGCCGAATCCATCAAAGCCCTGGGGTTTCAAGTTGGCCGGCTGAAGACGGGAACACCGCCGCGTCTTGACCGTCGCAGTATTGATTTCGAGGGCCAGGTCGAGGCTGGAGTCTTCGTTGAAGAGCGTGGCGATTCCGAACCTACGCCGTTCTCGTATCAGACACGGAGACGGCCTGAAAACCGAATCAGCTGTTGGCTTCTCCACACGAACGACAGTGTGCGAGAACTCGTTCGCAACAATATCGATGAGAGCCCTCTGTTCAACGGCCAGATCAAGGGTATCGGTCCTCGATACTGTCCATCGCTCGAAGACAAGATCATGCGATTCCCAGATCGCGACCGCCATCAGATCTATCTCGAGCCGGAGACCATTGGAGGCGACGAGATCTACGTCAATGGGTTTTCGATGTCGCTGCCGAGGGAAGTGCAGGAGAAACTTGTTCACGCGTTGCCAGGTCTTGAAGCCGCACGGTTGATCCGCCCCGGGTATGCCATTGAGTACGACTTTGTCCAGCCGACAGAACTCACTCCAACGCTGGAGTCACGACGAGTGAAGGGCCTGTTTCTCGCCGGCCAGATCAATGGGACCTCTGGATATGAGGAAGCTGCAGCGCAAGGTCTTATCGCGGGCATCAACGCTGCGCGCACAGCGAGACGGGCAGAGTCATTTGTGCTAGGCCGCCAGGACGCATACATCGGCGTTCTCGTCGATGACCTCGTAACGCGAGGCTGTCTGGAGCCCTACCGAATGTTCACTTCGCGGGCCGAGCATCGTTTGCTTCTGCGTATCGACAACGCCGACCTCCGTCTCACTCCGCGTGGGCGCGAAGTCGGCCTTGTTGGTGACGAGCATTGGGATCTGTTCGAGCGACGACGACGTCGTTATGAACACAACACGTGTGTGCTGAATGAGACTCTGATTCGCTTGGATAGCGGTCAGCGGCAGACGGCGTCACAGCTTCTTCGGCAGCCAGACATTCGTCTCAATGCGCTCGTGAACGATCGGAAGGTTGTTCTCGATGTCGATCCGGAGTTGCCTGATCGCGATCTCGCCACATTGGAAACCACAATCAAATACGCGGGTTACCTTGAGCAGGAGTCATCTCGGGCAGAGCGAGCCAGGCGCAGCGATCGTCGTCGTATCGCACCGCAATTCCCGTTCGAACAAGTGCCCGGGCTCTCTCGTGAGGTCGTTCAGCGTCTACAACAGATCCAGCCAGGAACATTGGGTCAAGCCGCGCGCATTCCTGGAATGACGCCGGCCGCCATCGCCGTCCTTGGGGTGTTCCTCAACCGGTTAGGTCAGCCTGCCACGCGCACGTGAGCAGCCGGGAGTTTCAGGAGCGCCTCGCGCGTCGAGCGCGTAGGGCCGGACTGACGATTCGGCCAGAACTTGCCGCCCAACTCGAGGTCTACTACCGACTGCTGTCCACCTGGAACAACAAGATCAACTTGACCGGCTTAAGCCTATCCGACTTCAGTCCCGACTCACTCGATCGACTACTCATTGAACCACTGCTGGCGGCGCCACATGTCCGTCCAGGTGTGAGGAGTGTATTGGATGTCGGTAGCGGGGGAGGCTCTCCGGCAATTCCACTGGCACTTACGCTTCCTGACATCACCGTCTTAATGGTCGAGGCCAAGACAAGGAAATCGGTCTTTCTTCGAGAGGCGCTTAGAGCGCTGGGTTTGACCCGGGGGGATGTCGTCACATCGCGGTTTGAGGAGTTGCTGACTAAACCCCGGCTCCATGAAGCGCACGATCTGCTGACGATTCGAGCAGTGCGGATCGAGGCGCGAGTGCTCATGAGTCTGCAGGCGTTCGTCAGGCCCAACGGTGAGATCTTCTTGTTTCGCACGACGGCCGGCGCCCCTGGGCCCACGACGGTGACGCCCCCGTTGGCTTGGAAGGCTTCTTACCCCTTGTTGGAGCAGGCGAGTAGTCTTGTTGTGCTGGAGAAGAGGCAAGTTGGCTACGCTGGGCGAAACGTTTCACGTGAAACACCGATCCAACCCAAAGATCGCTAAATTTTCGCCTTGTTTCACGTGAAACGCGCTTGACGCCACAACTCGTTGCGTACTACAGTGTCGATGCACACTAGCCATAAGAGTTGGCCGAATGACAGAAACAAAGCCGATCTCTCGGATAGCCCTTGCCCGTGTCGTTGCTGTCGCCAATCAAAAAGGTGGCGTCGGGAAAACGACGACGGCAATTAATCTCGCGACCTCATTAGCATTGAGCGGCCGAAGGGTCTTGCTAGTCGATGTCGATCCCCAGGGGAATCTCACAAGCGGACTTGGTTCGAAAGCCCAGCGGGCTGACGCCGGAACAGTCTACGAGGCACTCCTCACTGGTGGAACGCCGGAGTCCTTTCTCCTGTCGACGCGCGTCGCGAATCTGTTCCTCATGCCCGCGGATAGAAACCTCACCGGGGCCGAGATCGAAATGGTCACGTTGCCTGAGCGCGAACATCGACTGAAGAAGATCGTCGACCCGCTTCGAGCACGCTTCGATCACGTGTTCATCGACTGTCCGCCTTCGCTGGGCCTTCTCACCCTCAACGCTCTAGTGGCCGCTGACGCCGTGCTCATTCCACTGCATTGTGAGTACTTCGCGCTCGAGGGACTCGCCGATCTGGTAGGCACGATGCGGCGGGTTCGCGGCGGCCTGAATCCCTCGCTCGAGATCGACGGGGTGCTTTTGACGATGTACGACGACAGGACCAATCTTGGCCAGCTCGTCGCCCGCGATGTTCGGGAGTTCTTCAAAGAGAAAGTTTTCAACACCATCATCCCTCGCAACGTGAAACTCGGTGAGGCGCCAAGCCACGGCATGCCCGCTGCTCTTTACGATGCCAAGTCGCGCGGAGCCGCCGCTTACGCGGCCCTCGCGAAGGAAGTGCTCGCCCGCTACGCCGCCTGAAGGAGGCACTATGCTCGAACGCCGTCCCGCTCTCGGAAAAGGGCTGAGTGCCCTGATTCCCGATGCGCCAGAGCCTATTCGCACCGGGACCATAGAGGTCGACATCGACTTGCTCTCTCCAAATGAGCACCAGCCACGATTGACGATGGACGATGCCAGGCTCCAGGAGCTGGCGCAATCGATCAAAGCGAACGGCATCATTCAGCCGATTCTCGTGCGTCGAGACGGCGCGGGATATCGCATCATCGCCGGCGAGCGTCGATGGCGTGCGGCGCAACGCGCCGGGTTGCAACGAGTGCCGGTCGTCGTCAGAGACGTGTCTCAAGGCGACAAACAATTGCTCGAGCTCGCACTGATTGAAAATCTGCAGCGAGAGAATCTGAATCCTGTCGACGAAGCGCTCGCGTATCAACGTCTCGCAGAAGATTTCTCCTTGACGCAGGATCAGATCGCTGCGGCGGTGGGCAAGGATCGAAGCTCGGTGGCGAACTTCATGCGCCTGCTTCGCCTGCCCGACGAGGTCCGTGGCGACCTTGCAGCCGGAACGTTATCGACGGGGCATGCGCGCGCGCTCCTGTCGCTGTCCGACGCGGCTGCGCAGCGACAGACGGCGCGCGAAGTCGTTTCGCGTGGTCTGTCCGTTCGCGAGACCGAGGCCCTGGTCAAACGACTTCTCACCCAAGGTGTGCCAACCCGGTCTCCGGCGCCAGCCGATCCCCCGAAGGACGTGCACACCAGGGCGGCGGAAGACAGGTTGCGTTTCGCTCTTGGAACGAAAGTGCGCATTATTCGGCGTGGACACGCCGGTCGAATCGAAGTGGATTTCGGATCTGAAGCCGAATTGAACCGCATTTACGAGTATCTGACCTCGACGCGCTGAGTGGAGTCTGCACTGCTGCTGGAGGGCGGCCACGCCGCCATGGTATAAATAACGCTTGTGCCTTTCAGGTACAAGCTCAGACCACAGCAGACACACGCATGAGTAGGCGGGCTTCCGCAGCGAGATACGCGCGAGCGCTGTTCGACGTCGCAATCCAAGAGTCAGATCCGAACGCCGCTGAACGGGATCTGGCCGGCTTCGCGGACCTGGTGCAGCGCAACCAGGACCTCACGCGGACATTCGCGAATCCAGTCGTGTCCGCGACTGCCAAGCGTGCTGTCGTGCAACAACTCCTCGACCAGAGTCCGCCAGCAGCAACTCCCGTCGCAAAGCTCCTTCTGTTGCTTGCGTCGCGCGGCAGGCTCGAGCTCGTTCCCGACATTCTCGACACCTACCGCGAACGACTGATGGAGCATCGTCAGGTCATCGAGGCGGAGGTAACGACTGCCGCGCCGCTCCCGCCCGAACGGATCTCGGAGCTGCAGGAACGGCTCGCAAAGATCACTGGTCGCACAGTCACCATGACGACCAGGATTGATCGCGGAATTATCGGTGGTGTCGTGACCCGAATCGGCAGCACCGTTTACGACGGAAGCGTTGCTACTCAACTGGCAAAGGTGCGAGAGAAGCTGTCAGAGCGCTAAGGACGACATCGCCGCGGGGGAGCCCCAACGCCGTCAGGATTGATATGGACATCAGAGCCGAAGAAATCTCCAAAATCATTCGCGACCAGATCGGGAACCACGCTGTGCAGGTGGACGTGGCCGAAGTCGGGAGCGTGATCTCCCTGGGCGACGGTATCGCACGTGTGCACGGCGTCGAGCGCGCCATGGCTGGCGAGATGCTCGAGTTCCCCCATGGCGTGTACGGCATCGCGCTCAACCTCGAGGAAGACAGCGTGGGCGCTGTGCTGCTGGGCGATTACAAGGAAATCAAGGAAGGCGACCCCGTCAAACGCACGGCGCGAATCATCTCAGTGCCTGTCGGCGACGAGATGCTCGGCCGCGTCGTGAACGCACTGGGTCAGCCGATCGATGGCAAGGGTCCCATTCAGACGAAGCAGTTCCTGCCAATCGAGCGTCTCGCTCCCGGCGTCGTCGACCGACAACCGGTCAAGGAGCCGTTGCAGACCGGCCTGAAGGCGATCGATGGCATGGTGCCCATCGGGCGTGGACAACGGGAACTGATCATCGGCGACCGTCAGACAGGAAAGACCGCCGTCGCAGTGGACGCCATCATCAACCAGCGGGGGACGGGCGTCATTTGCATCTACAACGCGATTGGACAGAAGCAGTCCACCGTTGCGCAGGTCGTACGAACGCTCGAAGAGTACGACGCGATGAGCTACACGATTGTGGTCGCCGCGGCGGCGTCCGACCCAGCGCCAATGTTGTACATCAGCCCGTACTCCGCATGCGCGATCGGCGAGTACTTCCGCGATAGCGGCCGACACGCGCTGGTGGTCTACGACGATCTTTCGAAGCACGCGCAGGCCTATCGCGAGATCTCCCTTCTATTGCGGCGTCCTCCAGGCCGCGAGGCGTACCCGGGAGACGTCTTCTATCTCCACTCACGGCTCCTGGAGCGGGCGGCGAAGTTGAGCGCATCGCTGGGCGGTGGATCGCTCACGGCGTTGCCCATCATCGAGACACAGGCGGGCGACCTGTCAGCCTACATCCCGACGAATGTCATCTCGATCACCGATGGACAGATTTTCCTCGAGAGCGATCTCTTTCATCAGGGTGTGAGGCCAGCCATCAACGTCGGCAACTCGGTGTCGCGCGTGGGTGGGTCAGCGCAAATTCGCGCGATGCGGCAGGTCGCCGGCTCGTTGCGACTTGACCTCGCGCAGTATCGCGAGCTTGCGGCGTTCGCGCAGTTCGGCAGCGACCTCGACAAGGCGACGCAGGCACAGCTCAATCGCGGGCGGCGGCTCGTTGAGATTTTGAAACAGCCGCAATATCAGCCGTTGCCCGTCGAGAAGCAGGTCGTCATCATCTACGCCGCCACGAAGGGCTTCATCGACCCCGTCGCGATCGAAGACGTCCGCAGGTATGAAGTGGATCTCTATCGCTTCCTCGAGACGAGACACGCACGCGTGCTGACCACTATTGCGGAAAAGAAGATCATCGATGACGAGTCGAAGGCGGCACTCGAAGCGGCCTTGACCGAGTTCGGCCGACAGTCCGGAACTGTTCGGTCTCC
>Ga0075434_100003554_pt1 | contig 13915 bp, 11 predicted proteins | sample RhiMethybrSRZTD3_FD_75298 | JGI IMG/M metagenome (GOLD analysis project Ga0075434, IMG submission 75298) | Populus rhizosphere microbial communities from Tennessee, USA - Rhizosphere MetaG P. TD hybrid SRZTD3 | ecosystem: Host-associated > Plants > Roots > Rhizosphere > Soil | place: USA... | reverse complement strand
CATGCGCACACAGCTACTCCGAGCTGGCAGGGCGAGCGATTGGACGTTGTCTACGCGATCGATGTCTTGCATCCGCTGGCGGTAGCTCCTCATTCAGTGACGTTCGATAGCTCCAGCGGCGATGCAGCCGGTCGGGAACCGGTAGAGCAAGGCTGCTAGATACGGTAGGCGCCGGCGACGACTGGACGTCGCGTCGCGCCGTGCCAGCCTGAGCGCAGTGCGTTGCTAGACTGGTAGGACGATAGATTGTCTATCCGCATGACTTCTGGAGTCCGGGCTCGATGGACATCGACCATCGAGGTGCTCCTAGTCGACGCTGGATACCAGGTCGTTCCGACCGGTATCGAGAAGACTCTCCGGGAGATTCGGACAATACCGTTGAGCACCGATATCGGGCTCGTACCGCCACGGCTTCGCTGTTCGCCCGACTTCTTCATTCTCGATCTCGAGGCGTGCCAAAGCTGGCACACGGAGATCAAGTTTCGCCACTATCTGCATCCCGCGCTCTGCGACGACCTGCGACCCATGCAGCGGGAGTGGGCGCCGTTCACACTGATTCTCTCGGTGGCCGAGCCGCCCAAGGAATGGATCGGCGTAGTTCGCCACATCAAAGCGTTCACGATCCAACCGCAAACGAAACTGGACATGGAGTTCTTCGCGACCAAGGGCGCGCGGCTCCAGGACATCTTTCCGAAGCTTGGAAAGCGGTGGGAAGAGGGAACGATCCAGAAGGCGCAGGACGCCATTCTGCGAATCACGTCGCGTGCAGAGGCGCCCTCACCGCATTCAGCGCGTTAACTCGATTGCGCGAACGCCAGCTCGTGCGCCTCCCGTTCCACTTTGCGATTGATCTGCGCGGTGACGTCGAACGACCCGTTGAGCACGCCCCAGCTCGCCATCCAGTCCCACGCCCAGCGCGCTTCGTCCTCCGGGATCGGAGTCGGCTCGCGGAGCTGGATGCGGCCGAGGTTGAAGTCGTCGGCCGTCAGCGCCTGTACCGCGGGATCGGCGGCGGCCCAGCCTTCCTTGAAGTACCGCACGTAGCGCCGCTTGTCGGCGTTGATGTGACGAACGGCCTGCGTCACACCCCGCAGGAATGCGGCGTAGAGCTTGGGATCGAGATCGGCGCCGGCGACCCACGTGCCGTGGAAGAACGTCGTCGAGACCAGACGGCAGCCGGCCTTCTCGGCCACGGTGATCCACGGCTCCTGCAGCACGGTCGCCTCGAACTCGCCGCGCAGCATGGCTGCGTAGCGCTCGCCGGGATGGATGACCGCGGCGCACGTCGTGATGGCTTCGCGCGGCACGGCGCCCTCGAGCATCTGCAGCCCCGCGTAGGCGGTGCCGTTACCGTAGTCGAGCCCCACCTTGCGGTGCGCCAGCTCCTGGGGCACGTAGACCTTCGAGTCGGGAGCAACGACCAGGGCCGCACAGACGATCATCGACCGGCGACCGATCTGCAGCGCGCCCACGCGGCTTTCCGCCACCCGGCGGTTATTGCCGCACTCTCACCCCTGGAACATCGCGGCTTCGCCGCGTTCTTGAAGCGTCCCCTGGTTCGTGACCGGGCGCGTCAACGTTCCTTCTGTGGTGGAGCGGATGTCGCGGGACTCGCGGGAGGCCATCGTGAGATCGAGTCCCTCGGCCTTGAACAGGCCTTCGTCCATGGCCACCAGCACGTCGAGGCTACTGAACGCGGATACCGGCTCGATCGTCATCTTCATCGCGATTCCCCCTCACTGATCCGGACGTTTCGCCGCTCGCCACCCAGAGGATAACGGCTCCTGGGTGGATTCGCCACCCGCGCGGATATGTATCCCCGCGGGCTACGGCCACGGCACTCCGTAGATCGCGGCGGCGTTCTCGCCGAGCACCCGCCGCCCGACCGCGAGAGCTTCGCTAGCGTCGAGCGCGCCGAGGGCGACGAGCTCGTCCAGAACCGTGCCGAGCCCAAGCCGCCCCCAGCGCGCAGCGAGCCAGAACAGCTCGGGGATCTGCGAGGCGTCGCTCGAGTACACCATCTTGCTCGTGGGTGTGAGGCCGAACAGCTGGCGCAGCACCGTCGGGATCTCCGCGGCGAGATGCGGGATGGCGAGCCCCACGTCGGCCCAGACGTTAGGGTAGATGGCGGCCAGGTATCCGAGCTCGCGCACGTAGGGATAGCTCGCGTGCAGCAGGACGAACGGCACGTTCGCATAGCGACCACTCTCGAACAAGGAACGCAGGTGCAGCGGGTTCGCCTCGCGCAGGTCGAGGTCCGAATCGCCGAAGCCGGTGTGGATCTGCACGGGCATGCCCTGCCGCTCGGCGATCTCGAGCGTGCGCAGCAGCAGATAGTCGTTGAGCGGCTTGTCGGCCAGACGCACCCTGCCCTCGAGCCGCGCGCGCTCCTTCACGGGACCGAACGCGGCCGCGGCATCGCCACGGGAGGTCGCCTGCACCGCGAGCCCGGTGCGGTAGGCGATAATGCTCTTGAGACCGACGTAACCGTCCGCCCGCGCCTGCTCGACGGTGGCGGAGAACGCATCCAGCATCGTGTCGAACGTCTCGTGGCGCACGATCAGCTCCTGCGCGAGAGTCTCGAGGCGCAGGATCGGCAACACACGACACGGTACCTGCGGGGCCAGCTCCAGCGGTGCCCACGTCTCGTCGGTTCGGTAGCCGTGATCGACGAGGAGCACCGCGATGTTCGCCTCGCCCAGGAGACGCCGCCCCAGCGCCTGGGGTGACATGCGCGCGCGTGCGGCCAGCACCGCCTCGGTCGTGGGCGCGCACGTCAGGATCGTCGCGAGCTCCCGGATAGCCCAGCGGTAGAAGATCGTCTCGGGAACGTGGCGCGCATGCATCGTCGCGTCGTCGCTCTCGGTGAAGAACCGCGCGTAACGGACGCGGTCGGTGACGGTACCGTCGCGCAGCAGCGCGTGACAGTGCTGGTCCAGGATGGGGACGGCGCTCAGGTCCAGATCAGAACTTCCAGAAGTGGTGCTTGGTCTCGAACTCGGCGCTCTCCTTGCCGAACGCCTCGGCCTCGGAGCGCTTCACCGCGAGGTACGCGCGGGCCAACGTCGGACCCAGCGCCCGCATCAGCATCGAATCGGCTTCGAGCTGATCCAGCGCCGCGCGGAGCGTTGTCGGATAGCGCTGGATACGACGTTTCTGCCGCTCGCTCTCGGACAGGGCGGCCGGGTCCACGAGCACGGGCTCGCCCGGCTCGAGCTTGCGCGTGACGCCATCGAGGCCGGCCGCAAGCAATCCGCCCATCGCGAGATAGGGGTTCGACGAGGAGTCAGAAGCCTTGAGCTCGGCGTTGGTCGAGCCGGCGCGATCGGAGCGAAACGTCGAGGGCACGCGCACCGCCGCCTCGCGATTATCGGGCCCCCACGCCGTGAACGCGGAGCTCCAGAAGTGCGGCTGGAGCCGGCGGTACGAGTTCACGCTGGGACACGTGAGCGCAAGCAGAGCCGGCAAGTGTTCCAGGACACCCGCGATGAAGTGATATCCGAGCTTGCTTACGCAATAGCGGTCTCTCTCGTCGTACATGCGCGATTCGCGGCCCGCCACGTCCCACAGGCTGAAATGGATATGCGCGCCGTTGCCGGCCTGGTCGACGAAGGGCTTGGGCGCGAGCGAGGCCACGAGCCCGTGGCGATGGGCAACGGCCCGCACGGTCTCCCGGTAGAAGACCTGGCGGTCGGCGGCCTCGAGCGCCGGCGCGTGGCCGATCGACAGCTCCTGCTGGCCGTGTCCGAGCTCCGCGTAGTACTGCTCGACCGGAATCCGCTGCGCCTCGAGCGCGGCCACGATGTCGTCCATCACGGGCGCCGCCGTCGTCATCCCGACGGTGGAGAAGCAGAGGCTCTCGTCGAGCGGTGCGAAGCCGCCGTCGGCCCGCTTCACCGCCAGGGTGAACTCGCACTCGAACGCGGCGCGCACGCTGAACCCTGCCGCGCCGCAGGCGGCGATCTGCCGCTTGAGGAAATCACGCGGGCACGCCTCCCACGGCGCGCCTTCGAGGGTGCGCATGTCGCTCGTCATGGCCGCGGCGTGAGGCGCGTACGGGAGCACGGTGAAGGTCTGCGGATCGGGGACCAGCCGGATCTCGCCGACGGGCCCGAGGCCTTCGACGGGCTGCAGCTGGTCGAGCATGTTCATCGCCTGCATGGCCACCGTGAGGCCGATGCCGTCGGTGAGCCGATGCGCGAGCCCGTCAACGTGGGTGGCCTTGCCGCGTGTGACGCCGCCGTTGTCGGTGTAGAGGAAGCGCACCAGGCGGACGCCGGCGCGCCGCGCCTGCGCGGTCAGGTCGGGGGCGGCTCGACGAGTACGCCGGGTAGCCATCGCATGCGTAGGATAGCGCCTCCGCGAAATCCACACCTCCAGACAGTCTGCTAGACTCCTGCCAGCCAATTCGACGAGACGTCGGACGGAGGAGGGTAAGACATGACATTCAGGGATGCTCTCGCGCTGCTGTTGCTGCTGGGCCTGCCGACATGCGCCCAGGCGCAGCTCGCCGTTTCGTCGAACGACACCAAGGTCGTCAACGTCGAGGGCGTGAACCAGATCGTCCAGAACCCGCCGCCCGACAACGTAACGATCGTCGACCTCAGCGTGTCACCGCCGAAGGTCGTCGGCCAGCTGAATGCGCCGGGTTCGGTGGTCGGGCCGCCGCAGAGCGTCGCGGTCGCGCCGGACGAGAGCATCGCCCTGGTGGCCGCTTCGACCAAGATCGATCCAGCCGATCCCAAGAAGACCGCTCCTGACAACCGGCTGAGCGTCATCGACCTCAAGGCCTCGCCGCCGGCAGTCATCGCGACCCTGGAGCTCGGGCTCTCACCCGCCGGCGTGTCGTTCAGTCCGGACGGCAAGCTCGCCCTCGTCACCAATCGGGGGGAGGGCACGGTCTCGATCCTCACCGTCAACGGCAAGACCGTGACAGCCGTTGGAAAGATCCAGCTCGGCGACGCCAAGTCCGGCCCGAGCGGCGTGGCGTTCTTCCCCGATGGAAAACGGGCGCTCGTCACCCGCGACGGCGATCACCGCATTTCCGTGCTGTCGGTCAACGGCTCGAAGGTCGAGGACACCAATGCGTACATGGTCGCCGGCATCCGCCCCTACTGCGTCTCGATCAGCCCCAAGGGCGACGTCGCGGTCGTCGTCAATCAGGGCGGCGGGCAGGGCGACACCGACATCATCAGCGTCATCGATTTGAAGAAGAACCCGCCCCGTATCGTGGAGTCGCACTCGGTCGGACAGATCCCCGAGGGTGTCACCTTCTCGCCGGATGGCTCGCACGTCGCGGTGACGATCCAGAACGGCTCGAACAGACCGAAGTCCCACCCGTCCTATAACGATCACGGCCTCGTGATGATCTACCGCGTCGACGGAGGCAGGCTCAAGCTCGCCGCCGAGGCGAAGGTGGGCGGCTGGGGCCAAGGTGTGGCGTGGAGCCGCGACGGCAAGACCTTGCTCGCGCAGTCGATGCTCGACAAGACGCTCGACGTGCTGAGCTTCGACGGCCATTCGTTGAAGGTGACCGGGCACATCAAGGTCCCGGGCGGCCCGGCGGGAATCCGGACCGTCGAGAAGTAGCTCGGCGCGGTTCGACCGGCCGCTAGCCGCGGATCTTCAGAAGATCGCGCAGGCCGTCACCGACCAGATTGATGGCCAGCACGGTCAGGGCGAGGAACAACCCTGGGAACAGGATGATCCAGAACGCCAGCTGCACGTATGTCTTGCCCTCCGCCATGATGTTGCCCCACGAGGGAATATGCGGTGGCGTGCCGGCGCCGAGGAACGAGAGGTACGCCTCGAAGAGGATGGCCGAGGCGCACACGTAGGTGGCCTGCACGAGCAGCGGCGCCACCAGCGCCGGCAGGATGTAGCGCACCAGGATGCGCGGCGTGCGTACGCCGAGCGCCCGCGCCGCCTCCACCATGGTGTGCTCACGGAGCGAGAGCACCGAGGCTCGCACCACCCGGACCACCCGGGGAATCTCCGGGATCACCAGCGCGATGATCACGTTGCGGACGCTGGCCCGCATCATGGCCATCAGGGCCAGCGCCAGCAGAATGGCCGGAATGGCCATCAGCCCGTCCATCACCCGCATCATCACAGCATCAAGCCGTCGGTAGAAGCCGATCACCAGCCCGAGCGTGGTGCCGAGGGCCAGGCTCAGCAGCGCCACCGAAGCACCGACGACGAGAGAGACGCGCGCGCCGTAAAGCGTGCGCGTGTAGACGTCGCGACCGAAGTGATCGGAGCCGAACCAGCGCACCGCGGACGGCGGCCGCAGCCGCTCGGCCGGTCGCATCTGCTGAGAGTCGCCCGTCCACCAGACCGGCGCCAGCACGCCGGCGGCGACGATCAGCAGCAGCACCACGAGCCCGATCGCGAGCGTCGGCTGGCGTCGGAGCACGCGCCGCCACGCCACCCGACGTGGCGTCGTGGACAGCGCTTCAGTAGCGAATGCGGGGATCGAGGACGACGTAGAGGACATCCACGATGAGGTTGATCATGACGTAGGCGCCGGAGACGACGAGCAACACGCCCTGGATCACCGGGTAGTCACGCCGCACGATGGCATCCACGGTGAGGCGGCCGAGCCCGGGCAGCGCGAAGACGCTCTCGGTCACCACGGCGCCGCCGATGAGCAGCGCGAAGCCGATACCGATGATCGTCACGATCGGCAGCGAGGCGTTCTTGAGCGCGTGACGCACCAGCACCCCGCTCGGCGCCAGGCCCTTGGCGAACGCGGTGCGGATGTAGTCCTCGTCGAGCACGCCCAGCATGCTCGCCCGGGTCATCCGCGCGATGAGGGCCATGTACACCACCGACAGCGTGAGGGCGGGCAGGATCAGGTGGCTGAGGAACGAGCCCACACCGCCGGCCAGCGGTGCGTAGCCTTGCACGGGCAGCCAGCCCGCCGTGATGGCGAAGACGTAGACCAGGATGAAGCCAAGCCAGAAGGTGGGCATCGAGAAGCCGGACACGGCGAAGACCATCACGGCCCGGTCGAGCCAGGAGCCCTTGCGCCATGCGGCCACCACGCCGATCGGCACCCCCACGCCGACGCTGATCAGCATGGCGAACAGGGTCAGCCAGATCGTGGTGGCGGCGCGCTGACCGATGAGCGTGGAGACCGGCAGCCCCGAAAAGATGGACGTACCCAGATCGCCGCGCACCACGCGGCCCAACCAGATCGCCACCTGGGTGTGGAAGGGCTGGTCGAGGCCTAGTCGGGTACGGATGCGTGCGATGTCGTCGGTGGTCGCGTAGTCGCCCGCGATGATGACGGCAGGGTCGCCGGGAGTGACGTGCAGGAGCGCGAACACCGCCAGGGCGACCACGCCCATGACGGGGATGGTGGCCAGCAGGCGCCGCAAGACCTCAGCGAGCACTCGCCGCTCGCGTCAGGCGATCGAGACGTTCCAGAACAGCGGCGCGATGAACTTCAAGATGCCGTTCACGTTCTTGCGGAACGCCGTGGGCAGGAACCACTCGCCCCACGGTACGTAGGCTACCTCGTCGAGGGCGATCTTCTGGATCTCCTCGGCGAGCTGCTTGCGGTGGGGCTGGTCGGTCGCCCGCACGAAATCGGTGATCAGCTTCTCGAGCTGCGGGATCTCCGGCCAACCGAACCACGCACCCGGCCCCGCACCGGAAACGCCGAAGTGCACGGCGGGATGCATGACGTCGGCGGCCATCCACCAGGTATGCAGGATGTTCCAGCCACCCTTGTCGGGCGGATCTTTCTTGGCGCGCACGGCCAGGTTCGTCGACCAGTCCATCGCCTTGAGGTCGACGTTGAACCCGGCCGCCGTGAGCAGCTCGCGCGTCACCAGGGCGGCGCCGCTCAGGAATCCGATGTCGGTCACGTGCACCACCGTCACGGGACGACCGTCGTAGCCTGACTCCTTGACGAGCTGCCGCGCACGCTCGAGGTTCTGCTTGACGAGCCCCTCGGCGCCGGCCTTGCTGGCGTATGGCCCGGCGCAGGCAAAGACACCGGGGCAGCTGCGGTAGTACTTCGGCACGCCGATGGCGGCCTGCAAGTACATCTCCTGGTTCATCATGGCCACCAGCGCCTGCCGGGCCTTCTTGTTGTTGAACGGCGGGTGCAGATGGTTGGGCCGCAGCCAGCCCTGCGTGCCGAGCGGATCGGGCAGGAACGTGGTCAGCGACGCGGTCTGCTCGATCTTCGGCACGAAATCGATCGGCGGGATCTCCCACCAGTCGATCTCGCCGGCGGCCAGCGCTGCCGACGCCGTCGCGGCATCCGGCATGTAGCGCCAGATCACCTTGTCGAGGAGCACCTTCTTGCCGCCCGCCGAACCGCTGGGCGCCTCGTTGCGGGGCACGTAGTCGGCGTGCTTGACGTAGACGACCTGGTTGCCCGGCTGCCACTCGTCCTTCGCGAAGCGGAACGGACCGGAGCCGACGATCTCCTTGATCTGCTCGTCAGCCGACGTGGCGGCGATGCGAGCCGGCATCATGAACGGCACGTTGCTCGAGGGCTTGCCGAGCGCCTCGAGCACGGGACCGAATCGCTCGCCTAGCTCGAGCGTCAGCGTCTTGCGATCGACCGGCGCCACCTTGGCAGTGTGCGCGGCCAGCAGCCGGCCGAACCGGTCCTTCTTCATCCAGCGCTTGAGCGACTCGGCGCAGTCCTCGGCCACCACGGGCTGTCCGTCGTGCCACTTGAGACCGTCGCGCAGGGTGAAGGTGTACTTCATGCCGTCCTTCGAGACGCTGTGCTTGTCTACCATCTGTGGGCGCACCTGCAGCTTCTCGTCGGTGCCGAACAGCGTGTCGTACACGAGGTAGGAGTGGTTGCGCGTGATGTAGGCCGTCGTCCACACGGGGTCGAGGATCTTGAGGTCGGCCTGGGCCACGAAGCGGAGCGTGCCACCCGATTTCTGGGCGGGCGCGCGTGTGGGTGCGAGGGTGGCGGCCGCGGTGGCTCCGGCTCCGGCGAGGAACTGGCGACGGCTGAGTGGGCGCATGAGACCCCTCTCTTGCGAGGATCGAGGTGCCGCGACGACGAGAATAGCGACTTCATGGCCGATCCGCTACTCCGCCTAGAAGGCGAGTCGGATGCGCGCCGCCAGCGTATAGGCGTCGTGCGCGTCGCGTCGCGTGTGCACGCCGTTGAGGAGCTCGGCCGTATTGAGCCCGGGACCAGCGACGAGATACCCTCCTTGCAGATCGAAGGCGGTGTTCGCGGCGAACCGCCACGTCAACCCGAGGTCCAGCTCGGTACCGAGATATCGGGAATCGCCCTTCACCCAGCTCTGATCGTCCACGGTCGCGCGGTTCGTGAAGGTTTGCTGGGGAGCGAGGACGACCGTCGTGTCCGTGTCGACCTTCTCCGCAGTCCATGTCGGGCTCGCGATCCCGTAGAGCGCGAGCGCCTGCGTGAGGCTGTACGTCGCCCTGAAGCCGAGCGACGCCCGACCGAAGCGGTCGTATCCGAGGTTGGTCGCCATGCTCTGGCTGGGACCGCCCCCACCGTTGAAATAGTCGACACCGGTGCCGACGAGAATCGCCCCCCAGCCGGTGTTGTAGCTGCCATCCAGGTCCAGCGGCTCGTAATAGCGCTTGCTCAGGGAAAGGTTGTCGCGGGCCTTGTTGCCGGTGCTGTAGATACCGCGCGCCTCGAGGAGCAGCGGCCCGAACTGGTAGCTGGCGATCACGTCCAAGAGCCAGGCCGCCTTATCACCCCGCACTTCCCCCACTGATCCGTTGGTTCTGAAGGCCTGCGTTTCGTATTTGCCCCACTGATACGAGATCGTCGGGTCCAGGCCGAACCCTCCCACACGCCACCGGGCGTCGAAACCGACCGTGTAGCGCTCTTCGTGCAGGGTCGGGTCGCCAGGGGCGCTGCATCCGAAGCAGGCGGCGGCGGCCGGGGCGGTGCCGAGCGGGATCCCGGCGAACGCGGCCGTGCCGTTCACCGAGCCGCCTACCGTACGACGGTTGGTCGCGTTGCGGCGGGCGCTGTTCGATGTCACGCCATCGACGTGGAACCACGAGAACATCGGCTTCAAGTCCAGCCCCTTGAACGGTGTCAACTCGGGGCTTTCGATGATGGCGAAGTCCTTCCCGCGCGTCGTCCCGATCTGCTTGTTCGCGACCCTGTTACCACCGGCCAGCGAGTCCTCGAGGTCCGCCCACGCGAGGTGGTTCTTGATGCTCGGCGTGAACGTCGTGTAGAGGTCGAGACCCGCGAAGTCACCGTTGGCGTAGTAGATCTTGTAGTTGGCGATCGTCGCGAACGGCTGGCCACCGGCGCGGGCCACGGTCAGAACCGGGATGAACGGCAGAAGGCTGTCCTTGCCGGTCAGATCGAACTCCGTGTAGATCCACTTGATCTCGAAGAGGCCAGCCACGTCGGTGTTGAGATCCAGGCCGCCTCCGGTGCCGAACTTGCAGCCTCCGTTGAAGCCGCAGGGTTGACCGGAATTGTTGCCGGGAAAGCCACCGTCGTTGGACCCGCCCTGGCCGTACATCAGATCGAGCTCGATGCCGAGCACGGCCTTCGTCCGCCCGACCGCGAACTCGAAGTCGGGGCGGAAGCGAGTGCGGGCGACCCATTCACGATCGCCGTCGCGCGCGTAGTTACCGTCGTAGAAATTCCGGCCTATCGAGGTGATCTGATCGAAGAGTCCGGTGATCGTCACCTTCGGCGTGGGTACCTGCGCGCACGCCGGCGGCGTCGCGGTGAGAAGGGTCAGGAAGGCAGCGAGTGCGAGGATCAGTCGTTTCCTCATTGCAGACCTCCCTCGACAGACGACCCCTGGACCATTTGTGTGGTGAGCGGCCATGGAAGGGCTGTCCGGGACCAATGAGCCAGGGGCATCCCTGTCTCCCGCAGGGCCGGACGATAGGACCGAGCAGCGCCGGCGCGAATCGTTTTCTCGCGATGGCGCGGGCGTCGACTGAGCGGCTTATAGCAAATGAGGAAACGCAGTCAACTTAAGTAATATTCAGCTTCCCCAGCGGAGCAGTTCCACGATTTCCGCTTGACACCTTTGGGCGACGCTATTGCGACGAGTTGGCGCCGCTCCGTACGCAGCCTCCCAGCGCGACGCAAAAGCTGCGACAGCTCATCCGACGTGCGTCATCGCAAAAATTGTGGTGCGTGCCGCGATCGTCGCTGGTCGGGCCTCACAGGCGTGTCCGAAACCCGGGTATAGAGTCGCCTCAGTGAAAGGAGCGCCGTCATGAAGATCCACACGCCTGCTACCGTCGACTACACGGCTCTCGATCGTCTTGGCGATCGGATCGCCGAGCTGTCCGCGCATCTTGAAGCGGCAACAGCACGTCTACTCGATCTGATTCGCGAGTTCGACGAGCGCGGTGGATGGAACGCGGGCTTCAGGTCGTGCGCTGAATGGCTGAGCTGGCGCGTAGGGCTGGACCCGGGCGCCGCCCGTGAGCGCGTGCGTGTCGCGCGAGCCCTGGCAAACTTGCCGCGACTGGCGCAAGCCCTTGCGCATGGCGAGCTTTCGTACGCGAAGGTGCGGGCCCTCACTCGCGTCGCCACGCCGGAAACGGAAGAGCGTCTGCTCGCCGTCGGCCGCGCAGGTACCGCGTGGCATGTCGAGCAGATCGTCCGTAGTTGGCGCCGGGTGGACCGGATCGCCGAGACACGCGAGACTGCCTTACGCCACGCCCGTCGCGCCATCCGCGTGTATCAGGACGACGACGGTATGGTGGTAGTCCGCGGGCGGCTGGCACCTGAAGCCGGCGCCGTGCTGTTGCAAACGCTGACCGCCGCCCGAGAGACGCTATACCGCCAGCGGCGCCAGATCTTCGTAGGCGACCTTACCGATAAGATCCCGCCGCTCGAGCAACAGGACCCTTCGTTCGAGCAGCAGCAAGCCGATGCTCTTACCCTTGTCGCCGAGTCAGCGCTTCATCACGGCATCGACCCTGGGACGCCGGGCGAACGTTATCAGGTGGTGGTCCACGTCGACGCGGCGGTGCTCGCGGACCCGGATTCGCCCGGCCAGTCGGTCCTCGAAAACGGCGCACGCGTTTCCGCGGAAACGTCGCAGCGGCTGGCATGCGATGCGAGCCGCGTGGTGATGCAGCACGACCAGACCGGACACGTCGTCGAGGTGGCAGCCCGGACACGAACAATTCCGCCCGCCTTGCGGCGCGCGCTACAGCATCGAGACCGCAGCTGCCGGTTCCCCGGCTGCTTCGTGAGGTTCGGCCAGGGGCATCATATTCGCCACTGGGCGCACGGTGGGCCCACCATCCTCTCCAACCTCGCGCTCCTGTGCCGTCGCCACCACCGCGCCGTTCATGAGGAAGGCTACCAGTGTGAGCGATTGCCAAACGGCGAGCTTCAGTTCCGCCGGCCGAACGGGTGGATCCTGCCTGACGTTCCGCCACCGCCAAAGAATCCCGATTCGCCCGTGGAGCTCTTGCGCGCACTGAACGAAACCGAGGGACTCCGCTTGCACGCACACACGGCTACTCCAAGTTGGAAGGGCGAGCGACTGGACGTCGTCTACGCGATCGATGTCTTGCATCCCCTGGCTGTAGTTCCTCATTCGATGACGTTCGACAGTTCGAGGGGCGACTTCAGTCCGTCACAATGGGAAACGACCACGGACTGATCTGCTCGGCCGTACGTCCGAGCGGGTCCCACTCCTGGACGCGGCCCCACACGTGCTCTCCCGCGTCCTGGGCCGCGCGGCGTACCGCACTGAGATCGACGCCGGGAATGATGCGATCGCGCATGCGCACGACACCGTCGACGACGACGGTGACCACGTCGTCCCCGATGCCGCACTCGACCAGAGCCTTGATCGGATCGCGGACCGGCCCGAAGCGCAGGCCGTCGCGCGTCTCGAGATCGATCACCACGATGTCGGCCTTGGCGCCCGGGGCCAGACGACCGAGGTCGGTGCGCCCGAGGGCCTGCGCGCCGCCGAGGGTGGCGGCCGCGAACACGTCGGCCGCGGACGCGGCTGAAAGATCGTGGCTCATGACCTTGCCGAAGTAGGACGCGACGCGCATCTGCATGATCAGATCGCGCGGATACGTGTCGCTGCCCAGGGCGAGGTTGATGCCGGCCGCGCGATACTTCGCCCATGAGTCGAGCGAGCGCGCCCGTCGCGCGATGTTCACGGGGCAGTGGGAGACGGTCACACCGTAGCGGCCCATCAGCTCGAGATCACGGCCGCCCGCGTAGCTCATGAGCCCGTTGTCGGCGACGAGATTGCCGTGGCCGACGGTGAGATCGCGGCCCAGGAGGCCCACGCTCTCCATCAGCTCGACCGGCGTCATGCGGTGCTCTCGCACGATCTCGTAGAACTCGATGATGTTGTAGGCGGCGTGGGTAACGATCGGCAGGCGTAGCTCGTTTGCCACTTTCCGCGTCGCTCGCAGCAGATCGAGGCTGCACGTCTCGACCTCGCGGGGTGCGAGGAGCCCGCGCACGCGCCCGTTCACGCTGCCGTCGACACGGCGGATGAAGGCCATCGCGCTCTCGAACTCCTTCACGCCCGCCGGCTCGTCCACGACCCGCTTGAGCCGTCCCTTTTCGTCGCCCACCCAGCGGCCGGAGTCATAACCCGCACCGAGATACGCGCGCAGGCCGAGCCGGTCGACCTCGCCGAGCAACGCCTCCTGGACGCGCAGCTGGCTGCCGAACTCCATGAAGGTGGTGATGCCGTTCCGCAGCATCTCGGCGATCGTGAACGTCGCGAGCAGGCGCGTGCCGGCGTCCGCGTCGCCGTCGGTCGGGCGTGCGTAACGGGGATCCCCACCCACGCGCGTACCCTCGCGCGGCACGCTGATGTCGAGGAAGGGCTGACCGAAGAAGTCGGGCCGGCCCACGTCGGTGATGAGGCGGTGCGACGCGCGATGTCCCGAGTGCACGTGGGTGTCGATGAATCCC
>Ga0075434_100003552_pt1 | contig 13918 bp, 9 predicted proteins | sample RhiMethybrSRZTD3_FD_75298 | JGI IMG/M metagenome (GOLD analysis project Ga0075434, IMG submission 75298) | Populus rhizosphere microbial communities from Tennessee, USA - Rhizosphere MetaG P. TD hybrid SRZTD3 | ecosystem: Host-associated > Plants > Roots > Rhizosphere > Soil | place: USA... | reverse complement strand
TCTGATCGACGGCGGCCGGAGCATGTCCGAGGCGAGAAACACCGCCGACTGGCTCGTCACGCTGACCTTCTTGTCGTCGCCGAGCACGCCGAGGCCGCGGCCGAGCGCGGAGACGCCCGACTGACGTTCGACGGCGATCTGCTCGCGAACGATCGCTCCGCTCTTCGCATCGACGAAATACTCCCAGCCTTCCTCTTCCGTGAATGCCTTCGCGCGGAATGTCAGGCGATATCCGCCGGAATCGTCGGGAAGGACGACGAGCTCAGGAATCTTTTCGGCGCCGAGCGTCACGCCGCTCCGCTCCTCGACGATCTCCTTCACATCGTCGGGCGAGAGCGAAGGCGTCACATCGATGTCGATCCCCGAGTACACCGTGCCGAACACAGAGACGGTGAGCCCGTTGTCCAGCTGTCGCGCGACGTCGCCGCCGTACACGCGAACGCCGTTGTAGTACTGATCGAATCGCTCGTGCGTGCGGCCCGCAATCAGCGTGTCGGCGGTGACGCGCCGCTGCCGTAATTGATCGTCGCGGACCATGCGATCGACGGACGCATCCCACGTGCGCAGCTCGCCCGCGGACGTCGCGGCAACCGCGGTCGATCGAACTTGCGCATGCGCCGCGGGCGCGCGGCCGCCGACCGCGAGCGCACAGATCGCGGCCAGAACCGACAGCCTTACTCCTCGCATCGGCGATGTCTCCCGGGATTCGAGCCGTTCACTGCAGCGCAACGGTGAGCGGATGCCCTTCGGCCTGCGGCAGCGTGATGCCGCACAGCGTCGCCAGTGTCGGCGCCACGTCCGCTGGTGTCACCGATTGATCGTAGCGGCCGGGCTGGATGCCGCGGCCGAAGAGCACTATCGGCACGCGTTGATCGTCGACGTTCGCGCTGCCGTGCGTGACGCCCGATGTGTTGACCATCCAGTTCCGCTTCGGCGCGATGATCAGATCGCCGCTGCGCCCGTTGAAGTAGCTGAGCGCTTCCGCCATGACGAGGGGATCGGACGACTTCTCGCGGCCGCGGACCTCATCACTGCGAAGAACGCGCTCCACGCCCGGCACGGCCTCGATCGCGTTGATGACCGACGACATCAGGCCCGGCGAATCCTGCAGCTTCGCGTAGACGCCCGGCGCGAAGTACAGATCGCTCCCGGTGAGCGCGACGACGCGCCGGCCCGTCCCGAGCTGCGGGCGCATCGCGTTCTCGACCGCATTGACAACGGCTGTGGAGTTGACGTGGCCGCCGTCGATGCCGTCCCGCATCACCGCTTCCGGCAGACGGCTGACGCCGTGGTCTGCGGTGAGCGCCGCAACCCACTGTCCGCGTCCGACCAGCGCGTCGATCCGTTCGAACAGGGCGCCAATCGTCTGATCCAGGCGCGCGTACATGTCCTGGATTTCCTGACTGTCGGGTCCGAAGCCGTGACCCAGGATGTCGGGACTCGAGAAGCTGACGGCGAGAATGTCAGGCGTATCGTGCCGGCCGAGTTGAAAGCCTTCGACGAGCGCGGCCGCGAAGCGTCCGAGGAACGCGTCGGCGAACGGACTGCGTTCCCACTGCGCGAGAAAGGATGAATCAGCGGATTCGCCCGTCCCGTTCAGCACGTGCGGAAACGTGCGCGTCCACCCGTCCGGTGGCACTTCCCCGAGCGCATCGTCGCGGTTTGCATAGTGCGACTCGGGAAAGAGTCTCGTCCACGTCTTGCCGTAATCGGCGCTCATCTTGTTGACGGCCAGAAATTTTTCGACGACCGGCATGGGCGCCGTCGAGTACACCGGCGACGTCATCCATCCGTCGACGGTGTCGCTCATCCACGTGACGGCGTCGCCGCCGTGTCCGGCGAGCATGATCGCGCTGCGATCTTTCAGCGATAGCCCTGCCACATGCGATCGCATTTGCGACCGCATCACATCGGCGAACGTCGGCGTCAGCAGGCGATGGGCGCTGTCGCCCGTTCGTACGGGCGTGCCGTAGCCGACGTCGCGCACGCGCGGATCTTCGGTACACGTGATCTGCTTCGACAGATCGCGATCCCACCAGACGTTCTGGATGATGCCGTGCCTGTGTGGAAACGCGCCGGTCGCAATCGTCGCGTGACCGGCGCACGTGAACGTCTCGGAATAGGGATAAGCGGCTTGCCTGAACCACGCGCCCTCGGTGACCATGCGCTTCAGACCACCGGTCCAGTCCTTCTGGAACCGATCGATGTAATCGGCGCGCATCTGATCGATGACGAGAATGACGGCGAGCCTCGGCGGGTAATTGGGAGCGGCTGCGGGACGAAGCGGCGATCCGACGAGACCGGCCGCGATCGCCAGCGCGAGGAGACGATGCACGCCCCTTACATTAACAGGAGCGGGTCCAGATCGAAATCGCGCGGATTGACCGGCGCGACAATCGACGAGGGACGCTCCGGATCGTTGCCCGCGTCCCACAGGTTCCGTTCGTAGGTCAGATCGAGCCGTCTGCCGTCACGCGCGAACAGCACCCGCACCTGCGGCCTGTACGGATCGGGTGCGTACACCTTGAGCACGACGCCAATTTCTCCGGTGTTGAGGCGCACGAGATTGCCGGCCGGATAGATGCCGAGGAGCTGGACGAACCGGCGCACGAGGTTCTGATCGAACTGCGTGCCGTCGTTCCGCTTCAGGACTTCGAGAATGCGCTCGGTCGGAAACGCCTGCTGATACCGGCGCTGCGACCGCATCGCGTCATACACGTCGGCGATGCTGCAGAGCATCGTGCCGAGATTCAGCGACGCGCGCTTGACGGCGTGCGGATAGCCGGTGCCGTCGAGCCGCAGGTGATGCTCGAACGCGACGACCGGCGAGATTGCGGGGATGTCCGGCGTCTTGCGGAGAATCTCCGCGCCGTCGACCGGATGCTGCTTCATGATCGTGAACTCTTCGTCGGTGAGCTTGTCCGGCTTGTTCAGGATCTCGAGCGGCGTCTTCACCTTGCCGATGTCGTGCATGAGTGCGGCGAGGCCGAATTCACGGAGCAGCGGACCGTCGATGCCGAGGCCGCGCGCCTGGCCCATCGTCAGAATCGATACGTTCACCATGTGCGTGAACGTGTAGTTGTCGTAGTTCTTCAGCGTGGTCAGCGCGAGGAGCGCCGTCCGATTCTGCGCCACCGCCTGCGCCAGGCCGTCGATCATCGTGCGCGCCATCGTCGCGTCCGGCATTCCCTCGGTCTCGGCGCTCTCCCACAGGTTGCTCGCCACCGTCACCGCTTCGTTGTACATGCGCTTGATGGTGGCCATGTCCGCCAGGTTCGCTTCGACGCGCTGTTCGACGGTGACGCGGCCCACGCGAATGTGCGGCAGCGCCGGGAGCGCCGCTTCGGCGCCGGCGGTGTCGTCGAGGTGCTCGAGCGATGTGACAGCCTCCACGAACGCGGCGATCTCCTCGAGCGTGACGCCGCGCTCGATTGAGATGCGCTCGATGCCGGCGTGCTGCAACCGCTTCATGAGCGGCCCGACGGCATCCTTGGCGAGCGGCATGTCGTCGACGATCACTTCATCGCCGACCAGACCGATGACGACGGTCGTCTCGAGCGAATGGAGGAGCTGAATGGCGGCCGAGAGCGATTCGAGGTTGCGGCCGATGATCGGGTGGCCTTTGGAATAGAGCTGCGCCGAGCGGAGCGAGGCCGTGAAGCGCCGCAGCAGTTCGTCGGCGAGCTGAAAGCGCGGAGCGGTCACGCCTTGCCCTCGCGGACGATTGGACGCCGGCTGCGGACCGCGGTCAGGTGCGGCCGAACCGCGTTTCGGACACGGCGGCTGCGTCCGTGCGCGGCTTCTTCGAGCGTCGCGATCGCGTCGGGCGTGCCGATGCGCGCGAGCGCCTCGGCCGCCGCGGATCGCAGGATGGACGTGCGGCGCGGCGCCCACCACTCGCCTTTGTACAGCACGTCCTTGAGCGGCGGAATCGCCTCGGGATCACGCAGCGCACCGAGCGATTCGATGGCGCGCACATGAATCGCGGCGAGCGGGCCGCGGTGATCGATGTGCCGCAGGATGTACGCGAACAGCGGCGCGGCGCGCTCGTCGCGGACGATGCTGAGCGCGTGCATGATCGCGTCGCGCGATCGCGCGGTGCCGCCGGCCAGCGCCTGCTCGAGGATGCGATACGCGTCCTCGGTGCCGATGTTCAGAATCGCGCGGACCGCCTCGCGCTGCACCTGCGGCTCGGTGTCGTCGATGAGATCGCGGAGATCGGGCAGCGCTTCTCTGCCGCCGAACTCGCGCATCAGGTGAATGGCAGTGCGCCGCACGGCGGCGTTCGGCGAGCTCTTCAGCCGTTCAACCGTGCGCTGGCCGACGGCGCCGAAGGCGAGCAGGATCGAGGTGAGGCGGTTGCGCGTTCGCGGCCGCTCTTCGACCGAGAGCGTTTCGGCGAGCGGCCGGACGAGCACTTCGCCGAGCCCCACGCACATCGCTTTCACGAGCTCGAACTGCACGTCGTCGACCATCGCGAGGTGCGTGCTGATGTGCCGCATCATCGGACCGGCGATGAGCATGTCGATTGCGGTGGTCGCATGCTGACGCCGCTCGGTCGATCCCGCCCCTGACGTCTCGGCGACGAGCGCGTCGACGAGCTGCCGCGCGGCCTCGAAGTCGCCGACGAGCAGCAGATCCTCGAGCAGCCGGACGACGGGGACCATCATCTCGCCCCACCGAGCGTCGTGTTCCTCGATGCACAGCAGGTCGAGCAGCAGCGTCAGGTCGAGCGCACGCAGCGCGCTCGTCGCGACCGTGCCGAGCCACGCGCTGATCCGCTCCGGCGGATCGTCGTTGACGCGTTCCACTTCGATGGCGTTCGTGCGCGCGCCGGAGAGCTCGCGCGCGTACTCGTCGGAGACGAACGGCTTGTCCGAGTACGACGTCAGCAGCTTCTCGGCCACCTTGTCCCACACGGCTTCGAATCCGTCCGTGCTGCCGAGCGGCGATGCGGCGACGTCTTCGCGGGCCAGCGCGAGCAGGCGCGGCCGCTCTTCGCCGTCCCGCACGAGCGTCTGAAACACTTCGGCGAGCCGATCGGTTGCCGTGGTCTCGGCGATGACGTTGCGCGCCACGAACCGCGCGATCGTCCGATCGGTCATCCGGCTCATCACCGCATTCATCAGCCGCGGTCCTTCGTCGTGATCGCCGCGTTCCGCCAGCAGTCCCATCAGCGTTTCGGGACTCAGCTGTCCGACGGCGCCCGCCATGTTGCGCAGCACCGGCTCGAGCCGCTGCGGATCCGACTTCGAGACCGCTTCGACGATGTCGCGCAGCATCCGGAGGAGCGCGGCGGATTTCATCTCCAGGCCGCGCTCGGCGCCGGCGCGCGCTTCGACTGCGGCCATCAGCTCGGAGAGGCGATCGATGTCGGCGGCGATCTCGAGCAGCTGCCGGATTTGCTCTTCGTCGAGCTCGAAGGTGGCGCCCTGCAGGCAGTTCGCGATGACGCGCTCCCACAGCGCCGCTTCGCCGTCGACGCGTTCGCGCAGGACTTCGGCGTAGTCGATCTCCCGCAGCTCCACATGGCGCCCGGCCATCGTCGTCCAGACCCGTGTGATGCCCCCGTCGGCGCGGATCGATTCCGGCGAGCGGGCGAGGAGCAGCAGGAACGCGCGCCACGCGTCCTCGTCGCCACCGGCGTGCACGAGGAGCTCGCCGATCAAGTGCGCGTGCAGGAGCACCGCGAGTTCGGTGACCGCGGATTCCGGCCGCGTCAGCGCCATGTCGTCCAGCAGCAGCGCGTCGGGCATGACGGTGATCTTCAGCGACCGCGCGAGCGAGGCGGGCGACGTGATCTGGACGATCCGTCCGAGCGTCGCCGTGATTGCGGGATGGCCGGCCGGGTACAGCACGACGGCGCGCGCCGCGGCCTTGCACGCGCGCGCGAAGTCGACGAGCCTCGCGGCTTCGCCGCCGGGCAAAGGACGCAGTGCGGACGCGTCGACCGGGTTGGCCATCACATGTACTTCAGCGGATCGATGCCGAGCGGCTCGGGGTCCACCGCTTCGACCACCGCGCGCGACTGCTCACCGCGTTCGTCGCGCTCCCAGGTGTTGGCCAGAAACGGGTCCTCGAGGAGCTCGCCCTTCGCGTTCGTGAGGATCTTCACCTGCGGTCTGAACGGATCGTTCGGGTGCTCCGCGGTCACGATCGCAAGCTCGTCGGTCGACAGGCGGACGAGATTTCCGACGGGGAAGAGTCCCATCAGGTTCACGAACCGCTTCAACAGCGTTTGATTGAAGGCCGGGTTGTCCTGCTCGCCCATTATGGCGCGGATGCGATCGGTCGCGAGTCCCTGGCGGTACGGGCGGTTGCTGCGCAGCGCGTCGAACACGTCGGCGATCGAGACGATCATCGTGCAGAGGTTCAGCTTCCGGCTGCCGACGTTTTCCGGGTAGCCGCTCAGGTCCTGTTTCAGATGATGTTCGAACGCGACGATGGGCGCGAGCGCCGGCACTTCGGGCGTGCGTCGAAGGATGTGCGCGCCGTCGATGACGTGGCGCTTCATGATCTCGAATTCTTCCTTCGTCAGCTTGTCCGGCTTGTTCAGCACCTCGGAGGGCGTGTTCACCTTGCCGATGTCGTGCATGAGCGCCGCGAATCCGAACTCGCGCAGCGTGGCGCCTTCGAGGTTCAACGCGCGCGCCTGTGCCATGGCCAGCGCCGACACGTTCACCATGTGCGTGTACGTGTAGTTGTCGTACTTCTTCATCGCCGTCAGCGCCATCAGCGACGTGCGATCCTGCGTGATCAGGCGCGCGAGGCCGTCGATGATCTTGCGGACGGCACCCGGATCCGGCTGCTCTCCGGCCTTGGCCGCGTCCCAGAGCGTCTGGGCGGCCTCGACCGCGGTCGAGTACACGCGCCGCGCCGCGGCGATTCCCGCCTGATCGTCGCTGACGTCTTCGACCACGATCCTGCCGAGCGCGATGTTGCGGACGCCTTTCGCGGACAGCCGCTCGGTTGCCGGCGCCGGCGATCCGCGATGCGCGAAGACGTCGACGAGCGCTTTCACCTCATCGCGCTTCAGTCCCTGCGACAGCGTGATCTTCTCGATCTCGCGCTCGCGCAGATCGCGTGCGAAGCTGACGAGCGACGCCGTGCCGCGCGGCAGCCGCGCGCCGTCGACGACCACTTCATCGCCGATGAATCCAATGACGATGCTCGGCGCGCTCCGCAGACCGTCGCTCGCTGCCGCGGTGAACGCGTCGATGCTGCGCTGGACGAGCGGATGGTTCGGCGAGTACAGCTCCGAGCCCCGAAGCGCCGCCGCCAGCCGCCGGACCAGTTCCGCGGATCGCTTCGGGTCCATCAGCCTTCAGCCTTGCGCTCGGTGAGCCCGCGCACGCCGCCCCGCGTCCGTGCGGTCACGATCTTTCTGAGCATCCGATCGCCGTTCTCCGCCGCGTCGCGAAGCGCGTTTCGCGCGCGGTCGCCGCCGAGCTCGGTCAGCGCGCGGACGCTCGCCTCTTTCAACGCACGCAGCCGCGTCCGCGCGAACCAGGCACGGCGCCGCGCGAGCGTGGCGAGCATCGGGACCGCGTTCTCGCTGCCGACGATTGCAAGCGCGGCGATCATCTCGAGCACGACCTCGTGATCGCGGCCGAGCGCGCGGCTCTGCGCGATCATCTCGACGAGCAGCGGCACGACGCGATGATCGCGTCCTTCGACGAGCGCGTCGATTACCGCGCGCCGGACGGCGCCGGTCGACGCGCGCAGGACGATCTGGATGGCCCGGGCCGCCGCGGGATCGTGAATTCTCCCGAGCGCGGTGACCGCTTCGCGCGCCACACGCGGATCGCCCTGGCGCACGAGCGGTTGGAGCAGCGGCACCGCATCAGCCACCGCAATGCGGCCGAGCAGCCGCGCGGCGCGGCGCTGCGCGAACCACCGCCGGTCGCCGACGAGCTCGGCCAGGCGTCCGACAGCCGGCGCGCCGAACGCGACGATCGTCTCTTCGGCGCGCGTCGTGGTCAGCGTGTCGTCTTCGGTCATCACGACCGGCTTCAACGCTTCGATCGTCGACACGCCGACCGTCTTCATGACCGCGCGAATCGCCATCCACGACGCCTCGTCGACGTCACCGATGAGCGCCGCCGTTTCGCGCATCGCGAGCGATTCACCCAGGCGATCCAGCGCGGCCCGGCACGCGTCGCGGCCGACGCCGTCCGGCGTCGCGCCTCGCGCCGCCAGCGCGCGCGTGACGTTCAACGCGTCGTCGTACGCGCCCGAGAGCAGGAGGTCCTCGGCGAGCGTCTCCATGTCCTCGGCGACCTGCGCGGCGAGCTTCGCATCGCGCTCGAGATTCAGCAGGTCGATCAGCATCGTGACCGACAGCCGCCGGATGTTTTCCTGTCCGAGCGTCTCGATCCAGCCGTGGAGGTCGGCGGGCAGTGCCGCGATCGCCATGCGTTCGGCGCGGCCGCCGAGACCCTCGAGCGCCGCACGATAAGGCACCGAGACAAACGGCTCGTCGTCGTACGACGCGAGCAGCTCCTCCATCGACCGGGAGAGCGTTTCGAATTGACGTGTGCCGACAGACTGTCGCAGCCGCTTGCGTGTCATCGTCAGCACGCGTTGCCTGCGCTCGTCGTCCGGCGCGATCCTGTGGAAGGCGGCGGCAAGCCGATCCGACGCCGTCCCCTGCGAGGCAATTGCCTTCGAGAGCAGCTCTGCGACGGCTTCGTCGTCGAGCGCGCGCACCAGCTCGCGGACGATTCGCATCGTGTCTTCGTCGAGGTCCTCGCTCAACAGCAGCTGCATCAGGAGGTTCGGATCGAGCTGCCTTGCCGCGCTCGCGAGGTTGTTCATCAGCTCCGGCACGCGCTCCGGCGACATCACCGTCACGACGCCGTTCAACTGACGGAACGCGGCGAGCACCGTCGCCGCCTGCGTCCCGAGCATCGGCGAACCGTCGGCCGTGCACTTCGAGGCGCTGACGGCGGTGGCGAGATCGGCGATGTCGACGGGACTGCCGGCGATGGCGAGCAGCCGCTCCTGGGCCTGCTCGTCGACGGCCGCCTGCTGGCCGCCGGCCATCGAGATGACGATCGAGCGCCACAGGTCGTCGCGGCGGGCTGACGCGCGCACGTCGCCTTCCTCGCGAGCGAGCACCCGCGCGTAATCGATCTGCTGCAGGACCAGCGACGCATGGCCCTGCTCCTGCCAGATCTTCGCGGGGCCCCCCTGCGCCCGCCGTTCGGCGGGATCGAGCGCGAGCAGCCGCAGAAACGCACGCAGGCACTCGTCGGGGACCTCGGCGACGAACGTGATGGCAATCAGATCCCGGTCATGGAGGAGCGCGGCGGCTTCGGCGATACCGACCTGCGTCGTGTCGGCCGCGGCGTTCTCGACCATCAGCGTGTCGGGCGTGATGCCGATGGAAAACGCCGACCCGAGCGACGACTGCTCGATGGCTTCGCGGAGACGCGTCACCGACAGGCCGACGGTCGGGTGTTCGGGCGGATAGAGCGTCCAGTTTCGCGCAGCGACGAGCAGCGCCCGGGCGAGCTGCAGCACGCCCCGGCCAAGCTCCGGCGATAACTGCGGAACATGGGACACGGAAAGTTATCGGCGGGGAAATAAGAAAGCCGCTGGGCCGGACTGCGCACGATTGCACGGCCCTGCGTGCACGCCGGCCAGAAGAAGACGCGACGTGACATCCGATATACTGCGGCGACCCAACGATGCGCGCCGTCGACGTGATCATGCGGAAACGGGACGGTGGCGCGCTTTCCCGGGAAGAAATCGCCTTTTTCATCGACGGCGTCACGACCGGGAGCCTGCCTGACTACCAGGCGTCGGCACTGCTGATGGCCGTCGTGCTGCGCGGGATGACCCCTCAGGAAACCGCGTGGCTCACTGACGCGATGGTCCATTCCGGGGTGCGCGTCGACCTCGCTGACATCCCCGGCGTGAAGGTCGACAAGCACAGCACCGGCGGCGTCGGCGACAAGACCTCCCTCGTGCTCGCCCCGCTCGCCGCGGCCTGCGGCGTGCCGGTTCCGATGATGTCGGGCCGCGGTCTCGGCCACACCGGCGGGACGCTCGACAAGCTCGAAGCAATTCCGGGATTTCGCGTCAACCTGTCGCTCGACGAGATGCGTGCGGCGCTCGCGCGCGCCGGCTGCGCGATGATCGGGCAGACCGCGCAGATCGCTCCCGCCGACAAGAAGCTGTATGCGCTGCGCGACGTCACCGCGACGGTCGAGAGCATTCCGCTCATCAGCGCGTCGATCATGAGCAAGAAGATCGCGGAAGGGATCGACGCGCTCGTGCTCGACGTGAAGACGGGAAGCGGCGCGTTCATGAAAACCCAAGCCGATTCGCGCCGTCTCGCTGAATCGCTCGTCGCGATCGGCAATGCGTCCGGCGTGAAGACCGAAGCCATCATCACGGGCATGGACGCGCCGCTCGGGCGTGCGGTCGGCAACGCGCTCGAAGTCATCGAGTGCATCGAAGTCCTGAAAGGCGGCGGACCGTCTGATCTGATCGACGTGTCGATCGAGCTGACGGCGCGCATGCTCGTGCTCGGAAAAGCGGCCGGCGACCGCGTGGAGGCGGAGCGCCGAGCGCGCGGCGCCATCGCGTCGGGGGCAGGCCTCGAACGTTTTCAACGAATCATCGAAACGCAGGGCGGCGATCCGCGCGTTGTCGACGATCCCGGACGCCTGCCGAAAGCGCCGCAACGCCACGCAATCGTCGCCGGCCGCAGTGGATTCGTCGATCGACTCGACGCGGAGCTCGTCGGCCGTGCCTCGGTTGCCCTGGGCGCGGGACGCGACAAGGTCGAGGATCCGGTCGATTTCGCGGTCGGCATCATCGTGCGCGCCAAGCCGGGCGACGAAGTGCGCGCCGGCGATCCGGTGCTGGAGCTCCACTATCGCGATCGACCGCGGCTCGAGGCCGCGTCCGCGCTCGCGGAACGCGCGATTCAGATCGGCGACGCGCGTCCCGCCGTGCGGCCGTTGATCGTCGGCGAGGTGCGTTGATGCCCGGAGTGCTGCAGCCGATCTTCGGTGCGATCGTGATCCTCGCGATCGCCGTCGCATTCTCGACCAACCGGCGCGCGATCAACTGGACGACGGTCGCGTGGGGGCTCGGGCTTCAAATCGTGTTCGCGATCATCGTGCTCAAGACGACCGTCGGGCAGCGCGTGTTCGCGACGCTCGGAGACGGAATCAACCGGCTCCTCGGCTTTGCCGGCGTCGGCGCCGCGTTCGTGTTCGGTCCGCTCGGCGATTCCGGCGTCTGGGGCCGCGCCATGACGAACGTCTTCGGCCCTTCGGGCGCGCAGTACGCCGTCATCTTCGCGTTTCAGGTGCTGCCGACGATCATCTTCATCGCCGCGCTGTTCGCCATCCTGTATTACTTCGGCGTCATGCAAGTGATCGTGCGAATGTTCGCCATCGTGATGCATCGCGTCATGCGCGCGAGCGGGGCGGAAGCGCTGAACGTCGCCGCGAGCATCTTCATGGGTCAGACCGAAGCGCCGCTGACCATTCGCCCGTATCTCCCCGAGATGACCGAGTCCGAGCTGATGACCGTGATGACGTCGGGCATGGCGCACATCTCGGGCGGCATCATGGCCGCGTACATCCTCTTCGGCGTCGAAGCGAAGCACCTCCTCACCGCGGTGATCATGACGGCGCCCGGCACCATCATGATGGCGAAGATGTTCGTCCCGGAGACCAGCGTGCCGAAGACGATGGGGGTGGTGCGGCTGGAGGTGGAGCGCACGGACGTCAACGTCATCGACGCGGCCGGCCGCGGCACGGGCGAGGGACTGCACCTGGCGCTCAATGTCGGCGCGATGCTCATCTCGTTTCTCGCGCTCATCGCGCTCGTCAACGCGCTGCTCGGCCTCGTGCATCTGAGCCTGCAGCAGATTTTCGGGTGGGTGTTCGCGCCGGTGGCGTGGAGCATGGGCGTGCCGTGGCGCGACGCCCCGACGATCGGCAATCTGCTCGGCACGCGCATGGCGCTCAACGAATTCGTCGCGTACTCGCAGCTCGGCCCGCTGAAAGGCTCGCTCGATCCGAAATCGTTCACCATTGCGACGTTCGCGCTGTGCGGCTTCGCGAACTTCAGCTCGATCGGCATTCAGATTGGCGGGATCGGCGCGCTCGCGCCGAACCGCCGCCACGATCTCGCGCGGCTCGGGCTGCGCGCGATGTTCGCCGGCACGCTCGCCAACTTCATGACCGCCACCATCGCCGGATTCCTGCTCTGATGGACTACTACGACAAAGTCAGGGAAGCCTCCGACGCTATTCGTGCGCGCGTGCCGCAGGTGCCGCAGATCGCCGTCGTGCTCGGGTCGGGGCTCGGCGACTTCGCGAACACGCTCGTCGATGGCGTCTCCATGCCGTACGGCCAGCTGCCGCACTGGCCGGCCTCGCGCGTCATCGGTCACGAAGGGCGTCTCGTGGTGGGCTCGGTGCGCGGGCGCACGGTCGCCGCGCTTGCGGGCCGCTGTCATTTATACGAAGGTCACGATGCGCAAACCGTCACGTTCGCCGTGCGCGCGCTCGGCGTGCTCGGAACGAAGACGCTGATCATCACCAACGCCGCCGGTGGCGTGAACACCGGGTTCTCGCAGGGTGCGCTGATGGTGATCGATGACCACATCAACCTGATGGGCGTGAACCCGCTCCTGGGCCCGAACGACGACCGGTTCGGGCCGCGATTTCCCGACATGACGGAGGTGTACTCGTCGCGCCTGCGCCGGATCGCGGATCTGGCCGGAAAGGATCTGAATCTGCTCCTGCCGCACGGCGTCTACGTCGGCCTGCTCGGCCCGAGTTACGAAACGCCGGCGGAGATCCGATATCTGAGGACGATCGGCGCCGACGCGGTCGGGATGTCCACCGTCCCGGAGGCCCTGGTCGCGAGGCACATGGGCATCGACGTGCTCGGCATCTCGTGCATCACGAACATGGCCGCCGGCGTGTTGTCGCGGCCGCTCAACCACGCCGAGGTGATGGAGACGGCGCGGCGCATCCGCGGTCAGTTCATCGCGCTCCTGGAGGGCATCATTGGCCAGCTCTGAGACGCGGCGGCTGTCGGTGACGCTCGTCGACGTCGCGCCGGGACACGAATCGGAGTTTCACGCGCTGTCGACGCAGTTCGAAGCGCTGCTCGTCCGCAAGAACTACGGACGTGCCGAGACGATACCGGACGAGGCCGAACCGCTGCGGTTCTATACGGTCCGGCACTGGAACGACGTCGACGCCGCGGAGCGCGCCCATCGCGATCAGGAGGTGCAGGAGCTGACCGCGCGGCTGTATCGGATCGCGCGCGTGACGCACGTCGTGAACGGCGCGCAGCGCGCGAACCACGCGCGCGTGATGCTCGACGATCGCCGCGCGCGCATCGAAGCGGATCGCCGGGCCGGCTTCGATCGGCGCCAGCGCAACATCGGCAGCCCGACCGGCACGGAGCGCAGAAGCGGCCGCGATCGCCGTCTCGGTCCGCGCCGGCTGCGCGATCGACCGGGCGAGATCGATCTCGTCGCGGCCGCGCGCCGCGCGCGCGAGCACGCCGACGCCGCGTACTCGCACTTCAAGGTCGGCGCCGCGCTCGAAACCGGCGACGGCACCGTCGTCGCCGGCTGCAACATCGAGAACGCGACCTACGGCCTGACGATCTGCGCCGAGCGCGTCGCGATGTTCAAGGCGCTGTCTGAAGGACACCGCATCTTCACGCGCATTGCGATCGTCGCGGACACGCAGGCGCCGACGCCGCCGTGCGGCGCGTGCCGTCAAATCCTGTGGGAGTTCGGCGGCAACCTGGAAATCCTCCTGGCGAACATGTCGACGACGACCGGCAGACATCACTTGAAGGATTTGCTGCCGCTCCCCTTCGACGCGAGACTGCTTTGAGACACATTACGCTTCACCGCGGAGGCCGCT
>Ga0075434_100003549_pt1 | contig 13930 bp, 13 predicted proteins | sample RhiMethybrSRZTD3_FD_75298 | JGI IMG/M metagenome (GOLD analysis project Ga0075434, IMG submission 75298) | Populus rhizosphere microbial communities from Tennessee, USA - Rhizosphere MetaG P. TD hybrid SRZTD3 | ecosystem: Host-associated > Plants > Roots > Rhizosphere > Soil | place: USA... | reverse complement strand
CCACCGTGGTCACCACCGCCACCAGCATGGTGTTGTAGGTCCAGGTGAGGAAGTTCGTCTCAGTGAGGAGGTCGTAGTAGTGCTTGAGCGTGGGCTGGTGCACGATCAGCGGCATGATCTTCGCGTTGTAGAGCTCCCGGTTCGGCTTGATGGACGTGATGGCCATCCAGTAGAACGGGAACAGCATCGCGACCAGGCAGACCGCCAGCGGGATGTAGATCTTGAGCGTCCGCGCGCCGAGGGTCCGCCCGCCGACCATCGTCACCGCCTCCGTTTCACTCGCGCCGGAGGTACAGGGTCAGCCCCACGATGAGGAGCGCCAGCGCGGGCAGCATGGACAGCGCCACCGCCGCGCCGGAGCCGAGCTGGCCCGCGCTCATGCCCACGTCGAACGCATACGTCGCGAAGAGGTGGGTGGCGTTGGCGGGTCCCCCGTGGGTGAGGGCGTAGACAAGCTGGAAGTCGGAGAAGGTGAAGATCACCGAGAACATCGTGACGATGATGAGCACCGGTTTGATCACCGGCAGCGTGATGTGCCAGAAGCGCTGCTGGGTCGTGGCACCGTCGATGGCCGCCGCCTCGTAGAGGTCCGGCGAGATGGTCTGCAACCCGGCCAGCAGGGTGATGCCGTAGAAGGGCACGCCGCGCCAGATGTTCACCGCGATGATCGAGACCATGGCGAGGTGCTTGTTGCCCAGCCACGAGAAGTTGTTCGAGATGATGCCCGTGTTGAGGAGCGTCCAGTTCACCACGCTGAAGGTCGGATCCAGGATCCACATCCATGCCACCGTGCTGAGGATGGTGGGGACGATGAAGGGCAGAAGGAGGAAGGCGCGGGCGAGGTTGCGGCCGCGGAAGCGCTGGTTCATCACGAGGGCCATGGCGAGGCCGCCCGCCGCCTTGAAGATGGTTGTGACGACCGTGTAGATGAACGTGTTGCTCGTCACCTGCCAGAAGACCGGGTCCTGGAACAGTGCGACGAAGTTCGCGAGGCCCACGAAGGTGCCGGGCTGGGACACCCGACGGGCCTGCAGGCTCAGATAGATCCCATAGAAGAACGGGTAGGCAACGAACGCGAGCAGGAAGAGGACGCCGGGGACCAGCAGGAGCCACGAGAAGACGCCCTCGCGCTCGACGAAGCCGCGTAGCGTGAGCGGTCGGCCCGCGGCCGGGGCGGGCCGCGCCAGGGACGCTGGGCCGACCGCCATGCGCTACTTCGCTTTGTAGATCTGCTTGAGCTGCGTGGCGGCGGTGGCGATGACGTCCTTGGTCGAGTCGCCGCGGCAGGCCTTGGCGAACATGTCCACGAGGACGTACTTGGCCACGCTCTCCGACATCGCGGCGCTCGGGGGGCCGGGCCACCCGTGGAGGCGCGACGTCTTCAGTGACTCCTTGTAGGGGAGATAGCGGGGCTCCGGCCCCCACATGGGGTGGTTGTCGTACTTGGTCAGGAACGGCGCGTAGTACGCCTCGCCGGAGGTGAGCCAGCGCGACATCTGCTTGTCGTCGTAGAGCCACTTGAGGAAGGCCTTGCAGGCGGCGGGATCCGGCGCGCTCGTCACCACCGCGTGGGACACGGGGTTCAGGATGTGGAAGCGGCCCTTCGGGCCCTGGGGATTCATCCCGTGGTCGGTGACCTTGGCGATCTCGGGGAAGTCGCGCTTGGCGACGACGAGGATCGACGAGGCGTTGTTCGTGCAGGAGATCTGCTCACCGAGATAGGCCTTGTTGTTGTTGACGTCGGTCCAGCCGAGCACGTCCTCGAGCATCGTCTCCTGGTAGAACTTGCGGCAGAAGTCCACCGCCTTCGCGGTCTCGCTGGAGTCGATGAGGACGGTCTTGCCGTCCTTGTCCACCTCGCGGGCGCCGTAGGACCAGAAGAGCGGGTAGAGCCAGCCATGGTTGTCGCCGAAGCCATGCCCCAGCTCGAACCCGAAGGGATGCCCCTTCTTCTTCAGAAGCCGGCCCGCGGCGAGGAGATCCTCCCAGGTGTCGGGGAACTTGTTGATGCCGGCTTCCTTGAACCAATCCGTCCGGTACACCTCGAGCTGGCCGATGTTGCCCCACGGCAGGGCCTTCCACTTCTTGTTCACCACCACCGCGTCGTGGATGTTGTCGTGCCACGGGCCGAGCTGCTTGCCGATGTCGTCGGCGACGTCGGTGAGATCGACGAGGCTGGCGTCGAAGAGCTGAGGCCAGTTCAGCGCCGTCATGGCGATCTCCGGCCCCGACTTCGTTTCCACGATCGTCGTCAGCCGCGTGAGCATGCCGCCCACGCTGACCGCCTCGTAGCTCATCTTGATGCCGGTCATCTTCTCGTACTCCGGCAGCAAGGTCTTGGCGAAGTAGTCGTCGAACGGCTTGATGAACGAGCTCTCGCGCACGACCGTCATCGCTTTCGGCGCGGCGGCGGCGCGACGGGGGACGAGGGCAGTGCCGGCGGCGCCGGCGAGGGTGGTGGCGAGGAATTCGCGACGAGTGGTCATCGATTGGCCTCCACGACAGTGTTGAAGTGGGCCAGCGAGCGGACCGGAATGGTGCCCGGAAATGTAGGCCAGGGTTTTCACAGTGTCAAGACCGCCCGGGGAAATCGCGCCTTGGGGGCCGGTAGGAACTACCCCGCTTCCCGGCTCCCAGCCGTCGCCGCCGCCCGCCGCCCTCTGAAATCGAGCCGTTGCAGGTGGCCGGTACGGCCAGCCTTCGTTCGACCCATGGCATGGCCCTTGCCCCTCACGCACCAGAGGCACGCGAGTGTCTCAGCGATGTCCGACTTCAGGAGGGAGGAACACTATGAGTGGCGTGAAGAAGGTTGCGGCGGTGCTCTCGCTCTCGGCTCTGGCGCTTGCGCCGGCAGGCTGCGGAACGGCCACCGGGACGGCGGTCGGCGCCGGAGCGGGCGCGGCGATCGGCGCGGGCACCGGCTACGGCGCCGGCAAGGGTGCGCTGATCGGCGCCGGCGTGGGCGCGGTGGGCGGCGCCATCTACGACATCACCAAGAAGAACTAGCTCTGAGCGCAACGGAGGATCATTCATGAAGGCGTTTGCCCTCACCATGCTCTCGGTGTCGCTGGTCGGCCTCTGCGCGGCCGGTCCGATCGCCGCGCAATCGAACACCAACACCGGCGCGCCGAAGTGCCAGCCCGCCAAGGCGCCCGAAAAGATCTCGGGCCAGGTCGTACAGATCAGCTCGACCGGCGACCGGATCACGGTCCGCGACGCCTCGGGCTCGCAGCACGAGTTTGCCACCAACCAGGAAACGACGCGGGACCTGAAGGTCGGGGACCGCATCGAAGCCTCGCTCCGTCCGCTCCCGAAGTGCTGAGCCTCGCCGCCGGCGGGGTCTCCGGGTAGACTTGGGCCCGGCTCGTGCCGGGCCCAAGTCGTGTCAACCACCGGAGGATCTCGCATGGCGGACCGTCGGCGTCTGGGAGTGGGCGTGGTAGGCGCGGGGTTCGTGGCCCGCCTCCACGCCGAGGCCTATCACCACGTGCGCGGCGTCGACGTGGAGCTGGTCGCGGTCGCAGCGGCGCGCCGCGACCGCGCGGACGCCTTCGCGCGCGACTTCGGCGTGGGCCGCGCGGTCGCCGACTTTCGCGCCATCCTCGACGACCGTGCGGTCGAGCTGGTGGACCTCTGCGTACCCTCCCATCTCCACGCCGCCATGGCGGTGGAGGCTGCGCGCGCCGGTAAGCACGTGGTCGTGGAGAAACCGCTCACCGGCTTCTTCGGCGACGCGGCGACGCCGCGGACCGAGATGCTGGGGCGGGCCCTCGCCAGCGCCGACGAGGTGCTGGAGGCCTGCGCGAAGGCGAGCGTCCGCCTCTGCTATGCGGAGAACTGGGTGTACGCGCCCCCGATCCAGAAGGCGCGGCGCCTCCTCGCCGCCGCGGGAGGACCCATCCTGAGATTGGTCGGCGAGGAAAGCCACGGCGGTACCCACGCCCCGGTCAACAAGCGGTGGGTTACCGGCGGCGGCGGCTCGCTCATCGGGAAGGCCTGCCATCCGCTGGGCGCCGCGCTGTATCTGAAGAGCGACGAGGGCACGCGACTGCGCGGGCGGCCCATCCGACCGGTGTCGGTGAGCGCCGAGACGGCGAACCTCGCCGCCACCGAGACCTTCCGGGCGACCTCGCCGCGCTTCCTCAACACGGTGGAGGACGCCGACGTCGAGGACTGGGGCACCATGCTCGTCGGCTTCGACGACGGCACGGTGGCGCAGATCTCCGCGGCCGACACCGTGCTGGGCGGCATCCGCAACCAGATGATCGTCTATGGCGCCAAGGCGGTGGTGATCTGCAACATCAACCCCAACGACACCGTGCAGGCCTACGCCCCCGACCCCGCCGTCTTCGGCTCGGAGTACCTCGTGGAGAAGCTCGAGACCAAGGCCGGTTGGTCGAGCCCTCAGCCGGACGAGGACTGGACCTCGGGCTATCCACAGGAGATCCAGGACTTCGTCGAGTGCGTCGCCCTCGGCCGGGAGCCGCTCTCCGGCGGCGCGCTCGCGCGCGACGTCACTGCCGTGATCTATGGCGCGTATCTATCCGCCGCGGAGGGCCGGCGCATCGATCTCCGGCCGCATCTCGGGGAGCGCCGCCGCGCCTAGCGGCACGGCCCTTGCTGCGGCAGTTGCTCGATGGAGGGCCGCGACCGACTCGGCATCGCTCATGCGCTGAAGGAGATGGCGCGCCTGCTGGACCTCGCCCGCGAGGATACGTTCAAGGCGCGCGCGTACGCGCGCGGCGCCGCGGTGCTCGAGGGCATCGACGATGTGACGTTCGAGCGCCTCGTCGCGGAGGACCGGCTCACTGCCTTGTCGGGCATCGGCGTGGGACTCGCCGCTCGTATCATCGAGCTTCACCGCACCGGGCGCGCCGAGGCGCTCGACACGCTGCGCGCCCAGCTGCCGCCCGGCGCGAGCGAGCTGGGCCGGCTCGGTCTGCCGCTCGCGAAGATCGTCGCGATCCACCAGGCGCTCGGCGTGGAGACGCTCGCGGACCTGCGGGCGGCCGCCGAAGCGGGCCGCGTCCGCAACGTCAAGGGTATCGGCCCGAAGACCGAGGCGCGCCTCCTCGAGGCGATCCGGCGGCTCGAGGCGCCGGGCCCCGCCCCCACGGGCACGCGCGCGCTGCTCGCCCAGGCGCTCGAGGCGGCCGAGCCTGTGCTGGCGCATCTGCGCCGGGCGCCCGGCGTCACCGCGGCCGAGATCGCGGGCGACCTGCGCCGCGGCCTGGAGATGGTGGACGGCATCGAGGTGGTGGTTGCCTCGACCACGCCGGCGGCGGCGCGGGCGCACGCGCTGGCCCTGCCCGGCGTGCTCTCGGTGAGCGAGAGCGGGCCGGCGGCCTACCGCGCGGTGCTCGAGAACGGTCTCCCCCTGGAAGTGCGCGTCGGGCTGCCCGATCACCACGCGACCACGCTGCTCCACGCCACCGGCTCGTCCGCGCACCTCACGCATCTGGCGCGGCTCGCCGAGGGACGCGGCCTGCACCTCACCCGCGGGGGACTCACCCGGTCCCCGAGCGGTCCGCCGCTCGCCGCGCGCGACGAGGAGGACCTCTACGGCTACCTCGGCCTGCCGTTCATCCCGCCGGAGCTGCGCGAAGACGAGGGCGAGATCGAGGCCGCGCTGGAGGGCCGCCTGCCCGACGACCTGGTCGAGGAGGGTGACATCCGCGGCCTGGTGCACTGTCACACCGTGTACTCGGACGGACGCCACACGGTCGCCGAGATGGCGGCGGCGGCGGACGCGCTCGGCATGGCCTATCTCACGGTTACCGATCACTCGCCCACCGCGTCGTACGCCGGCGGCCTGTCCGTGGACCGCTTGCGCGCGCAGTGGGACGAGATCGCGCGGGTGCAGGAGTCGGTCGCGGTGCGCCTGCTGCGCGGGACCGAATGCGACATCCTCGCCGACGGCGCCCTCGACTATCCCGACGCGATCCTCGAGCAGCTCGACGTGATCATCGCGAGCGTCCATCAGCGCCACCGTCTCGGCCCCGAGGAGATGACGCGCCGGCTGACCCGCGCGATGAGGCATCCTTGCTTCAAGATCTGGGGGCACGCGCTCGGGCGCCTCATTCCCTCCCGCCCGCCCATCGACGTGGACGTGGAGCAGGTGCTGGACGTGGCCGCGGCCTCGCGCGTGGCCATCGAGATCAACGGGGATCCCCATCGCCTCGACCTGGCCCCGCGGTGGCTGCGCGCGGCGCGCGAGCGTAAGCTATCCTTCGTGATCTCGACGGACGCGCATGCCGTGAGCGAGCTGGGGAATCTGCGCTACGGCGTGACGATGGCGCGCCGGGGATGGGTGCGCGGGGTCGAGGTGCTGAACACCCTCGACGCCGCGGGCTTCGCCCGGGCGGTGGCGCCGGCAGGAACGCGGTGAGGCGGCGCATCTTCCTCCTCTCGCCCGCGCACTGCGGGGGCGAGCGGGCCCGCCTCGTGTTCAACCCCGACGCGCGCTTCGACCTCGCCCAGCGCCTGCGCGCCGCCTCCGGCGCGCCGCTCGGCGAGGTGTTCTCGTTCCTGAGCGGCCTCTATTTCCGCGGCAAGCTGGCCTACGCCCAGGCCTTCGCGCGCCCGCCGGCCGGGCGGCCCGGCGTGCTCGTGATCACGCCGACGGACGGGCTCGTGCTCGCGGAGGAGCCGGTGGGCTTCGAGCGTCTGCGCCGCTTCGCCGAGGTGGACATCGCCGTCGCCAACGCGCGCTACATTGAGCCGCTGCTGCGCGACGCGCGGCGCCTCGCCGAAGGGCTCGACGCCCGCTGCGACGTGGTGCTGCTCGGCAGCATCGCCACCGGCAAGTATCTCGAGCCGCTGCTCGCCACCTTCGGCGAGCGCCTGCGCTTTCCCGCGGACTTCGTGGGGCGCGGCGACATGAGTCGGGGCGGGCTACTGCTCCGCTGCGCCCGCGCCGGCGCCGAGCTCGAGTACATCAGCGTGACCGGCGCGGTGCGCCGGGGGCCGCGTCCGCCCCGCCTGGCGTCCTCGCGATGAGCCCGCGCGCCGAGGCGGCGACGCTGCCGCTGCCCGTCACCGAGATGATCCCCGCCGACCGCGACACCGTGGAGTTGCGGCTCGGCGCCCGCGCCGTCACCCTCACGAACCTGCGCAAGCCCTTCTGGACGCGGCCCACGATCACCAAGGGGGATCTCCTCCGTTACTATGCGAATGTTTCGCCGTACCTTCTGCCGCATCTCCACGATCGCGCGATGGTGATGAAGCGGTACCCCAACGGGGCCGCCGGGGACTTCTTCTTCATGAAGCGCGCGCCCGCGCCGCGTCCCGACTGGATCGAGACGTGCGCGATCCGCCACGCGTCCGGCAACGTCATCGACTTTCCGATCGTGCAGGACCTCCTCTCCCTCCTCTGGGTGGTGAACCTCGGCTGCATCGACCTGAACCAGTGGTACGCACGCTGCGACGACGTGCAGCGGCCGGACTATCTCCACTTCGATCTCGATCCCGTGCCCGCCGCCGGCTTTGCGAGGGTGCGGGAGACCGCGCTGGTTCTGCGCGAGGCCCTGGACGGGCTCGGCATGCCCAGCTATCCCAAGTCCACCGGCTCGCGCGGTATCCACGTCTACGTGCCGATCGTGCGGGGGCCGGACCAGAAGACGGTATGGGGCGTGGCCAAGTCCATCGCCTTGGCGCTGGCCAAGGCGCGGCCGGCCCTGGTGACGGCGGAGTACCGTGTCGCGAAGCGGCCGGCCGGCCGCGTGCTCGTGGACTACAACCAGAACGCCTGGGGGCGCACGCTCGCCTCGGTGTACTCCGTGCGGCCGCGCCCGCGCGCGCCGGTGTCCACGCCGCTCGCGTGGAGCGAGGTGGCGGCCGATTTCGCCATCGAGGACTTCCGCATGGACAACGTGCCGGCCCGGCTCGCGAAGCTCGGCGACCTCTATGCGCCGCTGCTCGCGAAGCGCGGCCGCTTCAACCTGGAGCGGGTGGCATGACCCTCCCGCTCCGCGCCGACTATGCGCCGATGGAGGCGCGGCTGGTGGACGCGATCCCCACCGGACCGGAGTGGCAGTACGAGCCCAAGTGGGACGGCTTTCGCTGCCTGGCCTTCCGGGACGGCGACTCCGTCGTGCTGCGCTCCCGCTCCGGCAAGCCGCTCGAGCGCTACTTCCCCGACGTGGTCGAGGCGGTGCGGGCGGTGCCGGCCTCGCGCTTCGTGCTCGACGGCGAGCTGGTCGTGCCGGTGGGGGCGCATCTGGCCTTCGACGAGCTGCTCCAGCGCATCCATCCCGCGGCGAGCCGCGTGCGGCGCCTGGCCGCCGAACGGCCGGCCATGTACATCGTGTTCGATCTCCTCGCGGACGACGAGGGCCGGTCGCTGGTGGCACAGCCGCTCGCGGAGCGGCGCCGCCGGCTCGAGGCCTTCGCCCGGAAGCATCTCGCGCGCGCGGGCGCGATCCGCCTCTCGCCCGCGACGGACGATCTCGAGGCGGCGCGGGCGTGGCTCGCGCGGGCCGGTGGCAACCTCGACGGCATCGTGGCCAAGGTGCGCGGCGTGCCGTATCTCTCCGGCACGCGGGACGGCATGGTGAAGGTCAAGCGCGGCCGCACCGCCGACTGCGTGGTGGGCGGCTTCCGCTACGCGACCAATGCGAAGGTGGTGGGCTCGCTCTTGCTGGGGCTCTACGACGACGCCGGGAAGCTCCACCACGTGGGTTTCACTTCGGGGTTTGCCGCCGCCGAGCGCAAGGCCCTGCTCACGCGCCTGCGGCCGCTCATGAGCGGAGCGGGGTTCACCGGCAACGCCCCCGGCGGGCCCAGCCGCTGGAGTACCGAGCGCACCGGCGAATGGGAGCCCGTCGAGCCGAAGCTCGTAGTGGAGGTCGGCTACGACCAGGTCACCGCCGGCCGCTTTCGCCACGGCACGCGCTTCCTCCGCTGGCGCCCCGACAAGGCGCCGCGTCAGTGCACGCTGGAGCAGCTGGACTCCGGCGCGCGCCCTCGGCTTGCCGCGCTGCTCGACGGCATGGCGCCGGCGGCGCCTAGTCGGGCGAGAGGCCGATCTCGCGCAGATAGCGCCGCGCGCCGGCGTGGATGAGGCCGGGCCGCGGCGCCGCCGCCACGGTGTTGGCGGCGGTGGTCTCGCGCGCCTGCGCGAGCCGCCGGCCGAGGGCGGCCTCGGCCCCGTGCACCGCGCGCGCGAGGCGGTAGGCGATCTCCTCGTCGAGTGAGGGACGCGCCATGACGAAGCTCCACGACCCCACCGACGCGATCGGCGCGCTCTGCCCCGGATAGGAGCCGGCGGGCACGGTCAGCGGCTTGAGGAAGGCGTGCCGGGCGAGGATGCGGCGGATGCCCTCCGCGTCGGGGACGATGAAGCGCGCGCCCGCGGGGCCGCGGGCCACCGCGACGAAGCCCGGCCAGCCGATACCGCCGCCCCAGAGCGCGGCCACCCGGCCGTCCAGTACCATGGCGGGTCCGTCGCCGGCGGCGTCCAGGAACACCGCGTGAAAGTCGCGCTGCTGATCCAGCCCGAGGCCGTCCAGCACATAGCGGGCGAGAATGACGAGGCCGGAGCCCCGCGCCCCGAAGGCCACGTGGCGCCCGGTGAGGTCGGCGATCGTGCGGTACTCGGAGTCGCCACGCACCACGAACATGCCGGACGTGGAGTACATGGCACAGAGGATGCGGAGATCGGCGCGGGGCCGACCGATGCCTTCCAGCGCCTCGTAGGCCACCTCGCCCTGCACGAGGCCCAGGTCGAGCTGGCCGGACTCGAGCAGCGGTACGTTCTCCGTGCTGCCTTTGGTGTGGCGGGTGACGACGGTGAGCGTCGGGTCGGCCTCGTTGACGCTCTCCGCGAAGGCCTGGCCATAGACGGGAAAGCCCCCGCCGGGCGTGGCGGTGCCGAGGGTCACGGTATCCACGCCGGGAGTGTAATCCCTACACGAACTCTGTGTAAGACTAACGAGCGCGCGCCGGTCGCGTCGCGCGTCGTCCCCTTCCGCGAGCCTATCGAACCTGCTCTCGCGTATAGACATTTCCCGAGCCCGACGACCGGCCCCCGCGCCGCTGGCACATCCGTTGCCTTGGAACTCGCGGATGCTCCTTCGCTTCCTCAGCCACTTCTTCCCCAGCGACATGGCCGTCGATCTCGGCACGGCGAACACGCTCGTGTACGCGCCGGGGGAAGGCATCGTGCTCAACGAGCCCTCGATCGTCGCGCTGAGTACCGCAGACCGATCGGTGATCGCTGTGGGCGCGCAGGCCAAAGCGATGCTGGGCCGCGCGCCCGGCACCATCGAGGTGGTGCGGCCGCTGCGGCACGGCGTCATCGCCGACTACGACACCACCGAGAAGATGCTCTATCACTTCATCCGCCGGGCCCACCGGCGGCGGAGCCCCGTGCATCCTCGGGTGGTTATCTCAGTCCCCTCTGGGATTACCCAGGTGGAGCGGCGAGCGGTGCAGGAGTCGGCGAGCCACGCGGGCGCGCGCAGGGTGTTCCTGATCGCCGAGCCCACCGCCGCCGCCATCGGCGCGGGGCTGCCGATCTCGGAGCCCGGCGCGAGCATGATCGTGGACATCGGCGGCGGCACCACCGAGGTCGCGGTGATCTCGCTGTCCGGCATCGTCTTCTCGAGCTCGCTGCGTATCGCGGGCGATGACATGAACGACGCCATCGCCTCCCACGTGCGGAAGAGTCACAGCCTGCTCATCGGCGAGCGCCGCTCGGAGGAGATCAAGCTCTCCCTGGGCTCGGCCTATCCCGGCGCGCGCGACAACGAGACCATCGCGGTGAAGGGGCGCGACCTCACCGCGGGGATCCCGAAGACGATCTACGTGAGCGGCGCCGAGGTACGCGAGGCCTTGCGCGAGCCGATCGAGGCCATCGTGGAGGCGGTGCACGGCTGCCTCGAGAAGACTCCGCCCGAGCTGGCCGCCGACATCGTGGACAACGGCATCACCCTCACCGGGGGCGGCGCGCTCCTGCCCGGGCTCGATCTCCTGCTCCATCAGCAAACCGATCTGCCCATCACGATCAGCGAGGACCCGCTCACCTGCGTGGTGCGCGGCGCCGGCCGGCTCCTCGACGAGCCGGAGGTCCTCGCGCGCGTCTCGATCCCCGTCTAGCGCCTCCGGGCCCTAGGGGCTCTGCGGCAGCGGGGTGGGTCTCGCCAGCCCCGCGCGGACGCGGTCAAGACGGCTCGAGAGGTCACCGCGGAGCTGCCGCCGGCCCAGCGAGCGCTTCACGTCGCCGCCCAGCCCCGCGACCAGATCGGTGGAGACGCGGGCCACCACGAACACCAGCGAGCCGTTGCCCCACGGCAGCGCGCCGGTGAGCGTCTGGCTCGAGTTGTACGCGTGGCCCACGAAGAAGTGCCGCTCCACGTGGAGGGCGAGCTCGGGGCGCACGTCGACCAACTGGTGGACCAGCACCGGATCCACGCGCCCCTGGAGCCGGCGCTCCACCCAGTAGAGCTGGCTGCCGCGACCCGCATGCTGGAGCGCGGGGTAGTGGAGCAGCGCGTCGACCAGGGAGGGCAAGACCGTCGTCAGCGGGCGCGCGTCCTCGGCGGCCTGGCGCAGCTCAGCGGCGGGATCCGTCGTGGTGCCGCCACGGCGCGCGTAGGGCTCGACGCCGTCGAGCCCCCCGGCGCGATAGGCCTGGGTGCGCCGGAGCAGGATGGCGCGGTACTGGGTGCTCACGGACTCGGCCTGGAGGGCCCGCGAGGCGACGGGGAGCATCGCGCGCATCGCCCGCAGCCCATCCATCTCCGCGCTCGAGAGATTCCACACCGAGCCCGGTCGCGCGTCGAGCAGCTCGTCGGCCTCTGCCGGACCGAGCCGCAGCTTGGCGAGCGAGGCGGCCTCGGCGCGTTCGGGTAGCGCGCCCCAGCTGACGACGCCGGGGTCGCGCACCGCCAGCTCCGCCTCCGCCAGGTAGTCACCGACCCGCGGCACGGGAAGCGGCAGGAACATCATCAGGCCGGCGGCGAGATCGCGGTCCGTGCGCTCGGCGACGGCGAAGGGCACGATCTCGCCGCCGATGACGCGGCGCCGCTCGTCCGCGGACATCTGCCGCAGATCCCAGGCATCGGCCGCCGGCGCGCGCGCCGCCGCCGGGGGGAGGAGCGACGCGGTGAAGATCCCGAGCATCAGCAGCGCGGTGGCCGGCCCCGGTCGCCTCATCGTTTCCGCCGCATGATACATTGTTGCCCCGGAGGTGCGTCATGGACGTCGTATTCGAGTCGGCCAAATCCCTCGCGTCGCTCATCCGGCGGCGGAAGATCGGCTGCCTGGAGCTGCTGGACCTCTACATCGCGAGGATGGAGAAGTACAACCCGCGCATCAACGCGATCATCACCACCGACCTCGACGCCGCCCGCAAGCGCGCCCGCGCCGCCGACGCGGCGCTGCGCAAGAGCCAGCCGTGGGGGCCGCTGCACGGCGTGCCCATGACGATCAAGGAGTCCTACGACGTCACCGGCATGCCCACCACGTGGGGCGTGCCCGCGCTCAAGGCGAATCTCCCCGCCAAGAATGCCCTGACGGTGGACCGGCTGCTCGACGCCGGCGTGATCATCTTCGGCAAGACCAACGTGCCGATCTATCTCGCGGACTACCAGAGCTACAACGAGATCTACGGCACCACCAACAATCCCTGGGACCTCACGCGCTCCCCCGGCGGCTCCTCGGGCGGCTCCGCCGCCGCGCTGGCCGCGGGCCTTACCGGTCTCGAGGCGGGCAGCGACATCGGCTCATCGATCCGCAACCCCGCCCACTACTGCGGGGTGTACGGTCACAAGCCGAGCTACGGCGTGGTGCCGCCGCGCGGCCAGGCCCTGCCGGGCAAGATTGCCCAGGGCGACATCAACGTGGTGGGCCCCATGGGCCGTAGCGCGGATGATCTCGCGCTGGGCCTCGCCGCGATGGCCGGCCCGGACGAGATCGACGCGGAGGGCTGGCGGCTCGAGCTGCCGCCGCCGCGGCGCCGGGCGCTGCGCGATTTCAAGGTCGCGATCATGCTCACCGACCCCGTCTCCGAGGTGGACGCGGAGGTGCAGGACCGCATCCAGGCGGTGGCGGACTTCCTCGTGCGGCGCCGCGCCAAGGTGAGCGACCGCGCGCGCCCCGACGTGGACACCGCCGAGTCGCACCGCATCTACATCCAGCTCCTGCGCTCGGCGACCTCGGGGCGTCTCACGCCCGCGGAGTTCGAGGCGGAGCGGGAGGCGGTCGCGCGCCTGGCTCCGGGCGACGAGTCGTACTACGCGCGCATGGTCCGCGCCAACACGCTCGCCCACCGCGACTGGCTCGCCACCAACGAGGCCCGCCATCAGCTCCGCTGGAAGTGGGCGGAGTTCTTCCGCGAGTGGGACGTGCTGATCTGCCCGGTCGCCGCCACCGCCGCCTTCCCCCACGATCACGCGGGCGAGCGCTACCAGCGGACGATCACCGTCAACGGCCGGCGCGTGCCGACCGTCGACCAGCTCTTCTGGGCGGGCTTTTCGGGCGTGGTGTTCCTTCCGGGCACGTCGGCCCCGGCCGGCTTCACACCGGGCGGCCTGCCGGTGGGCGTGCAGATCGTGGGCCCCCAGTACGGCGACCGCACCACCATCGAGCTGGCGCGGCTGCTGGAGCGCGAGTTCCAGCCCTTCGTGCCGCCGCCCGGCTTCGCATGAGGCGGCCCGCCTCCCCGTTGACAAGCCGGGCCGGCCTCCAGCACACTCCACGCACCTGACGCGACTCCCACCGCTGGAGGGTTCCAATGAGGGGTTCGGCCGTCGTGCGCAGCGCGTTCCTCGCTCTCGCCTTTGCCGCCGTCGCCGGCCTCGCCGCCGTCCCCGCGGACGCCCAGGTCAAGGGCGGGATGCTCCGTGTGGGCAATCTCGGCGAGCCGCCGTCGCTGGACGCGCACTGGACCACCGCCAGCATCACCGAGACCCTCACCAACCACATCTAC
>Ga0075434_100003547_pt1 | contig 13935 bp, 10 predicted proteins | sample RhiMethybrSRZTD3_FD_75298 | JGI IMG/M metagenome (GOLD analysis project Ga0075434, IMG submission 75298) | Populus rhizosphere microbial communities from Tennessee, USA - Rhizosphere MetaG P. TD hybrid SRZTD3 | ecosystem: Host-associated > Plants > Roots > Rhizosphere > Soil | place: USA... | reverse complement strand
CCAGCGATCGCGGTCCACCGCAGCGGAAGCGGGCCGGACCTCGTGCTCTTTCACGGCGGCATGGGCTCCTGGCGCCACTGGACCCGCAACATCGACGCGCTCGCAGCGCGCTTCACAGTGCACGCGCTCGACCATCCCTCGTACGGCGACTCGGCGACCGTCCCCCGCGAGACGACGGGCGCCGCCTATCTCGACCTGGTGCATCGGCTCTTCGTCGAGATGTTTCCGGGCGACGCGCCGCTGCGGCTGGCCGGCTTCTCGTTCGGCGGCGCGATCGCCACGAACCTCGCCCGGCGCCTGGGCCGGCGCGTGAGTCACCTCTGCCTGGTCTCGCCCGGCGGCTTCCCGTCGCGACGGTTCGGCGATCGTCCCATCCGGAGCTACAAGGAGGCCGGGAACGACGAGCGGCTCTTCCGCGAGATCTGCCGCCACAACCTGCTGGTGAACATGCTCGGCGACCCGGCCAGCGTCACCGAGGAGGCCATCGACATCCAGGCCGACGGCGTTCGCCGCACGCGCTTCGACAGCCGCAAGGTGAGCGGCGGAGGCACCTTGCTCGGCGATCTCAACCAGCTCACCTGCCGGATCCGCGTGCTGTGGGGCGAGCGCGACGACTCGGCGTTCCGGCCCGCCGATCTGTTGATCGGCGAGATGCGCGCGGCGGTCGGCGCGCTCGACGTGCACCGGATCCCCGCGGCCGGTCACTGGTCGGCGTACGAGAACGCCGTCGAGGTCAACCGCAAGCTGCTGGAGTTCTTCTCGAGCTAGCTCGCGCTCGCCGCCAGCGCCCGCAGCTCGACGCTCTCGTCGGCGAGCCGCGCCGGATCGATCTTCGCGCGGCGCCGCACCATCTCGACCGCCGCCTTCAGCTCGCTGTCGCCCTTGGGGTCCTCCGGATCGCCGCCGCGATCGAGCCCCATGGCGGCGCGGACGACGCCGTCCTTCAGATAGAAGCCGAGGAACTTGCGGCTCTCCGGCCGGCCGCGGAAGACCACGCGGTCCCAGCTCGCGGCGAAGCCGACGTACTCGATCACGTGCTCGTACTGATCCGACCAGAACGTGTGGATGTAGTCGTAGGGCTCCGGCCGGCCGAGCATCGAGCGGGCGGCGGCGCGCCCATGCTGATAGCCATTGTTCCAGTGCTCCACGCGCAGACGGCCGAAGATCGGATGCAAGTGATTGGTCACGTCGCCGGCCGCGAACACGTCCCGCAGCGACGTCCGGCAGCGCTCATCGACGAGCACGCCGTTGTCGACCTCCGCGCCGGCCGCGGCGAGGAGATCCACGTTGGGCACGATGCCGATTCCCGCGACGACCAGGTCGCAGTCGAACGCCCGCCCCTTCTTGGTCCGCACGCGCACCACGCGATCGGTTCCCTCGAGCGCCTCGACGGAATCCTCGCTGACGAGGTCGACGCCCTTCTCGCGATGGATCTCGGCGAGCACCCGCCCGACCTCGTCACCGAGCACGCGCGCCAGCGGCACACGGGAGCTATCGATAGCGACCACCTCGACACCCATCTGGCGCAGCGACGCCGAGACCTCGGAGCCGATGAAGCTGAAGCCAATCACGACGGCGCGACGGCCCGGCGCGACCGCCGCGCGGATCCGGTCGCAGTCCTGGACCGTTCGGAGCTGGAAGACGCCGGGCAGGCTCGCGCCGGGCGCCGAAAACGTCCGGTTGCGTCCGCCCGTCGCCGCCAGCAGGCGGTCGTAGGCGACGCGCTCGCCGCCCTCGAGCTCGACGAGCTTCTGCTTCGCGTCGATCGCCGTCGCGCGCACGCCGAGCTTGAGCTCGATGCGCTGCTCGGTGTAGTAGGCGGCGGGCTTGACGAGCTGGTCGGTGAATCGGTCCTGACCGCGGAGATAGCCCTTGGATAGCGGGGGCCGGTTGTAGGGCAGCTCGGACTCGGCGCCGATCAGCACGATGTCGCCGTCGAATCCCTCGTCACGCAGGGTGACCGCCGCGGTGCCTCCCGCCAGCGAAGCGCCCACGATCACGATCGGCGGTCGTTTCATGACATCACCCTCCGCCGCGACAGAGGCGTCGCGCTCGACTCGCGATTCACAATCCTCTCTGAAAGTATGCACCTCCCGCAAAACGAGGCTCGGATTCCTGTCGCCGACCGAGGCCAGCTCGCGCTGGGGTGCCCCTCTGCGGTTCCGCACGCGGCTGCGGCGAAGGAGGCGGGCCCAGTCGACCTTGACTTGACCGCGCGCAGCGGCAATCATGGGCGCATGCTTCGCCAGCGCGGCATCGTCGCGGTCATTCTCGCGCTCCTGCTCGTCGGTCTGACGCCGCTCGCGTACGCCGAACCACCGGATCCCACCTGGATCGGCGGCTACTGGGATGATGACGACTTCGATACCGTCGTCGATTTCATCACCAACGCGTCGGCGGTGTCCGCCTCGCCGGTCGTCCACGACTTCGGACTTCTGGCGATATCCGACCAACGGGTCGAGCTGACGGAGTCGAGCGCCCGCTCGATTCTGCTCCAGACGCCCTCCGGTCCTCGCGCCCCGCCCGTACGCCTCTCAGCCGACAACTGATCCGCCAGTAACGGCAGGCCGACCGCCATCGCGGCCGGCGGCACGCGCCGCTGCGCGCGTCGCCACCCGAGCGGACGTCTGCCAACGATCCTCACCACGGCCTTGAGAGGACCAGCGTGCAATGTGTGGCATTGCCGGCTTCGTAACGACCGGCCTTCCGGCCGACGCGCGCGTCGTCGTGCGCCGCATGGTGACCGCGCTCCGCCATCGGGGCCCGGACGACCAGGACGAGTACGCCGATGGCCAGGCGGCGCTCGGCGCGTGTCGTCTCAGCATCGTGGACCTGCCCGGGGGCCGGCAGCCGATCGCGAACGAAACCGGGACCGTTCGAGCAGTCCTCAACGGTGAGATCTACAACTTTCGCGAGCTTCGGTCGCGGCTCGAGCGGCGCGGGCATCGATTCGCGACCCGATCGGACACCGAGGTCATCGTGCACGCCTACGAACAGGACGGCGAGGACTTCGTGAGCGACCTCGACGGGATGTTCGCGCTGGCGCTCTGGGATGGCCCACAACGCAAGCTCGTGCTGGCCCGGGACCGGATGGGCGAGAAGCCCCTGTACTACTACGACGGTCCGGGCGTGTTCGTGTTCGGCTCCGAGCTTCGAGCGCTGCTCGAGCATCCGCATGTGCCGCGCGTGCTCGATCTCCAGAGCCTCGTGCGGTACCTGTCGTTCGACGCGATTCCCGCGCCGCACTCGATTCTGAGCGGGATCGCGAAGCTCGAGCCCGCCCACACCTTGGTGATGTCGCCTGGCGGCAAGCCGCACACGACGCCGTACTGGAGCCTCTCGTTCTCGCCGGATCATTCCGTCGGTGAGCACCAATGGCACGATCGGCTCATCGGCCAGCTCGAGGCGTCCGTGCGCAGCCGGCTCGGCGGCGACGTCCCGATCGGGGTATTCGTCAGCGGGGGCATCGACTCCGGCGCGGTCGCCGCCTTCGCGGCGCGTCACGCGAGCTCCGTGCCGCTCCGAACCTTCGCCGTCGGCTTCGACGTCCCGAGCTACGACGAGCGGCGCTTTGCCCGCGTCGTCGCGGCGCACCTCGGTAGCGAGCACTCCGAGATCGTCTTTCCGGCGACCGAAGCCGAGTCCGCGATGGAGCGGGTGGGGAGCCTACTGGACGAGCCGCTGGCCGACCCCTCGTTCTTGCCGAAGTACGCCCTCGCTCGAGCCGCCCGCGGGTCCGTCAAGGTGGCGCTGAGCGGCGACGGTGGCGACGAGATCTTCTGCGGGTATCCGACCTTTCTCGCGGACACGCCGTCCCGATGGCTTCGGCCGCTGCTCACGCCATCGGCGCTGCGTCTGCTCGCCGGCCTGGTCGAGGAGCTGCCGTCGTCGTCGAGTTACGGGAGCTACGACTTTTTGCTGAAGCAGTTCGTGCGCGCGTTGCCCCATCCCCCGCCGATCCGTACCCAGCTGCTGCTCGGGGGCATCACCGGCTCCGAACAGGCCGGTCTGTTGTCGGCGGGCGTCCGGGATGCCCTCAAGGACTTCGATCCGTATGCGGAGCTCACGGCGGCGCTCGACCAGCACGAGATCCGGGATCCCATCGACCGCCTCATCTACCAGCATGCCCGGTTCTATCTGGCCGACCAGACCCTGGTCGCCATGGATCGAGCCAGCATGGCCGCGGGCCTCGAGGTACGCGCGCCGTTCCTCGACTCGGCGCTCGTCGAGCTCGCGGCGACGATTCCGAGCGGCCTGAAGGTCCGTCGATGGCGGACGAAGCACGTCCTCAAGCGCGCGCTCGCCGGGATCTTGCCGCGGCAGGTGATCCGGCGCCGAAAGCAAGGCCTCGGCGTTCCCATCGCGGCGTGGCTGCGCGGGCCGCTGCGCGACGTGATGGAGTCGCGATTGGCTGGGCTCGGTCGCCGCGGTCTCGTCGATGCGATGGCCGTGGCGCGGCTCGCGTCGGAGCACCGTCGCGGTCGATGCGACCATCGCCGGATCCTGTGGGCCGCGATGATGCTCGAGTCGTGGTGCGAACACTATCTGCCCCATGAGCGCTGGACCTAGCAACCGCTCGCCGCTCGCGGGGCTGGTGGCGTGCGCTGCGGTCGTCGCCGTCAGCGCGGCGCTCCTCGGCTTCGATCTGGGGGCGCGCGTGCTCGCCACGAACGACGAAGCGAGGTTCCCCGTGATGGCCCGCGACATCCTGGCGAAGGGCCACTGGCTCTTACCCGAGACGTCCGGCACGCCCATGCTCAACAAGCCGCCGCTGCACGCCTGGCTGATCGCGCTCGGAGCCTGGCCGACGGGAACCGTGTCGCAACGGGCCGCCGTGGTGCCGTCGTTCGTGGCGGCGCTGGGCGTTGTGGCGACGACGTGCTGGATCGCTCGGCGACTGTTCGGCGCCGGCGTCGACCTCACGGCGGGGTTGATAGTCGCGACGACGGCAGGCGTCTTCGCGATGGCGCGCTCGCCGGTGCCAGACATGACCCTGTCGTTCGGGATCGTGTCCGCGCTGGCGGCGTTCGTCGCCGCAGAGCTCGACGGACACCGTGAGGCGTGGCTCGCCTTCTACGGCCTCGTGGCAGTGGCGTGCTGGGCGAAGGGCCCGGCCGGTCTGCTACCGATCGCCATCGGCCTCGCCTACGAGGTGGCGACGTTCGGCGGTCGCGGCGTGGCCCGAATGCGGGTGGGAACGGGTGCCGCGATCGTCCTGGCGCTGGTCGCGCCCTGGTGGCTGATCGCCGCCAATGCCGGCCGGGAGCAGTTTTTCCAGGACGTGGTGCGCGCCGACTTGATGCAAGGCTACAACCCGATGCGCGCGCTGGCCTGGCGGCGCGTAGTCGGGCCCCTCGGCTCGGCCGCGAGCATCTTGTTTCCGTGGTCCCTCGCGCTCCCGTTCGCGGTTTTCTGGGTGGCTCGCCGGTGGAGAACGGAATCCGCGGCGGGTGAGCGGCTGGCGCTCGTCTGGGCGCTCACCGTCTTCATCGCCGTCGCCGCGTCGTCCCGGCAGCGGTGGCGGTACTACCTGCCGCTCTGCGTGCCCGGCGCACTCCTCACGGCGGCGTGGCTCGGGTCGCGTCGCATGGGGCTGGGGAAGGCCGCCCCCCTGGCGGCGTGCCTGGTGGCCGCCGCCATCCTGACGGTCGGCGAGGTCTATCTGACCGCCCGCGACAACCGTCGAATTGAATTCCAGTCGCTCGCGCGGGCTCTCGACCGAGCGCCGGCGCCGGTCTTTGCGCTCAAGGCCCCGGAGCTCGTCTTTTCGTTCTATCTCGACAGGCCCATCCCGGCGATCTCGAGCCTGGCCGAGCTTCCGGGAGTCGACGGTCCTGTCTATCTCATCGCCCGTGAGCCGCCGGCGGGCGATGCGTTCGACCAGGTCGCGGAGAGTGTCGTGAGGGGCCGGCGCTTCGTGCTGTGGGCCAAACGATGATCTTGCCGCCGTGCCGCCGGGCTCCGGAACCACGCGCCTGGACCGCCCGCGCGAAACGTCAAAGGGGATCTGCCGATGATCACTGCGCGACCGTACATGTCTCTGCTCGCAGCGTTCTCCCTGCTCATCGTCTCGGCAAGGGCACACGCGGACTGCGCGTGGGTATTATGGAACGATGAGCTACGGCTCGACTCTGCCGCCGGCATCGAATCGCGATCCTGGCACAGCATCGCGTCCGCATCGAAAAAGACGGAATGCGAGGCGCGGCTTCGAGAGGAGATAGGACGCGTGACGCGCCCCGACCATACGCCGAAGGACGTTCGGTTCAAGGTGATAGGCGACGCCGTGCAGGTGACGTACTACCGGCCCGACAAGCCGGACGAGAAGACCTCCAGGGTTCAGACCTTCCGCTACGTGTGCCTCCCCAGCACCATCGACCCGCGCGCGCCCCAGCCGAAATGACGGCCCCCGGCGGCCGGTCGGTGCTCGTCGCGCTTGCGTGCGCCGCGATCGTCGTTGTCGCGTCCGGGCCGGAGTCCGCGGAGCAGATGGTGCAGGTGGAGAGCTGGACGCGACAGCGCTTGAACAGCCGCGGCGTGCCGGAGACATGGCGCGCCTACGAAACGATCGGCGGTCATCCCGCGTACGATTTCACCATCGTCGAGGCGCGCGACGGCCGCGCGCTGCGCATGCGGAGCAACGGCGACCATTCGACCATCGCGAAGGAGCTCCAAGTCGATCTCAAGACCACGCCGTGGTTGGAATGGAGCTGGAAGGTCGTCGCCCTACCGGACCGTGCCGACATCCGACGCCGCGAGACGTCTGACGCGGCGGCCTCACATCTTCGTGATCTGGCCGCGTTGGCCGACCATGTTGCGCGCACGCCTCATCGGATATCTCTGGGACGAGCAGCTACCGGTGGGCAGCATTCACCAGAGTCGGAAGACGGGAACCGTGACCTTCATCGTCGTCCACTCCGGAAAGAAGGAGCTCGGCGCGTGGCTCACCGAGCGGCGCAACGTACGCGAGGACTACCTCATGGTCTATGGCGAGGAGCCGGAGAATCCGCCGGTGATCGCGCTATCGATCGACACGAACGACACGAAGTCATCTACGGAGACGTTCATCGGCCCAATCGACTTTCGAGGCGATACGCGCTGATTCACGTCGGTGGGCCAGCCGCGTCGCCGCCGGCGCCGCGCGATGCAGTCGCGGTCCAGCCGCCGCGGCTCCCATTTCTCGCCGCTGGGCATCGTGGCGGTCGGGTTGAGGCGAGCTCGAACTCGGAAAAGACAGCGGTCAGTCGTCGACGCCGCCGGAGATTCCGCGGGCCGGCTGACGGCGCCACGCCCGACGCAGCCGATGGCGCCACGCCCGGCGTTCGCCCTGCCGCGCCTGCCGGCGCCACGGCGACAGCGACGGCGCCGAGAGCTGGAGCGCGCGCGCCGCGTCCTCGAAAAGCGAATACGCGACCGGCGTGACCAGCAGGGTCAGCAGCAAGCAGAGCGTCTGCCCACCGATGACCACGACGGCGATCGCGCGCCGCTCCTCGGAGCCCGGCCCGGTGCCCACCCACAGCGGCAGCATGCCGGCTACGAGCGCCAGGGTGGTCATCAAGATCGGGCGGAGTCGATCGCGATTGCCCTGCATGATCGCCGCGGCGCGGTCCATGCCGTGCGCGCGCAACGCGTTCATGTGGTCGATCTGAAGAATCGCGTTCTTCTTCACGACGCCGAAGAGCACCAGGATGCCGAGCGCGGAGTAGAGGTTCAGCGTGTTGCCCGTGTACCAGAGCGAGAACAGCGCGAACGGCACCGAGAGCGGCAGGGACAGCAAGATCGTCAGCGGATGGATCAGGCTCTCGAACTGCGAGGCCAGGATCATGTACATGAAGATGACGGAGAGCAGGAAGACCCACAGGAACTCGGTGAAGGTCTTCTCCATCTCCTTGGCCTTACCGGTAAGGAACGTCTGGTAGGCGGACGGCAGGTTCATCTCGGCGACCGCTTTCTTCAGCAATTCGTTGCGGTCGGCCTGGCCGAAGCCCGGCGCGATGCCCGCGCGCAACCGGGTCTCACGCTGCCGGTCGGTGCGATCGATGCGCGAGGCGGTCGCCGCCGGCTCGATCTTCACCACGTTGTCGAGCCGCACCAGCCCGCCGCCCGGCGCCAGGTTCACCTGCCCCGGAGCGCCCGTGGCCGGGTTCGTCGAGGTGGTGTCGCGCGAGACGTAGAGCCGCTGGATCGTGCTGAGGTTGCCGCGGAATTTCTCCATCAGGCGGATCTGCACGTCGTAGTCGTCGTTGACGACCGGATCGTGGAAGCGCGAGACCTGATCGTCGCCGCCCACCATCAGCCGCAGCGCGGTCGCGATCTGCTGCGTGTCCACGCGCAGGTCGGCGGCCCGCTGGCGGTCGATCGCCACACGCAGCTCGGGCTTGTCGAGTCGGAGCGTGGTGTCGATGTCCACGATGCCGCCGATCTCGCGCGCCTTCGCCTTCAGAGTCTCGCCGTAGTCCGAGAGCTTCTCGAGCTCGGGCCCGCGCAGCGCCAGGTCGATGTCGAAGGTGCCGCCGCCGATGTTGAAGCCGGCGATGTTGCGGACCTGCGTGCGCATGTCGGTGAACTTCCTGAAGCGCTGACGCAGCGCGATCATGACCTCGCGCTGCGAGTAGTTGCCCTGGAACGCCTCCAGCGGCCGGCCGTGGGTCAGTCCCTTCCAGAGCCGCGACGGCGTCAGGGTGCGCTCCTCGTGCGACACCGTGCGGACGTACATGTATCCCTGATTCACCTTGCTCAGGAAGCTTCCGCCGCCCGAGGCCAGGACGAGCGCGACGCCCTTCGTCGCCAGCGCCTCCTTGGCCAGCGCCTGCATGGCCTCGTCCATCGCGGCCAGGCTCATCTTCTCCGGCCCGAAGACGAGCACCTCGAACTCCGACTCGTCGACATCGCTCGGGATGTACTCCTGCTTCACCTGCCGGTAGATCGGCACCGCGGAAGCCAGCGTGAGCACGCTGACGATCACGATGACCCAGCGGTGGCGCATCGAGAGCGCGAGCGCCCACGTGTAGGCGCCGTCGATCCACGCGTAGAAACCGCCGCGGGAGCCAGCGTGCTCGCCCTCGGCGTGGCCGCCCGCCGCGTCCTCGGCGCGCAGCAAGCGCGCGCACATCATCGGCGTCAGCGAGAAAGACACGAGTAGGCTGACCAGCACCGACACCGCCGCGGTCAGGCCGAACTGGTAGAGGAACCGGCCGGAGATCGAGGACATGAACGAGACCGGGACGAAGATGACGACCAGCGAGAAGGTCGTCGCCATGACCGCCAGACCGATGTCGGCCGTCGCCTCCCGGGCGGCCTCGAACGGACGCATCTTCTTTTCCTCGACGAAGCGGAAAACGTTCTCGAGCACGACGATCGCGTCGTCGATGACGATGCCGACCATCAGCACGAGGGCCAGCATCGTCACGCTGTTCAAGGTGAAGTTGAGCGCCCACATCATCCCGAACGCCGACACGACCGACGTCGGGATGGCCACGGCGGCGATGAACGTCGAGCGCCAAGACCGCATGAAGGCCAGCACGACCAGCGAGGCCAGGATCGAGCCGAGCACCAGGTGCAAGTTGATCTCATGCAGCGCCGCGTAGATGTAGCGCGACTGGTCGCGGATCACCTCGAGCTTGACGTCGGGCGGCACCTGACCGCCCAGCCTCGCCAGCTTGGCTTTCACGCCCTCGATCACCGCCACCGTGTTCTCGCCCGACTGCCGGCGCACCTCCATGATCACGGTGGGCACGCCGTCGAGTCGGGCCGCCGAGCGCTGCTCCTTCGTGCCGTCCTCGGCAAAGCCGATGTCGCGCACGCGAATGGGCACGCCGTTGAGCGTTGCCACCACCAGGTCGTTGAACGACCGCGGCTCGGCGATGCGCCCCATCGTCCGGAGCGAGGCCTCGTTGAGCCCGGCCGTCACGTTGCCGCCCGGCAGGTCAGCGTTCTGCCGCACGATCGCATCGCGGACGTTGGTGATCGGGATCTGGTAGGCGGCAAGCCGGTCGGGGTCGATCCAGACGTTGACCGCGCGGAGCAGACCGCCGACGATCCGCACCTCGCCGACGCCGGCCGAGCGCTCGAGCTGCGGGCGCACGGTCTTGTCGGCGATCTCGGTCAGCTCGCGCAGCGTCCGCTCACCCGACAGCGCAACCGTGACGACCGGCGCCTGGTCGTTGTCGAACTTGGCGATGATCGGCGGCAGGATCTCGCGCGGCATGTTGCGGACCGCGATAGCCACCTTGTCCCGGACGTCCTGCGCGGCCACGTCGATCTGACGATTCAGGTTGAACGTAACGATCACGATCACGACGCCCGACCCGCAGATCGAGCGGAGCTCGTTGATCCCCTGGATCGTGTTGATCTGCTCCTCGAGCCGCTGGGCCAACTGGGTCTCGGTCTCCTCGATGGAGGCGCCCGGCAGCTCGACGCGCACGCTCACCGTCGGCAGATCGACGGCCGGAAAGCGATCGACGCCTAGCCGCATCCAGCTGGCCGACCCGATGACCACCAGCGCCATGACCAGCATGGTCGCGAACACCGGACGCTTGATGCAGACCTCGGCGAGCTTTTGCACGGCGGGCTACGGAGCCACGGTCACGGGCTGGCCGCCGACCAGGTTCCCGGGTCGCGCGACCACCGGGTCGCCGCGCTTGAGGCCGTCGACGATCTCGACGTCCTCGCCAAGCCGGCGGCCCGTCGTCACGCGAACCTCGGCGCTCTTGCCCTGCCGCACCACCAGGACCTTCTCGACGCCGGCGAAGACGATGACGGCGCTGGCCGGGACCGTGATCACGGGCTGGCTCACCTCGGTCATGATGTCGACGCGCGCGAAGGCCCCGGGCCGCAAGAAGCCGCGCTCGTTGGGCACCTCGGCCTCGACGAGCAAGGTGCGATTCTGCTCCTGCACGATCGGCGACAGCCGGACGACGCGCCCGCGGTAGACGGTCGGATCGCCTTCGACGGTCAACGCGACCGCGTGGCCGGCGCGCACACCCGAGCCTTCCCGCTCCGGCACCGGCACGCGCAGGCGCAGCGGGTGCACGCGCACCAGGGTCGCGATCGGCGCGCCGGCGCCGAGATACTCGCCGACCGACGCCTGCTTGATGCTCACCACGCCGTCGAGCGGCGAGAGGATCACCGTGTCGGTCAGCTGCTGGCGGGCCAGGTCGAGCTCGGAGCGCCGCTGCGCGATCACCGCCTGACGATTGCGGACTTCCTCGAGCGCGTCCTGATAGCGCCCCTCGGCCACCTGCAGCGCGGCCTCCGCGGTGTCGAGCTGCGCGCGGGCGATGAGCTCCTGCTGGGCGAGCCTGATGCTGCGATCGCGGGTCAAGCGCGCGTCGTCCATCATCGCGCGGGCCTGACGCACGATCGCGGTCTGCTCGGGATCAACCTTCTCGTCGCTCCCGGTCGGAGAGAGCCCGAGGCGCACGCGCGCCTGCTGGAGCGCCGCCTCGGCCTGATCGACCCGGAACTTGAAATCGCTCTGGTCCAGCTTGCCGATCATCTGGCCGCGCTTCACGCGCGTGCCGAGATCGACCGTGATGTCGGCGAGACGGCCGGCGACCTTCGTGCCGAGCACCACCTGATCGTCCGCCGCCAGGGTTCCCGTTGCCGACACCGTGCGCGCGACGGTCCGCTCGGCGGCCGGCGTCACCTTCACCTCACGTGGCGGCGGTCCCGCGGGCTTCTTCTGCTCCTCGGCGCCGACCGCGCCCTGGCTCTGGCAGCCGCATAACAGAAGGGTGAGGCTGAGCGCGAGCGCGGTCACGGCATGGGAGGACATCCGGTTGATGATACCCCAACCGAATCCGCTTGCCGGGGCTGAAGGTCGCGTACTAGCGGGCCGGAGCGGGCGGAGCGACGGTGACACCCTGGGCGCCGTTCCGGGAAATCGCCTCGGCTACCAGGCCCGAGGCCTTCACCTCTTCCACGAACGCGCGCAGGAACCTCGCGGAAGCCTCGCGATTTTTGGGGATCCCGATCGACTGCTGGACGCCCGTGAACTGCCCGTCGAGGATCCGAGCGCCCGGGAGTTTCTGGACGTCGGTCAAGAGCCGCGGCCTGAGCCCTGCCAGCGCCTCGAGCTTCTGGGAGACGAACACGTCGAACGACGAATCGAGACCCTGGGTGGTGATCAGCTTCGCGTGCTTGATGGTTCGCGCCAGGTAGAGGCCATAGGCGCTCTGCTCGGCGACGGCGATCCGCACGCCCTCGCGGTCGACCTCGTCGATGGACCGGATCGGCGACCCGGCCGGCACCAGATACGTCGACGGGATCTCGAGATAGGCGCTGCTGAAGGCGATCTCAGCCGCCCGCTGCGGCTCGTTGCCGAGAAACGCCACGTCCCACGCGCCGGTCTTGACGCCGTCCCCTAACTTGCCGGCGCTCTCGAACTTGATGAACTCGACGGGCACGCCGACTCGCTTGCCGAGCTCGCGGGCAATGTCGGGCGCGACCCCACGCGGATCGGTCGCCGAGGAGCCGGCTGTGACCAACAGGAAGTTACCGTGGTTGAGCCCCACGCGGAGTTTGCCGGACGGGGCCAGCTCGGAGCGAATCGCGGGCGTGATCTCGGTAGCCATGGCGCTGCACGTTAGCACGAACAACGCGCCCGAAGCCACGCCGACCGCGCGCCGCCACAACAACCGTCGCACGATCGTCACGACGCGGTCCGGTTCTTGAAGAACGAGCTCTTGAGCGCGATCTTGCCCGCGCGGAACGTGAACACGTCGCAACCGTTGACTTCGACCCGGCGCCCATCGCGAGTCGTGCCGGTGAACACCCACTCCGAGAGCCCGCGGTCGCCCGACACGACGTGGCGCGCGGCGCCGAAGCGGCAATCGGGGTACGCCGCGAACACGCCGGCGAACGCCGCGCGCACGCGCTCGCGTCCGATGTGTCGCGTGCCGCAGATGTCAGAGCCGCTGGCGCTCTCGAACACGCAGTCGTCGGCCATGAAGGTCATCAGGCGATCGACGTCGTGAGCGTTCCAGCCGCCCTCGAAAAACGCGTGCAGATCGTCCGTGGTCATCGTGGGTCTCCTCGCCCGGAGGATCACGCCGGGCGCGCCGCGCCGTCAATTCCCGATACATCCCGTGCGCAGCGGCGTGCGACACGATGTATGGTGTCGCGCGCGGGCCGACACCCATACATCCGCATGGACCGCTCGCGCGATACCGGATGTTGCGTTATTCTCTGATTCGGCCCGATCGAGGGGCCGACGGTCCGCGTGAAGGGCTCAGCCCACTCTCGCTAGAAGACGACAACACAACCTGACTTCCTGCCCGCAGCTCGCGGACGCCGGGCACAACGCAAGGGCCTCGCCCTGCGAAAGGAAGGAAGGTTCGTCATGGCCTCGTCACACCAGCTGCCCGACCGCGCCAACCTCGAGCACCTCCGGAACGAAGCCAAGCAGCGCCTGAAAGACCTCCGCGCGCGCGATGTCGCCGCCCGGCTGAGCGACGCGCAGCTGCTCGTCGCCCGCGAGTACGGCTTCCCGAGCTGGCGCCGGCTCAAGGCCGCGGTCGACGACCGCGAGCGCGCGCGCGTGTTCGCCGCCGCGCGCGAGGGCGACGTGGCCGCCGTGCGCCGGGCGCTCGAGCACGGCTTCAACCCCGGGGCGAGCGACGCCGACGGCCGCTCGCTGCATCAGCTCGCCAAGATCCTCGGCCACACCGAGCTCGAGCTGCTGATGCGCGACTTTCAAGAACGCGACGACCGCGCGGACCCGGTGAAGCGGACCGTCGCGGCCATCCAGTCCGCCGCCGCCGACGGCCGCGCCGACGAGCTGCGCGAGCTGCTCGACAAGCATCCGGATCTCATCGACGCGCGCGGCCTCGACTTCAACAAGCAGACCGCGCTCCACAGGGCGGCGTGGAAGAACCGAGTGGAATGCGTGCAGCTGCTGCTGGATCGCGGCGCCGACGTGCGAATTCGCGACTACGG
>Ga0075434_100003538_pt1 | contig 13945 bp, 10 predicted proteins | sample RhiMethybrSRZTD3_FD_75298 | JGI IMG/M metagenome (GOLD analysis project Ga0075434, IMG submission 75298) | Populus rhizosphere microbial communities from Tennessee, USA - Rhizosphere MetaG P. TD hybrid SRZTD3 | ecosystem: Host-associated > Plants > Roots > Rhizosphere > Soil | place: USA... | reverse complement strand
TCCCGATCGCCTGCCATGGAACCTACAACGCTTTGGTGGTACTTCGCCAAACCCTGCCAGCTCCGCACCTGAACGGCATGCTCTGTTTTGTCCTGGCCGTACCAGCGTTCCTGCTCGTTTTGAAGGGCTACTGGCCAGACGAGAAAATGCCCTTGCCGTACTTTGACAGACCTGCAAGCGTGAGTGAACCTCGTGCTACTTAAAGCCTGAGGCTGATCGATCTCCTGTACGAGCCATTCATTTAGAATGGCGATGAAACGTCTTCTGTGAGATCTTCCATCCCTCTTCAGTCTTCAGCAGAGTGAATAGATCCGATATGTGCGCGTCGGAGCAGGCGAGCTTGCCCGACCAATGCTGGACCTCGAGACGAAGAACACCCAGGGTTTTGAAAATATCGATGCTGAGTGATCCCAGGGTCCGGCGACTTTCCTTCAGGGTTTCTGCAGTTGCTTTACTCGCTCAGCGAGGCCAAGAGTCTTGAGAATCTCCGGAGAGGATTCATCCATGGCCAGGGTCTTGTGGCAGGTCTCACAATCCTGCGTGATGGTTTTTTTGTCGGCTGTTGCATGTGCTTCGTCGTGGCACCGGAAGCAACCGGGGAAGTCCGTGTGTCCCAGGTTGTTTGCATACGTCCCCCAGGTTACTTTGAGGTCCGGAAAAACATTTCGATTGTAAATGGACAGCACCTCGTTAGCGGCGCCTGCAATTTCGGCCGAGCGCGCGCTGTAGAGATCCGGATAGGACTGCTGATAGTAACCTTGCAGGGTAGCGGGAATCTTCTGAGCAGCCTCTTCACTGCTGGCATATTCGGTCTTGAGCAGTTCCAGCCCTTTCTTCTTGATGAAGGGCAAGCTCGTTGAAATTGCTCCGCCGGCGAGAGCCTTGTCCAATGCGCGTTCCGGTAAAGAAAAAGTGTGTGTAGGGCGATTGTGACAGTCCACGCATTCCATTTCGAATTTCGGCAATCCCTGGATGGCATCCGGTTTGGCATCCTGGGCCACATAAGTCCGCGACTCATTGCGAGTGCGGTATTCAACCCAAGGGATCGTTTGGCGTTTAGCGTCAGCCGTCGCGTAGCGTATGGCAATGCCGGGACCGAAATGAGCCCCGTGTATTCCGCCTACCTTGCTGCCTCCTATTTGCATCAGCAAAACCGTTTGTGACTCCGTATTCTTTTCGTCGTCCTTGAAACTGGATATCACGCGCAGCTTGAGGGAGCCGAATTGTTCAGGCCAATGACACTGCTCGCAGGTCTGTGAGGCTGGAACCAGCCGGTTGGTCTCCATGGCTGAAGCAATGGGCCTGGCGTGATTATTAAGTATTACACCCATCAACTGCCGGGTGCCGGACATCTTACTCTCCAGCCAGCCGGTTGCGCCGGGTGCTACATGACATTCAACACAGGAAACCCGGGCGTGAGGCGAGTTCTGGTGGTTCACAAACTCCGGCTGCATGACGTGGCAGGCCTGTCCGCAGAACTGGGCGGTTTCCATATACTCGACAGAGCGGTAGGTAAACTGTGTTCCGATAACCACATTCAAGAGCGTGGTCACGCCCAGGAACACCGCCAGCCGGCGTAACGCAGTCCCGCGGTCGGACACGACGGCGGCAAGGCCTTTTCCCAGGCGGCGTTTGGCGAGGAAAATCCCCAATGGTATCAGTGCCAGGCCGGTGAAGAAGACAATCGGAATATAAATGAAGACGACCAGGCCGATGTAAGGATTGTCGACATGCCCCCTGACCTGGATTGGCAGAACGAAGAGCCAGGAAATGCCGGCCGTGGTCACTAATGCCGCGCCCAGTAGGCTTACCCAGTGGCTGGATAAGAGTACGAGTGCGGGTCTATTGGTTTTGTCTATCATGTTGGAAGATGCTGAGCTGCTGAAGTTGAGACCGGTTTTGCCAAACGCAAAGTCACGAGATCAGTTGTGGCCCCCAGAACGATCAACTCAGTCCTTTAACGCCTGGTAGGCCAGCCCGAGAGTCTTCGCGTCCAGGTTTAGATCTCCAGTCGGATGGAGTTGCCCCATAAAAATGGCAATCAGATCCTCTTTGGGATCGATTACAAAGGCGGTATAAAAGAATCCACCCCAATAATATGCTCCAATCGAGCCTAGTTCCTTCAGATGTTTGGCCTCAGTGTTAACACCAAAGCCAAGCCCATAACCAGACTCATCAAGCTTCCCCTGTACCTGATCTTGAGAAATCAATTCGACGGATTTGCGGCTCAACAACCGGACTCCATTAAGCTCGCCTTTGTTTAGCAACATCTGGCAAAACCGATAGTAGTCTTCAGCCGTGGAGCAAAGGCCGCCGCCTCCCGAGAAATAAGTTCTGGGACCGTTGTAAGGATAGTCTGACGAGTAGACGAAGCCCCCCTCTTCTTGCATTGTCTGATTTGCTGGAATAACCTGAAGACCCTTTTCAGAGGAATAGCTGTACGCGGCCGCTAGCCGAGAGAGCTTCTCACCGGTGGGGAAGAAGCCAGTGTCTTTCATTCCCAGCGGCTTGAAGATCCGTTCCTGGAAGAATTGATCGAGTGGCATTCCAGACACCACTTCGACCAGGTAACCAAGAACGTCATCCGACAAGCTGTACTCCCAGGCATCGCCCGGCTGAAAGAGGAGTGGAAGGGAAGCCAGTTTTTTTACTGCCTCGCCGATGGTTCCTTCGTGCGGAAGAATGCCGTGGCCGATTCCAAGGTCGAGGTATTTCTTGCCGAGACGGCTGTTCCAATGGTAAGTGAGTCCTGAGGTGTGAGTGAGCAGATGGCGAATTGTAATCGGCCGTTTGGCACTCACCAGCGCACCTGGCGGCGAGGTCCTGTCCTGGGGATGTGGAGGATCCAGAACTTTCATGTCCTTGAATTCCGGAATGAAGTGAGAGACGGGTTCATTCAGCATGAAGCGGCCTTCTTCGTAAAGGATCATTACGGCGATGCTGGTGATTGGTTTCGTCATGGAACAGATCCGAAAAATGCTGTCCGTCTGCATTGCCTTCTTAGCATCCTTGTCCGCCTGCCCAAAGGCCTTGAGGTAAGCAATCTTGCCATGCCGAGCCACAAGGGTCACCGCGCCTGCGATTCGGCCATTGTCAATTTCTCGCTGCACGCTGCTGGCAACGCGCCCCAGGCGTTCGGGGGAGAGCCCAACCTCCTCGGGCGAGGCTACAGAGCTGGCAGCTCTGGCGGAGGATGATGAACTCGTTCGGGCCGCGGTCTGATTCAAGCCTGCCTCGGACTGGAGGTGCCCAGCCTCCAGGCATACCAGCGTCAGGAAAACGGACAATCCTTGACCAAGCCTTTTCATTACAGACACCCCTCCATTTCAGTAAAGAATTCCAGGAACACTTCCTGTCATGAGGATCAGCTCAGCAATCGTTTGGAATTGTCGGGAGACCACGTCGGGGCGGGTCCGAATTGCAGGGGTACCTTCCAAGCCACTTAAAGAATTCGTGACACTCCGCCGGTCCATCAATCGAATTTCATGCCCGATCTGGGAGTCATAGGAAGGTTATCCTTTACTCCTACCTAAACGATGTCGTGACCTCCCCTACAATTATCAGATTCGGGAACCCAGTTTCCTGCTGCGACAAATGCCGGTAAGCATAGCATACCGGGCAATCGCCTGGTTCGAAAAGAACCGAGAGAAGGTGCTGATGTAGGTTCCGCTAAAGTAGCGCGTCAGATTTTGTGGAACTTTTCGGATGCACCGGGAGAATCCTTCCAAGGAGACAGGCTGTTTGGGAGAGAAGTAAACTCTGTCCGGCGAGACGACTCTCCTGATTTCCACATCCACGATGAACCGAATCCTCCTTCTAGATAGCGAAGCAGAGATGGTTGACCTGCTGACCAGCCATTTTGGCGCCGAAGGATTTCAAGTAGAATCCGTCACTGACCGGGAGCCAGCCATCAGGCTCTCGCTTTCCGGCCAATATGCGCTGGTGGTTCTGGACGTCTCGTTACCGGATTTTAACGAGTTTGAGATTCTGCGCGGTATCCGGGCCAAATCCTCAGTTCCGATTCTGATTGTCACAGCACGAAACGACGACGCAAGCAGAATCCTCGGGCTGGAAGCCGGGGCTGATGACTATCTCTCAAAACCCTTCAATCCACGGGAACTGATAGCTCGAATTCGTTCCATTTTGCGACGGGGGTATTTCCCTGCGCCCACGACCCCATCCGCAAGTGAGTGGTTGTCTGTAGGCGATCTCGAATTGGACAAAAGCGCATGGGTCGTGCGGCGCGCTGGAGAGCAGGTTGATCTCACCACAGTCGAGCTTCAGCTTCTGGAAGCTCTAATGCGATCTGCTGGTCACGTCTTAACGCGTCAGGAGCTCGTCGAGAAAGTGTTCGGGCGGCATTTCAGCCCATTTGATCGTAGCGTCGACATGCACATCAGTAATCTTCGTCGTAAGTTGAGCAACGGTATTGACGGGAAGGACCGGATCAGGACCGTCCGCGGGGTTGGCTATGTCTATCCAAGAGCGAGTGAAATGCAACCCAAGCATTCTGACTTACAAACCGGCTGCATCGCTTAGTAGTGAAACCCGCGACTGACACAAACGCAGTTCGTAGCGCGCCAAGGCAAAGGGTTAGGTAGGGCGGATGGTCCAAGCCTGGGACCGAACCCCGCCAGGATCACTCGCTCCGGTCGCTCCACCTGACCAAGCCCAGGAGCACCACCGCAAAAAATCACCACGCTGTCCCGACAGAGGCTGAGATGGAACGTAAGAGTTGTCGAGACTTCAGGACGAAGGCCTGCAATACTGTATCTAGCCGTCAGCAGTCCCACAATCAAGAATAGCCAAGCAATCAGGAGGTGCATATCCAAGTTCATGGATTCTCCTTGCCTGACATTCGGACATTGACACCCCTAATTCAGATGCGGTATATATTCCGAACTTGAAGACGCATCGTACCCACCGTCGGCCCATCCGGATCACCCCAAAGCAGGAAAGAGGTCCCTTGCCGCACCGAAGTTTGTTTCCTGAAAGCTCGCTGTGAAACTCAGTCCAATTGATTTTACTATTCTCATCGCCTACACCGTCTTTGTAATCGGGATTGGCTACTGGCTCAAGAAGCGGATGCGCACCTCCGAAGAATTCTTGCTGGCTGGCCGTGCACTACCGTCCTGGGTGACCGGTTTGGCATTCATGGCGGCCAACCTCGGCTCCCTCGAGGTGGTGGGAATGATCGCCATGGGAGCCAAGTATGGAATGATGACCAACCACTGGTACTGGATAGGGGCCATTCCAGGAATGGTTTTTCTCGGTGTTTTCATGGTTCGTTTCTACTATTCCAACGGCATACGAAGCGTCCCAGAGTACTTGAAGCTTCGTTTTGATCACCGCGCTCACCTCCTCAATTCCATCAGCTTTTCGTTTGTGACTGTGCTCATGTCCGGCATCAATATGTACGCTCTGGCGATGGTGTGCCAGCAGATGTTGGGCTGGAGTTTCAACTTCAGCGTGCTTGTTTCGGCCGGTGTTGTTGTGACTTACACCTTTCTAGGCGGGTTGAGTTCTTCCATCTACAATGAAGTGCTGCAATTCTTCTTGATCATATTTGGCTTCTTCCCGCTTCTGGTCCTGGGGCTGGCTGAGGTGGGGGGCTGGAACGGCTTGGTCTCGAGGCTTCCACAGAGCTTTGCCCACACCTGGATGGGAATGGGCTCGGTGCACAGCAATCCCCTGGGAGTTCAATGGTACGTGGCCGTGCCGGCGTTGATGTTGATCATGGGACCATCGTACTGGTGCACCGACTTTCTGCTGGTTCAAAGAGCCCTGGCGGCCAGGAATCTGGATGCCGCTCGGAAGACCCCTCTGATTGCGGCTTTTCCTAAGATGTTTTTTCCCGCCTTGGTGACGGTGCCCGGCATGATCGCGATTGCAGTGACCCCCAAGGCGTTGGAAGGAGATTTTAACGTTGCTCTGCCTGTACTGATGCAGCGCTATTATCCGCATGGCATGCTTGGGCTCGGCTTGACGGCATTGCTCGCCAGCTTTATGTCCGGGATGGCCGGTAACGTGACGGCGTTCAACACCGTCTGGACCTATGACATCTATCAGACCTACCTGGTCAAGGGGCGCAGCGATGCCCATTACTTGCGCGTTGCTCACGCGGCCACTGTGTTGGGCACGGTGCTGAGCCTAGCCTCGGCCTATGTGGTGTTGCGCTTCGACAACCTGATGGACTATATGCAGTTGATTGGGGCTATGTTCATTGCCCCATTCTTCGTAATTTTCTTTCTGGGCATGTTCTGGAAGCGGACGACGGCGACGGCGGGATTCTATGGCATGGTAGCTGGTGTGCTAGGTTGCCTCGTTCAATATGTCCTCTATCAACTTGGTGTGCTCTCCTACAGGACCCCCATGGCCTCCACGCTGAATCTTGCGGTATGGGGTGCGGTTGCAGGATTGGGAACCGCCGTGTTCCTGAGTTTTTTCAGCAAGCCTCCCTCGCCGGAGAACTTAGCGGGCCTGGTGCACAACCATGCCCGTCAAGACCCCGCTCCCAGTCAGAGCTGGCATCGCACGCCCGAGTTCCTGGCTGTCGTAGTCTTGCTCCTCTTCGTTACTCTGAATGTTGTATTTCGTTAGTCCCTCCTAAAACTTGCACCCTATAGAGCAAAACGTTCACCGTGTCTTCTCTTTGCCTGAACGCTTTGCGTTCACAAGGGGCATCGCCCCCAGCGCGATGACATCAAGTGTTCCTTACGACTGAAGAAGTCCAGTCACCGTGTCAGTAATACCGTATGCCTGCACATTAGTCGGAACGCATTCCGCAATGGATTGACACTTCTTGCTCACGATGTTAACGTTGGCTGGTTGTCAACCATTCCCTCGGTAGAGGCAGGCGCAACTGCGTACCTGACCTGTTCAAGCTTGACAACGAGTCGGTCGTGTCTGTTTATGAACTGATGCGGCTCAGTTCGGTTCGCGTCTTCAGACGAGAAAGCAGATTCCTTAAGCGGTGCCGCTAGGAGAACCAAATGCAATCAAGAAACTTGAGACTGAAGGGCATCATTCCAGCGATGGTGACTCCGTTTGACGCAGAGGGCCGGACAGAGCTTGACGCCTTGCGCCGTGAAGCGGAGTTTCTTTCCAAAACCGGCGTCCAGGCCTTATGCGTAGGAGGAGTCATTAGCGAAACTGCAGGTGCAGAACCGGAAGAGATTCATCTGCTCTGCAAGACTGTGATTTCCGCGACCGACAAACCCGTGATCGCGTGTATCTTTCCGGACTGCAACACTGAGGCCTTCGATTTGGCCGATGCAGCAGTGTCAGCCGGTTCCATGGCGTTACTGGTGGCGCCGCCTCACTACCTCTTTTCTCCAGATTCTGACAGCTTGCTGGAAATGTTTGCGGCTTTGCGCGAGAGGGTGACGGTCCCTTTGCTTCTGTCCAACTGTATTCAAACAGCCCAGGTGGATCTCGCCTCGATCACGGCGTTGATCAGCAAAGGGCTGGTTGATGGAGTTCACCAAGCAGGAGGCAATGCGCATCTGTTGGCCGACGTGTTACACCTCAGCCCAAAGGTTCCGGTTTACACAGGAGTTGAAGACCTGATCTACATGGCGTTCCTGTTAGGGGCTGAAGGAGCTATTTCAACGCTGGCCACGGTTTTCCCCGAAGACTGTGTTGCTCTATATGAGGCAAACCGCCAAGGCGATTCGAAAGGTGCGCGGGAGATTCATGAAAAGCTCAACCGCTTGTGGCGTGCTCTGGACCATCCGGTCGAACTTCTGTCTCGAATCAAGTGTGCCCTGGCCTTACAGCGGCGTTCGGTAGGAGTTCCCCGTAGTCCTTACAATGTCATATCCTCTGATGGCCCACGTCTCCTGCAGGAGGCCCTGGAAAAGCAGGGGAAGGTCTATTGACGCAAGCCATCTGGGTAATGCTAGGGCACGCCCGACTAGCCGTCAGTCTTTCAGTCAAGAGTTGCCGCTGGGCCTGGCAATCCCCTCATGAAGATTCCAATCCCTTTGAGTCGAGGTCCTTCTTGAAATCGGCAAAGCGGATCAGGTACTCACTTTCCACACCTTTTAAATCATCGGGAACGACAAGTCGCACTCCGGTGTCATGGATTCCGTTTTCACCAACCACGGACTTTACAGTGGCCTGGTCGCCGCTCAACATCGCTTTCAATACCTTGACTCCCAAGTAAGCCATCTGGTAAGGGTTTTGCACAGCAGTGACGTCGATCAGCCCCTCCTTCAGAGCCAGCAGGGTATTGGGCTCGGCGTCGAAAGTAACCAGCTTCAGGCTGGCGCGTTTCCCCGCGGCCTTAACCTCGTCGGCAATGGCCGGTGCGTTGTAGGACCAGATCCCCACAAACATTTTGGCCTCAGGATGGTTTTGCAAGGCCGCCGCTACGTTGCGACGGGCTTTATTGACATCCGCGCCGTCCTCCATGACGTCCACAACTTGAATCTTCTTCCCGACGCCTTCCTTGAATCCATTGATCCGTTCCAGGGCATTTTGACCTGAGCGAATCCCCACAAAGACCACAGCCTTACCGCCCTCAGGCAAGAGCTGGGAAGCCACGCCTCCCAGCGCACGCCCTGCCTCGACATTGTTGGTACCAATGTAAGCATCCCGAGTCTCTTTTTGCCCATCTGCATCGAGCGTCAGGACAGGGATGCCTTTGGCGCGCAGAGCCTTCATTTGGTCAATAATGCCGCTGGCATTCGGTTCTACGACTGAAACCATCACACCCTTGACATCCCTCTGCGCTCCCACCTGTTCCAGACGACGGATCTGGCCTCCGGTAGACATGTCATTACGGATCATCTCTACCTCCGCGTCAAATTCCTTGGCAGCATCCTGAAGGCCCTTATGAGCGGCATCGAAAAAGGGAGAGTTGCCGTTAGTGATAAAGACAAAGCGAGGTCGTTTGGTTTCCTGCTGGCCACCGGAGTCTTTCCTGCCGGAGCAGGAGAAAATGAAGAGTGTCCAACAAAGAGCGATAACACTACTTTTCCGGTAGCTCATAACATCTCCTTGCGAAAACTGGCTTGCTAGCAATCAATCCTAAAATGCTTGAAAGGGTCAAAGCTCAGTAGTGACGGGACGAATGAGCAACCAGAGGCTGCCGCCTGACACCGGGCAGGTAGCGGAGCGCGTTTAGGTCACTGCAATTCCAGTTCAAGCAACGTCAAACTCAGCGGTTCAAAGCGATACTCAAATTCCTTTCCTCGGACCTCGAGGGGAAGGGAAGTCAGGGCAATGCGTTGAGGTTCGCTGAAACTGTTCATGACCTCGGTGGAGAGAGCTCTTTCACGATCCTTTAGAACTGTCTGTAGTCCTCTTACAATCGAAGACGCAAAATCGGCGAGGTGGAAGCGTACGCGACGCTCAGAGGGAGTCGAATTGACGGAGTAGATACGCAAGGTCCTCCCGTCCTCGCTTAAGACTGTGCTCAAATTGGGCTCCTGAAGGTGCCACTCAAGCTGCTGAGTCCGTTCCATCTGGAGCGGATAAGATTGTGAGGCCCTGGAAAAAAGCTGTTGAGCATAGTAAGTAGGCGCCAAGTAGGACCATCCTGCTCCGGTGATGATTACACCCGAACCGAAACTGTCGACTAAGTTGGACCGGATTGCAATTTCAACGAGATCGGCGTAACGGTGGATGAAGTTGTGGTAGCGCGCACAGCTGAGAGCGTTCCCCAGAGTCTGAAGCATCCCGCGCCCGAGTCCCCATTGTCCAGCCGTCGTATTCCACTCTGTTACTGCCACACGAACTGGTTTTCCGGCGCCGTAGCGTATCACTTGCTCGCGGAGCTCATGGAAGTCCTGCTGCATGGTCGGGAAGTCAGCAACCGCATACTGGTGCGGGGAGAGATAGTCCAATAGCCCTTGTCCGTGCTTCAGGGTCTCATCAGAGGGGAAAGAAGAAAGGATCTTCACCGTGGGATCCACGCTCTTGATGGCCTCAGCAATCGGTTTGACTGAAGCATCATATTCAGCTCCTCCGATTTCATTTCCGATCTGCCAGTACTTCACCTGGTAGGGATCAGAATGGCCGTTTTGGGCTCTTCGCCGCCCTCCAGCGCTTTCTGCGCTGCCATTAAAGTATTCCACTTGTGCCGCGGCGTCCGCTGGCGTCTTTCCGGTCCAGCGAAGACAGATCAGAGGTTCGGCTCCGACCAAACGACAGAGTTGGACGAACTCCTCTTCGCCGACAAAATTGGGTTCCAGGTCGCCCCACCAGGTGGTGAAAGGGATTCGCTTGTCCCAGGGGCCAATCGACTCGTCCCACTCATAACTCTCAATTGCTGTTCCACCGAAACGAATCACTCCCGGCTTCATCGCCTTCAAAGCGGCCACTACATCAGGCCGCCAGATTCCCAAGACAGCATTTTCACCGATCAAGTAGATTCGGTCCAACCAGAGGATCCCGGGTCCTTCGAAATCAATGTTCAAAGTTGCGTTATTAATATCCTCGCGGGCTCGGAACTCGGCCTTGGCTTCAGTCCACCTTTGGCTGGTATGACCGAGTGAGACAGGAGTCGACACCAATCCACCACCTCCGCGCAGCGTAGCGCGAGCCTGAACGCTTGGTTCTCCTCTCACGTGCAGATTGAGCCTGTAGACGAGCCCCTTTTTGAGATAGAAGCCATCCTGCGAAATTCCAGCCCGAGCATTTGTCACGGGAAGCTCGATTCTTTGGGAGACCTTCCCATTAAAGGGATTCTCTGTATCCAAGGAAAAAGTGGCCAAGTGAACGGCACCATCCGGATACCAGGGCCTCTGAACCTTGTCCGTCTCTCGGCGGTAGACAAAGTTGCAGGGCGGCTCGTCTTCGAAGCTGGTCGAATTGACCTGCTGGGCTGTCATCGACGGGATCAAGGTGCACAGAGGTTCGATGAATTGCCCTCCCTGCTTGGCATCGATGGGCAGTCGAGTGAGTCTGCGCGATGAGATGCGTACATCTTCGACACCGGTGCTTGCAGCCTCCGCGATGGGTTCTAGTCGAATTCCGTCAAACCAAGCCTTGCCCGTCGCCCTGCCCTGCATGGAATGAACCAGGACTATATCGATTTCTCCAGGTGAGCCTACCCGAAAGGTGACATGTTCTTCCTGCCAGTCTGAAGTTCCTCTTCGGCTCTTAGTTCTCCCCAGGCTTCCTGCAGGCGTTTGGATGTCAATCGCTCCCACAACGCTTGTTCGGTCCTTGGGATCAAGGTCTTCAGTCTTGACCCACCCGCTGAGCTTCCAAAGGGAGCCTACCGGTAAGTAGATCCTCTGACCGACCGTCAACCGAGCCGGATCTGCCGGAGACAGGACGAGCGATTGTTTGCCTTCCCTGAACTCTCCCCTGTCTACGCGAATGACGGGGTCTCTCCCTTCACGCTCTTCTGAGTAAATCTTCCAAGCCGAAAGTGGATCCGGTTCTTCAAACCCGGCATTTTGAAGAACGGTGGCGCCAAGCGCTAGAAAAAGTGTCAAGCTTGTTAGCATCTCTGCAGAAGGGTCGCGTCGCTTAAAGGATTTCGCCGCAAAAAATGGCTTCACGATAACACACGTTGGCAAACTTTCTGTCAACATTCAGCCGGAGCCAGGGCTCGTCCGCAAGGGAGGGCAAAGAACCTTTACGTGGCCCATCGGCTCGGAACACATTCCGTTTTCTAAGAATTGATGAGTCAGCTGCCCATCTTTGTCCGATCACTGGCGCGGGTATTGAAACGGATGTTAGAATGCCGACCATGTTCCGAGTCGGCCGCTTGCTCCTATTTGCTGGGTCTATTCTTCTGCCTTCGTCTCCCATAACTTTCCGGGAAGTACCTCCGTCCGAAAGTAAAATCACGTGGGTGCACGAAAACGGGCACTCAGACAAACGCTACCTGCCTGAGACCATCGGTCCGGGGGTTGCGATCTTTGACTACAACAATGATGGCTGGATGGACATTCTTTTCGTGAATTCCGGAGAGTCGGCGTTTTTCCACCCCAGGACGGCGTTGCGTTCGGCTCTGTACCGAAACAATCGTGATGGCACGTTTGCTGACGTCACTGAGAAGGCGGGACTGAGGGGTAACCTGTTTGGGATGGGTGCTGCGATCGGAGACTACGACGGCGATGGGTTCCAGGACATATTTCTGACTGGTTATGGTAAGTCGATGCTTTATCGTAGCAAGGGTGACGGAACGTTTGAAGAAGTCACCGAAAGCGGGATCAGTCCTCCCGGATGGTCTACAAGCGCCGTCTGGTTCGACTATAACAATGACGGGAGGCTGGATCTGTTTGTATGCCAATTCGTGGACTATTCCAGCCTAAGATCCTGTGGGCTCGCAAATTCCTACGGAGGAAAAATCGAAGGTATTCCGGAAGCCGGCACCTACTACTGCATTCCCAGAATCTTTGCGCCAATGCCGAGCCACCTATATCGCAACGATGGGAACGGTCATTTTATTGACGTCAGCAAAGAGACGGGCATCTTAGATTCCGCGGGTAAAGGCTTCGGCGTTGTGGCGACCGATATTAATCAAGATGGCTACTTGGACCTCTTTCAAGCCAACGATACTGTCGCGAACTTTCTGTTCGTCAACAGCGAGGGCAAGAAGTTTGAAGAGATCGGCTTGGCCTCAGGCGTGGGCTATAGCGACGATGGGGTGACCAGGTCGGGGATGGGGGTGGATGCCGCCGACTTTGACGAGGATGGGTGGCAGGATTTATTCGTTGCGAATGTGGACCAGGAGACCTTTTCCTTCTACCACAACAGCAAAGATGAAATCTTTACGGACCTCAGCAAGAGCCATGGGATAGCCGACCCAACTCGTTTGCTGAGTGGCTGGGGAGTGCGGTTCTTCGATTACGACAACGATGGCTTCGCCGACTTGATCCTGGCCAACGGGCATCCCGACGATCTTGTGGAGCGGCGGATGCGAGGGGTCACCTATAAAGAGCCTCTCTTGCTTTTTCACAACCAAGGGGATGGAAAAATGGCCAATGTTTCTAGCCTTGCCGGAGCGGCCTTTCAAGAAAACTATGCTGCACGCGGCTTGGCAGTTGGTGATCTAAACAACGATGGCTATCCCGATGTCGTTGTAGGCATCAATGGCGGTGCGCCGCTTGTCCTCTTGAATAATCTCTCAAACAAGAACAATTGGTTAGGATTGAAACTGGTTAGCACAATAGGCAACCCGGCTGCGGTTGGCGCCCTCATCAAGTGGAGTGCCGGCGGGCAAGTTCATTCTCGGCTGAAAACTGCGGGAGGAAGTTTCCTTTCCAGTCACGATCCTCGGGAAATCCTGGGACTCGGAACCGGAGGTAAAGTGGACTGGCTGGAGATTCGTTGGCCCAAGCCCAGCACACGGGTCGACCGCTTCACGGACCTGCCTGCCAACAAATACCTGACTATTAAGGAAGAGATGGGAATTCTCTAGTGCTTTTTCACTTGGTCCTTTTGATCCTTGCGTTATCTTCGGCCCAACAGCCCGTCTCCCTCGACCCATTGGTGCGTCAATCCCAGGAAGCTATTCAAGCGGGCCGCTACTCGGAGGCCCGGGAAAAGCTCCGGCAGGCTCTGAAGCACGACCCGCGCAACCCTGTGCTGTGGAGCTACCTTGGGCTCGCCGACACACAGCTCAATGACGTTGATGCCGGCATTACCGATTTCCAAAAGGCACTCTTATTCGCTCCCCAAGATGCCCAGACCCATTTCAATTTGGGGTTGTTATACCGAAGAAAGGGCCATTCCCAGAAGGCGCTGGAAATGTATCAACGAGGGTTGGGATTAGATCCAAAGGATGCGGCGGCGAATCAGAATTATGCTTTGCTTCTGATGGAGACGGGAAAGTTTCGGGAGGCTATTCCCTTCCTGCAGAAGCTACGCGCTCTTGGAGTCACCGATCTCTCTGTAAGCGTGGCCCTGATTGAGTCCTACCTGAAGGCTGGAATGAATGAGGAAGGGAAGAGGGAAATTCAGAGCCTGCTTCAATCACCCA
>Ga0075434_100003537_pt1 | contig 13946 bp, 12 predicted proteins | sample RhiMethybrSRZTD3_FD_75298 | JGI IMG/M metagenome (GOLD analysis project Ga0075434, IMG submission 75298) | Populus rhizosphere microbial communities from Tennessee, USA - Rhizosphere MetaG P. TD hybrid SRZTD3 | ecosystem: Host-associated > Plants > Roots > Rhizosphere > Soil | place: USA... | reverse complement strand
GCGTTTGTACGAGACGTGGATCTACGAGGGACTGGAGCTGCTCGCAGCATTCGGCTGTCTCGCGCGCTCCGTTCTCGTGCGCGCGGAGCGCCCCGCCTGGTGCTTCATCGGCTGTGCCCTGCTCGCCACGACGATCGGCGACGTCCTCTTCGACTTCTGGTACGGCGGCAATCCGCCGTTCCCGTCCGCCGCCGACGTCGCGTATCTCCTCTTCTACCCGCTGCTGTACGTCGGGATCGTCCTCTTGCTCCGCCGGCGGGTCTCGTTCAGCGCGACCCTCTGGCTCGACGGGCTCGTCGCCGCCACGGCAGCCGCCGCGCTCGGCGCATCGGTGCTCGTCGAGGTCGTCGTCAACTCCACGCACGGAAGCCGGCTCGTGGTGCTCACGAACATGGCCTATCCGATCGGGGACGTGCTTCTGCTCGCGCTCCTCGTCTTTGTCTTCTCGGTGACCCGGTGGCGCCCGGGCCGCGCCTGGGCGCTGATCGCCGCCGGCCTGATCCTCAACACCGTCGGCGACGGCCTCTACCTCTACCAGACAGCCGTGGGCACCTACCAGGAGGGCACGTATCTCGACCTCGTGTGGCCGCTGTCGCTTGTCCTCATCGCGCTCGCTGCCTGGCAGCGGTCCGGGCGCGTCCCGCGTGTCCAGCTCCAGCAGCGTGCGCTTCTCGGCACGCCGATCGTCTGCGGGCTCACCGCGACCGGAGTGCTCGTTGCAGCGTCCCAGCGGCCGGAAAGTGCGATCACGCTCGTTCTCGCCAGCGCGACGATCGCGCTCGTCCTGGCCCGGACCGCGCTGAGCCTCTGGGAGAACACCCAGCTGCTCGAAACCAGCCGTCGAGAGGCGCTGACGGACTCGCTGACGGGACTCGCCAACCGGCGCAAGCTCCTCACCGATCTCGAGGCCGAGATCGAGGCGGCACTCGAAGGCGAGCCGCGTCTGCTCCTGCTCTTCGACCTCAACGGCTTCAAGTCGTACAACGACACCTTCGGCCATCCCGCAGGGGATGCCCTGCTGACCCGCCTCGCGGCCAAGCTCGCGGCGGCGGTGGCGCCGGCCGGGGAGGCGTACCGGATGGGCGGCGACGAGTTCTGCGTCCTGCTGCCTGCGGGCGACCCCGACTTGTCCCAGGTCGCCGCGGCACTTAGCGAGAGCGGCGAGGGATTCAACGTCACCGGCGCCTATGGCTCGGCGGTGATTCCCGCGGACGCGACGACGGTCTCGACGGCGCTGAGCGTGGCCGACGAGCGGCTGTACGCCCACAAGGAGCTGCTCGCCGAGATCCGCCGCGGCACCGCTCACGAGCCGTTGCTGCGCACGCTCGCCGAGCGCGAGCCGGAGCTTCGCGCGCATGTCGCCGACGTCTCGTCGCTCGCGGTCCGCGTGGGCGAGCGGCTCGGCCTCTCGCTCGAGGAGCTCGAGGAGCTACGGCTCGCGGCGGAGCTGCACGACGTTGGCAAGCTCGCGATTCCGGACGTCGTCCTGCAGAAGTCCGGCTCGCTCGACGCGACCGAGTGGGGCTTCATCCACTCCCACACACTTATCGGGCAGCGCATTCTCAGCTCGGCCCCCGCGCTGCGGCCGGTCGGTGCGATCGTGCGCTCGACCCACGAGAACTGGGACGGGACCGGCTACCCGGACGGGCTCGCCGGCGAGTCGATCCCGCTGGCGGCGCGGATCATCGCGGCCTGCGATGCGTACTCCGCAATGACGAGCGACCGGCCGTACCGGTCGGCCCGCGCGCCGGAGGACGCGGTCGCGGAGCTCCGTCGCTGTGCGGACCGGCAGTTCGACCGGACCGTCGTCCAGCTGCTCTGTGCGGTTCTCGCCGACGAGGACAAGCCCGCGACGGCGTTCGCGGTCGGCGGCTAGCCCGGCCAAGTTCCCCTCCGGAACGACGAAGGGCCGGGATCACTCCCGGCCCTTCTGGTGTCTCTGATCTCTCTTCCTAGGCGGCGAAGACGAGCTCGTCGCCGAGCGCGAGCTGGAGCCGCGCGAGAGCGTCGCTCTCGAGCTGCCGGACGCGCTCCCGCGTCAGGCCGAGCTCCTTGCCGATCGTCTCGAGCGAGGCGGGCTCGGACTCGAAGCCGAAGCGCAGCTCGATGATGCGCCGCTGCCGCTCGGGCAGGTCCGCGACCGCGCGCTGGACGCGCTGCCGGCGGACCGACTCGACCGCCTCGTCGGCGGGATCGGCCGTCGACTCGTCGGCGAACAGGTCGCCGAGCTCCGAGTCGCCGTCCGAGCCGAGTCCCTGGTTCAGGGAGACCGAGTCGACCGCATCGAGTGCCTCGACGACGTGCTCGAGCTTGAGCCGCGTCGCCTGGGCGAGCTCCTCCGCCGTCGCCTCGCGGCCCAGCTTGGCCTGCAGCTCGGCCGAGGCGCGGTTGAGCTTGATGCGGCGCTCCTGGACGTGCACCGGGATGCGGATGGTCTTCGACTGGTTCGCGACCGCGCGCTGGCAAGCCTGACGGATCCACCAGGTCGCGTAGGTCGAGAACTTGTAGCCCTTGCGCCAGTCGAACTTCTCCGCTGCGCGGTTGAGGCCGATGACGCCCTCCTGGATCAGGTCGAGGAGAGGCACGTCGTGGCCCTGGTAGCGCTTCGCGATCGAGACGACCAGGCGCAGGTTGGAGTTGATCATCTTCTCCTTGGCTGCGAGATCGCCCTTCTCGATGCGCTTCGCCAGTGCAACCTCGTCAGCCGCCGTGAGCAGCTTGTGGCGGCCCGCCGCGTCCATGAAGAGCTGCAGTGGGTCAAGTGTGCCCGTGACCGGTGCGGCTGCGACCGGGCGCGTCTCCTCAGGCGTCTCCTCGCGCACGATGACGTCGCGCTCTTCGAGCGCGGCGCGGAGACCGGTGACGTCGTCCTCGGTCAGCTCGTGCTCGTCGGCGAGAGCCTGAATGTCCTTCTCCTCGACGAAACCGCGCTCGGCAGCCTCTTCGAGCAGGCGCTCGACAGGCGAGAGATCGTGCAGATGAATCGTGTCGCTCAGTGTTGTTCCTTTCGGTCGTGAGGGGCTGCCGGATTGCGGCGCCCCGGGCGGCGTTATACGGGGCTAACTACTCGGCGTCGCCACCCGTACGAGTTATAGAACGACGTTGCGCCGAAGTCCATTCCCAAACCTGGTGTTTTTCTATTTCCGTACAAAGTCTCATTCCCTGCTTATGCAGGAAAAATTCACCGTTCGACGGTGCGGCCCGAGACCTCGTCGAGACCGATGCGGAGGACGACGACGTTCGGGCCGAGCTCCCGCGGCTCGGCGGCGCAGCCCGCGGTGCGTGGGAAGCGCTCGCGCATGAGCGCCAGCGCGGGCTCGATCGCGTCGCCGTCGAGCTCCTCGTAGGTGCCGTGGGCTATCACGCTCCGCCAGCTTCCCTTTCCGTCGGCGTCGTACTCGTCCACCTCGACGCAGACACGCGGGTTCTCGCGCAGCATGGCGGTCTTGCGGCCCTCGGTCGTGACCGCGACCACCGCGCCGTCGTCGTAGACATAGATGAGCGGTACGACGTACGTGACTCCGTCGGCGTGACAGCCGAGCCGTGCGATCCGCTGGCCGCGCAGAAATTCCTCGATCTCGCCGCGTGAGAGCTCGCGGGGGATCCCTCTGCCAGCGTCGGGATCTGCCATCCGCCTGAGCGTAGGCCATACTGAAATGGTCGTGTTGCGCAGGTGGTTTCTGACGGTGGCCTGTCTCGGACTCGTCGTCGCGGTTGCCGCAGTCGCGGCGCTGTTGGCCTGGCCGGGCGTCGGCGTCGCCGCGTCGACGAGCGGTCTCGCGGGCATCTCATTGCCCGGGTTCTCAGGGCACATCGAGCGGGTCTCGGTGAGAGGCCCCGACGGAACGCCGGTGCCGGTCGCGTTGCGCGGCGGCACCGTTTGGCCGCTCGTTCGGCTCGCGCCCGGTGAGCGCTTGACCGTCACGGTGAAGATCCGCCGGCCCAGCTGGGCCTCGTGGCTCGTCGGCGAACAGGAGAAGCGGACCATCACCGTCATAACGCCTGCCGCGCACATCCGCTCCACCCTGCTCCGGCCGAAACGCGGTACGCCCGTGATGGTCAGCTTCGCCGAGCCGGTGAGCCGGGTCGTGATCGGGGGCGGACGGTTGCAGAGGCTGGAAGCCGCCCGGAGCGTCGTGCCTCTCGGCATCCGCGCCGCGAGCCGCGCGACTACTGGAACGACGACGGTGGCGGCCGCGGTTCGGTCCTGGGAGACGCTCTCGAAGCCGGCGCACGTCTCGTGGTTCGTCCCCGGCGCTCGGAGGAGCGTCGTTGCCGAGCCGGCCGCCGGTACCCGTGTCGGTCCTCTGGCTCCTCTGACGCTGACGTTCGCCCGTCCAGTCGCCTCCGTGCTCGGTTCCCGGCTGCCGCAGCTCGAGCCCGCCATGCCCGGGCACTGGCAGCAGGTGGACTCCCATAGGCTCACCTTCCGCCCCACCGGGCTCGGCCTCGGTCTCGGCGGCATCGTGAGCGTGCGCGTTCCAGGCGGGTCAGTCGCCTGGAAGGTGGCGGAAGGCTCGACGCTGCGGCTGCAGGAGCTCCTCGCACGGCTCGGCTATCTCCCGGTTCGTTGGCGGATGCCTGGCGGCTCGCCTTCGACACCGGCCTCCGAGGTGGCCGCGGCAGCCTCGGCGCCGCACGGGACGTTCTCCTGGCGCTATCCCGGGACGCCCGAATCGCTCCAGACCCTCTGGAAGCCGGGCAGCTGGAACGTCGTCACCCAGGGTGCGGTGATGCGCTTCGAGAACGTGCACGGCATGGCTACCGACGGAGTGGCCGGTCCGCAGGTCTGGCGAGCGCTGATGCACGACGACCTAGCCGGCCGACGGTCCGACGCCGGCTACAACTACGTCTTCGTCCACGAGTCGCTCCCGCAGTCGCTCAGCCTCTGGCACAACGGCCGCGTGATCCTCACCTCACCAGGCAACACTGGCATCGCGCAGGCGCCGACGGCGCAGGGGACGTGGCCCGTCTTTCAGCACATCCCGGTCGGGACGATGAGCGGGACGAATCCCGACGGTACGCACTACCACGATCCGGGAATCCGCTGGATAAGTTACTTCAACGGCGGCGACGCACTCCACGCATTCCCGCGCGCGTCGTTCGGGACCCCGCAGAGCCTCGGCTGCGTCGAGCTGCCCCTCGCGGCCGCCGGCGAGGTCTGGCCCTATACACCGATCGGGACGCTCGTAACGATCGAGTCCTGAGCTCTGGGCCGGGCTAGACTGGGTTCCCCCCGCCGACGTAGCTCAGCTGGTAGAGCACATCACTCGTAATGATGGGGTCCGGGGTTCGAGTCCCCGCGTCGGCTTCTTCAGTACGTGGTGCAGCTATTGGCCAGGTAGCCCGTGATCTTGTCCGGGCTCCACTTGAAAAAGGCGAGCGGCCGACCTCTCGCATCGCCCTTGCGGACGGCGAACAGTGCCCGCTGCGGCGTGCCGGCGCTCATCGTGATCCGGAAGTGGACGAGCACGCGTTGGACACGTGTCGGACAGTTGCCATTGAGGTGCCCCACGAAGTGGGTCGTCACCGTCTGAAAGAGGGCAAGCCCGGCCGGCTTGAGCGCGACGCGGCGTGAAGACGGACGGCAGACCGACTTGTCGACCTTCAGGCTGTTCTTCACATCCTTGAACACGACCTGAAAGGCGTGGTCGTTAGCCGTCGTCACGCTCGCGAGCCCGGGCTCCGCTCCCCCGGAAGCCGTGGCTGGGAGCCGAACCTGCGTCCCGAAGTAGAAGGGATGCTGACGCCAGACGCGGCACGAGTAGGTCTTGTCCACGACTTGCGCGCCGGCGGGCGCCTGAGTGGCGCTCGCGCGTGCCGTGTACGCGGTCGCCGTGGCAGCTACGGCAGCGGCTGCCGCGACGATGACGATCCGAGCCCAAGACGGCTGCATTGCGCCGAATTGTGACAGGCGATGGTCCGAGGTTCGACGGAGCGCGAGGCTAGGCGTCGGCAGCGCGGGTCTCGGGCTGGGGCACGAGCGGGATGTCGTCAACCAGCGTGATCCTCTGCGCCTCCGCCGTCAGCGCTGCGTCGAGATCCACCTGTGACGGCGCGATCGCGGACGCGCAGTAAGGGCACAGCAGCCAGAGCGGCTCGAGCGGCGCATCGCACGTCGCGCACGGCTGACGGAGCATCGTCGCGCAGACGGGACAGGCGATGTAGTCGGGCTCGATCGACGCCCGGCAGACGGGGCAGGCTTGTTGCGAGCGGGCGAGCTGCTGTTCGAGGGCTCTCATCTCCACGCGCCGCGAGCGCGCGTCGTCGAGGGTCTCGGCGGGCCGGAAGACGAGGTAGACGACCGGGCCGATGTACGGCGCCGCGAGCCCGAGCAGCGTGGCGAAGAAAACGAGGATCGGGTCGCGGATGCGGCGGCGGGCGTCCCTGTTCACCCGGAAGGCGAGACCGAGCCACAAGACGACGGCGAAGAAGATCGCGAGATTTCGGGCGACGACGAATCCGGTGGAGTGGACGAGGTCGTGCACGGCCGGGAAGATGCCCACGCCTCCGCCGCCCAAACGCCACGGCGCCTGTTCGGTTTCTCAGACCGCCGTTTGCAGCACAATGTCCGGGGAGTGGCAGGCAACAACGGTCGTAACGGGAACGGGAGAGGGCCGCAGCGGCGACAGCCGTCGCGCGTGGACCTCGAGTTCGAGCGCATGCTCCTGGCGCGACACGGCCGGCTGCGCCGCCGGAACCGCAAGCACCGCAGCATCCTGCTCCTCGGTGTGCTGCTCCTCGCCTCGCTCGTCGCGCTCCTGCTGGCCACCGTCGCCTTCACCGGGCAGCAGCTCCTGACCTCGCAGTGCAACCTCTCCGACCTCCGCGCGCTCGCGCTCGGCGAGAACTCCTTCCTCTACACCGACAATATGCAGCGGCTCGGGGTGGTCCCGTCGGCGACGAACCGGCAGAAGCTGCCGCTCTCGAAGATCTCGCCGTCGCTGCCCGAGGCCACGGTGGCGATCGAGGACGCGCGCTTCTGGCAGCACGGTGCTCTCGACTATCAGGGCATCCTCCGCGCGCTCTATCAGAACCTCTCCAAGGGCCACATCGTGCAGGGCGGGTCGACGATCACGCAGGAGCTCGTGCGCAATCTCTACATCGGCAACCCGCAACGGACGCTGTCGCGCAAGGTCAAGGAGGCCTGCCTCGCCACGAAGTTCTTCGAGCAGAACACGCGCAAGCAGATCCTGACCGACTACCTCAACGAGGTCTTCTATGGGAGGCACGCGTATGGTGCGCAGGCGGCGGCGCGGACGTACTTCTCCAAGCCCGCCTCGAAGCTGACGCTCGTCCAGGCGGCGCTGCTCGCCGGCCTGCCGCAGGCGCCGTCGGTGTACGACCCGCTCAGGAACCCGCACGCGGCGCTGTCCCGCCGGAACGAGGTGCTGCACGCGATGTGGAAGAACCACTACATCAGCAAGTCGAAGCTGCGGTCGGCGACGCGGAGGAAGCTCCAGCTCAGGCCCGGTCACCTCTACACGGAGCTGCACCAGCCGAACTTCTTCGGCTGGGCGACGCAGCAACTCCCAACCCGGTTGAGCCACCGGCAGGTGGAGCTCGGCGGTCTCAAGGTCAAGACGACGCTCAACATGCGCCTGCAGGGACTCGCGCTCCACGCGGTCAGCTCGGTCCTGAACCACCCGACCGACCCTGCCGCGGCGATCGTGTCCATCGACCCGAAGACCGGTGCCGTGAAAGCGATGGTCGACTACCTGCCAAGCGGGCAGAAGATGCAGTTCAACCTCGCGACCCAGGCTCACCGGTCGACTGGCAGCGCCTTCAAGCCGATCACGCTGGCCACGGCGCTGAGCCGCGGCGCCTCGCTCTCCTCGTCGTTCTATGGCCCGCCGGAGCTCTTGATCACGGACCCGGCGTGCGCGACGAACAACGGCCCGTGGGACGTCCACAACTTCGCCGACGAGACGGCAGGCACCATGAGCCTCCTCAGCGCGACGGCATACTCGGTGAACACGATTTTCGCCCAGCTCATCTCCGTCGTGGGAGTGAGGAACGTCCAGGCGATGGCGAACCACCTCGGGATCGCCGAGAAGGCGGACGGTCCCTACTTCAGGCGAGCGTGCGCGATCACGCTCGGCTCGGTCGGATTCACGCCGCTCGAGCTGACCGACGTATACGCGACGTTCGCCTCCGGAGGCGTCCAGCACGATCCGCAGGCGTTCGAGTTCATCCGCGGGGCGAACGGAAAGGTGCTCGACAGGCTGAGCACCAAGGGGACGCGCGTCCTCACGCCGGACGTTGCCGCCAGGCTGACGTACGCCCTCCAGGGCGTAGTCCAGCATGGCACCGGCACCGCAGCCGCGCTCGGCGCTCGCCCGGTGGCCGGCAAGACCGGGACCGCCGAGGACTTCAAGGACGCGTGGTTCTGCGGCTACGTGCCTCAGCTGGCGACGTGTGTCTGGGTCGGCTACCCGAAGGGCGAGATCTCGCTCTACAACGTCGAGGGTGTCGGAGAGGTCGCCGGGGGGACGCTGCCCGCCGCGATCTGGCACGCCTACATGAGCGGGGCCGTCGGGAGCCTGCCGGTCGAGAACTTCCCGGACCCGGGGTACATCGGTGCCGGCACGATCATCAGCGGCAGCGGAACGTACGGCTACTCGGGCTACTCGACGCCGTAGGCTCAACGGGGTGACATTCAGCGCGGGGCCGGGCATGACGGTGCCGTGGCTCCATATCCACTGAACCGGCTGGACGATCTCGTCGGTGAGACGATTGAGCGGCTCGTCCGCGCCCACCACGCGCGACGGCTGCGGCGCTACGGCAGCGGAGCGGCGATCGATCCACCATCTGACGGCGGTTGGGCCGGCACGGCGTCGTGCTCGCCGCGCTCCGGCTGTCGCGTCGAGCCGTTCCTGGACGGGGAGGAGACGCTGCCGCAGATCGCCGACGCCATCCGCTCGGCACGCTCGCACGTCCACCTCGCCGGCTGGCACTTCGACGCGTCCTTCCAACTCGAAGAAGATGGACCGACGCTGCGAGAGTTGCTCGCCGAGACGGCAGAGCGAGTCGACGTGCGCGTTCTCGCCTGGGCGGGCGCGCCGCTGCCCTTGTTCCATCCGGATCGTGGCGAGGTGCGGCAGGCGTGTGAGGAGCTCGCCGGCGGCACGCGCATCTCGATGGCGCTCGACGCGCGAGAACGCCCGTTCCACTGCCACCACGAAAAGCTCGTCGTCGTCGACGACCAGGCGGCGTTCGTGGGCGGGATCGACCTGACCGCCCTGGCCGGTGACCGGCTGGACTCGAACGACCACCCGCGCCGCGACGGGCTCGGCTGGCACGACACCGCGCTGCGGCTCGAGGGCCCGGTCGTCGCCGACGTCGCACGGCACTTCCACACTCGCTGGCATGCGATTGGCCCGGACGGGCTGCCGGAGCCGGGCGGGCTGGCGCCGGTCGACGGTGGGGTCGAGGCTCAGTTCGTGCGGACAGTGCCTGCGAAGCTGTACGAGCCCTTGCGGGACGGCGAGTGGTCGATCCTCGAGAGCTACCTGCGCGCGCTGCGGGCGGCTGAGCGGCTCGTGTACCTCGAGAGCCAGTTCCTCTGGTCGCCGGAGGTCGTCCTCGTGCTCGCCGAGAAGCTACGCCGGCCGCCGTGCGACGACTTCCGGATGATCGCGCTGCTTCCGGCGGAGCCGAACAACGGCGCCGACGACAGTCGCGGACAGGTCGGCGTCCTGATCAACGCCGACAAGGAGTGCGACGACACCACCCGCTTCCTCGCCTGCACGCTCTACCAGCCTGGTCCCGGTGGCAACCCGGTCTATGTCCACTCGAAGGCGGCGATTGTCGACGACGCCTGGCTCACGGTCGGCTCGGCGAACCTCAACGAGCACTCGCTCTTCAACGATACGGAGTGCAATGTCGTCGTCCGCGATCCGGCACTAGTGCGAGAGGTTCGGCTGAGGCTCTGGGAGGAGCACCTCGAGCGGCCGCGCGGGGAGATCGACGGCGACCCCGCACGTGTGTTCGACGACCTGTGGAAGCCCCTCGCCGAGGAGCGGCTCGAGCGGCGGAAACGCGACGGCTGGGCCGACGGCAAGCTGACGCTGCTGCCCCAGGTCTCCCGCCGCAGCGAGGCTCTCTGGGGGCCTTTGAACGGCCTGTTCGTCGACGGTTAGCCCGACTTGCAGGGCCGCCCACCGAAGCGAGTGGCGAGGGCGGGCTCCGCCGATTCGAGCGCGTCGAAGCAGTCCCGGCAGAGCGCGGTCGCACTCTTTGCCTTGCGGATGAGCAGCCCGCGCTCGTCCGGAGGCAGGGTCCCGACCGTGAGCAGGAAGCGGTTCAGCTCCTGCTCGAGCTTTCGGGGACCCACCTCGTGCACCGTCTTCAGCGGTAGTTCGAGGCGGTGCATCTCGACGATCATCCCCTTCGCCCGCTGGATCGCCCGGCGCTGCTTTGCCGAGAGCGTGCACTTCGGCTCTGCGGTTGGCGTCTGCGTTGTCGTCTGAGGATTCGACCCGCCGCCACCGCAGGCCGCCGCGGTCGCGAGGACGGCGGCGAGCACCGCAATCGCTGCTGCCTTCCCGATCAGATCTTCCAGACTCCCTCGTGGATCAGCGGGATCCGGCGACCGTGGGCATCGAAGCCGGTCGCCTCGAGCTCCGGGCCGCCGATCATGACGTCGAGGTGGATGGTGGAATGGTTCAATCCGCGGGCGGGCGTTTCCGAACGCGTGCCGCCGAAACCGCTGCCGAATGCGATGTGCGCCGCAGCGTTCTCGTCGAGCAGGGTGTTGTAGTAGATGTGGCCGGTCTCGCCGATCCGTGAGGAGGCGTCGACGAGCGCAACCTCTCCGAGTCGCCGCCCCAACCGGTCGGTGTCGATGAAGTCTGCGACGAAGTCACGGTCGTCGTCGGAGTCGGCTTCGAGCCGGACGAGCCGTCCTTTCGAGAACTCCCCGCGGAGCCCGTGGATCAGCCGGCCGCGGAAGGAGAGCGGGAAGGTGCACTGGAACGTCCCCGTCGTCTGGCGCGGGTCCGGGCTCGTGAAGACCTCCTCGGTCGGCATGTTCGAGGCGAGCTTCCGACCGTCGGCGAGTGTCTCGAAGCCTCCGAGCCAGCGCGTGCCTTCGACGAAGCCGAGGTCGAGCTCCGTGCCCGGCCCGCGCAGCTCGAGGCGCGCGAGGCCGAGCTTCGTCAGCCGCGCCGAGCGGCGGCTGAGCGTGCGCAGGTGCTCGCGCCAGCCGGTGGTTCCCTTCCCGTCGCCGTCTGCAAGGCGGCAAAAGCTCAGCAGGTCGGCGGCGAGGCGCCGCTTCGCTTCCAGCGGCTCGAGGTCCGGGTAGACCTGGCCGGCCCAGTGGTTGGTCGGCCAGCCCGCGATGATCCAGCGCGACTGCATGTTCAGCTGCGCGCGGCGCAGGAAGCCCAGCTGCTTGGCCCGCCGCGAGTAGTCGGTGGCGATCCGCGCGGGTGGCACGTCGTCGAGGTAACCGATCTCTCCCTCGCCGGTTATGTGGGCGAGGGCTCCGTACGCGCCTGACGCCTCCCGCAGCTGCCGACGTGACCACGGCGACAGCGCGCCGAGCGCGTCGTCGCTCCCGTGCAGCAGCCGCGCGCGCATCACGAGCGGGTCGATGGTGACCACGTCGACGAAGCGCGCGCCCGCGCGGTAGGCCGACCCGGCCACGGCGACGAGCAGCTCTCGATGCTCTGGCTGGCCCTGGACGACGAGTGTGTCGCCCTTCTCGATGCCGAGGGACGCACGCACGATCGCGTCGGCGTAGCGCTCGAGCGACTCGGGCGGCAGCAGTGGTTCGCGCACCATGGGTAGGCGTGTCCGGGCGGTCGAGGCGATAACTCGGGTCAGCGAGCCGCTTCGAGCGCCTCCGCGACCGTGTCGTGGACGAGGAAGTGGCGGTCGAGGCCCGAGACCTCGAGGGCGCGGCGCGTCTCGAGACCGGGCGCGGCGAGGCGGAAGCCGCTGCGGTCGGCCATTCGGGAGCGCGCCTCGATCAGCACGCCCAGCGCCGTCGAGTCGATGAAGGTGACCTCCTCGAGATCGACGACGAGCACCCTCGGCTCGCCGGCGCAGGCGTCGAGCACCGCGCCGCGCACCTCCTCGGCGTTGTAGAGGTCGAGCTCGCCCGCGAGCGAGAGAACGACCGCGCCGTCGCGGCGGTCGACTCCGCTCACTGCCGATTCGCGTCCTGCGGACGCTCCGGCGTCGGTCAAGATCTTCTCCTCCTCCCCCAACTTGTCCGCGGCGGCCCCCCGCCTGCGCCGCCATTCAAGCAAGAATGGTCGAGTGGAGCTCGCCGAGATCGCAGCCCGCGCCGCCGGCGAGAACTTCCCCGTCGGCTCGGTTCTCTTCCCGCGCTCATTGCGCCCGCACATCCGCGCTCTCTACTGCTACGCGCGGCTCGTCGACGAGCTCGGCGACGCCTACGAAGGCGACCGGCTCGCGGCGCTCGACGAGCTCGAGCGGGAGGTCGACGCTGCGTTCGCGGGCGAGGCGGCGTGGCCGGTCTTGAGGAACGTGCAGCCGACGATTCGCGAGTTCGAGCTGCCACGCGAGCCGTTTTTGCGGCTGATCGAGGCGAATCGCATGGACCAGCGGGTGAGCGAGTACGAGACGTGGGCGGACCTGAAGGACTACTGCGTCCACTCGGCCGATCCGTGCGGGCGCCTCGTGCTCGGCGTCCTGCGCAAGCTGGACGAGCCAGAGCTCGTTGCGGCGAGCGACTCGGTCTGCACTGGCCTCCAGCTCGTGAACTTCCTGCAGGACGTGCCGCGCGACCTCGAGCTCGGGCGTATCTACCTGCCTGCGGACGACCGGCGCACCTTCGGCGATCCGCCGCTCGACCGGCCGTCGGAGGAGCTGCGCGGGCTGCTGCGGTTCGAGGCGCAGCGCGCTGTTGAGCTTCTTGCCGCGGGCGAGGTCCTGCGCGAGCGGATCGGCGGCCGGCTCGGTCGGGCGGTCGCGCTCTTCTCCCGCGGTGGGCTGGCCGCGCTCGACGCGCTCGAATCGGCCGGCTGGGACATCTTCAGCGGCCGGCCGCGGCCGTCGCGCGCCCGCCTCGCGCGCGAGGCCGCGCTCGTCCTCGTGCGATGAGCGTCGAGGAGGCGTACGCAGAGGTCGGCCGCATCACGCGGCGCGAGGCGAAGAACTTCGCCTACGGGATCATGGTGCTTCCGCGGGCGAAGCGGCATGCCATCGCCGCGATCTACGCCTTCGCACGCACGGTGGACGACGTCGCCGACGGCGAGCTGCCGCCGGAGGAAAAGCGTGCCCGGCTCGAGGAGCTTCGCGCCGCCCTCGACGAGGATCCGGCGGATCCGGTGTTCGTGGCGCTGTGCGACGCCCGGGAGCGCTTCGGCATCCCGCGTGAGCCGCTCGAGGCGCTAATCGACGGCGGCTTGCAGGACCTCGAGCAGTCCACCTACGCCGACTTCGCCGAGCTGCGCGGCTACTGCGAGAAGGTTGCGGGCGCGGTCGGGCTTGCGTGCGTTCCGATCTACGGCTCCGACGACACCGATCACGCCATGACGCTCGGGATCGCGCTCCAGCTGATCAACATCATCCGCGACGTCGACGAAGACAGGCGGCTCGGCCGCGTCTATCTCCCGCAGGACGAGCTCACCGCATTCGGAATCGAGGAGCTGGCGCCGTCGCCGCAGTTTCGAGAGCTGATGGCGTTCGAGGCCGAGCGGGCGCGCGCGTATCTCGCCGAGGGGCTGCGCCTCCTCGACTCGCTCGACCGCCGCAGCTCTCTCTGCGTCGGCACCTTCGCCGGCCTGTATCGCGAGACGCTCGACCGGATCGAGGCGGGCGGCTTCGAGGTCTTCGGCGAGAAGACGCGGCTTTCGGCTCCGCGCAAGCTCGCCGTCGTGGCGCGAGGGCTGCTGCCGTGAAGGTCGCGGTGATCGGCGGCGGGCTCGCGGGGCTCGCCGCGGCGCTCGACCTCGTTGACGCGGGTCATGCCG
>Ga0075434_100003535_pt1 | contig 13947 bp, 17 predicted proteins | sample RhiMethybrSRZTD3_FD_75298 | JGI IMG/M metagenome (GOLD analysis project Ga0075434, IMG submission 75298) | Populus rhizosphere microbial communities from Tennessee, USA - Rhizosphere MetaG P. TD hybrid SRZTD3 | ecosystem: Host-associated > Plants > Roots > Rhizosphere > Soil | place: USA... | reverse complement strand
ATCGCAGACGTGGAGTACATCGATTCTGCGGGTATCCGGGAACTACTACGACTCCATAGGACGTCATGCCCAAATGGCATCGTCTTGCGTTGGCCAAGAGACAACATCCTCCGCGTCTTCGACAGCCTTGCTCTCGAAACGATTCGCGGCATCCGCGTGGAAAGACGATCGTAGGGCGCCCCGTCCTAGAGGGACTCGAACGCTCAGCCTCCCGCAGCATCCCGTCGAGCACCGCCCTGAGCGTCCTGTCCTCCTCGCAGTCGATCAGGAGCTCGGCGCCGCGACCTTGGGCCACCGGATTATCCGACGTTGGTTTCATCGGCGCGGACGTCGAGGGCTCGGGGCTCCCCAGTGGCCGAGCGGAGTCGGGGATCGAGTTGGGGGATTCGGTTCTACCCGCTCGGCACCGACGCGTTGTTGTCCATCGCGTTGTAGAAGTACTGGAGCAACGAAGCCGGGTTGGCGTTTGTCGGCAAGCTCTTGAAGCAGACCAGCCCATCGTTGTTCCGGTCATGCGAGTCGAACCCTGCGGTAAGGGCCGGTACGTTGAAGATGCCATCAGCAAGGCCCGCCTGCACGTTGGAAAGCAGAAGAAATTCCGCAAGCGTGATTGCACCGATGTCGTAGCCTGGCGGGCACACGTTTGCTGGCTTGGCCGCGGATGCTCCCTGAGGCACGGTCAACATCATCAGCGCGACCGCCAGCGTCACCAGAATGACTTTCCCTCGCATGAGTCCCCCCATCAGCATGGCGAGCGATGAAGCAAAGGCACGGCAGTGTAGAGGGCGAGGAGAGTCGAGGTCGCCGGCGCCGGCTCCCAATGCGCCCAATGACCGGGTGTGACGCCGAGACCGCTCACCCAATGCACGTCGAGGCCGCACTTAGAGCAGTTGAGAGAGGGTCCCGAGGCCGCCTTGCGGGCGTTGCCTCGCGGAAGTACCGTTCGGATGCCCGAGGCTGTCATGGTCTTCCTCGCCTCATCGCGTGCCCCACCGCCCGCCCGGATTCCGCGTGCCTGCCCGCATCCAGCTGAGGGAGGGGAAGCTCATGCGGAACAAGCTTGTGCTCATCGTTGCGGGGCTGCTCGTGGCGGGCGCGGCGACGCTCGTAGCCTCAACGGCGTCGGCGGCGACCACGATCACTGTGATTGAGCACGCGACGACGGACAAGGTGGCCGATGTCGGGAAGAAGGGCGACAGCCCCGGAGACCTGCTGACGTTCCACAACAACGTCTACGACGGGACCGACACCACCGTCGTGGGAAACGATCAGGGCTACTGCACCCGGATCAGTCCGAATCGGGGGTCGTGGGAGTGCATCTACACGACGTTCCTCAAGGATGGCTCGATCACCGTCGAGACCCCGTTCTACGACGCGAAGGATAGTGTGGGCGCCATCACGGGCGGCACAGGTGCCTACGCGAGCGCCAGTGGAACCATCGACCTGCACTGCTTCGCGGACGGCGACATCGGCAAGTGTGATTTCGTCTTCAACATCGTCTAGACGTCCTTAAAGAGGCAGCCCGCACCGAGTGGGGCGGCTTCGTACAGGAGGCCCGTCTCCTCGACGCGGCCGCAAGGTGGGGGCGATGTGTGGCGCCCCCACCTCGCTGCTTTACCGGTCGCGCTCCCGTAGCGTGCCGACAAGCACCGCCCGGAGCGTCCGGTCCTCCTCGTAGTCGATCAGGAGCTCAGCGAAGGTGCGGCTCTCCGGACTGCCCCAGAACTCGCCGATCCGGTCGGCTCGCTCGAAGTCGGGGAGCATGAGGACGTGGAGCAGCTCGGCGCGGGGAGCCGGGCCGAGCGCGCCCAGGCGTTCACGTAGCCGGCGCTCGAGCTCGTCGGGTCTGATGGCAGGAAACTACGTTCCCTGGGTGATCCCGTCGCAGGTGGCGGAGGCTCACTGGTCTGAGACGCGAAGCACCACCTTCCCCGGAAGGCCTCCGCCCCGCTTGGTATCGAACGCCTTGGCCCCGTCAGCGAGATCGAACACCTCCCCCACCACGGGTCGAAGCTCCCCCTTATCGGCACGGCGGGCCAGTTCCTCGAGTTCTGGGCGGGCCGGCTCCACGACGAAGTACGTCCCGCTGACGCGGCCTGCCTGATCTAGCTGGATCCGCGGATCCTCCACGACGGAGACCACGACGCCGCCCTCTCTGACCATGGCTGCAGACCGCCTCAGGGTCTCCCCGCCTACGAGATCGATCACTACGTCTACCTTCTCGGCCAAGTCCTCGAAACGCTCCCGGTCGAGGTCCACGAACCAATCCGCCCCGAGCTCGCTGACCAGGTTCCGGGCCGACCCGTGGCCGGTGGCGATGACGTGAGCCCGTGCTGCCCGGGCCAGCTGGACGGCTGCAGTCCCCACTCCCCCGCCCGCACCGTGGATCAGAACCCGATGTCCCGCCGAGAGCCGGCCGTGGACGAACAGGGCCTGCCATGCGGTGAGCCCGGGCATGGGGAGGGCGGCAGCTTGTACGTGATCTAGCGAGGCGGGTTTGGGAGCCAGATTCCTGGCCTCCACGGCCACGTACGCGGCCAGGGTGCCGTCCCGGTACCAATCGGTGAGCCCATACACAGCGTCACCGATGGCGAACCCGGTCGTCCCGAACCCCAGAGACTCCACCGTCCCTGACACTTCGTGGCCCGGGATAACCGGGCGTCGATCGTGCGACAGTCGGTCCACCCAGGTCGAATCCCACGTGAGCTCGGTGGGGGTGAAGCTCGCCGCGTGGACTCTGACCAGAACGTCGCCGGTCCCCGGCTCGGGCACGGGAGCCTTCTCGTACGCCAGGCCTTCTTGGCCTCCTCGCTCGTGCATGCGCAATGCGTGCATGGATCCTCCTTTCACTGGATTCAGGGGACGACAGCAAGGTCTCTGATCGAATCCTTGTTGAACGCCGCACAGCGTCGGGGCATCGACCAGTTCCCTCAGAAGTTCTCCTGACCATCGGATGGCGGGGACCCGGCGGCGCCAACGGCCGCCGGGTCCCGCTCAACAAAGAGAGGTCTCGACGAGACCATCGACTCGGATGGCGAGGGTTCGGACGGAGATGGAGTACATCGTGTCGAGGTCGCGCGACGGCCCGGGTGCTAGAGGTCATCGTGGTTAGCTGACGCGCGTCGACTGGCTGACCATCACAGACCCGGGAAGGGGTCTTCGAGGGACCCGAGCACGTGCTCGCACCCGGCCGCTGCCAGCTCGTCGGTCGAATAGCGACCGGTCGCCACCCCGACCGTCACAGCCCCTGCCGCCCTTCCGGCGTCGATGTCGTGGGGGGTGTCGCCTACGACATGCACCTGAGCCGGGGTGAGCTTGTCGACCAGCCGAGTCGCCTTGTCGATTGCGAGACGTGTGAGGTCAGCACGATCGGGCGAGTCCGAGCCATAGGCACCGAACACGAAGAACCGATTGAGGTTGGCCGGCATGAGCTTGGTGCGCGCCGCCCCTTCCATGGCACCGGAAACCAGGCCGAGCATCACCCCGGCCTCCACCAGGCGCACCAGGACGAGCTCCGCCCCAGGGAGCACCCGATACTGCTCGGAGGTCCAGATGTCCTCGGCCAGGTGCAAGAGATATTGGGCGTAGAGATTCCCGAGCTCGTCGCGGGCTGGGTCCCGGCCCAGAACGCCTTGGAACGTCGCCAGGACCACCTGGGGATCGGTTTCGCCTGCCGAGCTGTGTTCGCCGATATCGGCGGGGATGCTGTAGAGCTTCTCGAACGCTGCCCTCCAGCTCCGCGCACCCGATCCACCGGTGTGGACCAAGGTCTCGTCTACATCGAACAGAACGACAGCCGGCTTGGGGCCACCGGTCACCTCAGGGCCTCCTTCTCGTCCTGACCACCGATGGCCCTGCGCATGGCTCATAGGGCCTCTCAGCGATCGTCGAGATCGCGGGGTGCTAGGTACGAGCCCGACAACCGGTCCGCGGACTCTTCGAGATCAAAGTGGCGGATCAGGGCGGCCACAGTCAGGTTCAACAAAACCGCGACTCAATGACCCTGCGAGCCATGGGGACTGTGCGATTGTCGACGATTCCAGCCGTCACATCTTTCCTTCGATGCTGGTCAACAAGCTCCTCCACGACTCATCGAAGGCTTCGGTTCCGTCGCGCTGGAGCCGCTCGGCCAATTCCGGTCGGTTGATTCCCACCTTGGAGAACTCGGCAAGGACCTCCTCGGCGTCGCCACCGTCGGCCGGCATCAGCTGGCCGACCGCGCCGTGTTCATCGAATGCCCTCAGAGTCTTGTCGGGGATTGTGTTGATGGTGAAAGGCGCCGCCAAGGCTTCCACATAGAGGACGTCGGGTGCCTCTGGGTCCTTCGTGCCGGTGCTCGCCCAGAGGAGGCGCTGCGGCCGGGCACCCGCGTTGGCCAAGCGCAACCACCGGTCGGAGTTTAGGAGCTCCCGATACGCCGCGTAGGCTAGCTTGGCTACCGCGATGCCGAGTCGATCTCGCAAGCGGTCGGGGACCTCGTTCGCGACGGCCTTGTCCCAACGACTGATGAACACCGATGCCACCGAAGGCACGGACGGCGCAAGACCCGCCTGGATGCGCCGCTCGATCCCCCGCATGAACGCTTCCGCCGCGACGAGGTACTGCTCGGGAGAGAACAGCAGCGTCACGTTGATGGGCACACCTGCGAAGATGCTCTCCTCGATGGCGTTGGCGCCCTCGGCCGTTCCGGGGATCTTGATGTACAAGTTCTCGCGCCGCGCGCGTTCGTGCAGAGCCGCGACTTCCTTGATCGTGCTTTGGGTGTCGTAAGCAAGGAGTGGAGAGACCTCCAACGAGGCCCACCCGTCGACGGCGTTAGTCCGCTCGTAGGCCGGCCGGAACAGATCCGCGGCTCGTTGCAGGTCCTGGATGGCGAGTTCGAAGAACAGATCCTCTCCCTTCACACCCCGGTTTACCGCCTCCCGGATGGAGTCATCGTAATCCTCGCTCTGCTCAATGGCCTTGTCGAAGATCGATGGGTTCGAAGTGAGGCCGGTCACCGAGAAGTCGTCGACGTAAGACTCGAGCGTCCCGTCGTTCAGCATCCTCCGGGTGATGTTGTCCAGCCACAGGCTCTGGCCGATCTCCTTCAGCTGCTGCGTGCCCCTCACGGCCCCTCCCTCTTCTTCACTTCCGGCACCCCGATCGACGTTTGCCGGTCGCCACTTCTCCGGCGCAGGGATCTCAGCGATGCGCGTGAATAGGCCGGTCGGGACATCCACCGTTGCTACTAGGTCGTGCACCGCGACCCAGGCCCGTCGAGTCGGCAACGGCACTCGCCTCTAGGTCCTCCAGGATAAGGCTACTCGCACCGTCTCATCGGCGTGGCCGCATGGAACCGCAAGGCTTGACGGGCGGAGCGAGGCCCTACTACCTTCAGACTGGCGCCATGGTCAGACGTGACGAGACGCAGGAGATCCAGCTGCTCGACGTTGAACGCCGGCTCGAGCGGGTTGAGCGACTTCTGCGCGCAGCCGCGGACGAAGCCAGAGGTGCGCGCATCGATCTCGGGCGCAAGAGCGGGCCCGGTGAACGCTGGGCGAGAATGATGTTCGCCGTTCTGGACGAGGTCGATCGCCTAGGCGGCGAGGTATCCCGACGGCGATTCCTACAGATCGGCGAGAAGCACGGCTACAACCACCGCGGGATGGCCGGTTTCTACCATCAGCTCGTTGAACCGATGCCCGACTACAAGACGCGACTCACCGCTGGCGGACGAGAGCGGCTGCGAACCCTTCGCGAACGTTACGAAGATTGAGCGGATCGTCGTGCGCGTGACGCCGCCACAGCACCTGCAAGACGCGAACCAACGCCCTCGTTCTCCCAGCGTGCTTCACGGGCTATCAACATCATCGTGAACGCCGTCGAGCGCGGTCGGTCGCAGAGTCTTCCGAATCTTCACGCCCGCTTCCCAGCCTTCGGCAGTCCGCGGCGCAAGATCTCGGCGAGGACGACGGCGTCGTTGTGCTCGGTATCCTGGGCGGAATAGACGAGGGTGAGCGTGCCGTTGCGGGCCCGCCGCCGCAGCTCCGTGAGCCGCGGGCGCTGGCTCCGAAGCTCCTCGATGTAGCGCCGGCGAAACTCTTCGAAGCGACCTGGCCTGTGCCCGAACCACTGCCGAAGCTTCGTGCTCGGCGGTAGCTCCCGCTCCCACTCATCGAGCTTGGCTCGCTCGCGCGAAACCCCGCGCGGCCAAAGGCGGTCGATCAGGACCCTGTAGCCGTCGGATGATGCTGCCGGTTCGTAGGCGCGTTTCACTCGGATGTCCAATGCGCTTCCCTCGCGGCCGGCGCCCTCGCAGTCAACTCACACCGACCGACCCCTTTCAGCGTACTCGCTTCGATGACGGTGGATCCTGATCGTCAACTCATGAGTTCTCGAACTGCGGCGTCCGGTTACCGGGAGAGGGAAACGCGTTCGAAGCTCGATAGTACGCTGACGAACCGTGTCACTCCTCGAGAAGACCGTCGCATCCCTGTCCGAGTACCTGGGGTTTGGTGGAGGGCGTGGCCTCGAGGTGGCGCTGGGTGCCTCCCCCGAGGCAGTCATCCAGGAGGTGGTCAAGAGTGGTCTCCGCGGCCGGGGCGGCGGAGGCTTCCCCACCGGCGAGAAGTGGCGATCGATCCGGACGACAGGGACGGGCACGCGGTTCGCCGTGTGCAACGGAGCTGAAGGAGAACCTGCGACCTTCAAGGATCGATACCTCCTCCGGTCCAACCCGTATCAGGTCCTGGAAGGCTTGGCGATCGCAGCGTACGCCGTCGGTGCCGAACGTTGCTTCATCGGGATCAAGGAGACGTTCACGGAAGAAGTCAGTGCGGTCCAGCACGCCCTCCAGGAGATGCGCGACGCCGACGCTCTCGGTGGCATACAGATCGAAGTGGTTCTCGGGCCGGATCTCTACCTGTTCGGAGAAGAGACAGGTCTCGAGGAGGTGATCGAGGGCCGCACACCCTTGCCGAGGATCGCGCGCCCGTTCATGCTCGGGTTGTTCGCCACGCCCCCCAAGGACAACCCCACCCTCGTGAACAACGTCGAGACGCTGGCCAACGTGCCTCGGATCGTGGCCGACGGTCCCGACTGGCTTCGATCGAACGGAACCGAGACCTCACCAGGCACCATGGTCTTCACTGTGTGCGGAGACGTCCGGCGAGAGGGCGTGTTCGAGCTGCCGCTCGGGACACCTCTCCGCTCGTTGGTGGAAGACCAGGCGGGAGGTCCGCCGGAAGGGAGGTCGCTAAAGGCCATTTTCCCTGGTGCCTCGAACACGGTCATCCTCCCCGAGCAACTCGACACCCCGTTGGACTTTGATTCCGTGCGCGAGGCCGGGTCGGGCTTGGGGGCCGGTGGCTTCGCGGTGTTCGACGACACTGCGTGCATGGTTCGTGCGGCTTACCTCTACTCTCGCTTCCTCTGGGTAGAGTCATGCGCTCAGTGCCCGGCCTGCAAGTTCGGCACCGGCGAGGTCACGAAGAGCTTGGATCAGATCGAACTTCGGGGTCGGGCTCCGGACCTCGAGCTAATCCTGATGCGAGCCAGGAGCTCCACGGACGGGCAGAAGTGCGCACTACCGACAGGAGAGAGCCTCCTGATCCAGAGCGTGGTACAGGTCTTCGCCGACGAGTTCCTCGCCCATGTCGATACCTCATGTCCCTTGCCACGGGAACTCCCCTTCCACAAGATCGTCGACTGGGACCCGGCAATCAACAGGTTCCGGTACGACCTCACCTATGCAGACAAGCAACCAGACTGGACCTTCGCATCTTGATCACTCGAGCCGTGCCGCATGGCGAGCGGCCTTCGGCGTGCACTCAACTCGATCGCGCGAGCAGGATGCTTCCGGGACACGACTGGATGACCTTGGAGGTACGGGCTCACCCGAGGCGAACGGTCAGCATCGAGATGGAGCCACCATCAACGCCTTCCACCGGGTAGGTGATGTCGTCGTCCCCTGTGCACCCGGCGATCACGTACAGAAGCGGGAGGTAGTGATCGGGCGTAGGGATGGAGAGGAGGGCGTCGGGGCCGAGACTCTCGTAGTCAACCAAGGGCCCGTGCTCGTGCCCCTCGAGGAGCCGACGCACCTCGGTCTCGAACCGTACGGCCCACTCGAACGGCTCCACGGGGCGCCGACCCCACGAATACGCGTGCAGGTTGTGCACGAGGTTGCCGGAGCCGATCACCAGGACTCCCTCGTCGCGCAGAGGCGCGAGCTTCCCGCCGAGCTCATAGTGGAAAGACGGCGGCTGCGTTTCGTCGACACTTAGCTGAACGACCGGGATGTCGGCGTCGGGGAAGACGTGAGCGAGCACCGACCATGTGCCGTGGTCGAGCCCCCAGGACTCGTCATCCAGGATGGCTTCGGTCGGCCTCAAGAGCTCGACCACACGTCGCGCGAGCACGGGGTCGCCAGGCGCGGGGTATTGGACCTCGTAGAGCTCGCGAGGGAACCCACCGAAGTCATGAATCGTGCGTGGCCGCTCCATCGAAGTCACCCGCGTGCTGGTGATGTACCAGTGCGCAGAGACACACAGGATCGCGCGCGGCCGTGGCAGCGAGCCGCCGATCGACCGCCACCCATCTGTGCAGGAGTTCTCGAGGATGGCGTTCATCGGGTTCCCGTGTCCGAAATAGATGACGGGAAGCCGTCCGTAGTCCTTGTCCATCCGCGCGATTCTCACACAGGCGTTGAGGTCTCGTCCTGCCGATGTGATCCGGGTCGGGTTCGGGGACGAGATCGTGGAGCTGGCACCGGGTCGGCCGCCGAGTGGTCGCTCACCGAGTAGCGAGGGCACCATGGCTCAGGCCACCCTTCTGGTGAAGGGTGGCATGTGAGTACGATTGCATCGTGGTCGATCGAGGCATCTTCACGCACATCCTCGTCGGCACGGATGGATCCGCGCGAGCCGAGGACGCAGTTCGTCAAGGAGCTCGGCTCGCCTCGATCACTGGGGCCTCCCTTGAGGTTCTATTCGTCATCGACACCGGCCGGCCTCACGATGAGGACCTCAGACCCATCACGGAGGCCGCGATCGCCAAAGCGACGACCGCGGCGGAGGAGGCCGGCGTAGAGCCCGGCACGCGGATCGTTGCGGGCGATCCCGCTGCGAGGCTGATCGCGGAGGCGCATGAGAGGCGAACCGACCTCATTTGTGTTGGCCAGGACGCCGGTCTGACCACTCGGCCCCCGCGCATCGGTCGGGTGGCCTCGCGTGTCCTTCGAGAGGCACCGTGTTCAGTCCTCGTCGGGCGCTCCATCGGCCCCAGCTTCCCGAGCCGGATCGTCTGCGCGATCGACGGTTCAGAGGACTCGGCTGATTTGGCGGCTTTCGCGGTGTCAATGGCCGCCGCGGAGGCAGAGACACGGCTCGTTCATGTGATTCCCGTGTTCCGGTCTCGGACACGCGGCCGAAAGGTCATCGAGAGCCTGGCGAGTCGGGAGCTCGAGCGCGCGACGAGCGCCGCAACGGCGCGCGATGCTTTCCAGACGCGCGAGGTGGTGAGGGGACGCCCCGAACGCCGGCTCGTCAGCATGACGAAACGCGACGGAAGCGATCTCCTGGTGGTCGGACACCGCGGCGTGAGCGGAATTCAACGGCTCATGCTCGGCAGCGTCAGCGAATATTGCGCGTACAACGCATCATGTTCCGTGCTCGTATCGCGCCCCCAGCCTACCCGAGCCTGAGCACGGGAGCCTAGAGTCGCAACGATGCTCGGTCTGACGCGAACCGCCAACGAAGTCCTGCTCATCTGGCTGGCCGTGGCGCTCACGATCGGAATCACCCTTGCGGTCCTGATGGGCAGGCGGGGTCACAGCGCATTCGAATGGTTCCTCATCGGGACGATCCTCGGACCGATCGCGTTGCCGCTCGCCTGGGGCCGGATCGGTTCTGAACCGGCTGCCTTGAACCGCGAGATCGTCGATGCTGTCCCCGGGCCCGGCACGGGACCGGTCGATGTGCTCGTCGGGATCGACGGGTCCGCAGAATCGGAAACAGCGCTCCGGACGACGGTCGAGATCCTCGGACCGCGGATCGGTCGGCTGACGCTTGCGGGTGTCACCGACTTCGACTACGGCAGTTCGCAGGCTCAGGCCGACACGAAGCGAGCGCTCGAGCGCCTTCGCACGATGGCCGCGTCGGCGGACGTCTCGGCGCCCGGCATCATGATCCTCTCGGGTCGACCGGCCGACGCGCTGACGGAGCACGCGTTGCGAGACGGTTATCAACTCCTCGTCGTGGGCCGTCGGGGCCGCGGAGCGAGCAAGGCGATCCTCGGCAGCACGGCGGCGCAGCTTACGAGTGCACCCATCCCCGTGCTCGTAGCTGCGTGACCCACGGGAGGAAGAGGCGGCTGTCCCCGCACGGCATCCGCTCATTCCAGGGGAGGCCCCGCGGGGCTGCGGCCTGTCCAGGAACGTGCCAGCGCACGCGTGGCCTTCATGGGCCGGGTCAGGTTCGCGGGAGTGAAAGCCATCTCCGACCGAGGCATGACCATCGCCTTCGGCCTTCCTCGCCCCATGCGGCACCCGAGGGTCCGCAAGATCGAGGACTTCGGCGGCGGGTGGTACGGGCACTGGGTGCGCATCAGCTCGCCGGGGGAGCTCGACGACGAGCTGCTCGGCTGGCTGCGCGAGTCCTATCACCAGATGGGGATGCAGGAGGCTTGCGAGGCATTGAGCCCTATCGGTGACGTCTATCGTTTGGGGCCTCATACCCAGAGCAGGACGACGGATGCCACGATGAGGAGCGCGAGCACCACGGCCACGACACCGCGGCGACGATCGTCCTCGACGAGCCGGCCGAGCGCGGCGCCGCCCACCGCCCAGATCGCGGAGGAGACTGCAGCGAGCACGACGATGGCCGCCGTGACGATGGCGACGCCGACGACGCGGTGGACATCGGCGGGCACGAACGTGCCGACGACGGCGAGGACGAACACCCAGGCCTTCGGGTTGACCCACTGGAACGCGAACCCCTGCCACAGCGTCGGAGGCTCGGCCACCACTGCCCGCCCGACCCCGCCGCCGCGCAGCACGAGGAACGCGATGTAGAGCAGGTAGGCCGAACCGATGACCTTCAGCCCGGTCTCGATCCCGGGCACGGCGTCGATCAGCACGCCGATCCCCGAGGCGACCCCCACGATGAGCATCCCCATCGCGAGCGCCGTTCCGAGCACGTACGGGAGCGTCCGCCGAAACCCGAACCGGATCCCGGATGCCCACAGGATCGCGTTGTTCGGTCCGGGTGACACCGTCCCGACGAAGGCGAACGGCACCAGCGCCACGAGCTCGTTCACGGGCCGATGCAACACCACGCACTCGTCCCAGGTCTTGTACGTTCGTGCCGTGGCCGAGGCGCCGCGCGAATGGGTTCGTGCCTGGAGACCGGCGGTCCCGGGCGTCCGCGAGGTCTTCCATGCGAGGTTCGTCGATCACGTGTACCCGCCGCACACGCACGAGGCGTGGACGGTGTTCCTCGTCGACGAGGGCGCTGTCCGGTACGACCTCGAGACGAAGCATCGCGGCGTCGCCGGCCGCCGCGTGACGCTGCTGCCACCCCACGTGGTTCATGACGGCCGGGCCGCCAACGCCGTCGGCTACCGGAAGCGGGTGCTCTATCTCGACGCCGAGGTGCTCCCCGAGAGGCTGATCGGCGCCTCCGTCGATCGTCCCGACACCGAGGATCCGTCGATCGTTGACTCGGTGGCGCGCGTTCACCGCTCCGTGGAGGAGCGCTCGGACCCTCTCGAGATCGAGAGCGCGCTGGCGATCGCCGCGGAGCGACTCCTCCACCACCTCGGAGCGCGCGGAACGGCGGGCCCCGTGCGTCCCTCGAACGAGATCGCCGGCGAGCTCCGCGAGCTCCTCGACCAGCACCGGTTCGACCGGATCACGCTCGCCGATGCGGGTCGGACGTTGCACGCCCCGCCCGGACACCTCGTGCGCTCGTTCACGCGCGCGTTCGGCATCGCCCCGCACCGGTACGTGATCGGCCGGCGGATCGACGCGGCCCGAGCGTTGCTCCTCGAGGGCGAACCCATCGCCGACGTCGCCGTCGCGGTCGGGTTCCACGACCAGGCGCATCTCACGAGGCACTTCCGCCACCACGTCGGGACGACCCCCGGCAGATTCGTCGCCAGTCCCGTCGAAACGCTCGACGGCGGACCGCCTCCGGAGGATCAATTCCGGTCGAATCCTCACTGACTCACGAGCGTCGGCCCGCTACAGCCCAAGCAGCTCCTTGTGGTGATTGCCTTGCCTACTGGTATTCGCCGTTCTCGCTCCGCCGAGATCCCTGCGTCATTCGTCACCGTATTCGTCACGGCGGCGGAGCCAGAGCTGCCATGCCTCGCCTTCGTCCCGACCCTTCGGCGCATGATCGAGGATCGGGTAGTAGATCATGAGGAACTCCAAGCCGCGCCACGTCGTCGAGTACGTCTGGTAGACGCTGCCCTCGTCGAGTACGAACGCGCTGAACCCAGGGCTCTCGGTGATGTAGCCACCGACGTTGGTGCCGGTCGAGCGCGCGTTCTGTTCGGCGATCGGCGGGACTCCGCTCTTCGTCATCTGCTCCACGACCTCGCGGCCTTCCTCCGGAGCGTGCGAGAAGCCGAGGTCGAAATTGAATCCGGTGGGAGCGGCGGAGACCCAGGGAACGTTCCATCCCATGCGGTGCCGGTAGGCCTGCAGCTTCTCGAGCGGCGCCTGCGAGACGAGTACGAACGTCACGTCACGAGCGTGAAGATGCGGGAGCACGGCCTCGACGGCGTCGGCGATCGACGAGTTCACGGGGTCGCCGGCCTCGTAACTCGGTCCGAACATGAAGTGGTAGACGAGCAGCTGGGATCGCCTCTCGAACAGCTGGGCGAGCGTCTTCTCGCCTTCCTCGGTATCGAACCGGTACTCCTCGTCTACCGGCACCCACGGCAGGTCACGCCGTTCCTGGGCGAGCTCGTCGCCGAGCCTGGTGTGATCCTTCTCGCGAACGAGCAGCTTCTCGCGTGCCTCGTCCCACTCTTCCCGCGTTGCGATCCTGTGGGTCATCGTCCTTCCTCCTAGTCGTCGAGGCTGCCCATCGTCAGGTTCACGATCGTTCCGGTCATCCCGCTCGCCTTGTCGGACGCCACGAAGGTCGCCACGTTGGCCAACTCCTCGAGCGACATGAGGCGTTTCGGGTGGGTCCTGCTCGCGAGTGCCTGTTGCCACCCCTCCCAGGTCACCCCCGACGCGTCGGCGCGTGGCTCGTAGGCCTCCCTGATGGTCTCCGTCTCCGGCATCGCCTGCGGTCGAAGACCGACCACCCGGATGCCGTGCGGTGCGAGCTCGGCGGAGAGACTTCGCGTGAGCGATTCCTTGACGGCCTGAGCCGGTCCGTAGCCGCCCACCAACGGGATGCCCGTGCGCGAGTGGGAGGCGCTGACGGTCATGATCACGCCCGACCTCCTCGGGATCATGCGTCGCGCGGCCAGGCGCGCCGTCAGGAAGTACGACGTCGCGTGCGTGGTGATCGGCAGCGAGAACCGCTCGAGGTCCAGGTCGACGAGCGGGACACCCAGGATCGTGTCGTTCGGGATGCCGATCGCGTCGAAGGAGACGTCGACGCGGCCCGTCTTCTCGATCATGGCATTGAGATGCTCGTCCACGGCTCGCTCGTCGAGCGTGTCGACCTCCGCCGCTTCCGCCGATCCGCCGCCGGCGACGATGTCCTTGGCGACGACCTCGACGGATGCGAACGTGCGCCCGGTCAGGAAGAGTTCGGCACCCTCGTCTCCGAACGCGCGCGCGACGGCGCCGCCGATCGCGCCCCCGGCTCCGTAGATCACCGCGACCTTGTCCTTCAGCAACATCTCGGACTCCTTTCTTCTGCCTTGGATGGACACCGGCGAGCCGCGGAACTGGGCGGTCGCCGGGCGCCCATCTTCGGTGCGCATCGGTGTCTACCTGAG